>Ga0114945_10001922_pt1 | contig 12532 bp, 12 predicted proteins | sample OV2TP3_FD_87194 | JGI IMG/M metagenome (GOLD analysis project Ga0114945, IMG submission 87194) | Hot spring microbial communities from Beatty, Nevada to study Microbial Dark Matter (Phase II) - OV2 TP3 | ecosystem: Environmental > Aquatic > Thermal springs > Hot (42-90C) | place: USA: Beatty... | reverse complement strand
GGGCACTGAGGGGGTGTGGGGGAACCTGTTCCCCCACGATTGGGGGGTGCTCAGTCCCGACCAAAGGTCGGGACGCCGAAGGGGGGCTTGCCCCCCTAGCGGAAGTGCCGCTGGATATTCCAGGGAATTTAGTTGCAGCGGCACTAGTTCCCGCTGAAAAGTAATCGAAAAAAGATGAAGATCCCCTCCAAAACCCATCATTCCACAGAAGGGCAGAATATTATTGAATACCTCCTTTTAATGGTCACCTGCATCCTGATTTTTCTTGTGTTTCTAAGCCCGTCGGGTTTGTTCCGCAATAGGATCGAAAACACCGTCAACGGAACCGTCAATCAGCTTGAGGATATGGCGAACAATGTGGTCTTTCCCTGACGGCGTGGGAGAAGGAAGGTTCTAAAATCCCCGTCTCTGGTCTTCGATCTTTTGTTTATAATTTTCCATCAAGATTTTTCTTTGAGCTTCGACTTCTTCGGCAATTCTTTTCTGGCGGTTTTTAAGATCCTCGGTTTTAAGCGATGGGCTTGGGGTTTGGGAGGCCTTGAAGCTTTTTGCGATCCCCGCGATAAAACTCATAAAAAGACCCCCGCCCACTGTGAGGCCCAAAGCGATTAAGAAAATGATATAGATCTTTTTCATCGCATCTTTATTCTGCTACGCCCCCGCTGCTTTCTTGCCTGCCTGTCGGCAGACAGGCGAAAGCAAGAAGCGGGGGCTTCGGAGAATAGTATAGAATCCAGATCCGCCATAGGCAATAAAATTATGCTGAGAACGCCCAGCCGATGGGATGTGTTTTTTTTGTCGTGTTTTGTGATTTTGACGACACTCCAGCCTTATTATCTGCGCGGGGAAATCAATCTTTTTGAATTAGGATTATACCTTCCTGGTATTGCCTCAATCCTCTCCGGAGGAATTCCTTATCGAGATTTTTTTCATTTGCGCGGCCCTTTTGAGCTGTATGCACCGGCTTTTCTTATGAAAATTTTTGGGGAGAATGCCGCGGTCTTATCTACGTATTTTTATGTGGGAACGGTCTTGACCCTCTTGGTTGCCGTGCTCATCGCCGCCCATATTTATCGAACCAGATGGATTTTCTATCTCTTCGTTCCCATTTTGGTCGCGAGGACGTTTCCTCGGGTGGTTTTCACCTATTGGGGCGGGATGCGCTATTGTTTTGGGCTTTTGGCCGTTTTACTGGCGATCCAATTTTTTAAGAAAGGACTATTGCGTTGGATATTCGGCGCTGGCGTTGTGTCTGGGATTGCGTTTTTCACGAGTGTGGAGGTTGGATTTTGTGCGATCGCATCCATCCTTACGGCGTTCGTTGTCTCTTTTGTCTTGAAACTGCACCCACGAACTCTTACCCAGAGGGCCTTTTGCAGTTATATGGGTGGACTCTTACTCCTTGTCCTTCCTTATGGCTTATACATGCTGAAGACACATTCCTTGGGGGCCTACGTGGAGTGTGTGGTCGCGGTCATCACGAGGATGCAAGAAGTGATCAACCTCCATTTTATCTCAACTATGCCCCGGAATCCTATCGAGGCGTTATTGGCGATGCTAAATCCCACCGCGAAAAATTTCCGGCATATGACGCCAGCGTATGTATATCTTTTTCTTCTTATTTTTTTTACATTCAAAATCAAAAGGAAAACCCTGACCACCGACCATTTAAGCGTCATTTGTGTCGGTGTGTATGGGTTGATCATGTATAACACCGCCTTTCGAGCGATCTGGGGATCCCAGTTTGAAATGGCATTGCAACCAGAAAAGATCCTTTTGTTTTTTCTCTGCGAGGAAGCGTATCTATGGTTAAAGACCCTCAGGCCTTCGGTGTTCTTTAAATTCGGCGGGGTCCGTGTCTATTTTAGCCGAATTTTCCTGATGATTTTAATTTTATCGACTGTTGGTTACTCCCTGCAGCGGTTTAATCATCGTTTCTTTGCCTTTAAGTTTGTGAGAAATTTTTTTATGAGGAAGGATACCGCGGGCTTAATCCCCTTAGCCGGCCACGAAACAAAGAAGCTCACATTAAAGCGAGTCAAGGGCATGACGGTTCCTCTTAAGCAGGCCCAAGAGCTGGAATCCATCGTTCTTTTTATCGAGAGGCACACCCAACCGGAGGAGAGGGTCTTGATGTTTCCCGAATTAGGCGCCTACAGCTTTATCGTGGATCGGCCCTTTGTCGGACGGTTCCCCATAGTCGTCTTCTCCTGGTTTAAGGAGGAGTGGCATAAGGAATTCCTTTCCGATTTAAAAGAGCAATTACCCCGTTATGCCATTATCCCTAAGAAGCCCGTAGAACATTTTGCAGGGGTCTATTTCAAAAGGTCGGAGAATAAAGGGTTTTATGAGGAGATGGTCAATTTTATCCACCGCCATTATCGCATAGAGCAGGAGACCAATCTTTCTTATATTTATCAATTGAAGGAAGGAAATGAGTGATAAAATAAAAATCAATTCTTTGAGACATTAGAATGCATGACAAACCCATAAAGATCTTAGTGGTTGAGAATAATCTGGAAGATGCTAGTCTCATTAAGGAATTTTTGAAGGAGGCCCCGCATATCCAGACGGATTTAGTGCACGTCCAGCGGCTGAGCGATGCTCAAAAGTGGCTTGCCGCAGAGGCTTTTGATCTTATTCTTCTTGACCTTTTCCTGCCGGACAGTCAGGGACTGGAAACTATGACGAAGATGGATAGGAAGGCGGCGTCCTTGCCTATTGTGGTTTTAACTGGTTTACAAGACGAGACGATTGGGATAGAGGCTGTTCGTCGTGGCGCCCAGGACTATCTGTCCAAGGAAGAGTTAAATCGCGAGTTGCTCTCCCGCGTTGTGCTTTATGCGATCGAACGCCACCGTCTGCAGGCCGTAAAAAATGATTTGATGGCCATGGTCTCTCATGAGCTGCGTACGCCTTTAACCATTGTCAGAGAGAGCATTGCCCAAGTTTTAGAAGGTCTTCTCGGAGGGATTACGGAAGAACAAAGACAACGCTTGTCGACGGCCCTGACGAGCACTGACCGTCTCAATCGTATGATCGGCAATCTTTTAGATATGGCCAAGATTGAAGCGGAAAAACTGGAGCTAAAAAAGGAGATCTTGAATATCGCTGATATGGCCCGAGAGGTGATTTCGATTTTTAAAACTCGAATCCAGTCCCAGGGATTAAGGATCATAGAGAATTTCCCCAATCCCGATCTAAAAGTCTATGCGGATAAAGATAAGATCATCCAGGTTTTTACAAATTTGCTGAGCAATGCCATCAAATTCACCGAGAAAGGGTATATTGAGGTGGGTGTTGTGGATAAAGATAATTTCACTGAATGTAGCGTTTCAGATACGGGTTTAGGAATCGGCCAAGAATATCTCCTTAAAGTCTTTGATAAATTTCAACAATTGGGACGAGCATCCGGTCAGGGAGAAAAAGGAACGGGTTTGGGGCTTTCGATTTGCAAAGGCCTCGTGGAATCACATCGGGGAAGAATTTGGGTGGAAAGCCCGCCTGCCTCTCCCATCACGTGGCGGGCAGGCCCGCCGGCCAGCACGAGATTTACCTTTATCCTCCCTCACTATACGCCAGGGGAGATCTTTAAGGAATGTATCACAATGGGAATAAAAGAATCAAGAAGACAAGGCTTGGTTTTATCCATTTTGACTTTTGAGATAGATGATTTTGATACGATTGAGAAAAGAGAAGGGAAAGAGAAAATGGCGTCTTTGCTGGGCCATTTAGAAGCAATAACCCAACAGAGTCTTCGTCGGCAATCCGATACAGTCATCCAAAATAGCCGTTCTATTTTGGTGGTCCTTCCCTTCACCCCAAAAAATAATGCCTTGTTGGTGGGCGCAAGAATTCAGCACACTTTTGAAGATTATTTATCCCAAGAGTCGGATCACCCAATCAAAATCCTCTGCCATGCCGCCGGTTATCCTGAAGATGGAACAACCGAAGAACAATTATTGAAAAAGGTCAGAGAAAAATAAGGAGGGAAACATGCGCAAAAAAATATTGGTGATTGATGATGAAAAGGACATTGTGAAGCTGCTGGAGTCTCGTCTTAAAGCTAATCACTATGAGGTGGTGACGGCTTTCGATGGAGAGGAGGGCTTAGAGAAACTAAAAAAGGAGAAGCCAGATCTGGTGATCTTAGACATTTTTATGCCCAAAACCGACGGCTATACATTTGTGCGGGAATGTAAAACCATTGTTGACATAAAATCGGTGCCTATTATTGTCCTAACAGCCAAGGAGAGGATGCGGGATCTTTTTAAAATGGAGGGAGTCGCCGATTATATTTTGAAGCCCTTTATGGCTGAGGAATTGCTGGAGAAGGTCAACAAACACATTGGACCGGCTTAAGCGGAACCCCTCGGGGTCCCGCCCCTCGGGGTCTTTCACCTCGGGGTCTTTCATCTTGACTATAAAATAAGCAGATTGTATAATAAAACCTGAATCAAACCTGCCTGCCCCGTATAAATCTCTACGAGATTCTACGGGGCCTGACGGTAGGCAGGTTTGCAAAAGAAAAAATTAAGGAGGAAAAGATACTTTGGCTTTATTGAAAGAGAAAAAGATCGAAATCATCGATCATTTCAAGCTCCATAGCAAGGATACAGGCTCTCCCACTGTTCAAATTGCTTTGCTGACCGAGAAAATCAACTATCTCTCCGATCATTTCAAAACTCATCGCAAAGATTTTCATTCTCGACGGGGTCTTTTGGTCATGATTGGCAAAAGACGCCGGCTTTTGGCCTACCTCAAAGGTGTCGATCCCCAGAAATATGAAGAGACTTTAACGAAGCTTAATTTACGCAAATAGGAGAATCTATGAACTTAGGGCGTGTGGAAATCCCCTTTGGGGCACAAAATTTAATTATTGAAAGTGGAAGATTTGCTAAGCAGGCCAATGGAGCGGTGACGGTCACCTATGGGGGGACTGTGGTTTTGATTGCCACCTGCATGGCTGACAAACCCAAGGAAGGGTTGGATTTTTTCCCCTTAATGGTGGAGTATCAGGAGAAGACGTACGCGGCCGGCCGTATCCCCGGCGGATTTTTTAAACGAGAAGGTCGTCCCACTGAAAAAGAGATTTTATCCGCCCGTGTGATTGATCGTCCCATCCGGCCTCTTTTCCCGGAGGGATTCTTCCATGAGGTGCAGGTGGTGGCCTCGGTTTTAAGCAGTGACGGGGAATATGATCCGGATATCCTGGCTATTATTGGAGCCTCCGCGGCTTTAAGCACCTCCGATATTCCTTTTGAGGGACCCCTGGGAGCCGTACGGGTGGGAATGGTGGAAGGGCGATTCGTGATTAACCCCACCTATAAAGAGCGAGACTTGAGCTCTATTGATCTCATCTTGGTGGGGCATCAGGATGGATTAATCATGATTGAAGGGGAAGCGGAGGAGGTCTCTGAAGAAAAGGTCATCGAGGCCATCCATTTTGGTTTTCAGGCATTGCAACCCGTGCGGAATATCCAACAGGAGCTGGTTAAAGCCATTGGCAAGAAGAAGGCCAAAGTGGATCTGTATAAAATTCCCGATGAGTTGATCAATAAAATTCGGGAATCTGTTCTTCCTCGACTCAGTGAGATTTATCGTATGGCGGAGAAAGAACAAAGAGAGGGCGCCTTAAATGTCCTTTTGGACGAGCTGACCTCTCAGCTGATTGAAGTGGAATCTTATAAATATAATGGCCGGGCCATTACCTCCGCCGACATCAAGCTGGCCCTGGACAAAATTGAGTACGAAGAGGTCCGCCGACAGATTTTTAACCAGCGGCGAAGAGCCGATGGCCGTGGCTTTACCGACATCCGGGAGATTTCCTGTGAAGTCAATGTCCTTCCCCGCACCCACGGCTCCGGCCTTTTTACCCGAGGCCAGACCCAGAGTCTGGCCGTGGCCACGTTGGGCACCCGTAGCGACGAACAAATGATCGACGCCTTGGAGGGGAAATCCTATAAATCCTTTATGCTGCATTACAATTTTCCCTCCTTTAGTGTGGGAGAGACAAAACCGATGCGAGGTCCGGGTCGACGGGAGATCGGGCATGGCGCCTTGGCGGAAAAGGCCGTGCGGGCCGTTTTGCCGACGCGAGAGGAATTCCCGTACACCGTCCGGGTTGTCTCCGAGATTTTGGAATCGAATGGCTCCTCCAGCATGGCCACGGTCTGTGCGGGAAGCCTTTGTCTCATGGATGCCGGTGTGCCCATCAAGGATGCCGTAGGAGGAATTTCGATTGGCTTGATGACGGGCCCTAAGGAATCCGTTCTTTTGACCGATATCATGGGCGTGGAAGATCATTTTGGCGATATGGATTTTAAAATCGCCGGAACCAGGAAAGGCATAACCGCCATTCAGCTGGATCTGAAGATCAAAAGCCTCAGCTTGGATCTGTTAAAGAAAGCCGTTTACCAGGCGAAGGAGGGCCGGTTTTTCGTCCTGGATAAAATGCACATGGCGATCGCTCGCCCCCGGGAAAAACTTTCCGATTACGCTCCCCGGATCGTCAATCTCAAAGTCGACCAGGATAAAATCGGTGATTTGATCGGTCCCGGCGGAAAGACGATCCGCAGGATCATTGAGGAGACCGGTGTCTCCGCTATTGATATTGAGGACGATGGAACGGTTCTTGTGGCTTCGGCGAGCCAGGAGGCGATGGAGAAAGCCGTGCGCACCATCAACGGAATGATGGAAGAGCCGGTGGTGGGGAAAACCTATCAGGCCAAAGTCAAACGGGTGACGAACTTCGGGGCCTTTGTCGAATTCCTGCCAGGGAAGGAAGGCCTGGTTCATATCTCTGAGCTTTCTGGAGAGTATGTCAAAGATATCAATAGTGTGGTCAAACTCGGCGATGAGTTCAAAGTGAAACTCATAGAGATTGATCCGATGAAGCGGATCAACTTAAGCAAAAAACAAGCCGAATGAAAAGTCAGTATCTGGATGAAATCAAGGGAATTATTATTCTCGCCTCTGCAATCCTTCTTCTGGCCAGCTTGATCTCCTTTGTTCCAGAAGACGTTTTCTGGAACACCTCCCATCCCAATCATCCTGCCAAAAATCTCATTCGTGTTGTCGGAGCCTATATCGCGGGAGGCATGCTTTTTGTTTTGGGCTACAGCTCTTTCTTTGCGGTCTTCATTTTATTTTTTTTAAGCTGGAATAAATTTTCCTCCCGTCCCTTGGGTTTTTCGATTCCTAAGCTGATCAGCTTTATTGTGCTTTTTTGCGTCTTAAGCGGTCTTTTGGGCATGGGGTCCTTAACCCAGCCCACCGTTCGCTTCGGGCGATCAGGGCTGGTTGGGTTTTTATTGTCTGATTTCCTCATCCAGTATTTAGGAACCCCCGGCGCTTATATTGTCCTTGTCACTTTAGGTCTTATGGCTTTGGTTTTGATTGGGGAATTCTTAATTTTTCCTTTTCTTTTAAAGGCCGCTGAAGACTTGAAAGATTTTTTTGTTTCGTTAAAAATAAAATGGCTGGAGCATAAAGAAAGGGTCTTTACCGTTAGGAAGAAATCCACCTTTACCCTAATGAAAGCCGATCAAATTTGGAAAGAGGAAAAGCGGTATCGTCAGGAATTCAATCAGGATTTCAAACGGGAATCCGAAAATGAAGAGGACCAGGCTGCTCGGTCAAAGACAAAAGCCAGGGAGGATTTAAAACCAGAGATTCGTATGACCCCCACGGAACAGGAGCGCCATAAACCCCAGCCGGCCTCCTCAGAGGAGAAACCCAAAGCCATCGGTGAATATCACCTGCCTCCCATTGATTTGTTGGATGATCCGCCGCCGGTTTCAGCGCGAAGACTCCAAGAGGATTTGATGGGCGGGGCCAGGGTGTTAGAAAGCACCTTAGCGGATTTCGGTGTCGATGCCCGGGTCGCGGACATTGAGCGAGGGCCGGTCATCACCCGGTATGAGTTGGAGCCCGCCCCCGGCGTTAAAGTGCAGCGGATCACAACCCTTGCCGATGATATTGCCTTGGCTATGCGGGCGCAAACCGTGAGGATCGTCGCGCCCATTCCCGGAAAAAACCGCGTGGGGATTGAAGTGCCGAACCCAGCCACCACCATCGTTTATCTGAAAGAAGTCTTAACCCAGAGCAAATTCCGGCAGTCCGGCTCGAAATTGATGCTCGCCCTAGGCAAAGACATCGCGGGAAAACCCCTGATTGCGGATCTGGCCGAGATGCCGCATCTTTTGATCGCGGGAACAACCGGTGCCGGCAAAACGGTGTGCCTTAACAGCATCATCATGTCGATGGTCTTTAATGCCTCTCCGGATGAATTGAGATTTCTTATGGTCGATCCCAAGATGGTGGAATTGACGATGTATAATGCGCTTCCTCATGTCTTGTGCGCGGCGGTCACCGATTCCAAGAAGGTCTCTGCGGCTTTAAACTGGGTCGTTGGAGAAATGGAAAACCGGTATACGCTTTTGGCCAAATCCGGTGTGAGGAATATCAACGCGTATCAGGCGAAGGGTCATAAACTCCCCTTTATTGTGGTGATCATCGACGAGCTGGCTGATTTGATGCAGGTGGCCGCCAAGACGATCGAGAGCGCCATCACCCGGCTCGTTCAGCTTTCTCGGGCGGTAGGGATTCATCTGATCCTCGCCACCCAAAGGCCTTCCGTGGATGTCATCACGGGTGTCATCAAGGCCAATTTCCCAGCGAGGATTTCGTTTAAGGTAGCCTCCAAGGTCGATTCACGGACGGTTTTGGATATGAACGGTGCGGAAAATCTTTTGGGAAAAGGAGACCTTCTTTTTATGAAGCCCGGCGACCCCAAGCCCACGCGGGGGCAGTGCAGCTATGTTGCCGACAACGAGATCCAGCGCGTGATCGACTTCATCAAAACCCAGCAGGATCCGGTGTATGATGATGCCATCCTCAATCCTCCGCCTGGTTCGGGGTCCGGCGCGGAAGGCGAAAAAGACGAATTGTACGATGAGGCCCTTCGACTGGTCATCGAAACCAATCAGGCCTCGGTTTCGATTCTTCAAAGACGCATGCGCTTGGGGTATACCCGGGCCGCTCGCCTCATTGATCTGATGGAACAAAATGGAATCGTAGGCCCTTACTGCGGCAGCAAACCCCGGGATATCTTGGTTGACCGCAAAGAATGGCTCATGGACCATATGAGTAAAAAAGATGACGGACGATCTCAAGGCTAAAGGATCATTGCTTAAAGAGGCTCGCGAGGCCAAGGGAATCGGTCTGGAAAAGGTTCATGAAGACACCAAGATCCCTATGGATGCCTTGAAGGCCTTGGAAGAGGGTTATACGGTCCGCAGCATGTCTGGTTTTTATCAAAGAGGATTCTTGAAGATGTATGCTCAATATCTCAATCTGGATTGGGAAAAAATTGGGGGAGACCCGGCACCTGCCCATCTCCCCGACACCTTGGTTTCCCCAAAGACTGGTCGCGAGAAATCTGCTCCTCCACTCACCATGATTCCTGAAAAATTCGAGCGGGGACTTCCTTTGGCAAAAATCCTGGGTCTCGTTTTGGCGGTTTTTGTGCTCTGGAAAACCGTTGGATGGGTGATCCACGCGATGAGTTCAAGATCCTCAAACCGAGCCCACCCTAAGACAGCCCAGCCTCACAAAACCAAAGCTCAAAAACCAAAAGAAACCAAATCTCTCTTGCCCGCACAGAATTCCGTGCTCCCTCTTGAGAGTACGGCAACCGCAACCCATCCCTCCGGAGCCGTTGTCTTAAGGCTTGAAGAGAAAAATCTGAAAAAGAATGTGACCTTATCGGTCCGCGCCCAAAAAAATGGCTGGCTCATGGTTAAAACGGACGGCCAGGTTGTCTTTCAGGCTGTATTTAAAAAAGGGGTAACAAAAACCTGGTTTGCCGACCAGGAAATTGAGCTCTCCGGAAAAAATATCAATCAGTTGGAGTTGGAAGTCAATGGCAAGATGATCGGGGCCTTGGGCAAAGAGGGCTATGGGGCGAAGAGAGTGGTCATCACGAAAAATGGGTTGGCGGTTAAAAAATAGCCTATTACCTATCTTTTGAATATAGCCGTGTGTCGTGAGTCGTGGGTCATGGCTGACCCATAACCCATGACGCAAGACCCAAGGCTTATTGCTATGTCTATAGAACAAGGGATCAAAACCACTACCGACTTTATCCAAGAGCGTAGCTTTGAAGACTCCAGAGTCGGGGTCCTCAATCTGGGCTGCGCGCGCAATCTGGTGGACTCCCAAATGATTTTAGGCCGTCTCAAGAGAAACGGTCACCGGATCGTCGATATCGATTGTGCGGAGATTGCGATTGTCAATACCTGTGGCTTTATCGAGGAGGCTAAAAAGGAATCCATCGATTGCATTTTGGATTTGATTGAGTTAAAAAAACAGGGCAAGATCAAAAAAATCATCGTGGCCGGATGTTTGGTGGAGCGTTACGCCCATGAGCTCAGAGAGGAATTTAAAGAGGTCGATGCCTTTGTGGGCACGCCCACACTGCCCCAAAACCAAGTTCCCCTGCAATACCGACTCACCCCGCGGCATTTTGCCTACGTTAAGATTTGTGAAAGCTGCTTTAACCAATGCAGCTTCTGCGCCATCCCCAAGATCAAAGGAAAGTTTTCTTCTCGGACGATCGATTCCATCCTGGCCGAAGTCAAGGATTTGGATCGGCGGGGTGTAAAGGAAATCAACGTGATCGGCCAGGACATCACCGCTTATGGGGTGGATCTCTATCACACCCAATCTCTGGCGCGCCTTTTAAAAGAAATCGTCCAAAGGACCGAACATATCCGCTGGATCAGGCTCCTCTACGCCTTCCCCGCGCATACAACCGATGAGCTGATTGAGCTCATGGCCAATGAAGAAAAAATCTGCAAATATATCGATCTTCCTTTGCAGCATATCAGCGATCCTATCTTGAAGAGCATGAACCGCGGTATATCAAAACAGGGAACACGGGATCTCATTGCCAAGATCCGTCAGAAAATTCCCCACGGGAGCTTACGCACGACCTTCATTGTTGGCTTTCCAGGGGAGACCGATTGTGATTTTCATGAGCTTTTGGAATTCGTCCTCAGGACGCGGTTCGAACGGCTGGGGGTTTTTGTTTATTCCAAAGAAGAAGGGACCCCGGCGTATCATCTGCCGGAGCAGGTGCCGGAACGAATTAAAAAAAGGCGTCTCGATATTTTGATGCAAAAGCAAAAGGAGATTTCCAGAGAAAAACAGGAGCGTTTTTTAGGAATGCGCTTAAACGTGTTAATCGAGGAGAAACAAAAAAGCAATGGGAGTGGTCCCCAAGGAAAAGAAAATGTATATTTGGGGCGGACCGAATACGATGCCCCGGAGGTCGACGGGCTGGTCTATGTCACCAGCCCCAAGGCCTTGAAACCGGGAGATTTCCTCCCGGTTGAAATCACTGATACCTACGAATACGATCTTGCCGGGGAATGTGTGTGAACCTTCCCAATCAACTGACCCTCATTCGAATTGTCCTCGCCTTTGTTTTTGTCTACTTTATTGCTCAAGAAGGTCTGGCTTATACGCTGGTTGCCACGGTTTTTTTTACCTTGGCCTGCCTGACGGACTTTGCGGACGGCTTTCTGGACAGAAAGCACAACACAACCAGTGACTTTGGCAAGCTCATGGATCCGATCGCCGACAAATTTCTCATTCTGGCGGCGTTTTTGAGCTTTGTTCGAATGCAGATTGTAGAGAATTGGATGGTCCTTTTGATTTTGGGAAGAGAGATCATCATAACGGGATTGAGGGTTTTTGCTTTAACCAAAGGCAAGGTTTTTCCCGCCGAGCGGGCAGGCAAGCACAAAACGGTTTCTCAGATCGTTGCGATCTTCTCGATTCTGGGTTTCATCATTTTTAAAGAGATTCTCTCCCGGGCCCTCCGTTGGTCATCCACCATTGAGATCTGGTGGCGCTGCGGCATCGATCTTTTGATGCTCGTGACCGTCGCGCTTACGCTGATTTCGGGGTTGTCGTATCTGTGGAGTCACCGGAAGCTGATTCATGTCGAAGACCTGGATTAAAATTTTTGCGGCCTTTTTTTACCTCGGATATTTTCCCGTGGCTCCCGGCACTCTGGCGAGCCTTTTGGGAATGGGCCTTTCCCTTTTATTAGGGAAGAGCCCCGCTTGGTATGTCGGGGTCGCCTTGGTGGTTCTTCTTTTGGGTTTTGGGACGGCCGGCAAAATGGAGAAGATCGCGGGGGAAAAAGATCCTTCTTGTGTTGTGATTGATGAAGTGGCGGGGAGTCTCGTGGCTTTTTTTCTCCTGCCTCAGACAGCGCCGGTTCTGGTGACGACCTTTTTTCTTTTCCGGGCCTTTGACATGTTTAAGATTTATCCGATCAACCGATGCGAGGCCTTCCCGGGTTCCGTGGGGATCATGACGGATGACCTTGTGGCTGGATTTTATACGAATATCACGATGCAGATGGCGATTAGACTGGCGGGCCTGCCCGCCGATTGGATATAGACTTGGCCGATCATCAAACGAATTGCAGCCGGGGATGGGGTGAGGGATCTTCAAT
>Ga0114945_10001921_pt1 | contig 12535 bp, 11 predicted proteins | sample OV2TP3_FD_87194 | JGI IMG/M metagenome (GOLD analysis project Ga0114945, IMG submission 87194) | Hot spring microbial communities from Beatty, Nevada to study Microbial Dark Matter (Phase II) - OV2 TP3 | ecosystem: Environmental > Aquatic > Thermal springs > Hot (42-90C) | place: USA: Beatty... | reverse complement strand
TCCTCTGCCTCTTGTCCTCCCGCCTCGCGGGGGCGAGCGGTCCCGAAACCATTGATTGCGCCGCCGCGATGGAGTTTTTTCACACCGCCACGCTGATGCATGATGACGTGATCGACGATGCGGATATCCGCCGCGGGAAACAATCGGCCAATTCACGGTGGGGGAATCAGGTTTCTGTCCTTGTCGGCGATTTCTTTTATTGCCGCGCCTCCAGTCTCCTGGTCGGGACAGGCAATATGCGAATCATCCAGCTGATCACAAACGTGATGCGGATCACCACAGAGGGGGAAATCCTCGAGATCTCCAAGTCAAACGACCTCCAGACGACGGAAGAAGACTACCTCTCGATCGTTGAACAAAAAACCGCCGTCCTAATTGGCGCCTCCTGTGAAATCGGCGGGATCCTAGGCAATATTTCGGAAGAATTCCTGAGCGCCTTAAGATCCTACGGACTCTCCGTCGGCTGCGCCTTTCAGCTTGCGGACGATATCCTGGATTACATCTCGGATCCAAACCAGTTCGGAAAGACCCGGGGGACCGACCTCCGCGAGGGAAAGTTGACCCTGCCCCTCATCATTGCCCTTTCCAGGGCCACGGAACCGGAAAAGAGGCTGATCAAAGATGCCTTGATCGCCGAAAGGCTTGAAGAGAATCACTTCAAGGAGATCGTCTCGGTGATTGAGAAATACGGCGGTCTTAAGGGAACCCACACCCGAGCCCAAAAATTTGTGGCACAAGCCAAGGAGTCCCTTTCCCTTTTCAAACCTTCGATCGAACGTGAAGCGCTTCTCTCACTCGCCGATTACGTGATCGAAAGACAAAACTAGTTCGATTTCCGGACTGCCGGTTCGAAATCCGGACGGACCGATCACCTCTCCAGACTTTTTCAAGGCAGAAAACAAGATGGCACATCGATTGCTAGTTCCTTCCTTGTCCTCACCGCGGGGGGACAGAAAGGAATGAAGTCATGAACGAAACGGTAATGATCAAGGATGTCTACACAGTGATCGAACGTGAAGCGGAACAGAAGGATCGCTGGACGAAGATCGGTATCTGCTTCGTCAATCGGGACAACTCACTGAACGTGATCCTCGATGCGTATCCTATCAACGGTCGTCTTCATATTCGTGATCGGCAGTTCAAAAAACAACCCATTAACCCATAGGAGGAAACATCATGAAACGCACAGTCATCATGGCCCTTGTGGCCCTCACACTCAGCCTCTCACCGGCCTTCGCAAAGGTGAAACCGGTGGAAGGGTTCGTCAATCTGAATACCGCCAGTGTCACCGAGCTCATGCTCCTGCCTGGGATTGGAAAATCCAAGGCGGACGCGATCGTCGCCTTCCGGGGCGCCCACCCCTTCAAGGCAGTCGATGAGCTTCAGGAAGTGAAGGGAATCGGACCGAAGATGTTTGAGAAGGTTTCAAAATATCTGACGGTAACCGGTCCTACCACGATCCACGAGCTCTCCCCAACGGGACGAGCCCCCTCTGCCCCGGCCGCCAAGGCCACCCCTCAGTAGCCCACCCGGGAACACCCCCCTCCACTGCCACGAGACGGTGGAGGGGGTGCTCCCTCCTTATTTTTCTCAACCGGTATATCCTTTGCCTGAGAACTTGTCGACCCGGACGCCGTCGTCACTTGAACCGGTTGCCACTCAACAGCCTTTCCGACATCCAGCACCCCACCGGTTCCGACACGGCCTTGAAGGTCATCAACCGGCCTTGCCGTCGACTTCAGCGCCTGAACCAGTTGCTCCGCCTTCCATTCCGGATGGAGCGCCAGAACCAGCCCGGCGGCGCCGGTAATAAAGGCCGCAGAGACAGAGGTCCCACTCGAGCGCTGGAAACGATCGCCCGGATAGGTGGAGAGGACAGAATGACCCGGGGCCCCGAGGTCAACCGACTCCGATCCATAATTCGAAACAGGAGTGAGTTTCCCCTCGGAATTCACCGCGGCCGCCACGAGAAAATTGCCGAGATGGAGGCTCGCGGGATAAAAAGGTTCCTTCGACAGGTTCTTTCCCCCCTCACCATCCCTGCCATTTCCCGCGGCGGCAACGACAAGGATCCCCTTCTCCTCCAGTTTCTCAAATGCATGTTGCATCGCCTCGAGAGAGACCATGCCGTCTTTTTTGGGACGTACAACCCAGCTGGCGTTGATAATCCTGGCGCCACTCCGAATCGCATAATCAATCGCCTCGAGAACAGCGGATGTCCGGCCATTCCCTTCGGCATCCGCAATCTTCAAGGGAAGCAGACTGACACGCCAGTTCATGCCGGCGATTCCAAACTCGTTATCCCCGACCGCCCCGATGATCCCGGCGACATGGGTCCCGTGTCCGGAGTCATCGGAGGGATCGATATCGTCGTTAATGAAATCATATCCTGTAACATCATCGGTATACCCGTTATGGTCATCGTCCGATCCGTTGGAAGGGATCTCTCCCGAATTCACCCAAATATTACCCTGAAGATCCTTATGGTAGAGATCAATTCCGGTATCCAGGATCGCAACAACCAGATCGGACGCCCCGGTTGTCTTGCCCCAGGCGGATGAGTAATTGAGAAGCTCATCGGCCCAGCCGAGGTGAAAGGATTCTCCAAGGTAGGTGTCATTCGGCAACGCCGCCATCTCGATCGGTTGGTCATCCTCCTGAAAATCAACGTCAGGGGATGAGGGGGGGAGGGATGATTTGACGATCGCCAATCCAAGACTCGGCAGGTAGCGGACCCCTTTTGTCTTCGCCTGAAGGGCCTGCAGATTGCCGCCCTCTTTAAACTTGATGATGGTTGCTGCTTCAAGCTGGTTCGGGACAACCGGTAAGAGGGAAAAACCCAACAGGGCCAAAAGCAAAGAGACCATTTTCATGAGCAAGACCTTCATCCTGTATTTTACCGAATTTCAGGAAAAAGGATAGCAACTTTTGTGGGGGGTCACCGATAAGCTCAATGGAAGCTGGATGGGGCGGGGGATCCTTGAAAAGGGATCCCCCATTTTTTTGTGGGCAGGGAGGGAATCGAACCCCCGACGCGCAGATTTTCAGTCTGCCGCTCTACCGACTGAGCTACCTGCCCGACTTGAGGAGGGGCTCGCCCCGTTGGGGCAACCCCTTGAAGAATGGACAAAAAAGGGCCCTCCGGTCTCGGGATAGCCGGGGACGTTAAGACAGGGAGATGGGAAGAGTCAAAAAAAATTAGGTCAAAAAAACTTTGACCAAATGAGTCATTTATGATAGTCAGACGCGACTTTAAACGGGTTTTTAGCCCCTTTCAGAAGGAGGTTCCAGAACATGCCGATGCAATTTAAACCAGGTGATAAGGCAGTCTACCCCGCTCACGGTGTCGGAGAGGTCCAATCGATAGAAACGAGGGAGATCGCCGGCAACAAGCAGACCTTCTATATCCTTCGGATCCTCGATAACGGAATGACGATCATGGTGCCGACCCGAAACGTCAAGTCGGTTGGCTTGAGGGAGATCATCGATGAGGATCAGGTTGATGAGGTTTACGAGATCCTGAAGGAACGGGACATCACCATCGATCACCAAACCTGGAACCGTCGCTATCGGGAGTATATGGACAAGATCAAGACCGGTTCGGTCTACGAGATCGCAGAGGTTTTGAGGGACCTCTCCCTCCTCAAGTATGAAAAGGAACTCTCGTTTGGGGAGAGAAAGATGCTGGATACGGCACGGAGTCTTCTCGTGAAAGAGCTGGCAATTGCCCAAGGCTCTTCTGAGGAAGAAATCCTAAAGGGACTCCAAAAGCTCTTCCAGGGGTAGATGACCGCGTTCGCAATCATTCCGGCGGCCGGCCTCGGACGCCGTTTCGGGACGACAAAGCAGTTTCAGAAAATAAGGGGGAAGCCGGTCCTGTGGTGGACACTGTCCTCATTTGAGCAATCGGACCAGATAGCAGGGGTTTGCCTCCTGCTCCCCGAAGCGGAGATTGAGTCAGGCCGCAAACTCGTAGAGAAGAGCGGATTTAAAAAGGTATCGCGAATCCTCGCGGGAGGTGAAGAAAGGCAATATTCTGTTCAAAAGGGGTTTCGCGCGATCCCCCCCTGCGAGTGTGTAGTGGTTCATGATGGTGTCCGCCCATTTGTTACGCCTGAGATGATCGGGAGGACGCTCGATGCGGCAGTCCGTTATGGCGCCTCAGTCCTGGGGACTCCGGTCACAGCCACACTGAAAGAGGTGAGCCAGGGGTTTGTGACGCGAACAACGGATCGAAGTAAATTATGGAACATCCAAACCCCACAGGCGTTTCAGTACGAAATACTTAAGAAAGCCCTTGAGGCGGCGGAGAAGGATCGCTTTACGGGGACCGATGAGGCGATGCTGGTCGAGAGGCTGGGGCTCCCGGTAAAGGTTTTGGAGGGAAATCCCTACAACGTGAAGATTACAACCCCCGAGGATCTTGTTTTCTTTGAGTGGGTCTTTCGGGACAAGGAGATGAGCCGGTGAGGGTTGGATTGGGGTATGACATCCACCGTTTGATCGGAGGAAAATCGTTCCGATTGGGAGGGATCCTGATACCGTGCGACAAGGGACCGGTCGGCCACTCGGACGGGGACTGCCTCTATCATGCGGTGACAGAGGCGCTGCTAGGGGCGGCGGGGTTGGGTGATATTGGCCATTATTTCCCGGACACGGACGCACGATGGAAGGGGGCCGATTCCGCGGTTTTCATCCGGGAGACAGTCGCCCTTCTTCAAAAACGTGGGTTCCAGATCGGCAACATCGACGCGAACCTCCTTCTGGAATCCCCACGTCTCTCTCCCCACCTTGAAAAAATGAGGGGAAACCTCTCGGAACTCCTGGCGATCCCGATCGAGCGGATCAACCTGAAGGCGAGGCGGGGGGAGGGGGTCGACGCGGTAGGAAAGGGAGATGCGGTTGTCTGCCAGGTGATTGCCCTCCTGACTGAAAAATGACCCTGCAAATCTACAATTCACTGACCCGAAGAAAGGAAGAATTTGTCCCTCAAACACCGGGCGAGGTGCGGATGTATGTCTGCGGCATAACCGCCTATGATGAGAGCCATCTCGGTCATGCGAGGGCCGCCGTCGTCTTCGATGTGATCTACCGTTATCTCTCGCAGCGAGGGTTCAAGGTCGATTACGTCAGAAATTTCACGGACGTTGATGACAAGATCATCAAAAAATCGGCGGAGACAGGGCTCTCCTGCGAGGCGGTCTCCGAAAAATATATCCGTGCCTATACGGAGGTCATGAATCAGCTGGGGATCAAGCCCCCTCAAAAGGAGCCGCGAGCGACACAGCATATCCCCGAGATGCTCCACCTTATTTCTGATCTTGAAAGGAAGGGGTTCGCCTATCGGGCCGGAAATGACGTCGTCTTCTCAATCCGGAAGTTTGCCTCGTACGGGAAACTCTCACACAAAAAAATCGACGAACTGGAGGCGGGGGCCCGTGTCGAGGTCGATCAAAAAAAGCAGGACCCGCTCGATTTTGTCCTCTGGAAGGGATCCAAACCGGGCGAGCCGAAGTGGCTTTCCCCCTGGGGAGAGGGGAGGCCGGGGTGGCATATTGAGTGCAGCGCGATGAGCATGAGGTACCTCGGCGAATCTTTTGATATCCACGGCGGCGGGAGGGATCTGATTTTTCCGCACCACGAAAACGAGATTGCGCAGAGCGAGGCCTCCACGGGGAAAATACTCGCCCGATACTGGATCCACAACGGTTTTGTGAATATCGAAGAAGAGAAGATGAGCAAGTCGCTCGGGAATATCCGCACAGTCGCCTCGATGCTCCAGCGCTGGTCAAGCGAGGCGATCCGGCTTTTTCTCCTCTCCAGTCACTACCGGAGCCCCTTGAATTTTACGGAGAAGAACCTCGACGCCGCTGAAGAGTCCGTCAGCCGGTTCTACGAGACACTCCACCGGTTGAATTCGCTCGAGTCGGGTACGAGCACGCTGCCGGATATGAATCTCTACCCTGCACTTGAAAAGGCGATGGACGATGATTTCAATACCGCCGCCTTTTTGGGGGTCCTCTTTGATCGGCTGCGTCGCCTGAACTCCTGGATGGATAAGAAAAAGGAGATCAATCCCGGATCCCAAAATATATTAAGAGAAGAGATCGGCAGGATTTTTGAGGTCCTCGGCATCTTCGGTCAGCGGCCAGAGGAATTCCTCGGGTCCCAGAAGGCCTCACGATTAGGTCAGGTGAATCTGCAACCTGAGGAAATCGAAAGGTTGATCCTCGGGAGACAGCAGGCGAGGAATTCCAAAAACTGGCAAAAGGCGGATCAGATCCGGAAAGAGCTCGCCGCCCACGGGATTGAGCTCAAGGACAACCCCGACGGGACGACGAGTTGGGGAATCAAATCGCCTGGTCAATAAAAATATCCCTCTATTGGGATCTGGAAGAGCCCTCTGACCGTTTCAAAATCGTCAAAGGAGTGCGCCTTGAGGCCCGACTCGGAGAGGGTGATCAGAAAACCGTTTGCCTCGAAGGCGCGGCGCATCCGAGTCCCGTCAAACGGGCACTCCCAGAGATCGTCACAGATCTTATCCGACGAATCGCCAGAAAGGTCATCGTGACGGATCGCACCGACTCGCGAAAAACCGGCGTCCTGATCGACCTTCCAGATCTGCTCCTCGGAGTGATCGGGATTGCCGATCGGTCTCCATCCCATATCGCTCTCACCCGAAATCTCAGTAACGAGGTCGACCGGGAAGGCGATCAAATTCCGTTCGGGAAAGGTGCTGAATGCCCGGTGGTCCGTCAGCGCCTCTGATTCAGTCCCCCGTTCTCCGATTGTCACGCTCTGAACAAGGGCCGGAGAGGAGGGATTGGAGACATCAAACAGCGAAAGCTTAAGACCCAGATACCAGGCAAAATCCCCTTGATCATCGGCCTCCTTGCCGATCCCGAGGATTCGGTCATTCCCCAACGGCATCAGAAAGGTTGAGAAACCGGGGACCTCCAGCTGCCCCGAGAGTTGGGGGCGGGTCGGGTCGGAAAGATCGACGACAAACAGCGGATCGATCTTCTTGAAGGTCACGACGTACCCCTTGTCACCGATAAACCGTACCGCATAAACCGCCTCCCCATGATGCAGATCGCGCAGTTCCCCAACGACCTTGAGTTCGCGACCCTCCTCGGCCAACACAAAGAGCGAGCTCTCGGCCTCCCCTCCCCACCACAGAGCCCCGGTGGTCGTCGCAACCCGGAGGTATCCGGCATGCTCATCCATGGAAAACTGGGAGTTGTAGCCACCCCCCTGAAAGGCGGTCTCCAGTCTGCCGGGGACCTCCCCCTTCGCCGCAAATCGGGCGACATCATCGCCCTGATTCAAGCTGAATTTGAAGATCTCCGAATCCGATCCCCGGGAAGAACTGACGCCAATATAGAGTGCATTCGCACCAACGGAGACGATCGGTTGACCGGAGGCGGTGATGACGGAGTGCCCCTTGGGGGAGAACTGTTCCTGCCGGATCGGAAGCGAGAGAACGGTGATGACATTCTGTCCACTATTTCGGTCCAGGACCTCATCAGGAACAAAGGTGCACCCGCATGAGGTGATTGGGACCTCGGGTCCTCCATCGTGGAGAGGCTGTGACTTGGCAAAAACGAGATCAACGGTCGGAGATTCCTCGATCCAGAAGGGAACGGTATGCTCTACCACGAGGTGGGCGGTTCCTCCCACAAGCCGCGACGTTACATAGGACTGATTTTTCAGGATCAGGGATCCGGTGACCGCCAACTCTCCGGGATTCCTGACCGAAATCCGGTGCAGAAGCGTGCCATAAGAAGAACCGGGACCGGTCTCTCGTGCAATGACAAGCGCGTTCTGTCCGTCGTAGAGGAACTCCTGCGGAACCCCTTCAAGCTCCACCGAATCGAGAAGCAGGATCTCGCCGGTCTCCTTGACCCCAAAGGCGTAGAAGATTGCCCCTGTCCGGTTTGTATCGGGGCGGACGAGAAAGAAAAGATCCCGGTCCGCCTTCACGAAATCTGCCTCGGAGACGATGGTCGTTTTCTGACCCGATCCCTCGGCAGATGCAGAGACCGCTTCACCCTCTGCGGCAGGGAGCACCGGGGCAGAATCGGTGGTAGCGTTAACCGGGATCTCCCAAGCCCTGCGATCCTTCATTTTCTGCTGAACCTTTTCCCAATAGAGATCGAGGCGCTTGCAGTTCAGTGCCGCCAGTTCCGGATCAACCAACGCCGTTTCGGGCTCTGTTGGAACCGATCCTGGAGTCAATGTTCCTTCACGCAGGCATCCCGCCTGAAGAAGCAGAACGAATACGGCGACGAGATTATTTTTTCTGTTCATGGTTCCCTCCCTTTCATGTCCCGATTATCGGCAGGGTCCCCCAGTATGTCTACTCAGAGGGGACTGATTTTGTATTCTGGAGAATACAGCCGATCAGAGGAACCGCAGGGAATCGATCAGGATTTCGAAGCTCGCCCTGCCGTCGTTGGCGTCGTAGAGGTCCGTGATGAGATAGAGGAGGAGTTCATCCTTCAGGAAATAATACTCCTGCCGATCCCCTCCCGTTTCCCCTGACTCGGGGTTGTCATAGCTGAATCCGGGAATATGGCGGTTGGAAAAGGACCTGAAGCCCCGGCCGGGGAAAAAATCCTGGAGATAGGATTCAAGGCTCGCCGGTTCTTGATCGAGTGTCACAAAAAAGAGGGTCGCCTTGCTCGTCCCATCAGTAAACTCGGTGAAGGGGGACTCAGAGGTGTCTATCCCTTCCGCAAAGGCATCAGCGAAAAAACAATTGGCACAGGGAGGGGAAGCGGGAACCTCGCCCCCCGTGCTCTTCGCAGGGCCTCCGGCGGCCGGCTTCTCCTCGACACTCCACGCGGAATCATACTCAGCCTCCACAGGACCCGCCGAGCTCTCATAGGTTGCCTCTGCACCCTCCTGGGAGGAGTCGACCGGTTCCCCCGACGGGAGGCTAGACGGGTTTCCCGTCTCTGTCCCCTGACACGACGTGAGGATACAAACAAGATAGAGAAAAAAAAGACTCCTTAAGGAGAAGGCCATGGGACCTCCGAGAGATTGAAGATCTGAAAATTGATCTGATAAACGGTGTCGAGCTTTCCCTCCTCGGACATCAGGACATTCAGTTCCCGTCTGAAATCCTGGATCCGCCTCTTCGCCTCCTCGAATTTCTCCCGCGAGAGGGCGAGGGTCAGTGAAGAGATATCCCGACGATCCCGCGGCGTCTTCTCGATCGACTCAGCCGCCTTCCGGATCATCTCCCGGTGGAAATTCGAGACCGCCAGAGAGGCGACCTCCCGATCGGTCGCGATATTCCGCTCAGACTGGATCAGACGGCCCGAGGCGTCGCGCTTCAGAAACGAGAGCTCGAGGAGGAGTTCAATGGCGGTCTTCGCCTGATGCGCCGTGATCGTCGGGAAGAGTCTCTTCGCGATCCATTCGGGGTCTTCCCTGAAATCGGGGAGCAGGACCAGTTCCCGAACCGCGGGATAATACCAGCGGGAGTAGTAGACAAAGTAATCCTTCTCGATCTTCCGGATCTCCCGATAACGGCGCGAGGTTGAGAGTTTTTGATAGCAACTGTTCCTTTCCTCATCGCTTGTCGCCTGATTGAAGTGGACGAGGTTTTCAAAAAAGACCGACTCCTCCTTGTTCAGATGAAGCGCCTTGATGAAACCCCGGATCCCGTCAGGCCCCAGGTTCCTCTTCCCCTCCATGACCAATTGGAGAAAGTTCGGGGAAGAGAGGCCGGCCTGACGGGAAAAGTTGCGGAATGAAAAGCGGGACCCCTTCTTCTCCTTCTCCCCCCGGTAGTAATCCTTGAGAAAATGGCGATAGTTGAGATAGTTAAATAGATCAGGCATAAAGGGGTCCTTCCTTAAGATGATTATCGGGAGATCAAGGAGTGGAGTCTACTGTTTTTTTGTTAATGTATTATTATTAGAATTCATAAAAGTATTTAAGATATTGTAAATACTTATAAAATTTATTAATAACATTAATAATAAATATTTTTAGAATACATTATGAAAGACACCAAATTTCGGCTGGTCAGCGATTTTACCCCAAAGGGGGATCAGCCGGGGGCGATCGAACAGATGACCGAGGGGGTTATTGAGGGGAAAAGGCACCAGACCCTGTTGGGGGTCACCGGATCCGGGAAGACCTTCTCAATGGCCCACGTCATCGCCAATACCCAGCGACCGACCCTCGTGATCGCCCCCAACAAGACGCTTGCGGCCCAGCTCTATTCCGAATTCAGGGAACTCTTCCCGGAAAATGCCGTGGAGTACTTCGTCTCTTACTATGACTACTATCAGCCGGAGGCGTATGTCCCGCAGCAGGACCTCTATATCGAGAAAGACTCCTCGATTAACGAAGAGATCGACAAGCTCCGTCATGGGGCGACGCGGTCCCTTTTTGAGCGCCGGGACACGATCATCGTTGCCTCGGTCTCCTGCATCTACGGCCTCGGCTCACCGGAGGCGTATCACGGCCTGGTCGTTCCGATCAAAAAGGGAACCGAATACCCGCGACAAGCCCTTTTGAAGGACCTGATCAAGGTCCAGTATGAGAGAAACGACTATGACTTCCACCGGGGGGCCTTTCGGGTGCGCGGCGATGTCGTGGAGATTTTTCCTGCGCATGAGGAAGAACGGGCGGTTCGGATAGAATTTTTCGGGGATGAGATTGATCGTATTACGGAAATTGAAGCGCTGAAGGGGACGACACTCCACCCCTTAAATGAAATCACGATCTATCCTGCCTCGCACTACGTGACACCCAGGGAGCAGATGAAACGGGCTATGGAGACGATCCGACAAGAGCTGAAGGAAAGGCTCAAGGAGCTGCGGATCAACGGAAGGCTCCTCGAGGCCCAGAGGCTCGAGCAGAGGACCCGCTTTGATCTCGAGATGATGGAGGAGATCGGCTTCTGCAAGGGGATTGAAAATTACTCCCGCCACATCACCGGGAGGGGGGCCGGTGAGCCACCGCCGACCTTGATCGACTACTTCCCGCGGGACTTCCTCCTTTTTATTGATGAGAGCCACATCACTGTCCCTCAGCTGAACGGGATGTACCATGGCGACCGGAGCCGGAAGCAGAACCTCGTCGATTACGGGTTTCGACTCCCCTCGGCGCTGGACAACAGGCCGCTCAAGTTCGAGGAGTTTGAGACCACCGTAAACCAGTGTCTCTTCGTCTCGGCGACACCGGCCGACTACGAGCTTGAGAGATCGAAGGGGGAGATTGTCGAGCAGATCATCCGGCCAACCGGGCTGATCGACCCGAAACCGACCGTCCGTCCGGTCTCACGTCAGGTGGAGGATCTCGAGCGAGAGATCCGAAAACGGGTGGAACGGGGCGAGCGGGTCCTTGTCACGACGCTGACCAAAAAGATGGCGGAGGACCTCACCCGTTACTATCAGGAGAGGGGGCTCCGCGTAAAATATCTCCACTCCGACATCGAGACGCTCGAGCGGGTTGAAATTTTAAGGGAGTTGCGCCTCGGCTCCTTTGATATCCTGATCGGGATCAATCTGCTACGGGAGGGGCTTGATCTGCCAGAGGTCTCCCTCGTCGCGATCCTGGATGCCGACAAGGAGGGGTTCCTCCGGTCGGAGAGGTCGCTCGTCCAGACCTTTGGGCGGGCGGCGCGAAACATCAATGGCGAGGTGATCCTTTACGCAGACCGGATGACCGACTCGATGAAAAAAGCGATTGCCGAGACGGAGAGGCGGCGAAAACTCCAGTCTCTCTTCAACAAGAAACATGGGATAACACCGACCTCCATCAAGAAAAATATCAGTGATGCCCTGCACTCGATCTATGAAAAGGATTACGTTACGGTGCCGCTTAAACCGCAAGGGGAAGAAGAGGTACCGGCCGACAAGATCGAAGGAGAGATTGAACGCCTGAGGAAGGAGATGAAAAAGGCGGCGGTCTCCCTGGAATTTGAAAAGGCGGCCGAGATCCGTGACCGGATCAAGCGGCTGTGGGAAAGGTTGACGACCGCGTAAATTGAACATAAAAGATCCCTGGTGCCGACACTTCTCCAGTCCCTTGAGGTCTCTCTCTCAAAGATAAGTGATTGGGTCTGGGGGCCACCTCTCCTCATACTCCTCATCGGTACCCACCTCTTCCTCACGGTCCGTCTCCGTTTTATCCAAAGGTATCTGGGACGGGCGATCCGGATTTCGCTCAGACGGGAAACCGAGGGAGAGGGGGATATCAGCCAGTTCGGCGCCCTGACCACCGCGCTTGCGGCGACGATCGGGACGGGAAACATCGTCGGGGTCGCCACAGCGGTCTCTGCCGGGGGGCCGGGGGCGATCCTCTGGATGTGGCTGACAGGCGTCTTCGGAATCGCGACAAAATACGCGGAGGCGCTCCTCTCTGTCTGTTTTCGTGTCCGGAATCCGGACGGCTCGATGTCCGGGGGCCCGATGTACGTCCTCGAGCGCGGACTTAAACTGAAGTGGCTCGGGGTCCTCTTTGCCCTCTTCACGGCGATAGCCGGCTTCGGGATCGGGAACATGGTCCAGGC
>Ga0114945_10001919_pt1 | contig 12540 bp, 9 predicted proteins | sample OV2TP3_FD_87194 | JGI IMG/M metagenome (GOLD analysis project Ga0114945, IMG submission 87194) | Hot spring microbial communities from Beatty, Nevada to study Microbial Dark Matter (Phase II) - OV2 TP3 | ecosystem: Environmental > Aquatic > Thermal springs > Hot (42-90C) | place: USA: Beatty... | reverse complement strand
GGCAGCATTGTTTTTGGAATCTCAATTGGGGGGTTTGTAAGCCTTGTTACTGTTTCGCGAGTGTCATTTGCGTGCACGGTTGCATAGACAGAATGCCCGGTATGTATTGCCTCAAAAAGCACTTCGGCTTCTCTCTTTCTTCTGATCTCGCCTACAATAACCCTGTCAGGCCTCATTCTTAATGAGTTCACAAGCAGATCAAGCATTGAAACTTCTCCCTTGCCTTCTGGATTTGGCAATCTTGTCACCATTGGAATCCAATGCAGGAACTTTGGCAATTGAATCTCTCTTGTATCTTCTATGCTTATGATCCTTTGGTTTGGGGGGAAAAAATTTGCAACCACATTAAGCATTGAGGTTTTTCCAGTTGCAGTTCCGCCTGCTATTAAGGTAGAAAGCTCATATTGAACGCCAAGCCATATTAGTGCGGCTGCTTCTGTAGAGATAGTGCCGTCCTTGATAAAGTCAGTTATCGTCCATGGCTTCGCGGCGAATTTCCTCAGTGTTATTGTGTTGCCAAGGGCAGAGATAGGCTCAAGAGTCGCATTTACCCTGTCGCCTCCCCTTAGATGCGCATCCATTAATGGCTCTAAAATTGTTAACTGCCCTCCGACTTTCCTTCCTATCATTGTAGCGTAATGCCTTATTTGATCTTCATTTGCCAGCATTATGTTGCTCTTAAGCCAGCCAAATTTTACATGATAAACCCAAACAGGCTCTCCGGCGCTATTGATAGCTATTTCTTCGAGATTCGTGTCATCCATCAAAATTTCAATTGAGCCGAGGCCGAGGCTCTTTTGCATAAGATAGGACTTAAGAAAGTTTGTCGTTTTTTCATCTGCATCGGGAAAATGCCTGTTGACCAATGTGGCTATTGCCTCTATAAACCTCTGCTCAACAATGCCCGTATCCTTTGTCGTCATAATGTCTATCATACCTAGACTTACTTGGGCTGTCAATTCTTCCCTTATTTTTTCGAGCATTAGCTCAGTGGGCTTCCTGATGCTTGAAATTGAAACATCGTATATAGATACAAATTCTCCCTTTTTTCTGTATATGCTGATAGTTATCGGGATTGTATCAGAAACAAAATTGTATGTGGCGATAAGCTTTAGGTAATCTTTTTTGGATGCGCCAGTTTGGGCATTAGCAGCAGGATTAGCAGCAGGTTTACTCACTAACGTTCGTAAGCCCTCTTGGAGAGGTTTTAATGGAGCTATGCCTTCCTTTTTAGGGGCGTCAGTTCGCTCTGGAGCGAGTGCCTGCTTTGGAGCAATTTTTTCGGTTTTTTTCAGGCTGAAGAGTTTCAAATTAATATTCACCTCTTTTTATTAACGATTTTATTTATTAGATGAATTTTAAAAGAGCATAGTTGTCAAGTTCTTTTAAAAAACGAAGTAAGCTCCTTAAGCTCGCCTTCAAACTGAGATTTCCTTCTGTCAACTTCGCTAAATTTCTTTTCCAGCTCAATCATTTGCCTGCCGACATCGCTGCCTTTTGCAGTCAATTGGAACGATTTGGCCTTTTTTATTAATTCTATCAGGCTTTTTTCCAGCTCGTCTCTGTCCTTGTTTATCTTGTCTACAAGACCAACAACAGCCAGCTTCTTATCAAAAAAATCCCTGACTTTTTTTGTCAGCTCTTTTACATCCAGAACATTGCTCTGCTTTTGGGCTATTTTTTTAATTATCTGGTCCTGAAGCAAAAGCAGTTTCTTTTCATGCTCCTGGCTTTTGATTATCAATGGCTCTATAATGGATTTTTCATCTTCAGCGTGCTGGCTTACATCATCTATAATCAGCCTGAGTTTCTCTATGTGCAGATCTGATTTTTTTATAGACGAGTCTTCATCCAAAATCCTTTTTTCTATTATGCCCATCATCCCTTTAAGCTCAATCAGTTTTTCATTCAGGATTTTCTCGCCGTCTTCAATTGATTTTACTTCTGATCTCTCTTTGCTTAGCTCTTCCCTCTCGTTCGCTATATCAGCAATAAACTCCTCATACTTTTTTTTCTCTCTTATAATTTCCTTTGTTAGGTCTTCTATCTTGAGCCTCGTTTCATTTTTTTGCTCCTCCACCTGCCTTTGGATGCCTTCTTTCAGTTGAGTATACCTTTCTAATTCCTTTAAGTCTTCTTTTACCCTGTCAAGGTCCATTCCAAGCTCATTTCTTAATTTGTCAAATTCTCCCTTTACATTTTTCAATTCCTCTGCCTGCTTTTCAAGAAAACTTAAGCTTACTTCTGCTTTTCTTATGAATATCTCTTTTTTGCTTGTGAATTCCTTTGCTTTTGCCTCAACCTCTTTTTTTGTAAGCTTTCTTTCAACAAGGTAAGGCTTAGTTAGCTTGTACTCAACGCTTATTATACCCTCTTCTTCAAGAAAATCAACCCATTCCTGAATCACTGTTGTGCTTACCCCAATCTCTTTAGCAGCATCTGCCAATGCAATTATGCCCCTTTCATTAACAATATTAACTAGCTTGTCTACTCCAGTTTCTATAACACTGCTTTCTGCATCCATTTTGAAGTGATTTTTTGTATTTTTTCCTATATTCATTTGTTTAAAAATGTTACGTTTTTGCCCTATGAAACCACAAAAAATATAAAGGGGGCTAAATACCTTTTTTAAGGGGGTAAAATGAGACTTACTTTAGCAGAGCCGGGCTACCTGAAAGAAAGCATATCAATAATTTCTGATCTGGTAAATGAGGCACGCTTTAAAATAACGCCAAATGCTATTGAGCTAGTGGCAATGGACCCTGCAAATGTTGCGATGGTCATATTTAAATTGCTAAGCAGCACATTTACAGAATATGATGTAAATAAGGATATTGAAATAGCGATTAATTTAAGCAACTTAAAGCAGGTGCTGAGGAGAGCCTCTCCTAAAGACATGCTGACTCTTGAAATGTCTGCTGACAACAGGCTGAAAATAGAGCTAAAAAGCAATAATGTGAGGACGTTTAACCTTCCACTAATAGAATTGGAAGAAAAGGAGCAGAAAGTGCCTGACCTGAAATTCCCAATCACTATAAAAACTTCATCGAGCACATTAAATGAGGCAATAGCTGATGTGGATATTGTTGGAGAGAGCGTGGCATTTATTGCAGAGCCAAAAAAGTTCACTCTGCAGGCTGAAGGCGACTTAAACCAGGCAAAGATTGAAATTAAGGAAGATGACAACACTAAAGTAAGCACGAACAGCGATGCTCAAGTAAAGGCAAAGTACAGCATTGAGTATTTAAAGAAGATGATAAACGGCTCAAAGCTCAGCGATGATGTGGTTGTCCAATTCAACAAGGACTATCCATTAAAGCTTGAGTATAAGGCTGTTGACAAGGTCATGCTAAGCTTTATTCTGGCTCCGAGAGTAGAGAATGACTGAGCTTGGCTGCATTTCTTGATAAGATATATCCAAGATGGTGATAAATCATTGACTGGTAAGTGTCGGTTGGTAAGGAACGGCTGAAATGTCTCGTCTCAATATGAATATGTAAAAATCGTGAGATTCTGAGACAAATTATTTATTTTCTCATATAAAAAGGCTTACAACCACTGGACATGTTTGGATATAATTTATAAAGGATTTCTCTATCACAATTTTTAAAATCAAAAGTTACTTATACTAACAAAGAAATTGGACGCAATGGGATTACCTCAAGGTCATTTTCCTTAAATGTTAAAAAAGGCACAAAAGATAATGATTATTTAAGCACAGATGAACTTAAAGAAAAAATAAAATTAGTTATACAAAATTTATAATCCTCACCAAAAATTATAAAAAACCTTAAATATACTATCCTTACACTATGTGTTGGGATGGTCGAATCTTTAGAAGACGCAAAAAGAAGGGGTAAGGATGATATCCCCCCAATTGGAATAACAAAAAATATTTATTATGCTCCAGAGTGGGGCGAAAAATTTGGCTATCCAATCAATAATCTGCCTATTGCCGATTATTATGTTGAGTATAACTATAACCACAAAAATTTTGGGAGCAGATACTTGATAGAAGCTTCAAAATCAAATTTACATGCTCAAATAATTCAACTTGAAGAATCAGCAGATTTTTTCAAGAGGAAAAATATAGTCGTGGACACATATTTAATAGTGATAGACAGGCTATCGGATAGGGATAAAAGAAAATACAAATTAAAAGATTTTACACTTAAAGGTTTTAAAGAAGTTTTTGAAAGAATTGATTACAACAACGAAAAATGTTACTTAGTTTGTAAAAAACCTTTATTTGCAATATTTAGGAAAGATTTTGAAAGGATTGGAAAATGAGTTTACACATAGATTTAATAAAATCAGAAAATAAGTATAGGCAATTGGAATTAGCGGTAGCATTTATTAGTTTTTTTAATCTTATTGTAAATAAATTAAAAATTAAGGTTAATGGTGAGGTTATACATGAAGAGAAAATAGAAGTAATAGATGAAAACAAACTAATAAAAATTATAGACTCAAATATTGATAACAAAGATAGTTTACATATTCAATTTTTGTTTAATCTAAGTTCTTATATAGGATACTTAAATATAAATAATAATTATGATTCTAATATATTTGGAGATATTGAAGCAAATATTTTTCCTGATAAAATATTTAATTCTAATATAAATAATTTCTTTGATTTATTACGCCATAATATAATAAATAAAGATAATTTAGATAAATTTTTTGTGAATCATAAACAAATATTATCAAAAGCATATATTGATATTGATGAAGAAGGTGGAGATAATCCATTTGATATTTTATATGAATATGGGACTACAGGCTATAATTTCTTTATGAAATTATTCAAGGCTGTGGAATTACTATCGGAAGAAAACCAAGACTTTTTAGATTTGTATACTAAATTAAGAAGTAGTGATAAAAATTATTTTTCGAGTTTGTTGTGGCATGATGATAAAATAAGAGATTATGCTTTTAAGATAGCTAATGAAAATAATATTGTAGCTCAAGTTGGTAGTTTCAGATTATATGCTGACAACAAAGTCCAACTAAAAAAATCTTACAAAGAAATGGCTGAAAAAATTTTAAATCCCATATTTATTGAAATTCCATCTATGGAAGAACAAGTTAAGAAAGTTTCTTCAAATCTTCCTAATCATTGAGTTGTCAAAAAGGTTTTAAGCTAAATTATTTCTCCTTTTTCGGCTTATTCCAATAACGGCTTTTACAAGAAGGGCAGGAATAAACGAAAGTAATTTATGGAGAGAATTGTTATTAAAATCTGCCAATGTCAGAAGAAATCAAGATTAGGGTATTAGAGCCATTTAGTAAAAAGTATTATTTAGAAGCAGTTGGAACTCACAAAATATATTAGATGTCAAGTTTTTTTATTTTCCCTTCTGAAATATTCTTTTCGCTCGCCAGAATTTGTTTTATCATCTCTGGATTTTGTAATATTTCTATCGTCTCCTTCATACTCTCATACTCTTTCCTTGATATAAGAATCATGTTTTGATTCATGGATATTTGGTAGTTACCCATATTTATATAACTTTCGAAGTCACATTCCTTAATTCTCTTATTCTGAAATCTCATAAGACTTTTTCAATTGAAATATTTAAATACCCATCCATTATTAATGTAGTATGGACATCAAAGGCATAGGCGGGGAATTTGCGCTTATTGACAGAATAAAAAATAAAATAAAGATTCATTCTAAAGATGTGATTGTTGGAATTGGCGATGATGCCGCTGTTTTAAGCTATGATAAGAACAGCTACTTGCTTTTTACTACCGATATGCTTGTTGAGAATGACCATTTTTCTTTGAAGTACTCAACACCAAAACAAATTGGAATGAAGGCGATTGAGCAGAATGTAAGCGACATAGCTGCAATGGGGGGATTGCCAAAGTTTGCTCTCGTCTCATTAGCTCTGCCAAATAGTATTAATATCGGATTTGTTGATAATTTATATGATGGAATCAATCAAAGCTCAAAAAAATATAAAATAAGCATTGTTGGAGGCAATATAACGCATTCAAGAGAGATTGTAATAAATATTGCTTTGATAGGGTTTGCCGAAAAAAAATATTTGGCATTGAGAAGCGGAGCAAAAGCCAATGACTTGGTCTTTTGCAGCGGCGATGTTGGCAAGTCAACTGCCGGCCTGGAATTATTGAGGAACAATTTAAAGGGTAACTCGATAAAAAAGCATCTTGAGCCAAGGTGCAGGCTTGATTTGGCAAGAAAATTAGCGAAAATCGGCATTAGCTCAATGATTGATGTAAGCGATGGAGTGGCGTCTGAAGTAAGGCATATTTGTGAGGAATCAAATGTGGGAACGATAATCCATGCCGATAAAATTCCAATTTCAAAAGATACAATTATTGATTCAAAAAAATTGAACAAAAACCCGATTGATTTTGCCCTTTACGGAGGAGAAGATTTTGAGCTGGTTTTTACTGCAAATAAAAGTAAGCTAAAACAATTAAAAAAGTATGATGTGACATTAATTGGGGAAATTGTTGATAAAAAAGAGGGGATTAAATTAATAAAAAATGGAAAAAAGCTAAATTTAGAAAGCGGGTTTGATCATTTTAAGAGGACAAAGGTTTAGAAATCCCAATAGTTTTATTATAGATGCGTCCATTTTAAGAGTTCATTTTAAAATAGGTAAAATAGGAGGACGCGCCTGAAAATGAGCAAAAGCCGCTGCAATTAGCTGCCTTGCCCCCTTCTCAGCTCTGTTTTCCATAAGCGCTAATGCCTGAGATTACCGCTGCTTAAGGCCAATAACGGCATAAATTTGCAGTTGATTGATTTCCTTCCGGACCTTACGGATTTTCAAAAGCACAAGCCCTATGGGACAAAGCCTCAGCGTCAGGAGCAAGACTAATAGCAGCAGATAAATGCCGCTTCCCAAGCTTCACCGCGCCTATAGCACATCTGCGCTTGCAGGAGAGTGCTGACCTCCCGGCAAAGTCCTCCCAAAAGAAAAGAAAGCATTTAGGGGTTTTAAATGTTGCTTTATTTTTATATTTAAATTCCATCCTAGAAAAACCCTTCCAGTTTAGTCTGCTCTTTTGTCTCAAGCAAATCCAATTTTGTATAGCCAAGAACATTAAAGATTCTCTCAACTGACGGGATTATTTGATTGTTTATGTAGTAATCCGCATCGTACTCATTTTCTTTTACTTCCTCCGGCAGTTTTGAGCGGTTCCTTATTATATCGTTGCCCTGCGTTACAATATATTTTATTATTGTCCCGGGGCTTATGTCCCTGCCCTTGTTTTTCAGCCTTTGGGCAACCGCAACATGAGGGCCTTTATTAGAGTAATCCAATATATCCTTTTGCAGTTGAGTGTAGATAATAACCTTATCAGAGGGTATTTTTTTGCTTCTTAAGTCTTTGATGACTTCTTTGACATATTCAAGCGCTTTTTTAGTATCGTGCTCTCTTAAAACTATGCTCAAAACATTTTCCTGGACATCTTTAGCAATAAAAGACCAGTTGCGCCTTACCGTTTCAAACCCTTTTATCTTAAGGGCGCCTGTTTCGGATATGAGGGCGTATTTTTTCTTTGCTCCGAATTGCCCTATCTTTGCAGAAACAAAAATTCCAGACGGATAAAACCCCTCATATTCCAGCTCCATCAGCCCTGGCAATTCTGAGTTTATTTTATTTACAAAACTTAACGCATCATCTTTTGTTTTGCCGTCTAATGTCAGGAAAATGCTGTCAGTGTCGCTGTATAGCACAACAAAACCGTCTTTTTGCGCTTTATCAATCACTTTGCGTATGTAATGCCTTCCCCAGGCAGTTATGCTGGTTGCGCATTCAATGGAGTACCATCTTGCTCCAAAAAATCCCAAGTACCCATAAAATGAGTTTGCCAATAATTTTAAGCTGTTTTGCCTTGCATCAAGAAATGCAAACTTTTCTTCATGCTTTTCCTTTATTATCTCCTTAATTCGCATCCTCCTTGTTATTAAATCCTCTATCAATGTCGGAATAAATCCTTTCCTTTTGTCGCAAAACCAATGCCTGCCATTTTCTCCTATAGGGTTATTTTCTTCCATAGGGTTTCTGGTGTTTTCACAGCAAACGCATTTGAGCGTATCGGGCCCGATATTATGGGAGCTTAATATTGTGGGGTACAAGCTTCTAAAGTCAAAGACAACAATATCTTTGTATAAGCCTGGCTTTGGCTCATAGACAAAAGCGCCTTGGTAAGTCTGGAGCCTTCTTTTCTGCAGCTCATCATAATTTGGCTTGTTTGGGGCTATCTCATTAAAATTAGGGGCCTGCTTCATTATGTACCATTCAACAAGCTGCGAGAACCCCATTCTGTTGACATCGTAGATGGGAATGCCCACTATTTTTACTATTTCTATGAGCGTAGGAAGCATTTTAACTGCTAAATTATAAGTGAGCGCAGAATCATGCAGGTTATATTCGCAAAATTTTTCAAGCGATTCATTGTTATCCCATGCGCTTGGCAGTTCTGCCAAAGACACATCATGCTTCTTTTCGTCAAGAAGTTCGCCGGCAACAGCATTTAAGTCATAAGAATAGGTTTCTAATGTGGCTCCCATGACCCTTTTTATGAACTTGAATATATCAAGGTGGGTAATGCCATTTATTGCAACTGTTGTCTCTTTGCCGCTTTTAACCCTTAACTCCGAATAGTCAATACCTATATCAAGGCTGATTTTATTCTTATTGGCCCTTGTCTTTATGTACGGCAAATCAAACCCATCAGAAAAATATCCTGTCAAAATGTCTGGCTTAAAATTATTTATTGTCTCTTTGAATTTTTCTATAAGCTCTGCCTCATTCTCAACAAATTCAATATATCCTATATCTGTTTCAAACTTTTTCCATACAAAAACCTTTTTGAGCCTTTCACTATAGAAAGAAAGCATTATGACAGGGTTCTTTTCAGCGTCTATGGCAGAATCCAACGGGCTGTAGGTCTCTATGTCAAATGCTAAAATTCTTGGGTTGTGCAAAGTGTCGCTGCTTACTTGCTCAATATTGCCTGATTTAAAGACATCAGTTTTTGACTTTTGGATTATGAATTCACCCGATGCATTGTGCAGAACTAAAGGGGTTACATTCTTATCTATCAGGTATCTCCTTACAAAAGGGATATCGTATTCATGTATTGAGCTTATAATGTCCCAATCTTTTATGATATTATGGATAACGGGAACACTGCCTGGCAGATTCACATAAACCCTTATTGAAAAAACCTCTCTCCCAAGGAATCTTTTTATTACCGCCTCTGTTTTGGCAACATAAGAGATTTCATTATTGTTCTCTACTCTTATTTTCTCTAATTTTTCGCCTATATCTATACCATCTCTTGGAATAACATAAAAATAAGGCGCAAAATTATCATCAAGAATGCAGAGCTGCCTGCCATCGGGCGTTCTTCCATATAAGTTTATGACAGCTTTCCCATCAACAATTTTATAGGTTATATCTAATGGGAAAAATTGTATTTTTTCAGCCATTTTAAATTCATTTTTTCTTATATAAATGGGACCAGCCAGCGTATAGAGCCGTCAGCATCAAAATATATACCAATGTAACTGCAATATTATTAGAATTTATTAAATTTGGCGCAGATTCCCCTGCCAGAACCGCAAACCCTGTTGGCGCTATTGAAGAAGCAGCCAATGGCTTTTCAGCGCTTTTGCTGGCTCGTTGCGAAAGTAATCTCTCGGCAGCCTGCTCTGGCTGTACTATTTTTGATGATTCAGTTTTATTTTCCGGTATGATATGGGCGCAAGCCCTTGTTTCTTCTGGTTTTGTGGGCAGCCCCTGGCCCGCTATAAGGCTGCAGGATCTCGTTTGCGCTCCCGAAGGCGCGCATTCCGACCATTCAGTGCATTGCCAGCTATAAATGCTTCCGCCTCCACCTCCGCCGCCTGAAGTTCCACCGCCTGAAGCTTGAGATGAAGAAAGCGAAGAATCTTGAGATGCCTTTGTTCCAAAAATGCCCCATACACTAAAAGATGAGGTATTGGCAAAGGCATAGTTTCCTGATGTATTGATGCCGTTTCCTCCACCATCAAATAGTTTCCATGACGAGCCATTCCATCTGTATAGCCTCATAGCGCTTTCCTGCAAATTTGCTGCGGACACTTCTGCATCAGAGTATTTTAAGCTGATCGTTGAATAGTTGAGGGCACTGCTAATAGAGGCGGCAGTTACTATATCCACAAATTTATTCAGAGAGCCGGTTGGGACTGATCCAATGCCGGGCGGCAGAGAATTATATTGCACTATTGTAATAAACCCTTCAACATTTGCATTAGACATTATTTCAAGCGTGGCATTTGTTGATGCAGATGCGTCTATTGTTGTAAGATTATTGGCAGGTATTGCTATAAAAACATTAAATGAAGATACTGCTTGAGATGAGATTCCATAAGAGGAATTTCCATAGGTTTCATTGCTATACATCCCTTCTCCTGCTGCTGTAATAATTGCTGTTTCTAAAAACAGTAAAATAAATAAGATTAGCAATAGCCGATATCTTACAATATGCAACCCAATATTTACCACGCCCCAAAAATCAAAAATGATAGCCTCTCACAAAAACAGGCAGATTAGTGATTATGCCTGATAATATAAATATTTATAGATTATAATTAGATAATATCTTCTTCAGCAACAACCATGAAATCGCCTATTGCAATGACAGCGCTGAATGGGATTAGGATATGCCCCTCTTTGTCTTTCTCAAGCTCAAGCTTTTCAGTATAAGAAGTAGGATTATGAAGAACCATATGTATTAGCTCGCCTGATCGTGTCTCGAATATTATGTCGCCAACCTCTCCAAATCTTTTGCCTGCTTTGCTGACAACTGTCTTCCCAATCAATTGCTTTGAGAATTTCTTATCTTCTTCCGGCATCCTGAAAACCCTCCATTTTTTGGGATCCAAAAATGCTTTGCATTTTACGCTTTACACTTTCGGGTTTTATTCCCTCTTCAGTTAATACTAAGAGTTTATACAGTAAGTTATATTTAAATGTTTTGATTGGCTCACATCATAGGCGGCATACCGCCCATTCCCATCCCGCCCATTCCTCCACCCATACCTTGCGGCATTTGTGGCATTTGAGTTTCTTTCTTGCTGCCAGCAACAACATCGTCTATCCTTAAAATCATTATTGCAGTCTCGCTTGCAGAACTAACAGCTTGCGCCTTCATCTTTAAAGGCTCAATGATGCCCTTGTGCCATGCATCGATCACTTTTCCTGTAAAAACGTCAATTCCTGCCCATTTTTGCTTTTTGTCATGAGATGCCCTTAAGTCTGTCAAAACATCGATTGGATCAAGCCCGGCATTCTCGGCTAACGTTCGTGGAATAACTTCAATTGCCTCTGCAAACACCTCTGCTGCAAGCTGCTCTCTCCCGCTTAAAGATTCAGAGAATTTCCTTAATTGCCTGGCTAATTCTATTTCAACTGCTCCTGCTCCGGCAACTACCTTGCCCTCTTTTAGAGCAGCAGACACATCTCCAATTGCATCTTCCATTGCCCTTTTTATTTCGTCAACAACATGCTCTGTTGAGCCTTTTATCAGGATGGTAACTGACTTTGGGTTCTTGCATTCCCTTACAAATGTCATGCTGTCGTCTCCAATCCTGACCTCTTCTATTAAGCCTGCTTTTCCAAGCTCTTTACCGCTCAATGAATCCAAATTGGATATAACCTCTGCCCCTGTTGCCCTTGCCAAAGCAGCCATATCAGAATCACTAACCCTTCGGACTGCATAAATCCCATTTTTAGCTAAGAAATGCTGCACAACATCATCAATCCCTTTTTGGCAGAAAACAGCATTTGCCCCAGACTTTACAATCTTCTCTGATATATCTTTAAGGATTTTTTCTTCCTGCTCGAGAAAAGTCTGTATTTGAGACGGAGCTTTTATTTTTATTTTAGCGCTTGTTGTGGTATTCTTTATTTCAAGAGCAGAGTCTATCAATAATATTTTTGCATTCTTAACGGATTTAGGCATTGAATAATTAGCTCTTTCCTTGTCTAAAACAATGCCTTGCACTAATTCAGTGTCTTCAATTCTTCCGCTCGCTTTCTTTTCTAATTTTATGTTGCCTTTAGTAATGATTATCTCATTATTGCTTTTCTCCATTATCCCTTTAACAGCCTTCACGGTTATTTCACTTAGTTTTTCTTTTGCAGACTCAGATCCCTTGCCTGTCATTGCTGTAATTGCTATCTGTCTAAGCATTTTATCGTCATTTTCAGAAATTGGCTCTGCAATGCTTTCTAAAATCTCATTTGCTTTAATAGAAGCCAATCTAAAGCCTCTGGCAAGAATCGCAGGATGCACATCCTGATCAAGCAGTCTCTCCGCATTCTTTAAAAGCTCTCCAGCCAAAATAACAGCAGTTGTTGTGCCATCCCCCACCTCATCTTCCTGGGTTTTTGCAACCTCAACTATCATCTTTGCTGATGGATGCTCTATCTGCATCTCCTCAAGAATCGTCACTCCGTCATTTGTCACAGTCACATCTCCAAGGGAATCGACTATCATCTT
>Ga0114945_10001918_pt1 | contig 12550 bp, 11 predicted proteins | sample OV2TP3_FD_87194 | JGI IMG/M metagenome (GOLD analysis project Ga0114945, IMG submission 87194) | Hot spring microbial communities from Beatty, Nevada to study Microbial Dark Matter (Phase II) - OV2 TP3 | ecosystem: Environmental > Aquatic > Thermal springs > Hot (42-90C) | place: USA: Beatty... | reverse complement strand
ATCCTGACCGGCAGGCGGTGCGTCGGATCGGCGCCGCCCCAGACGTCCTGCACGAACAGCTCGCGGCCCTGGGCATAGGCCAGCATGCGCCGCTTCACCGTCTCGAAATTCGGCCGCTCGTAGGCGCGATTGGTGCTGCCCCACCAGATGTGCTTCTCGCTGGAGGCTTCGCGCACGATGAACTTGTCGTTGACCGAGCGACCGGTGTGCACGCCCGTGCGCACCACCAGGGGGCCGCCTTCCGCGATCTGGCCCTCGCCCCGCCGCAGCGCCATCTCGACGAGCTGCGGCATGTTCAGGTTCCAATGCACGGTACCGGTGTTGCGGAACCCGAGGTCGTCGAGGGACTGCGCTACGGAAGTGGCTTTCGGCACCTGTGTCCTCCCCTGGCGGTCCGTCCACCTTGGCCTGCACGCTAGCACGACCGGGAAGACGGACATAACGGAAACGCCGCGCACCGGCGTTCACCGGGCGTGGCGTCGGCGGAACCCTACTTGGCGTTCGTATCCCGATGCAAGTCCGCGCCAGTGTTCAGGTCGTGGCCAGGACCGCAGCGGTTAACGCCTGCTAACCGTGGCCGTTGCTGCAATTACGATGCCGAGGAGATACGCCGCGCTTTTGTCACCAATTGTATCAATTCGGCACGCGCGCCCGCAGCATCTTGGATTGGCTGTGCGAATTCAAGACGGGCGCTGCGCGCACCAAGGCGCAGATCGACGCCCTCCGGATCGCAGCCCGTCATCCGCCAGTCGCCGTCGGACAGGCCGAGCAGGCGAGTCGCATACAGCCTGACGGCGTCGGCGTGATCGGCATTCATGTGCTGCACGATGTCGGCTTCGCGCTCGGCGAGCGCCAGGACAGGTCGGCCGAGCAGGTCGGCAGGGTCGATCCAATGGATGCGGCCGAATCCCGCCACCAGATGCGCCCGCGTCACCGCCACGCGGTAGAAGGCGAAATCGCCGAAGTCGGCATATGCGGCAGCGCCCGCATGGCGGGCCAGGAAGCGCGCGCGATGCCGCGGCTCGGCGGTGCGCTCGGCGCGGCCGAGCAGGCTGACCCGCGGCCCGGTCAGCGGCTCCTCCAACCCCTCGGTGCCGTCGAACAGCAGTGCGACTTGCGGGTCGGCGGCGATGTTGCGGGTGTGCTCGGCCAGGCCGGAGATCAGCAGCAGCGGCGTCGCGTCGTGGTCGACCGCCACCAGGACAAGGGAGACATAGGGCGCCCCCTGCATCAGCGTGGCCAGGCTGGCCGTCGGCCGGCTGCGCAGCAGCCGGCGCGCCAGCACCGCGGGACTCGCCTCGGACATGCCGGGATTATGGCATAATGCCGCACATGCCGACGATCGCGCTGGTTGATGACGACCGCAATATCCAGACCTCCGTCTCCATGGCGCTGGAGGCGGAGGGCTTCAAGGTCCGGGTCTACGACGACGGGGCGGAGGCGCTGAAGGCGCTCACCGCGCAGCCGGCCGACCTGGTGGTGCTGGACATCAAGATGCCGCGCATGGACGGCATGGAGCTGCTGGGCCGGCTCAGGCGCACCAGCCGGGTGCCGGTCATCATCCTGACCTCGAAGGACGAGGAGATCGACGAGGTGCTGGGCCTGAAGCTCGGTGCCGACGACTACATGCGCAAGCCGTTCTCGCAGCGGCTGCTGCTCGAGCGCATCAAGGCGGTGCTGCGTCGTGCCGAGGCGCCGGGGCCGGAGGAGGCCGAGGGCGATGCCAAGGTGATGGTGCGCGGGCCGTTGACGCTCGATCCGATTCGCCACCAGTGCACCTGGCGCGGCAAGGCCGTCGACCTGACGGTGACCGAGTTCCTGATCCTGCAGGCGCTGGCCACCCGGCCGGGGCACGTGAAGACACGCGACCAGCTCATGGACGCGGCCTATGACGACAACGTGTATGTTGACGACCGCACGATCGATAGCCACATCAAGCGCCTACGCAAGAAGTTGAAAGCCGTTGACGGCGATTTCGCCAGCATCGAGACCCTCTACGGCCTCGGCTACCGTTACCGCGAGGCGTGACGCGCCTGCCCCGCGCCGGCGCCGGCGGTTCAGCGCGCTCACGCTGCGCATCCTGGCGCCCAACATCCTGGCGTTGGCGGTGCTCGTGGGCGGCGTGCTGTATCTCGACCGCTACAAGGACGGGCTGGTGGCGGCAAGGCTCGACGCCCTGGCAAAGCACGGCTCGCTAATCGCCGGCGCGGTGGCCGAGGCGGCGGTCGGGGGCGGCAGCGAGGAGCAGCCCTCGACCTTCGACAAGCCGGCGGCCGAGACCATCATCCGCCGCCTGGCCTTCGCCACCCAGCTCAGGGTGCGTCTGTTCGACTCGCTCGGCATCCTGGTCGCCGATAGCCGCAACCTGATCGGCGCCGGGCGCAGCGTCGAGCAGCAGTTGCTCGGGCCCCCGGATGAGCTCAAGGGCTTCCTGGACCGGCTCGAGCGTTGGTACGACAAGCTGCTGCCGCGCTTCGACACGCGCGGCCTGCGCCTCTACCGCGAGCGGCCGGACCAGCAGGCCGGCGACTATCCGGAGGTGCTGGAAGCGCTGATCGGCAATGACGAACGCGCGGTGCGACGCCTGGCCGACGGCCAGCTCTACCTTAGCGTCGCGGAACCGGTGCAGCGGCTGCGCCAGGTGCACGGCGCCCTGCTGGTCACCGCCATCGGCGACGACATCGCCCAGGCGGTGCATGTCGCCCGCCTGGCGATCCTGCAGGCCTTTGCCTTGGCGCTCTGCGTTACCGTGCTGCTGTCGATCTTCCTGGCGCAGACCATTTCCCGGCCGCTGCGCCGCCTGGCGCTGGCCGCCGAGCGGGTGCGCGGCCGCACCACCCGGCCGGCGACGATTCCCGACCTGAGCGAGCGCAAGGACGAGATCGGCGATCTGTCGGCATCGCTGAGGGAGATGACCCGCGCGCTGCAGGGCCGCATCGACGCCATCGCCGGCTTCGCCGCCGACGTGGCGCACGAGATCAAGAACCCGCTCACCTCGCTGCGCTCGGCCCTGGAGACCTTCGCCGCCACCCGGGACGAGGACAAGCGCCAGCGCCTGCTGGCGGTGATGCAGTCCGACATCCGCCGCCTGGACCGGCTGATCACCGACATCTCCAACGCCTCGCGGCTGGATGCCGAGCTGTCGCGCGACGCGGTCGAGCTGGTCGACGTGAGCGAGCTGCTCCGCACCCTGGTCGAGGTCTATCAGACCGCCGGCGCCGACAGCCTGCCGTCGCTCCGGCTGGAGTTGCCGCCTGGTCCGCTGATGGTCAGCGGTGCGCCGGATCGCCTGGGGCAGGTCGTGCGCAATCTGGTCGACAATGCGATCTCATTCAGCCCGCCGGGCGGCACGGTGCGCATCGGCGCCGGCCGCGGCGGCGGCGAGGTGCGGATCGTGGTCGAGGACGAAGGGCCGGGCATTCCGGAGGACAAGCTCGACGCGGTGTTCGATCGATTCTACAGCGAGCGGCCGGCGAGCGAGGCATTCGGCGGCCATTCCGGCCTTGGTCTGAGCATTGCCCGGCAGATCGTCGAGGCGCATGGCGGGCGCATCGTGGCCGAAAACCGCAGCCAGGGCGGCGCCCGGTTCATCGTGACCTTGTCGGCTGCCTAGTCTATAGGCAGGCGGCATGCTGCTGCCCGCCGACCGCCGCCGCTACTGGCTTGCGCTGTCGCTCGTCCTGCTGGCGGCGTTCGCGCTGCGTCTCGGCGCACTGCTGCTCGAATGGGACGTGCACCATGCTGACGAAGTGTTCCAGGTGCTGGAGCCGGCGCACCGCCTCGTCTTCGGCACCGGCATCGTCGCCTGGGAGTGGGAGTACGGCGTCCGCTCCTGGATCCTGCCCGGCCTCTTCGCCGGCATCATGGCGCTGGCGCGCCCTCTCGGCGACGACCCCGAGTCCTACCTGTTCGCCATCCGGGTCGCTTGCATCCTGGTTTCGCTGGCGGCGCCGGCGGCGGCCTTCGTGCTCGGCCACCGCCGCTTCGGCCTGACCGGGGCGGTGCTCGCCGCGGCGTTGCCGGCGATCTGGGTCGACATGGTGTACTTCTCCTCGCATACCTTGTCGGAGCCGTTCGGCGCGCATGTCTGGCTGGCCGGCGTCGCGCTGGCCGGGACGCTGCGGCCGCGTCCCTGGCAGGCCGCCATAGCCGGTGCGCTGGTGCTGCTCGCCCTGCTGATCCGCCTGCAATTGGCGCCGGTCGTGCTGCTGGCGCTGCTCTGGTTCGCCTGGGCACGCCCGGCGATCCGCGCGCCGTTGCTGCTTGGCGCTGGCGCGATGTTGCTGCTCGGCGGTGTGGTCGACACCGTCACCTGGGGCCTGCCATGGCAGCCGATCTGGCGCACGCTCGAGCTGCATCTGGTCTACCGGGTGCACGAAAGCTTCAGCATCGACGAGGCCTGGTGGTACGGCGCGCGGCTGGTCTACTACCTCGGCGCAGGGGCTGTGGTGCTGGGCGCCCTGGCGCTGTTCGGCGTGCGGGAAGCGTGGCTGATCGCTTTGGCGGCGCTCGTGGTGCTGCTGGCGCATTCGGCGATCGCGCACAAGGAGTATCGCTTCATCTACCCGGCCATCGCCTTCGCCAGCGTGGTCGCGGGATTGGGCCTGGCGCGAGTGGCCGCCGCGCAGGCCTCGCCGTGGCTGCCGGCAGGCGCGGTTGCGGGCGTCGCGCTGGTCTCGCTCGCCACCGCGGTGAGCCCCGGCTACGAGCGCTACGTGCGGCAGAACGTGGAACCGGTGCTGCCGGTCGCCCGCGCGGTGCGCGCGCTGCCCGAGCTGTGCGGCGTCGGCTTTCGCACCTTCTGGTCGCACGCCGGCGGCCATGCGCTGATCCATCGACCGGTGCCGTTCTACGACGCCAGCACGCCGGCCTCTTGGGCGCGCTACCACGCCGGGTTCAATGCCGTGGTTTACGACGCCGACGACAAGCCGGCGCCGGAGCTGGGCTTCGCGGAGGTCGCCTGCTTCCGCGCGCTCTGCGTCGGCGCGCGGCCCGGCGGCTGTGCGCCGGTGCCGGCGTGGCGCAACGACTGGCGTCCGCAGCCGCTGCGCGGCCTGCCGCCATAGATCCCGGTGGCGACGGTCGGACAATTCAGGTAACGCTTGCTGCGACGTGACAGGGGGTCGGCGTCGGTGAACGAGACTGTGGGCGTACGCCCCGGGCCCAGGGCTGCGGCTGACGGCCAGACCGCCGCGATGTCGGCTCCGCTGGAGCTGACGGTGGTCGTCCCCGCGCTCAACGAGCGGCCGAACATCGAGCCGTTCCTGGGCAAGCTCGAGGCGGCGCTCCAGGGCGTTGCGTGGGAGGCGGTGTTCGTCGACGACGACTCGACCGACGGCACCGCGGAGCTGGTGCGCGGGATCGGCCGGCGCGACCGCCGCGTGCGTTGCCTGCAGCGGATCGGCCGGCGCGGCCTGTCCTCGGCCTGCGTCGAGGGCGTACTGGCGACCGCGGCGCCCTACGTCGCGGTGATCGACGCCGACATGCAGCATGACGAGCGGCTGCTGGCGCCGATGCTGGATCTCCTGCGGGCGGGCGACGTCGACGTGGTGGTGGGCAGCCGCTACATGCAGGGCGGCGGCACCGGTAGCTGGGACAGGAAGCGCCTGCTGATCAGCCGCTTCGGGACCAGGCTCAGCCAGATCGTGGTGCGCGCCACATTGACTGACCCGATGAGCGGCTTCTTCATGTTCCGCCGCGACGTCTTCGAGCAGGCGATGCGCCGCCTGTCGCAGCACGGCTTCAAGATCCTGGTCGACCTCTTTGCCTCCTCGCCCAAGCCGTTGCGCTTCCGGGAACTGCCCTACGAGTTCCGCGAACGGCGGTTCGGCGAAAGCAAGCTCGATGCCATGGTCGCCTGGGAATACCTGATGCTGATCATGGACAAGCTGTTCGGGCGCTTCATACCGGTGCGATTCGTGCTGTTCTCGCTGATCGGCGGCCTGGGGCTGGTGGTGCACATGGCGGTGCTGGCAGCGGGCCATCTCGGTGCCAGGCTGGATTTCACGCTGGCGCAGACCATGGCCACGCTGGTCGCCATGGTGGCCAACTTCGCGCTCAACAACCTGCTGACCTACCGCGACCGGCGGCTCGCGGGCTGGCGCTGGATGCGGGGGCTCGCGAGCTTCGTGCTGGTGTGCAGCATCGGCGCGGTGGCGAACGTCGGCGTCGCCAGCTACCTGTTCCAGTCGCGGCCGATCTGGTGGCTGGCCGGCGTCGCCGGCGTGCTGGTCGGCGCGGTATGGAACTACGCGTTGTCCGCGACCTTCACCTGGCGGCAGAAATAGACGTCTCAGGAACCGGAGCCGCGCAGCGATTGCAGGAACGCCCGGCCGCGCCGCAGATATTCGCCAAAGTGATCTCCGGCCGGTGGCGCAGCTTCTACCCGGCATGGGCCGGCGCGCTTCAGTACGCAGATTTGCGGCTTTCGCTGATTGAACGAAGTCTCGTTGAATCCATTCGGGAAGCAGCCGAGAACGGTGTAATCGGGTAGCGGCGGAAGATCGTCGTCGGGCGCGATGATCGCGTCGAAAGCCGGCGAATGCGTCGGCAGGCTGCCAGCGTCGCTGACCCCATAAAGCGGCACATGGCGATGCAGAAATGGATAGCCGGCGGTGCTGCCGCCTTCCACCCGCCAGATGCCGATGCCGCAAAGTTCTTTTTGCCGGCGCAATACCGTCGCCGCCTCGATCTGGCCGCTCTGGCGCGACCATTCGCGGCGGAAGTTGCCCTCGCGGCCGTTCAGCAGCGCGATGCCGCACCAGGCCAGGGCGACCAGGGCGACGGCGGCCGTCCGCACGGCCGGATTCGCCCGGACCTGCGCCAGCATCCAGGTCGTCGCCATGCCGGCGCCGATGCCGGCGAGCGCCACGATCATGGTGATCGCCGGCAGGATGAAGCGGTATTCCTTCCAGGCGATCGCCGAGTGGGCGACGAGCAGGGCGGCGGCGCAGGCCGCCAGCGACGGCAGCCGTAGCGCACCGAGCGCCGCGAGCGCCAGCACGATCACCGCCGAGCCGGTCCACGAACTGGCGACCAGCGAGCCATAGTGCCACCAGGGCAGGCGGCCGAAGCTGCTGCTCATGCCGGCGACCGTGTTGATCCAGACGTTCAGCCAGATCGACTGGGCGGGCAGGCCGAGAGTCACCCAGTCGACCGCGCCGAACACGGCAAGGGCCGCGAGACCGCCCAGCCCAAGCCATGTTCCCTGGCCCAGCGGCGCACGCCAGCCGGCGGCCAGCACCGCCACCGCCGCGGCCGGGGCAACCTGCAGGCGCAAGCCGACCGCGGCACCGAGCAGGCAGCCGGCGAAAAACAGGCGCCGCGCGCCATGTTCCGGCCGCGCCGGCAGCGCCAGCAGCAGGCCGGCGAACAGTACGTCGGTGGCAATGGTCTCGGAGATGGTCCGCGGGGCGAAGTAGACCAGCTCGTGCCAGGTGCCGACCGCGATGCCGGCGATCACGCCGCCGACCGGGCCGACCAGCCGGATGCCCCAGACACAGGCTGCGGCGACGGTGACGAGCGACAGCAGCGCCATGGCGACGTGGACCGCCGGCAGATAGGCGTCCGGCCCGCCGAGCGGCTCGGTCCACTGCATGATCGCCGCCAGGAAGCGCGGGTAGATCACGTTGCGGATGCCGAGTTCCTGCGACCACTGCGGGATGCCGTAGCCGAAGGCGTGGCGGTGCGCCGGCTCCAGGTAGTCCCAGACCTCGTCGGGATGCACGATGTAGCGGCCGAGGAGCGCCGCGGCGAGTCGCGGGATTGCCGCCACCGCCAGCGCAACGGCGAGCGCGCCCGGCAAGCCATGCCACCACGGCCGGCTCACGCCGCCATCCACCCCGGCTCGAGCCGCATGCCTTGCCCCGCGCTTCGGCTTCGCTACATTCGCGCAGCTGCCGCAAGGTGTCCACGGTGACCAACCATCCGCGGCAGCCAACGGAGGCCGTCGCATGGGCGAGATCCTCGGTCTGGGCGTCACCCACTATCCGCCGCTGATGCTGCCGGACGAGCGCATGGCGGTGGTTCTTGAGCGGACATTGCAGAGCGCGCGCGTGCCGGAAGCCGCCAAGGACCGCGCGACCTGGCCGGCGCCGATGCGTGCCGAGTGGGCGGCCAACCGCAACTTCGCCGCCGCCGCGGCGCACCGCGCGCGGCTGGTCGAGGGCTTCCGCGCCGCGCGACGGGCGCTCGACGACTTCGAGCCCGACATCGTGCTGATCTGGGGCGACGACCAGTACGAGAATTTCCGCGAGGAGGGCGTGCCGCCGTTCTGCGTGTTCGCGCTCGATGAGGTCGAGTCGCATCCGCATCACCCGCGCGCGTTCTCCGACGGCAGCAACATCTGGCACGAGCCGAACGACACGGTGGTGCGCACCCGCGGCCACCGCGCGGCCGGCGTCTGGCTCGCGTCCAGGCTGCTCGATAGCGGCTTCGACATGACTTACGCCTACAAGCTGCGGCACGAGCGCGGCCTGCCGCACGCCTTCGTCAACACGCTGCTCTACCTCGACTACGACCGGCGCGGCTTCGCCTGGCCGGTGCTGCCGTTCCAGGTGAACTGCTACGGCTCCTCGGTCATCTCCAAGCGCGGCGGCACGGCGCATCTGCAGGGCGCCGCCCTGCCGCCGGATCCGCCGGGGCCGTCGCCGGCGCGCTGCTTCGCATTGGGCGCCGCGGTGGCGCGCGCGATGCAGGCGAGCCCGTGGCGCGTCGCGCTGGTCGCCTCCTCGAGCTGGTCGCACGCCTTCCTGGTGAAGAAGCACCACTGGCTCCATCCCGACGTCGCCGCCGACCGCGCCCGCTTCGAGGAACTGCGCGACGGCCAAAGCGAGCGCTGGGCGAAGCTCGCCACGGCGGAGATCGAGCAGGCCGGCCAGCAGGAGTTCCTCAACTGGATCTGCCTCGCCGGCGCCATGCACGCGCTCGGCCGCCCGGCCCAGATCATCGACTACGTGGAGACCTACATCTTCAACTCCAGCAAGTGCTTCGCCGTGTTCCCGCCGGCCTAGAAGAACCGCGCCAGGTTGCGGCGGATACGGGCGAGCGGCGCTTCGCCCGGCGGCGGCGGTTGGAACTGCCGGCCGGTGATGGTCTCGAAGGCAGCGATGTAGACGGCGGCGGTGGCACGTACCACGTCCGGCGGGATCGGCGGGATCGGCTCCTTGTACGGGTCGCAGCGCGCCGCCACCCAGTTGCGCATGAAGTCCTTGTCGAAGCTTTCCGGCCGCTCGCCCGCCGCGAAGCGTTGCGCATAGCTCTCGGCGAACCAGTAGCGGCTCGAATCCGGCGTGTGGATCTCGTCGGCCAGCACGATCCGGCCGTCGTTGTCGGTGCCGAACTCGTACTTGGTGTCGACCAGGATCAATCCGCGTTCGCCCGCAATCTGCTGGCCGCGGGCGAACAGCGACAGCGCGTAGCCCGACACCGTCCGCCACTGCTCGGACGTCAGCAATTTCCGCTCCAGGATCTCCGGCGCCGTCAGCGGCTCGTCATGCGCGCCGTCCATCGCCTTGCTGGTCGGCGTGATGATCGGCGCCGGCAGCGCCTGGTTCTCGCGCATGCCGTCGGGGAAGCGCATGCCGTACATCTCGCGCCGGCCCTGCTTGTACATGGTCAGTATCGAGGTGGCGGTGGTGCCGGCCAGGTAGCCGCGCACCACGATCTCGACCGGCAGGATCGACAGCCGGCGGCCGACCACGACGTTGGGATCGGGGTATTCGAGCACGTGGTTCGGGCAGATGTCCGCCGTTGCCTCGAACCAGAACCGCGCCGTCTGGGTCAGCACCTGGCCCTTGTACGGGATCGCCGCCAGGTTGCGGTCGAATGCGCTCAACCGGTCGGTCGTGATCAGGATGCGCCGCCCGTCGGGCAGGTCGTAGTTGTCGCGCACCTTGCCGCGATAGTGGTTCGGCAGCTCGGGAATCGTCGCGTCGTCGAGCACCGGCGCGTCGGCAGGCAGGTTCATCGTGGTCATGCGTGCATTTGTCGCCCAATCGCCGCTGGAATCATAGTCGCTTGGCGTCGCGCCGGAAGCGTTCGCGCATCACGCCGCCATTGAACAGGAATACCAATACGGCCGCGTATTCCAGGTACTCGACGAACATCTCGATGAATCGGGCCTGGTGCTGCAGGAACCAGAAGGTCTCGATGGCACACAGGCACGCCATGGCCGCATAGGCGGCCAACATCGCTTCCGGGGTCCGGCGCCAGCGACGGGCATAGCCAAGGATGAACGTGCCGGCGGCGATCAGGATCAGCAGCCATTGCAGCAGCAGCACGTACGGCGGAAAGAGCGGATTGCTGACGCGTGGCCAGGGGACCGCGGGTAGGAACCATTCGATCAATCCGACAATGGCCCACACCGCCAGCAAGACATGGAGCAGCAGCAGCGCGGCGACCAGCGCCTGCCCGAATCGACGCGCCGCGACGGGTCGATCGGAGAGAGCGGTCACAGGCTGCGCACGAAATCGACGACGAGGCGGCAAACCTCGGGCCCACGCTCCTGCTGGATCCAGTGGCCGGCGCCGTCGAGAATGTGCGAGCCGCGCAAGCCCGGCAAGGTCTTCGGGAATGCCTCGATCTGCGCTTTCGAGGCCGGGAATTTCAGCACGCCGTCGCGGCTGCCGGCGATGAACAGCGACGGCTGGCGAATGATCTGGCCGCGCCAGGGGCCGTAGAGCTCCCAGGAGCGGCGCAGGTTGCGGTACCAGTTGAGCCCGCCGCGGAAGCCGGTGCGCTCGAATTGCGCCACGTAGTAGTCGAGGTCGCGCTCGCCGATCCAGGCTGGCAGGACGTCGGGACTTGACGTGTTGTCGAGGAAGCCGCCGCCCGGCTGCAAGGTCGAGAAGCCCTTGTCGTCCTTGCGCGCGTCGCCCGAACCGGTGAAGTAGATGCGGCGCAGCGTGTCGCGCACGTCCTTCTCGAACTCGGCCTCGGCCACGCCCGGTTTCTGGAAGTACTGCATGTAGAAGGTGGTGATGCCGAGCTTCTCCAGCGCGGTCAGGATGTCGACGTAGCCGGGCGGCGTCCACGGCACGCTCATGCCGACCACGGCGCGAAACACGTCGGGCCTGAGCATGGCCGAGCCCCAGGCCACCGGCGCGCCCCAGTCGTGGCCGACGATCACCGCGTTGGTCTCGCCGAGCTGCTTCACCAGTTCCACCATGTCGCCGATGGCGTGGAACTGGGTGTAGCGCTCGATTTCCTGCGGCGCGTCGCTGCCGCCGAAGCCGCGCATGTCGGGCGCCACGGCGCGGAAGCCGGCGGCGCTCACGGCTTTGAGCAGATGCCGCCACGAATACCAGCTCTCCGGCCAGCCATGGCAGAACAGTACGAGCGGGCCGCTGCCGGCTTCGGCATAGCGCAGGGTGATGCCGTTCGCCTGTATGGTTTTCAGCGTGACTCCTTCGAGCGGCGAGGTCAGCAGATCGGTCACGGCGTTCTCCGGTTCAGGATTTCGACACAGTGCGGCGCGCGCGGCGCAAGGTCCAGGTGCGGTCGCGGTAGGCGATGTGCACCTCCTCCTGCTCCAGCGTGCGCGCCATCTCGGCGGCGAGCTCGTTGAGCAGCGCTTCGACCTCGGCGTCGGCGAGGCTGGCGCGGCCCTGGGGCAGCGCCTCGCCGGTGAACATGGCGACGGGCTCGCGGTCGGCGTGCAGCTCGTCTTTACGCGCCGAGCGGGCATACAGCACCTCGCCGCGGGCGAACATGCCGGTCAGGAACCGCTCGCCGCGGTGCGCGCGGCCGATCATCCAGTGGTGCGCGGCGCGGATCGCCTCCTCGAGATCGTAGATCCGCCCGCGCGGGCCGTAGCCGGCGCGCAGGCCCAGCGTGATCTTGAACTCGCGCCGCGGCCCCAGCGAGCCGCGCACCGGGCCATAGCCATCGAACCGTCGCGCGAGCGTCACCGCCGCTCCGCCCCGGCGAACCACACGGCGGGATCGCTCTGGCGCACGCGGACTTCTGGCAGGCCGAGCTCGCGCCTGACGATGTTGGTGCCCTCGACCAGCGCCACGCACTTGTAGTGGGCGATGCGGCGGGACAGCCCCTCGCGGCCGAAGCCGCAGTCTGTCGTGACCACCAGCCGCTCCTTCGGGATGTATTCGAGCGCCTTGCGGATCAATCGCGCCACCTCCTCCGGCGGCTCCACCACGGTGTTGCAGTGGTTGACCACGCCGATGCCGATCTTCTTGTCGGTCTTGTGCTTGCCGAACAGGTGCAGGTCCTTGCCGCCGGAGCTGGCGCATTCGATGGTCAGCACGTCGCACTTCAATTGCAGCAGGTGCGGCAGCGCCCGCTCGTAGCTCGGCACCTCCCAATAGACCCGTTGCTGGTTCGGGTTGCCCCAGCAGGTGTGCACCCAGATCTCGGCATCGACGCCGTCGAGCTGGCGGTTGAACGCCTCTGTCAGGAACTCGAGGTCGGAATCCTTGCAGTCGGGCAGCGTGGTGCGGCCGTGATGCGGCGGCTCCTCCACCTGGATGATCGGGCAGCCGGCCGCCGCCACCTCGCGGAACTCGGCGTTCATGATGTCGCAGAGGTCGAGGAT
>Ga0114945_10001917_pt1 | contig 12556 bp, 14 predicted proteins | sample OV2TP3_FD_87194 | JGI IMG/M metagenome (GOLD analysis project Ga0114945, IMG submission 87194) | Hot spring microbial communities from Beatty, Nevada to study Microbial Dark Matter (Phase II) - OV2 TP3 | ecosystem: Environmental > Aquatic > Thermal springs > Hot (42-90C) | place: USA: Beatty... | reverse complement strand
TGATGATGAGACACGCGGGAGAGCTTTTTCCTCATCGCAGAATTCGTAAACACGAGAAAAATCCAGGCTACGCCTCAGTTTTTCGACGTTCCGCGGAGCGGAACGCGAAAAACTGAGGCTAGCACGCCCGGGGCTTCGGCTCCGGCCGGGAGAGGAGCGCGTCCATGCAACCTCCGACCGTCTTGGTCGCCGACGTCGATCTGGAATGGAGCCGGCCGCTTCGCGCGGAGCTCCGACGGCGCGGCGTCTTGGTCCAAACCGCATCCACCATCCGGGAGATGCTCGAACTGGCCGAGCGGCACTCGCCGGAGTTCATGCTCCTGGACGGCGATCTCGAAGCCGTCGGGAGCGGCGCCCTCGTCCGGCTGATCCGCGACCGCAGCGCCCGGACGTCGATCGCCTTGCTCTTTTCGGGCGCCGTCGGAGACGCCGAAGAGCTTCGCCGCGATCTTGGGCTACGATTCTGCGGGCCGCGCCCGAAGAACCCCGAAGTCCTGCTCGAGGGAATCCTCTCCTTGTTCCGCGACCGTCTGCCGCCGCCCCGACGCGAGCGCAAGGAGCACGCCTTGGTTTTTTGCGTGGACGACGACGCCCTCTTTCTGCGATCCCTGGAGCGGATCCTCACTCGGCACGGCTACCGCGTCGAGACCTTCGAAGATCCCGATGAGGCGCTCCAGGCCGTCCCCGAGAAAAACCCCGATCTGGCGATCGTGGACATCCTGATGCCCGGACTCAGCGGTCTGGATTTGGCGGAGGAGATCGACGAAGACTCGGGCGGGCGGATCCCCGTCATCCTCTTGAGCGCCCGCAGTTCGGACGGCGACATCGTCAAGGGCTACAAGCACCACGCGCGCTACTACATCACGAAGCCGTGCGAACCCCAGACCATCCTGGATGCGGTGGACTACTTCGTCGGGGACGTCGATCCGGAGCGGCGGGCCGCCATCGAGGCGCGGCTGTAAATCACTCTCCCGCGCCCAGGATCCGGCACGCGGGGCAGCGACGGCCGTAGGGCTCTCCGAAGCCGCTGGGTTCCGTGATGCCCCCGCAGGCGGGGCATGGATCTAGGAACGGATCGACGTATTGTTCCGCCTGAGCGTGGGGTTTGAAGTAGGCATACGTTTCCAGATGCTTCGACATCTTCGACGCCAGATCCCGAGCGAGCCGGTTGATCGGGCTGCGACTCCCGTCCAACTCCCCTTTCGCCCACTCCTCATATTGGGCGCTCGAGAACCAGAGGCTCTCGATCGCGTGGCGCTGATCCACGAAGGCCCGGAGCTGCTGCTGGAGATCGCCCGGCAGCTTGATGGAATCCACCGGCAAGCGCTCGCCGCATCGGGCGCATGGCAGGGAGTCCCGGTCGAGCGACGCGTAGAGCACGACGATGCGGTTCGGACCGCACGGACAACCGTCTTGCGCCCTCTTCTTCATGGATCCATTCTACCACCCTGCTATAATCCGCGCCGGAGACGATCGCACGCGTGACCACACTCGACCCCGAACCCGACGTCCGCTTGGCCAATACGTTCAAAGATCCGTTCAACACGATCGTCGCCGCCGCCCGAACATGCTATTCGTCCCGCGTCGTCACGCCCCAGGACGTCGACAAGGACGAGAAGGCGCGCGAACTTCGCGACCGGATCTACGAGTCGATCTACGAAGCGGGCCATCACACCACGATCCAACATCCGACGTTTCAATTCGTCCTCCAAAAGGTGTCCCGCCAATTCCTCTGGTCGTTTCTCCACGCGCACCCTTTCTACAACTCCGAGCAGGTCTCGCAGCGATACGTCGAAGTGAAACCGGGGAATTTCACGACGCCGCCCCTCGAGGGAGCGGCCCGCGAGCGATACACGAAGGCGATCCGGCGCCAGATGGACGCCTACTTCGAGCTCCTGGAGCTCTTGGCTCCTTCGATCGAGGAGGAGTACTACCGTCTCTACCCCGCGCGTCGGCGCCAACGGGACAAGTGGGAGGGCGCGATTCACAAGCGCGTTCTCGAGGCGGCGCGATACGTCCTTCCGGTCGCGACGCATGCGCATCTCTACCACACCATCAGCGGCCTGACGCTTCATCGCTACTGGAAGCTGTGCGAACAACCCGACACTCCTCTGGAGACACGGCGCGTCGTCGAGAAGATGTGCGAGGAGGTCCGGCGCCTCGATCCTCTGTTCTTCCGTACGATCGAGGATCCGCTTCCGCTGGAGGAAACGATCGAGCACCGGATGTTCGAGGCGTTTCATCGCCGGATCGGCCGCGCTCCCGACGCAACGCCGTTCCTCCGAGAATTCGACGCGTCCCTAGGACCGTACCGCTCCCGCCTGGTGGACTACAAGGGGAACGGCACTCGCACGATGGCCGAGTCCGTGCGAACGATGCTCGGCCTCACCCGCGATCGGCTGTCCGACGCCGAGGCGGTCGACCTGGTGATGAATCCCTCCAAGAACCGTCTCCTGGGCGAGTCGCTCGTCCTGACGACCACGTCGAAGCTGACTCGCTCGATGCACCACCCCCATTTCACCTTTCGCAAGAAGCTCTCGCACACGGCGGACTCCCAGGACCAGCGTCACCGCATGGTCCCGGGCTCGAGGCCGGTCCTGGCCGCGCAATACGCGCCGGGGCGGCCGGACTATCTTCTTCCTCCGATCTTCGAAAGGGTGGCCGCCGCGCAAGACCTCGTTGCGAATCTGATGGATTTCGTGTGGAAGACCATCGACGATCTCCAAGAGTCCGGCGTTCCCTGGGAACACGCTCACTACCTGCTCCCGAACGCCTTTCCGATCCGCTTCGAGGAATCCGGAGATCTCTTGAACCTCCACCACAAGTGGACGACGCGGCTCTGCTATCTCGCGCAGGAGGAGATCTGGCGCTGCTGCCTCGAGGAGGTGCTCCAGGTTCGCGAGATCTTCCCCGATCTTGCGCGCCATCTCGTCGCTCCGTGCGGGCTTCGCAAGACGGCCGGTCAGTCTCCCTATTGCCCCGAGGGGAACCGATTCTGCGGCGTGCGCGTGTGGGAACTGGATCTGGCGAAGTACGCGCGGACCATTTGACTCGTTCCGAGGCCCGGTCTTGATCGCCGCTCGGGAGGGGGATATAGTGGGCTCATGAGCGACACCGAAAACGGAAACGGCTGGCTCCAGAAGATCTTGGAGCGTCTGGAAGATCATGTTCACGACGTGCGCCGCTTTATGGCCGAGTCGGAGCGTCGCTGGAGTGAGAGCGAGAAACGTTGGGAGGAGTTCGAGAATCGCTCGCAGCAGAACGAGAAGCGCTGGGAACAGAACGAGAAACGCTGGGAACAGAACGAGAAACGCTGGGAACAGAACGAGAAGCGCTGGGAACAGAACGAGAAGCGCTGGGCGGAGAACGCGAGAAGGTGGGCCCAGAGCGAAAAGCGTTGGGGACAAAACGAAAAACGCTGGTGGGCGAACCACCGGCTCCTAGAGCACACCCTCGAGGAAATCCGGCGACTCAAATCTCGACCGTAATCGGATTTCATCAGGAATCTCGCCCTCTCGTCCGTACTCTCTCTCGGATGGAAACGGAGCTCCGGTCCAAGGCGCGCGAGACGCTCGAGGAGCTCTACCGACTCTACGCCCGCCGGGTTTGGGGCTATGCCTGCACCGTAACGCCCCGGAGAGATCTCGCGGAAGACCTGGCGGCCGAGGCATTCCTGGCCTTGGGAAAACGCATCCGAGAGCAGGGCCTACCGATCGATCCCCTGGGGTACCTCCTGGAGACCGTCCGGTGCCGATCCATCGACGAGCGGCGACGCCGAAAGACCCTCCCCCTCTACGAGACCGGAACCGCCGCCCAGGAATCTCCCGATTCGCGAGAAGCGATTCTTCGCGTCCTTCGGAGGCTGGATCCTCCGCTTTCCGAGGCGGTCTCCCTCCGCATCTTCGCCGAGATGACATTCGAGGAAGCCGCCTCCTTCGTCGGAATCCCGCGCGCCACCATGGAAAGTCGCTATGCGCGAGCCCTCGACCTTCTCGCCCCCCTTCTTCTGGAGCATCGGCCATGACCTCGGATGAACAGGCTCGCGTGGAGAGACTCCTCATGGTAGTGGCCACCGAACCGCCGCCGGAGTCCGTACGCCGTCGGATCTTCACGACAAGGCCGCGCCGCAGTCTTGGCGCTCTCCTTCCCCTCGCGGCCGCCGCTCTCCTCCTCGCCGGGCTTCTCGCTCTGGTCCTGCTTCCTCCGTCCCGCTCGAACCCCCACCCGACGGACGTTTCTCGCCGCCGGGACGATCCTGTGGAGACGCTCGTGGCCCGATGGCTGGCCGGCGAGATCCCTCCGTCCAAGGTGGAGTGGCTCGGGACCAAGGCGCTTCCCGCTCTCGCGCGCCACCTCCATCGCAAAGAAGCTCGGACGCTCTACGAATCCCTCCGAGCCCGACCCATCCGGGTGCTGTATGTGGAAGGCGCCCCCAGATACGAGTATCGTTTTCTCAAGAACTACCTCATCCGGGACCGCGCCTTTCTCGTCCACTGCTTTCTCACCACCGCAGAAGACGGTTTCCCGCAGGAGCGATCCCTGCATTCCGACGATCCCCGATTCCGTCAAAGCCTGGTTTCGATTCCGGAGGATTTGACCGGGTACGATGTCCTCATTCTCGGGGACGTCCCCGCCGCCGCTCTCGGGGGAGAGCAAGCGGCCAAGAGAGTCCGGAGTTTCGTCCGCGAATATGGGGGAGGACTCGCGCTGATCTCCGGGGTCGGAGGTCCGAATCCCGGATTGGCGGATCTGACTCCCGTCGTCGAAAAGCCCCCTGTCGAAACCGAGTTCAACCGGCCGGAACCGCCGGTGATTTCGGATCGCGATCATCCCATCCTTCGGCACGCGTGGAAGGATCGTCCGGTGGACTCCTTGCCGGGGATCCGCTGGCATCGTCTCCTCGACCGAGTGAAGGCGGAGGCCCAAGTCCTCGCCCGCTTGGATCCGGAGAAGACCCCGCTATTCGTATCCTGGAGCGCGGGCCGGGGGCGAGTATTCTGGTCGGGAACGGACGAGACGTGGACGTGGCGACATGGGGTAGGAGACGAACCGTGGTTTGCTCCCTTCCATCGGGCCGTTCTCCGGTGGTGCGCGGGTACGATCGCTCCTCTAGAGGACGAGCGGATCCGATCCGCGGACTTGATCCTGAAAGGGACGATCCGGCAGGTGGAACAGATCCAAGGGGGCGTCATCGACTATCACCATCTTCTGGTGCGGTTCGAGCGAGTGGAGGTGATTCAATCGCGGGGAGGAACGGAGGCCGAAATGAAGATACTCCAGGGCGAGCGATACTTCATCCCGCTCCGCGGAAGCAACCGGAACAGCGCCTTCGCCCGCGAGTTGAAGGATCGATTGCAAGCAGTCGGGAAGAGCGAATCGATTTGGATTTGGACGCGCGTCTCCGCCGACCAGCTCGAATACTTCGATTGGCTCCGGCTCCCGATCTCCGAGGAGGGTCGAGTGAGGGAGATCCTCCGCCAATGACGGCCTGTCTAGCGCGCAGGAGCTGGTTTCGATATACTGCTTTTGTGCCCACACGAATTCTGAAACTCGATGCCGACGACGAAAATCGGGAGTTGCAATTCGACTTGGATCACCTCCTTTCCTTGAGCGTCGAAGACCGATTCCGGATGGTGATCGAGGTTTCGACTCGAATGGCCGAAATCCTTCTCGAACGTGGACATCGAAGGCCTGTTGAAATCCTTAAGCGTCCATGAGGTAAAGTTCGTCGTCATCGGCGCGATGGCTTTCCCCGTGCACGGCTACGCGCGTGCCACCTTGGACCTCGACGTTTTCATCGAGCCTACCGCCGAAAACGCCGACCGATGTCGTCGGGCCTTGATGGCGTTCGGATACGATCTCACCGACTGCACCGCAGACGAACTCCGAACCAAGAAGATCCTGATTCGGCAGTATGTCGTAGCCTGCGACGTACATCCCTATGTCAAGGGAGTCACTTGGGATGAGGTGTGGTCCGCTCGAGTGGAAGGGCGGATCGGCGGTACGGGCGCCGGCTTCGCTTCCCTGAACCACCTGATCCTGATGAAAGAGGCCGCGGGGCGCCCCAAGGACGTGGAAGACCTCAAGTACCTTCGAAAACTGGCCGCCGACAAACCGTAGGGGCTCCCCCATCGCCGAGGGAGCCCCAACGAGGCTCGATCCTACTTGAGATGGCCCGCCAAGTGTTTGTTCATCTCGAACATGCTGACCTGGTTTTTCCCGGAGAACACGGCCTTGAGCTTCTCGTCGGAGTTGATCATCCGCTTGTTCGCCTTGTCCTGCAGGCCGTTCTTCTTGATGTAGACCCACATCTTCTTCACGACCTCGGATCGCGCCAGCGGCTTGGTGCCCACGATCGCGGCGAGGGCGGCCGAGGGCGTCAGGGGAGCCATGAACTTGGAGTTGCCGGCGGCCTTCTTCTTGGGGGCCATGCGTCTCTCCGAAAAATAGAACTCTGAAACGGGCTGTAGAACGGCTTCCAGCTTAGTTTCCCCGGCCCCCCGAGGTCAAGAAATGTGCGCTCTTCATCGACGCGGGGAAACGCTCGACTCCACCGTCAGGACGACCTCGATCTCGTGATCGTCCCCGCCGTTCGGATCCGTGCCCTTGTAGTAGAATCGGACCTTGCCCGCAGACTCGGACGAAATCACCTCTCCCCGCGCCGCATCCAACACCATCCGGATCTTTCCCTCGACCGTGTGCTCGGCCTTGATCTGATTCGGGTCCTTCTTCGCGTCCTTCGGCAGGACGAGGGTGCCGCTCACGTCCGAGACGATATGCGCCCGGCCCTCGGAGAACTTCTCGAGCCGGGATTTCTGGACGATTTCGAACCGCCCTCCGTTGTCCTTTTGGACCCGCTTCGTCGCGAACTTCGATTCCCATTTCGCCGCCCGATTCTCCGGAAGTCGCACGGCGGCGAGGGCGAAGTGGTCGAGGACTTCGCCCGTGGCGTCTTGGTCCTTGTCTTCCGTTTCCAACGCACCTTCTCCCGTCAACCGAAACGTCTTTCCGCCCGCAAAGATGTACCAGAGCATTTGCTTCAACTTGTCCTTATCAAGATCCCCCGGCGGACGATCCGAGGTGAAGTCATACTCGTAGTCTTGATCGTCGTAGCGCCCGTCGACGCGCGCCTCGAGATACTGGAGTCGGAGACGCTCGAGACCGAGCACCGATCGCCGCCCGTCTCCCCGCAGGCGGATCCTTTCGAAAGAGAAGAACGGAGAGAGGGAGCGAAAGAAATCGATCGTGGCGGAAGTGCCGGTAAGCTTGAGGCCGAGCGCCAGGTCCACGGAGACGTTCCGGGACGAGTCCTTCTCGAACTTGTATCGGAGGGGATCGTCCTGGAATAGGAGAGCAAGGAGGAGGAGCATCGAGTCACCTCATGTAAGGAGTTCGCGCACGGGCGCCCCGCTCTCCAGGATTCGGATGGGGCGGCCGCGCTCCGTGACCATCTCTTTCTGTGGGTCGATTCCCAAGCACGAAAAAAGCGTCGCGTAGAGATCGTCCACCGAGACCGGCCGCTTCCGGGTCTCCAGCCCCCGATCGTCCGTTTCTCCCACGACGCGGCCGCCGTAGATGCCCCCGCCGGCGAGCGCCACCGACCAAGCGCGCGTGAAATGGTCGCGCCCTTCGGCGTTGTTGATTCTCGGGGTGCGGCCGAACTCGCCCATGCATACCACGAGAGTCGAATCGAGAAGTCGCCGATCCGCGAGGTCCCCGACGAGGGCGGCGAATGCGGGATCCAGGATCTCGATGAGTTTCCGGGTACGGTTGAAATTGTCCGCATGCGTGTCCCAATCGCCCAACTGGACCTCGACGAATCGTACTCCCGCCTCCACGAGCCGGCGCGCCAAGAGACACGCTCGGCCGAACGGGGCCTCCCCGTACGCCCGCCGGGTCTTCTCGTCCTCGTCGGATAGGTCGAAGGCACGGAGATGCCGGGAACGCATGAGGGCGAAGGCGCGTTGGTACGCCTCACGGTGATGCTCGACCATCGGGTCGCGCCGAGTTTCTTGAAAGCGCCGCGTTTGTTCCTGAAGAAGTCTCTCGCGATCCTCGAGCCTCCAGCGATTGACTCCCGGGGGACGCTCGACATCTTCGAGCGGGCGGTCGATCTTCTCGATCAGAAAGGGAGAGAATTCGGGCGCGAGGTACCCGGAACCGGCGATTGGATCGCCCCCGATCGCGATGCAGCCGGGCAGTCCTTCCGCGCGGCGGCCCAGTTCGCGGGCGATCAGGCTCCCGACGTGCGGGTGATCCGCCGTCGGCTCCCGGCGGTGAGCGGTATGGAGAAGATACCGGGCCGTGTCGTGGTTGGGATCCTTGGAGTGCACCGTCCGGAGAAGCGAAATCCGATTCATCTGTCGCGCGACTCGCGCGAAATGCTCGCAGATTCGAACGCCGCGGGCGGCTGTGTCGATGGCGCGGAAGGGCCCGCCGGTTTCCGCTCCCGGCTTCGGATCCCAGGTATCGAGTTGACTCGGCGCCCCGGCCATCCACAGCAGGATTACGGACTTCGCAGAACCGGCCGCCTCCGGCCAGGCGAAGCCGAACTTCGACGCGAGGGCCGCCGTGGTTCCGACGGAAAGTCGGAGGAAATCGCGCCGCGTGCAGTCACACATGGTCAATGATTGAAGAAGAACTCGGGCGAATTCACCAGCACCCAGTAGAGGTCTTCGTACGCCGTGGCCTCCCCCCGCTTGCGGGAGACGTATTCGAGATAGCGCTTGCGCTCCGCATCGTCCGGGGGCCGCGAGAGCAGGGTCAGGAAAATCTCCTCGAGTCGCGCGCCGGGATCCGTGAGGGTCTCCAACGTCCGCTTCAAGTGCCCCCACTGGGCGCTCATCAAGCCGTGGAGATCCCGATTGTTCATCAGCTTCAGCGCGAGTCGGGAGCTGCCGGTGTACGGGATTTCCTCCGGCGCGCGCCCCCCGGGGGCAAGGACACCCGCGATGAACTGAGTCATGTACACCCGGAAGACCACGGGGTTCTTGTAGGACTCCGGCAGGTCCTTGTTCCCCCGGTACTGATCGTAGAAGGTCCGAAAAAACGTCGCGAGATCGAGCGCGTACTCGAAGTTGTTCAGGAATTCGATCGGGCCTTGGGGCTTCAACGGCTTGTGGGCATAGAGTCTCGGATCGACCTTCCCCTCCTTCCGACAGGAGGCCTGATAGGCTCGAGAACGGAGGATGGCGCGGTACAGCCGGCGCACGTCGTACCCGTTCTTCTCGAAGTCCTCGGCCAGAATCTCCAGGAGCTTCGGGTGGGAGGGGGGATTCTTCTCCGTAATCTGATCGACGGGCTCGACGAGACCGTGTCCCATGAAGTGGGCCCACTCGCGATTGACGAAGGCCCGAGCGAATTGCCTTCCGGGCATCGTCATCATGAACCGCGCCAGCTCTTCGCGCGGCCGCCGGCCGGCTGCGGGCGATCGCCCGTCGAGGAATCGGGGCGACATCTTCCACCCTTCGTCGACCACGCTCACGACCGGAGTTTCCAGCGGCCCTTCTTGCACGAGCTTACTTCGGAGACCGTCGAACGTTTGGCGCGTTCTCAGCCTTAGATTCGCAAAGAAGGCCGCGAACCCCCAGAAGTCCTTCTGAGTCCACGATTCGTGGGGATGGTCGTGGCACTGCGCGCACTCTAGTTGGAGTCCGAGGAACGCGCGGCCGACTCGACCGGCGACCTCGCTGGGCGGACGTTTCGGATCGGCGTACCTCGCCAGGAAATTGACCTCAGGACTCCGGTCGCGCTCGCCCTCCGCGGCGATGAGAAGCGCGGCAAACCGGTCGTAGGGCATCCTCTCGCGCCAGATCTTCTCGAGCCATCCGTGAAACCCCGGGAAATCGACGACTCCGGGATCCCCCTCCCGCAGGTCGATCGTCACCAGCCGACGGAGCCAACGATCCGCCCAGTAGCGGGCGGCCTCCGGGCTGTCCAGGAGTGCGTCGATGGCACGTCCCCGGTCGGGGGATTTCGCGAAGGCGCGGATCTCCTCGGATCGGGGAAGACGACCCAGGAGATCAAGATGGACGCGACGGAAGAACTCGTAGTCGTCCGCCGGGGGGCCCGGCCGAATTCCCGAGGCCGCGAGCTTCCGGTCGATCTCGCCGTCGATGTGTTCGCTCAGATCGTCGCCGAACGGAAGGAGCAGGAGCGCCAGCGTCGCGGACCTCACGCCAGAATCTTACCGCCGGGAGAGGATCGAGGTTTCAGGATTCGGTTTGGTCGGGCCGCGGGTTCGGGGGGTAGGAACCCCCGCGCCCGCGGGCCCGACCCTCGTTGAGGGAGGTGGGGAACCTTTCGGAGATAAGACGAACCCATGAATAATTTGTAACAGCAATTAAAGATGTTCTCACAAGAAAAACCAGGGACCCCTGTGCGGAGTCCCTGGTTCGGAGCGACTACGACTCGGACTCGATCTCCTCGATCATCGGCCGAATGTGCTCTTCCAGCTTCGGATCGAGCTCGATCGCCCGCCGGAGATCCGCCAGCGCCTTCTCGTTCTGCTGGAGCAGGCGGTAGATCGTCCCGCGCACCCAGTAGGACCGCCCCTCCTGGGGCATGACCCGGATCGCCTCGTTCGAATCGGCCAGGGCTTCCTCCGCCTTTCCCTGCTCGCGGCGGCAGATCGCCCGGTTGTTCCAGGCGCCGCCCTGCTTGGGGTCGATCTCGATGATCTTCGTCCAGATCTCTTCCGACTCGGCCCACTGCTTCTTCTTCATGAGCTCGAAGCCCTGATCGAACATCTTCTGGACATCGGGCTTGCTCTCCGACTTACGCGGGCCTCGCGGAGCGCCGCAGTCGCTGCAGAATTTCTCCGCACCCTGGTACTTCGCGCCGCACGAACCGCACTTCTCCGCAACGGTCTTCTTGGGCGGGGTCAGCTTCGCTCCGCACTCGGTGCAGAACTTCTTGCCGGGTTTCGCCTCCACGCCGCACTTGGGACACCGGACGCCGCCCTCCGTGCGATCCCCGCCGCGCGCCGGGGTGAACTTGGAAAGCTCCTTCGAAAACTCGGATTTCTTACCCTGAATATCGGCCTCGGTCTCTTCCTTGACCATCCCCACGCCGGGTGCGTACCACTGAACGATGACGGTGGTTGCGTTCTGCTCCGTCATTGTGGCTCGGACCTTGATCGCCGTATACTTGCCGGCCTGGACCTCGATCTCTTCTTCGCCGAGAACTTCGACCGCATATTCCAGGGAACCGGCTGCGATCTCGGAGGCGGTCGTCCAGGAGTCTCCCTCCTTGGCGTTGAACTTCATCGCCAACACCGGAGGCTGGAATTCGACCTCTCCCTTGGCGGTGACCCACTTGGTAATCCGGACTCCGTCGCGCGACACCTTTAGGTATTCCGTGAAGATTGTCTTTCCTCGAAGCGTATGCTCGAGGACCCAGACCTCACCCTCCCGTCGCACCACCTTGACGCGACTGGTGTTCTGGCCGGCCTTGTACTCCCAGGCATTCCCCTGGGCGATGGGATAGAGCTGCTCGTTCGCAGTTGCGGGATGAAGTCCCCACACCGCGAAGGCGGCGGCCATGATCATATTTCTTAGCATGACGAATCTCCTTTCCTTTCCCTCTGGAGAACCGGATCCCGGAATCGTTTACTCGTCCTTGCGACGGGGCTCGCCGCATTCTCCGCAGTGCTTCTCTTTGGCCTCGAGCTTCGCCCCGCACTTTCCGCAACGTTCCGATTTCTGGGGTGTTAGCTCGGTCCCGCACTCGCCGCAGACCTTGTCATCCTTGGCTACCACCGAGCCGCACTTCCCGCACTTCCGAGCTTGCGGCACCGGGCGCTTCTTCACCGGCTTCACGTTCGCCTTGACGAGCTGATACTCGAAGGTCATTTGCTGACCGCCGGTCGATGCGATGAGGAGCGACTTGACCGGACCGATCCCCCGGACGTACCACGTTTTGAGGGTTACGCTGGAGCCGTACGTCTCCCCCGTGGTCACGATGACGACTGCATTCTTGGCCCCATCGCGCAGTTCCACCTTCTCTTCGCCGAGGACTTTGGTCTCGGTCTCATACCTGTGCCGGCTGATGGTGAGCAGGCCCTTCCATGAGTCCCCCACCTTCACCGGGAACCTAATGACCAGCACCGGTTTAGCGTGCTTGGCCGCGCCTGACCCGTTCTCGATTCCTATCTCGTAGATCCCGTCCTTTTCGATTCGGATCAGGGTTCGTGAGGCAAGCTGACCGTTTTCCCGAGCGGTGAGGACGGCGTCCTTACCCGACCTCTCCTCGACCACGTAGGTATAGGTGGTCCATCCGTCGGTAAACTCCCAGCTGTTTCCCTTTTCGATGGGGTAGAGATCTTCGTCGGCCCCATAGACTGGACCGGCGGCCGCCAGAAGAATGCAGGCGAGTCTCATCATGGCTCGGCTCCTATCGGTTGCCTTCCGGAGAACCGGCCGTGGGAGTGCGTTTAGAGCTCATCCCGGTAGGATCGTGGCCGCGGTGGCGGCGCCGAGGGTGCAGATGCCAGGCGCGACGACGAGGCGAGCCTTGAAGAGGGCTGCCGAGGAGGAGCAACGCCGCAGATGCGCCC
>Ga0114945_10001914_pt1 | contig 12559 bp, 7 predicted proteins | sample OV2TP3_FD_87194 | JGI IMG/M metagenome (GOLD analysis project Ga0114945, IMG submission 87194) | Hot spring microbial communities from Beatty, Nevada to study Microbial Dark Matter (Phase II) - OV2 TP3 | ecosystem: Environmental > Aquatic > Thermal springs > Hot (42-90C) | place: USA: Beatty... | reverse complement strand
CGCCACCGGGATGCCGGCCTGTGCTGCCAGCGCCGCCAAGCCGACGGTTTTGAGCGCAACCGTTTTGCCGCCGGTGTTGGGCCCGCTGATGACGAGCACCGTCTCCGCCGCGCTTGCACTCGCCGCAGCCGAACCGCCGCCGAGCGAGAGCGAGAGCGGCACAATCTTTCGCTGCTGCCGCCGCAAATTGTGTTCGAGCACGGGATGCCGCGCGTGGTCGAGCCGCAACGCCGCGTCGCCGAGTTGCGGCAGCGTGCAGTCGAACTCACGCGCAAAGCGGGCGCGCGCGAACGTGGAGTCGAGTTCCGCAATCGTTGCGGATGCACGCAGCGGGCCGAGGTCGCCACGCAGCCTGTCTGTGAGTTCCGCGAGGATGCGCGCAATCTCCGCCGCCTCGTCTTCGCCGAGTTGCACCATCTTGTTGTTGAGGTCGATCGTGTCCAGCGGCTCGACGAACACGGTCTGCCCGGTGCCGCTCGATCCATGCACCACGCCGGGCACCTGTCGCCGGTCGGTGGCGCGCACCGGGATCACGAAGCGGTCGTTGCGCAGCGTGACGTAATCTTCGCCGGCCTCCATGCCGCGCGCGCGCAGGATGGCGGTGAGGGACTTGTGAATCTTGTCGCGCGTGCCGGCGAGGTTGGCGCGGATGCGTTTGAGCTGTGGCGATGCGTCGTCGCTGATTTCGCCGTTGGGCAGGATGGCGTGACGGATCGCTGCGGCAAGCTGGCGAAAATCTGCCAGCGACGCGGCGCGCGCCGCCAACTTCGGAAACTTCGCGGCATCTTCTTTGAAGGATTTGCGCAGCCATGCCGCAGTATCCATCAGCGATGCCGCGTCGAGGATTTCGCCCGGGGCCAGCACCGCGCCCGGCACTTCCAGCCGCGCCAGCCATGCCGCCGGGTCGGCCAGCGAGCCGAAGCCCAGCTCATGCCCCGCGCGCAGATACGCCATCGCTTCGCCGATCAACGCAAACGCTGCCGCAAGCTGCGCGCGCACATCGGCGTCCGCCTGCGCGTCTCTGGCCAGACACGGCGCGAGCGCCTCCACATGCGCGCGCCCCGGAGCACACGTGGTGTAGCCGCGCACAATCTCGCGCAGCGCAGTGAACTCCAGCAACTCCTCGGCGGCTCGTGACATGGCCCTGCCGATTGTAGCGGATTCAGGGCGCAAGCATTCCGAGGCCCCGTGATTCTCCCGCCACCTGCGGCCAAAAAGCGTCTCCCGCAGCAAGCCACTCGTGCTAGAGTGCGCGCCAGCACGATTACTGCTGCGGGAGTTGACACAGTATGAAGGCAGAGAATCTCGGGTGGCTTTCGGAGTCCACGCAGCCCCTTCCCCCCGCGCAGCTCAAGCCGGAAACCAAGGACCCGGGCGCTGCGTTTTTTCTTTCACTTCTGCTGCCCGGCCTCGGACAAGCCTATTGCGGGGAGAAGAAGCGAGGCTGGTGGACGTTTTTCTTCTTCACGCTCTGCTTGGTTGGAGTGCTCTCGCTGTGGCAGTTTCTGGAGGGCGAGGGCGGAGAGAAGATCGGTCTCCTCTGGGGCACGGCGCTTCGCGCGGCGCTGGCTCTCTATGCGTTTGCGTTCCTTGACGCCTATTTTACCGCGCGCGAAAAGACGGAGGGGACCTACGCGCTGAACGCCTACAACCCGCGCGTTGCCGCCATTCTGAACCTGCTGACGCGCGGCTTCGGCTATTGGTACCTCGATGAAAAGAACAAAGGCATTCTCCTGTTTGTGCTGGTCGGCGTCGCAAACCGCGCCAGCATCAGGCTGACCGGCGTATGGAGCAGCGTGCTCGAGATCTTTGTGGAAGTGGCGCTGGCGGCCATGGCGTTTGACGCGTTCCGCCTCGCGAAGCAGAAGAACCAAGCGAGAATCGGCGAGATTGTTCCGTCCAACATCGCGCTGGCCCCGGCGGCAAGCTTCCAGCCGAACATCCCCATGGCCCTGGCAGGGCTTCTTGGAGTTGCGTATGTGAGCCTGATTGTGCTGGGACTGGTGATGCCCGACTACGAAAAGCTCGACCATTCGGCAGCCGCAATCACCGAAGTAGACGGCGGCAAGCTGTTCAAGAACCCCACCTACGGCGTCGAACTGACGATCCCGGCGGAGTGGGAGTTCGACCGGAGTGATCCCTCTACCTTTGCCGAGGCTGCAGGATACGAGGGCGCCTGCTCGGTCTCACTGCTGCCGGATTCGGTGTTTCCGTTCACGGGCCTGGAGGCATTCGCTCAGGAACTCGGCGAGACGCTCGTGAACGAGAATCCGGGATTGCGTTTGGTCGAAAACCGGGCCGCCGAGCTGGCAGGGCGGCCCGCGCGCGAAGTCGTCGTGATGATTGATGTCGAGGGAACCGAGGTTCGCCAGAACTACGTGATAGTCAAAAACGGTTTATCCATTTACGCCCTGGTGATCACTGTGGCGGCCCCATTCGCAGAAACGTGCCAGCCACAATTCGACCATATTCGCTCGCGTGTCGTCATCCCGCACTGACTTCACACAAGCAACGTCCTGGCCAGATGTTTGGCGGCTGCATCTGACGAAGTTGCTATATGGATCAGGCGATTGTTCGCTTCGTTCCAGGGCGAGGCGGGCGAGGGCGACGCGGCGGCCACTTCAGACGACGGGCGGCCGGGGGCTTCCACTTCTCGTACGCGCTCGATCACCGGCTGCCAGAAGTCGCCCAGCACAACCACGGGTTTGTGCGCGATCACGCGCTTGTTGAGCATCTCCCACACGACGGAGAGCTCTACCAGCGTGCCGGTGCCGCCGCGACAGGCGACGAAGCCGTCGCCGATTTCGACGAGGCGAAACAGCCGCTCTTGCCAGGTGTCCACGCGGATCTCTTCGTCGATCCAGCGATTGGCTTTTGCCGCGAAAAACTCCGCGGTCACCCCGATGGCGTATCCGCCCGCCTCTTTCGCGCCGCGCGACACGGCTTCCATCACGCCGCCATAGCCGCCGGTGCAAACGGCAAAGCCGCGCTCCGCCAGCGCGCGGCCCAGCGCCTGCGCTTCGGCATACTCCGCGTCACCTTCGCGCGGCCGCGAACTGCCAAACACCGTGATGATTCGATTGTTTTGATTCACGAGTGCCCTTGGAGGCAGGTTCGATTTTCGATTTTCGATTTTCGATTTTCGATTTTCGATTTTCGATTTTCGATTTTCGATTTTCGATTTTCGATTTTCGATTTCTTGAATTTTGCGCTCTGCCTTACTTCCTCTTCTCTTTGGCAGGGCCCAGCTCTTCCACCATGGCGATGCAGATGGCGTCGATTACGCTGGTGCCGCGGCGCCCGCGCAGGTTGTGCAGATTGCCGTAGAACGCGAAGATGAGCTTCTGCCCATGCAGCGTCTCGGCGTAGCCGGCAAGCGAGTTCACATTGTCGAGCGTGCCCGTTTTGGCACGAACGCGTCGGGCCGCCGGACTGCCCTTCATGCGGTCCTCGAGCGTGCCGTCGTCGCCGGCCACCGGCAGCGATGCGCGGAATGCGTCGGCCCACGGCTGCATGGCCGCCCAGCGCAACAGCGTGGCCGTGGCGCGCGGCGTGACCAGGTTGCGTCGCGACAAGCCGGAGCCGTCGTGCAGCCGCACGTCGTTCTCCGCGATGCCAATGTAAGTGTGGAACTCCTCCGCCAGCTTGAGCGCCGCTTCCAGGCTGGCGTCGCCTGCCGTTTCGCGCGCCACGGTGCGCAGCAGCATCTCCGTGTGCAGGTTCTGGCTGACCTTGTTGATGAGCGTGATCGAGTCCGCCAGCGGCAACGAGAAATGCTGCGCCAGCACCGTTGGCCCCGGCTCCACCGTACCTTGCTCCGCCGACGCCGGCGCCTGTGCCGCAACGCCGCCGCCGGGCACGCCTGCAACCTCCACCGCTGTCCCTGGCATCGGTAAGCTGCGATGCTGCGCCCGCGCATTGCCATAGACGCGCACGCCGCGCGCCTCGAGCAATTTCTTCAGCAACGCCGCCGCGTGCTCGGCCGGCTCTTCGACCGCGAAGTTCAGCTTCTCCGGCGCCTGGCCGATGGGCAGCGTGCCGTTCAGTTCGATGACGCGCGAGCCCGGCTCGCGGTGCGCGCGCAGTTCGCGGCTCGACCCGGCGGCTCCCGTCGTCACCGTGCCGCGAATCTCGTAGAACTCCGCCCACGGCTCGACGCCGATCCACGCCGGGTCACCCACGCGCAGCCCGGCGCGCAGCTCCAGCGTGATCACATTATCGTTGATGGCCAGCGCCGACACCGGCGCGCCGTAGCGCCACAGCATGTCGTCAATGGCCCAGCCCGACGGGTAGCGCTCGTAGGGGAAGAAGGTGTCGTCCACCACCACGTCGCCGTCAATCAGCTTGACGCCGAAGGCGGCCACCTGGTCGGCCAGCTCCGCGAGGATTTTTTCTCCGGGGCCGTCGCTCTCAGTAGTCTTGTCGTATGGCAGCTTGCGCGCGGAGAGGTTCGGGTCGCCGCGCGCGATCAGCACCACGTCACCTGCGAGCCGTCCCGCGGCGTCGAGCTTGCCCGTGGTTTCAATCGTGGTGCGGTACTGATACGCAGGACCGAGCTTCGCCAGCGCCAGCGCCGTGGTGTAGAGCTTGGTGTTCGACGCGGGCATGAAATACTGGTCGGCACCGTGCTCGAAAACCGTGTTGCCGGTTTCTGCGTCGAGCACCAGCAGGCCCCAGTGACCCTTCGCGGTGCGCGGATCGGCCAGCGCCTCTTCCACGCGCCCGCGGAACTTCTTTACGTCCGCGCGCTCCTTCGCCGGCTTCTCCGGTTTTTGTTGCGCCAGTAGCGCTGGCGTGCCCGCTGCGGAGAACACCGCCAGCGCAAGCGCAATCGCCGCTCGCTTGGCAGAGCGAGGATGCAGGTACATGCGTTGGCTCACGGGCGCAGCCCCACGAAGCCGAAATCCATTGCAAGGGAATCCATCACAGGATTATAGTCCATCCCCGCAGCAATTCGGGGAACGCGTCCCTACCGGTACAGGAGACGAGATGATTCGCACTTTTTCTTGGCGGCATTGCGGGTGGTTGCTCCTACTGTCGTTGGCCCTTGTGCCTCTCGCGAGCGCGCAGGCGCAGCGCCCCATCACGCTCGAAGACCTGTGGATGGTGAAGCGCGTGGGCGCGCCTTCGCTTTCGCCCGATGGCCGCTGGGCCGTCGCTGCCGTCACCACCTACTCCATGGACGACAACCGCGGCAGCGCCGACCTCTGGCTGCTGGCCACCGACAACTCTTCGCAGCGTCGCCTCACCACGCACGCCGCCAGCGACTCCGCGCCGCAGTGGTCGCCCGACGGCAAGCACATCGCCTTCCTCAGCCGCCGCGACGGCGACAGCGAATCGCAGATCTACCTCATCTCCCCGCAAGGCGGCGAAGCGCGCCGCCTGACGCGCGTCTCCACCGGCGCCTCCGCCATCAAGTGGTTCCCAGACGGCTCGCGCATCGCCTTCATCTCGCAGGTGTGGCCCGACCTGCGCACCGACGCCGAGCAATCCGCTCGCCTCCGCGAGCAGCGTGACGCCAAGGTCAAAGCCGTCGCCACCGAGCTCACCATGTACCGCTACTGGGACCACTGGATCGCTGACGGCCGCGTGCCGCATCTCTTCACCGCCGATGTCGCCAGCGGCGCGCTCACCGACCTCTTCTCCGGCACCGAGCTCAAGCTGCAAATGACCGACGCCTCCGCCGGCGACTACGACATCTCCCCCGACGCCCGCGAAGTCGCCTTCGCCACCGACCTCGCCAAAGATCCCGGCTTCGATCCGAATCTCGACGTCGTCATCCTGCCGCTCGAATCGCGCCAGTGGCAGAACATCACCTCCGACAATCCCGCGCTCGACGCCGCCCCGCGCTATTCGCCCGACGGAAAATGGATCGCCTACGGCCGCCAGTCCACGCCGCGCTTCGAGGCCGACGGCACTCGCGTCGCGCTTTTCGAACGCGCCACCGGCGGCAAGCGCGTGCTCACAGAAAGCTGGGACCGCGACGCCGGCGCCGCCGACTGGGCGCCAGACAGCCAGTGGCTCTACTTCACCGCCGAAGACCGCGCACGCGTCTCCATCTGGCGGCTGCCGGTCGCGGGCGGCGAACCCAAGCCGCTGGTTGAAGGCGGCACCAACTCCGCCGTCACGCTTTCCGCCGACGGCCGCACCCTCGCCTTCGTCCACACCACCATGGGCGACCCGCCCGCCATCTTCGCCGCCTCAGCCGACGGCTCCACCGCGCGCAAAATCGAATCCTTCAACGACGCACTCGCTGCCACCTGGAAGCTTGGCGAAGTCAAAGAGGTCTACTTCCCCGGCTGGAACGGCGAACAGGTACACATGTGGGTGATCTTCCCGCCGGACTTCGACCCCACCAAAAAGTGGCCGCTGCTGCAAGTGGTCCATGGCGGGCCGCACGGCGCCTGGGGCGACCTGTTCCACTTCCGCTGGAACATGCATCTCTTCGCCAGCCGCGGACACGTGGTCGCCGCCGTCAATTTCCACGGCTCCACCGGCTGGGGACAGAAGTTCACCGACTCCATCACCGGCCAGTTCGGCACGAAGGAACTCGCCGACGTCGAAGCCGCCACCGATTCGCTGATCGCCGCCGGTTACATTGACCCCGAACGCCTCGCCGCAGCCGGCGGCAGCTTCGGCGGCTTCATGGTCGCTTACATGAACGGGCACACGCAGCGCTACAAGGCCTACGTCTGCCACGCCGGCGTTTACGACTACCCCTTCCAGCAGACCGCGTCCGACTCCGTGCGCAGCCGCGACCGCGCGCTGGGCGGCTGGTTCTGGGAAAATAAGGACATCGAAAAGCAATCCGCGCGCGCTGCCACTGCCAGCATGCAGACGCCTACGCTCGTCGTCCACGGCGAGCTCGACTACCGCGTCCCCATCGCGCACGCCTTCGCCTACTACGCTGCGCTGCGCATGAAGGGCGTCCCCACGCGCCTCCTCTACTTCCCCGACGAGAACCACTGGGTGCTCAAGCCGCAGAACTCCCGCCTCTGGCACAAGGAGTTCTTCGCCTGGATCGAAAAATACGTCGCCGCAGGTGCAACACCCTAGCGGTTGTCATTCCGAGCGAAGCGAGGAATCTCGGGGGTCGCTCTCCCCTTTGTAGGGGCGGCTTTACGCCGCCCGTAGCACAGGCTTGTAGCCTGTGCGGTATTGGTTGTCATTCCCGAGCGCAGCGAGGAACCTCCGGGGTCGGTTTGCCGGGGTGGACCTTACTCTCGCCGTTCTACACTTTGGCCGTCGCCTCCTCGATGATCTTCCGCTCCTCCGCCGTAATCCCGTACAGCTCGTACACCAGTTCGTCTATCTCGGCGTCAGTCGCCGCGATGGCCCCCTCAATTCGCCGCGACTCCAGCTCTGAAAGCTCGCGCACATGCTTCTTCTTGTTCAACTCCAGCATTCGCTCCACCAGTTCAACGATTCTGTCGTGGCGAGAAACGTCATGATTATTGGACCACTTTATCAGTCTCATCGGCAGCCGCCTGAGATAGGGAGCGCTGAATTTGTAGTATCCACCCGAGAAAACAGGACTATGACCAATTGCGTAGAAGTTCAGTAGGGTTGAGTTTAGAAGCCCGAGGAGATAGAGGATTTTCTCATGCAACGTCGGTCGAGGAATTATGGAAGTTACCCCGGCTGTTCCTGTCGCAAAAAGGTCGCCAGTGCCAAGCGCAAAGTTTGATCGATCACTTAGTGACGGCGTTAGCAGATGTGGCGTTTCAAACGAGGACATCGAGTCGAGATACATCATTCCAAACCACTTTCCAGATAGCTCGGTGGCCGTTTTTCCGAACCACACCCTCTTTGCAAGGAGATTGCGATTCCTCAGTAATAAGGTGTTGACTCGCTTGTACCTGCGAAGCGCCTTGTCTGACAAGATTGCGAATTCACCGTTTTCGATCCCGTAGGGGAAGATCAGCAATTTCGGGTCACGTGAAACGGAGTAGCGGCGAACATCTCGACCCCGAAGCAGTGTCCTCAGGAGTTCACTTTCGACCCGCAAAGATTCAGCTTCTTTGGCCGAGAGTGTCAGGATGCGGTCAGCGCCGCTCTGCACACCTGTTCCAAACCGGAGCACAATCTCTGTCAGTTGCTTTCCCGCTGTCTCAACCTTCTTGAAGATTTGACCGACCTCGCGTGGCTCGAAATGCCACGGTTCCCTACCTAAGGAGCTCGACTTTACGTCAAAGCTCTCAATCTTTACTAGTCCAGATCCCGCTTTTGCATATCCGATGTTCTTGTTCGTCCCTTTTCCAGCGATGATGATGCATGAATAGTTGGTAGCATCCGAGAAGATTTGCTCGTCACCGAAGTCGATGACTTGACGAAGTACCTTTGCATCTGATGGCAAGCCACGGAGTTCCGTAGCTGCCTCGGTGTGAAAGAACTTGTTGGGTATGATCATGCCCAAAAGACCATCCCGCGAAAGTGATGCCAAGGCCCGCTCCACAAAAACGTAATACATGTCGAATTTCCCAGTAGCGGACTTGAAGTGGTTGCGCAGGTATTCCATCTCCTGATTTAGGTGGTAGCCTGCCATAAGCCACGGCGGATTGCCTATGACCGCATCGAAGCCTCCTTCGGCATAGATGTCGCCAAAGCCGTTGCTCCGCGAGCGCCAGTCAAACGGTCGAATCCGCTCCCGCTCCTCCTCGGTGAGCCGCGTCTCTTTCTCAATATCCGGTTCGATCAACGAATTCCCACACTTGATATTGTTCTTCAATTCAGGTAGTCGCCCCCGTCTTGAGCCGGTAATCCAGTGCTCACCCTCAAGAGCCTTGAGGTACAAACTCATCATCGTGATTTCCACGGCTTGCGGGTCTAAGTCGAGCCCGTAAAGATTGTTGCTGAGGATACGGCACTTGCGATCGAAGGAGAGTTTCTCTCTTCCGCTTGGGTCCCTTTCCATCTCGGGGTACATGGGATGAGCACGGTTCGCTTCCGGGTGCTTTCGGTAGTAGTCCATGTGCCATTCCAGCAGGCTGTGATAGGCCCCAATTAGGAACGAGCCCGACCCACAGGCGGGATCGAGAATCCGTAGCCTCTCAACTTCCTCCGGCGTCATTCCCTCGAGCAAGTTGCCCACCGTGTTCTGCACGATGTGATCCACGATATACTTCGGCGTATAGTAGACGCCCCCAGCTTTTCGTACCTCTGGTTTGAGCTTGAGTTCGACTCCCCTGCCGGTGACCGACAACGCGGTCCCCAAGTAGCGCTCGTAAATCGAACCAAGGAGTTCTACCTCGATCTTGTCGAACCGATAGGGGCTCTTGGGGGGATACAGCTGACGGATCATGCCAGCAACTACAGCGGAACCCACCCTGACCTTTTCGCATGGGTGCGGCTTGAAGATCTCTCCGTTGAACTTGTGGTTTATGTCTTGGAATAACTCGACCAGTGGTTCCATGATCGAGCGCCGCTCCCCGTGCTCCTCCCACCACTCCACCGCTCCTTGCAGTTCCCGTGGCTCAATATCCTTGCGGTCTTCCGCGATGCGCAGAAACACGATGCGGTCCAGCAGTCGCTGCACGATCTCGTTCAGCATCCGGGAGTCGAGCCCGTGGTTGTGCGCATAGATGTTGCGCGCCAAGTCGCGACGCCACTCCGTCAACTGGTCTAGAAAATGTTTGTCTGGGGGAATGCGGTAGCGGATCGACTTCCGGTCGCGCCGCAGGAATTGCTCCAGCGAGTTGGCCTCCACCCGCTCGCGCGAAAGTTCCCATAGCAAGTCCAGCCTCTTGAGGTACTCGGTGTAGTGCAAGTAGAAGGCTTGGCCGTCCAGTGGTCTCCTGTAATCGGGAACCAGTGAAGCGTCAAAGAAACAAAAGCTCTCGAAATTGATGAGCCCAGCGTAAAGGACTTCCTGACGATGCTCCATCCAAGCGTATGTTTTCGCCTGAAGTACATGCTCAGTCTTCGCCAATTGCGCCGACGGAGATTTAGCCTCAATGAAGAACTTTGGCTGGCCCTTCAAGCGGAAGGTGTAATCCGGTCGGCCCGCGGTCTCACTAGATTGTTCCACCCACACGTCGCAAAGGTGGAACGGAGCGCCCTCTTCGTTTTCCACGTCCCAGCCGAGCGCCTTGAAGAACGGATTAATGAACTGCAACCGCGCCTGCGCTTCGTTGTAGCCTGAGGAAAGGTATGTCTCGCGGTCGGCGTCGAACTTGCGCACGAGCCCTTCGACGGCCCGCGCGAAGCTGTCTCTAGTGGCTCCGCTCATGGGGCGCCATTATATAGAAAGCTAACAAACCACGGGAACGGTCTTTCGGCCCAGCCTACAAGCCGATACCACCAAAAAACCTTGACACGAAGTTCTCTTTTAGATATACTATTACAGAGCGACATGCCCATAGAGAACGGCGAGAAATCGCAGGACGGGAGGGGAACGAGTGATTTGTGATCGGGTGATTCGGGCGATGGAGCCGTTGCCCGAGCAGCCGCTGCCCGAGCCAGTTGATGCATGCAGTTGAGACATGAGGAGGCCAGGATCGAGACATACGGAGACTACGACGAGACATTCCCGTTTTGGGCAACTCTTTTCCTCTCAATTGTTTGTGCATGTGGATGGGGGGAGGGGGGGTGGGGGGGCGAAAGCCAGGTGGTAGGTCGCTAGGTGGGAGGTGGTAGGTGGAAGAGGAAAACCAGGGAGGGCTAGTAGGCGACGACGATCGAATCGGCTAACACGTGTGGAATGTACCAGTTTCAGTTCTAAAGGACTTAATCGTGCCTGCAATCAACACTTACAGAAAACAGAGGGGGTACCCCCCCGGAGGCAAGGTGATGGGTGGTAGGTGATAGGTGACAAGGAATCGGGTGATTGAGCCATCGGATGATCGGGAGATTGAATCATTGAAGTGATTGAGTGATTGGGAATCGCATGACCGGGAGAGCAACAAATCGCCAAGTCGCGCAATCGCTCAGTCGCCCTACACCCTACACCCTATCCCCTACCCCCTGTGTTGTCTGTTACCCCGCACCTGCCGCCGAGTCCTATTGCCCCGCGCACCGCGGACGGCTACTCTGGATTCCCAGCCTCGGGAGGATCTTCATGTCCTTACAAGTCCCTAGTCCCGCGCCCCTGGCCCCTAGAAAGGGGTTGGCCCTCGCCCTGACCTTGGTGTTGGTGACCCTGCCCGCCTCCGCGCAGGAGCGCGAAGAGCAGCGCCTGCACGAGTGCGGCACCGTGCTCAAAGAGGTCCTCGACATCCCCGAAGGCATCCCCAAGGAGCTGATCGACAAGGCCGAATGCGTGCTCGTCTTCCCCTCCGTAAAGAAGGGCGCCTTTGGCATCGGCGCCAGCTACGGACGCGGCGCCATCTCCTGCCGCAGCGGCGAGAAGTTCACCGGCTCGTGGAGCGCGCCCGCCATGTTCCGCCTCGAAGGCCTCAACATCGGCCTCCAGCTTGGCGGCCAGGCCACCGACTTCATCCTGCTGGTGATGAACCCGCGCGGCGCCAACTCCATCCTCGGCAGCAAGGTCAAGCTGGGTGCAGACGCCGCCGCCGCCGCCGGCCCCAAGGGTCGCACCGCCGCCGCGCAAACGGACATCGTCATGCGAGCCGAAATTCTCACCTGGTCGCGCTCGCGCGGGCTGTTTGCCGGCGTGTCCCTCGAAGGCTCCACGCTGATGTCCGATGGCGGCGCCAACCAGAAGATCTATGGCCGCAAGCTCTCCGCGCGGCAGATTGTCCGCGGCGGCGTGGGTACTCCGGCCGCCGGCCAGCGGCTCATCTCGCTGCTCAATAGCTCCTCGCCGAGGAACCTGTCCGACTCTAAATCATTGCAATAGAAAGGATTAAGTTGCGGTAAATTCGATGCCACGCAGAAATCTGTTGACACCAATAGTGACCTGTGCTCATATACGACTATAGGTCATATATGAGAGGGATGGTATGAGTCCACGGCAAAAGGTCGCTCGCCGCGCCGCCTCACTCCCGGGTCGACGCGAACGACGCCGCTCCGAAACGCACGAGCGCATCTTCCGCGCCGCCATGCGCCTCTTCGCCGAGCGCGGGTTCCTCAACACCTCGGTGGAAGACATCACGGAGGCCGCAGACGTCGGCAAGGGCACCTTCTTTAACTACTTCCCCACAAAAGGCCACGTGCTGCAAACGCTGGCGGAGATCCAGATCGGCAACGTGACCGCCGCGCTCGAAGACGCGCGCGAAGGCCGCGACTCGATGCGCGAAGTCCTGTTCCGACTGGCGCGCGCGCTTTCCCGAGAGCCGGGCAAGAGTCCGGCGCTGGTGCGCAGCCTGATGGCCGCGATGCAGTCGAGCGAATCGGTGCAGCAGTTGATTACCGCCAATCTCGCGCGCGGCCGCGAGTTGCTGGCGGAGATGATGCGAATCGGCCAGCAGCGCGGGGAGATTCGCCGCGACTTTCCCCCGGAGGTTCTGGCGCGGCTGTTCCAGCAGACGCAGTTCGGGATGCTGAAGATCTGGACGCTGCATCCGCCCGGCCCGCTGGAGCCGTGGATCGAGCAGACGTTTGAAGTGTTCTGGTCCGGCATTCGCGCCCCGTCCCGCGGGAAAGCATAGAGGGAGCCATG
>Ga0114945_10001911_pt1 | contig 12567 bp, 20 predicted proteins | sample OV2TP3_FD_87194 | JGI IMG/M metagenome (GOLD analysis project Ga0114945, IMG submission 87194) | Hot spring microbial communities from Beatty, Nevada to study Microbial Dark Matter (Phase II) - OV2 TP3 | ecosystem: Environmental > Aquatic > Thermal springs > Hot (42-90C) | place: USA: Beatty... | reverse complement strand
CTACTCATCCGAACCTGTCACACCGGGGGTCGCGGGTTCGAGTCCCGTCCGCTCCGCCAACCTCTCAGAAAATCCTTCGGTTTGACGCGGATCAACTTGTCCTCCAGCAGGAAGGCGTAGCTTGGAAGCCGCTGGAGGATGCCATGCTGAGCCTCGAAGACTGCCTTGCGCTTTGCGAGCTGAGCGAGGAAGAAGTCCTCGCCATCGCGCAGCACGAGCACATCCCGGAGATCGCGGCCGCCGAGCTCGGCTACTACCTCGTGCGCACGCCCGAGGGCGAGATGCGCATCAAGGCGATCATCCGCGACGACATCGCCGAAGCCCGCGGGCGCGGCCAGCGCGAGCGCGAACTGGCGCTAAAGCTGCTGCTGCGCAATTTCGTGCTCCGGCATCCGCGCTGCGAAGAGCGACTCCTGGCAAGGGCATAGCCAGGGCCATGGAACGCGAAGCGCCGCAAGCCCGCATCCAGCACGAGAGCGCCGAGCTGATGGCGCGCTATCCGCACATCAGCGTCTGCCGCGCCGTGCTCGACGAGTGGCAGGAAGGCTCGGAAAGGCGCTATTCGCTGAGCCTCGACATCCGCGGGCCGCAGCACCAGACGCTGATCAGCGGCGAGGCAAAGGCCAGTGCTGCCGCCGCGATAGGCGCCGCCTTCAAGAAGGCGCGCCGGCGGCTGCAGCTATGAAGCGCACAAGTGCCTACCGCAGGATTCTCGTCGCCGTGGACGGCAGCCCGGCCGCAGCAGGAGGCCTGCGCGAAGCGTTGCGCCTGGCGAAGCAGGAAGGCGCGCGGCTTTTCATCCTGCACGTGGTGAACGAGTACTACGCGTTCGCCGGCATGGACGGGCCCGCGCCGGTCGACCTCGTGCCCATGTTCCGGGAGGGCGGGCGGCGCATCCTCGCCAGGGCCGAAGCCGCGGCCGCGAAGCAGGGCGTCAAGCCGAAGATCGTAATGCCAGAGACCGTCGGCCCGGCGGCTGACGCCATCGTGCGCGAGGCGAAAAAGCTGCGCGCCGATCTCATCGTGCTCGGCACGCACGGGCGGCGCGGCGTGCGCCGCCTGGTGCTCGGCAGCGACGCCGAGCAGGTGCTCAGGAGGGCTTCCGTACCCGTGCTTCTCGTCCGGGCCCGGGAAACACCGGTTCGCCGGCGCGCCGGTACCGGCGCCTGATCGCGCTCCAGGCTTCACGCGCGCTCTCGGCGTAGCGGAAGAGCTTGCGGTCGCGGGCGCCGATCATGCCTTCGGAAACGAGGAACTCGAAGTCGACCGCGTGCCGCCAATAGGCTTCGCCGACCAGCACGATCGGCAGCGGCGCGATCTTGCGCGTCTGCACGAGCGAGCAGCAGCTCGGCCTTGAGGTACTCGAGCTGCAGCCGCACGCCGCGCGCGTCGTCGTGGTCGAGAAACTCGACATCGCGGTCGGCGAGGCGGTATGCGGGGCTGCGCAGGATGATGCGTCGCCTGCTCTTCATGACTCGCTGCGCAGCAGGTGCTCGATCGCGGAATCGATGCCCGACCCGCGGCTCAGTATGCCGTCGAGCGCGAAGGTGACGGGCATCCGTACCTCGAGCCTGCGGGCGAGCGCGGCCACCGCGCCGCCGAGCTTGCGGCCGGCGGCGATGCCGCTCGCGATGGCGATGACGTTCTTCATCACGCCGCCCATCGCGGCGCCGGCGACGTCGCTGGTCGGGTGCACGCAGAAGCGCGGGTTCCGGATCTCGAGGGACAGCTTTCTTGCGAGGGCGGGGTCGGCGCAGGCGAGCACCACGCCGCAGGGCAGGTCGCGCGCGATCTCGCGCGCGAAAGAGGGGCCGGAAAGCACCGCGACCCGCGCCTGCGGAATCGTTTCCTCGAGGACCTCCGGCATCGACGCAAGGCTGCCGCGCTCGATGCCCTTGGAGCAGCTCACGACCGGCGTGCCCGCGGCGAGATGCGGCTGCAGCGATGCGCTGACGGCGCGCATGTGCTGTGCAGGGGGCGCGAGAAGCACGAACTGCGCCCCTGGTGGCCGGACCTGCGCAGCACGCAGGCCATGGCGGTGCCGAACGCCCCGCCGCCGACGATGCCGATGCGCGCCATGCGGCCATGTTGGAGCGCCCTTCCTGTCGGTGGTTTGATCTTTCTCAATAGGGCGTTTCCGTCCGCAGGTATCGTGGAGCAGTGCTTCATTACCGGAGATGAACATGGACGCCACCAGCACCGACAAACTGATGCAGGACCTGAAAACCGTCGTCGGCGACGCGGAAGACCTGCTCAAGGCGACCGCAAGCCAGAGCGGCGAGCAGATCGCGCGCATCCGCACCCGCGCCGAGGAATCGCTGCGCGCCGCGCGCGCGTGCATGAAGGACGTGACCGACGCCGCGCAGACCCAGGCGCGCGAAGCCGCGCGCCAGGTCGAACGGCAGGTGCGCGAGCATCCCTGGACCGCCGTCGGCGTGGCGGCGGGAATCGGCCTGGTCCTCGGCATCCTGCTCGGTCGCAAATAGGCGTGAGCGCCGGGCTTCTGCACTCGGCGCAAAGCCTGCTGGCGGGCGTCGTCGGGCTCGTCCGCACCCGCCTGCAGCTCTTCAGCACCGAGCTGCAGGAGGAGCTCTCTCGCCTCGCGCTCGCGCTGATCGGCACCGTGGCGGTGTTGCTGCTCGCGGCGCTCGGGGTCGGGTTCGCCGCGCTGGCGCTTCTCATCGCGCTCGGCGAGGAGCAGCGCGCGGCTGCGGCCGGCGTCATCGCGCTTGCCTTCATTGCGCTCGCCGCCGCCGCATGGTGGAGCTTTCGCTCGCTGCGACGCGGCAAGCCGCGCGTGCTCGATGCCACCCTTGCCGAGCTCGAGCGCGATCAGGAAGCGCTCAAGCCGTGAACCTTTCCATGCAGCTGCTGGCGCAGCGGCGCGTGGCGCTGGTGGCGCGCTCGGCGGCACAACGCGCCGCGATCGCCGCTGCCCTGCAGCCGGCGATCCGCAAGCTCGCCGCTGCCGACCGCGTGCTCGAAGCGCTGCGCGCGCATCCCTTCGTTGCCGGCATCGCCGCTGCCGCGCTCGGTTTCCTCGGCCCGCGCCGGCTGCTCGGCTGGGCTGCGCGCGCGCTGCCGCTTTATTCCTTATTGCGGAGAAGCAGATGAGCTACAAGACGATTCTCGTGCATCTCGACGACCGGCCGCGCCGCGCCGAGCGCCTGCAGCTCGCGTTCGCGCTCGCCGCGCGCTTCGACGCGCACCTCGTCGCGCTGTTTGCGCTCGAGGCGGCGCGCCTGCCATCGTATGCGCTCGCGGAGGCGGGCGATGTCGTGCGAAAGATCGAAAGCCGCCACCGGAGCGAGGCCGCGCGTGCCGCCGAGAACGAGTTCCGGCAGGCCGAGCGCCGCGCCGCCGCCAAGGCAGAGTGGCGCATGTCCATGGACGATGCGCTGGCGGCGGTGCGCGTGAGCGCGCGCTATGCCGATCTGGTGATCGCAGGACAGCCCGAGCCGGAGGAGCCTCTGCAGAAGGTGTTCGCCGGAGATCTGCTGCTTTCCGCCGGCCGCCCGGTGCTGTTCGTGCCGTATGCCGGCCGCTTTCCCGACGCGGGCAAGCGGGTGCTCATCGCCTGGAATGCCAGCCGCGAGGCGGCGCGTGCCGTAACCGACGCGCTGCCGCTGCTCGAGCGTGCGCAGTCGGTCGAAGTGGTGGCCTTCGATCCCGAAGGCGGCGACCACGGCGAGATTGCGGGCGCCGACATCGCGCTTTACCTCGCGCGCCATGGCGTCAAGGCGACTGCGGCCCGGCAGTTCGCGCCCGACGTGGAAATCGGCGCGCAGATACTGTCGTGCGCGGCGGACGTGAGCGCGGACCTCATCGTCATGGGCGGCTACGGGCACTCGCGGCTGCGCGAGCTGGCGCTCGGCGGCGCCACGCGCAGCCTGCTGGAAGCGATGACCGTTCCCGTGCTGATGGCGCACTAGTAGTCGAACAGATTCGGCCCTTGCTCCCCCCAGCCCTGCAGCGGTCCCAGGGGGTTGCGCGTCACTTCCTTCTCGTGCAGGCGCGGCTGGCCGCCGTGCAGGGTGTACACCACCAGATCGTCGACGAACAGGATCAGCGCGTTGAAGCTCCAGCCGGTGATGTCGGTTTCGCGGTGGAAGTTGAAGCTGTCGAGCCAGAAATTGCCGATGCGCTTGCGGCTCGTCTGCTTCACGACGATCGCATAGCCGGTGCAGGCCTTGCCGGCGACCAGGCATCGCCGCACGCCCGCATCGAGCTCCTCCTGCCTGATCGCCGCGCCGACCGCGAAGCGCTGCACCACGTCGGAGAAGCTGAGGATCGTGATCGCGGCGTTCTTGCGGGGGTCGATCCCCGCGGCGCTGAGATCGACGCGCCGCGTCTCCAGCGGCACGATCTTCTCGACGGCCGCCTCCGCCGATGCGTAGTCGTTCCAGGTCTCCTGCGTCGCGAGCTCGGCCCGCGGCAGCAGCCCGGAGCAGCCGGCCAGAGCGGCGGCGGCAAGCGACACCAGGACGCGGCGCACGGCGGATGGCATGCTGAAAGCCTACGCGGCAGCGCTTGCGCGGTATTGACGCAGGTCAACGGTTTTCGCGGCCGACAGCGGCACCATGAGCTCATGAAAAATCCACTTCCACAGGTCGGTGCGCCCGACCCCGAGCTGAAAACTTCCCCGATCATCGACGAATCGGAGTACGACGAAACCGAGGCTTCGCCGGATCTGGAGCTCGAGGCGCCTGTCTGCCACTTCAACGGCGAGGTGTTTGCGCTTGGCGCATACGTGCAAAGCGGCAGCGAGGTATTGCAATGCACCGAGCGGGGGGTGTGGGTGCGAAAGGGCGAGAAGCGCCCTGATTGACCAAGGCAGGCCATGCGAGCGTTGATCGTCAGCGCGAACGGCTTCGAGGAAAGCGAGCTGCTGGTGCCGTACTACCGGTTGCTCGAAGAGGGGCTGGAAGTCGATATCGCGTCGCTGCGGCGCGGTGCGATCGCGGGCAAGCACGCCTACCGGGTGCGTGCCAATCTTTCGCTGCGCGAAGTCGCGCCCGAGCGCTACGACCTGCTCGTCCTGCCTGGCGGCAAGGCGCCGCAGGCCCTGCGCGCGCATCCGGCGGCGCTCGCGGTGGTGAAGCGCTTCTTCGACGCCGGCAAGCCGGTGGCGGCGATCTGCCACGGTCCCGAGGTGCTGGCCGCGGCGGGCGTTCTGAACGGGCGCAAAGTCACCAGCCACACCGCGCTGGCGGCGCAGCTCGCACAGGCGGGCGCGCTCTATCAGGACAGCGAGGTGGTCGTTGACGGCAATCTCGTCACCTCGCGCCGTCCGGCTGACCTGCCGGCCTTCATGCGCGCCGCGCTCGGGTTGCTGCGCGCACAGGCAGACGATGCAGGCAAGCTCGCCGAGGCGGCGGTCTGACGCGCCGCCCGGCAGAGGCGGCGCGCGCCCGGGCTCAGGAGATCGCGATGGTGTGGCGCTTGGATTTCTCGAGCTTGGGAAGCGTCAGCTCGAGCACGCCGTCCTTCATCGAAGCCTTGGCCTTGGAATCGTCGACCTCGGCGGGCAGCGCGAGCGTGCGCGAGAACGTGCCGTGCGAGATCTCGCAGCGGTAGAAGTCGCCTTTCTCCTCCTTCTCCTCGGTCCTGGTCTCGCCCTTGATGGTGAGCGAGCTGTCCGACACCGAGATCTCGATGTCCTCCTTCTTGTAGCCCGGCACCTCGGCGCGCACGACCACCTCGTCGTCCCGGTCGATGACATCGACGCTCGGCGCGGAAGCTATCGCGCCGAAGGGACGCTGCCAGCCGAACGGCTGCAGCCAGCGCCCGTTGAAGACATCCTCGAACATGCGCTCCATGTCGCTGAAAAGGGCGGAGCCCGGCATGCGCTCCAAGCCCTTGGAAATCCGGATTTCCCTGTCGCTTTTTGCCATGGATATCTCCTTCGTTGAATACGCCCAGAGCGCATTGATACACCTGTTGGCCGCAACCCGTTTTGACGGGCGTCAAAGCGACTTGCAGAACTCGCCGAGCCGGCCGAGCAGGCGCTCGAGCGCGCGGTTCGCCGCTACCACGCCCCCGTAGGGATCGTCGCTCGGGGCGTTCTCGACCTCGTCGAGCTCGCGCGCGGCAAGCACGCGCTTCGAGGCGGTGTCGACGAGCTCCGCGCGCAGCGTGAGCCGGATGCGGCTCGGCGCGGCGGTGAAGTCCTGCACCAGGCGCACCAGCTCGGAGTCGAGCCGCAGCCCGGCCGGCGCGCAGCCGGCTCGCTCCAGCGACCGGGCGATGAGCGGCGCCAGCATGCGCGCCGGCGTATCGGCCCAGCGGTTGCTGGCGAAGTATTCGATCTCGTAGGGCCGGCGCAGGTAGGCCATCTGCGCGGTGTCGAAGCCGGAGCGCGCGCGGGGCGTGCCGGCCACGATTGCGGGCGCGCGCGCCGGCGCCTCGCGTCCGGCGGCGGCCGGCGCTTCGAGAACATAAGTGCGCACGGGTTGCGCCGGCGGCGGCTGCAGCCCTGCGCAGGCCGAAGCGAGCAGCGCGGCGAGCGGCAGCGCGCGCTTCATTCGCCCGGTCCCGGCTTCGCCGCCGGCCTGCCGTGGATCAGCACGGCGGGATTCGCTTCCAGCTCGCCGCTGAAGCGCTTGAGGGAGGCGCTCAGCTCGCGCAGCTCGGCGATGAGGCCCTGCGCCTCGGGGAGGATCTCGCCGAACTGGCGCGCTTCGGCGCGCACGCCTTCCATCGCGGCCGCGGTGCTCGCGCCGGCCTGCGCGCCCTGGTTCGCCATGCGCTCGATCGCCTCGGCGGTCCTTTGCATGCGCTCGACGAGCTGCGGCAGCTCCGCGGTCAGGCGCGCGGCGTTCTCCATCGTCTTCGCCGTGCTCGCGACGGCCGCGTCGACCGTGCGGGCGCGCGCCGCCAGCGTCCGCGACAGCACCTCCAGGTGCGCCAGCGTTTCGCCTAGAGCGCGCCGGTTGTCCTGCGTGAGCAGCGCGTTGAGACTTTCGCTCGAGCGGTTCAAGCTGGCGAGCAGCCCGCTTACCTCGGTATCGAGCCTGTGCATGAACGAGGGCCCGGCGCGGATCACCGGGTAGGGCTCGTCGGGGCGCGCCTCGAGCGCCGCGGCCGCCTGGCTGCCGCCGGAGAGCTCGATGTGTCCGATCCCGGTCAGCCCCTGCGTGCGCAGCACCGCCACCGTGTCCTGCTTGACCGGCGTGCCGCGCTCGATGTCGAGCGTGAGCTCGACCTGCTCGACGTTGCCCGGCGCGAGCGCGATCCGGCGCACTGCGCCCACCTCCACGCCGCGGTACCTGACCGGCGCGTCCGCGCTCAGCCCCGACACCGACTCGCTCATGTACACGACGTAGGTGTCGTAGGCCTTGCGGTAGGACTTGGGGCTGGAGAGCCACAGCACGCCGGCGATCAGCGCCGCGCCGAGCAGCAGCACGAACGCGCCGACGGCAACCAGATTCACTTTGGCTTCCATGCCTGCTCCCGCGCGGCACGGCCGCGCGGCCCGTAGAAATATTCGCGTATCAGCGGATGCCCGGAACGCGCGAGCTCCTGCATCGTGCCCAGGCCGAGGATGCGCCCCTCGCCGAGCACGCCGACGCGGTCGGCGGCGCGCCACAGCAGGTCGAGGTCGTGCGTGACCATCATGATGGTGAGCCCGAGCGCGTCGCGCAGATGGCGCACCAGCTCGTCGATGCCGGTCGCGCTGAGCGGATCCAGGCCGGCGGTGGGCTCGTCGAGAAACAGCAGCTCGGGGTCGAGGGCGATGGCGCGCGCGAGCGCGGCGCGCTTGCGCATGCCGCCCGAGAGCTCGCTCGGAAACTTGGGCCCCGCATCCGCAGGCAGGCCGGTGAGCGCGATCTTGACCGCGGCGACGTCGGCGGCGAGCCGGGGGCTGGCGGCGGTGTGCTCCTCGATCACCATGGTGACGTTCTCGGTCACCGTGAGCGCGCTGAAAAGGGCGCCGCGCTCGAACATCACGCCCCAGCGCCGCCTGAGCGGCAGCGCCTGCTCGTCCGAGATCCCGACCACCTCGCGGCCGAAGATCCGGATCGAGCCCGACGCCGGCGCCTGCAGCGCGATCGCCTCGCGCAGCAGGGTGGATTTGCCGCAGCCGCTCGCGCCGACGAGCGCGAAGATCTCGCCGCGGCGCACCGAGACGCTCACGTCCTGGTGCACCACCGCCGTCCCGAAGCGGGTGTTCAGGCGCTCGATCTCGACGACGGGCCCGGTCGGCATGCTCGCTCAGAGCTTCAGCCAGCTGAAGGCGATCGAAAACAGCGCGTCGGCGACGATCACGAGGAAGATCGATTGCACGACGCTCAACGTGGTCTGCCGCCCGACGCTCTCGGCGCTCGCGCTCACCTGGAATCCCTGGAAGCAGCCGACGGTGGCGATGATCACGGCGAACACCGGAGTCTTGCCCACCCCGAGGAGGTAGGAAGTGAGGCTCACCGCGTCGTTGAGCCGCTCGATGAAAGTGCCGAAGCTCACCGCGAGCTGCGCGCGCGCCATGATCATGCCGCCGAGCACGCCCATTACGTCGGTGTAGACGGTGAGCAGCGGCAGCGCCACCACGAGCGCGAGCACCTTGGGCAGCACCAGGATGTCGAGCGGCGGCACCCCGATGGTGCGCAGGGCGTCGATCTCCTCGGTGACCTTCATGGTGCCGATCTGCGCCGTGTAGGCGGAGCCGGAGCGCCCGGCGACGATGATCGCGGTGATGAGCGGCGAGAGCTCGCGCACCATGGCGAGCCCGACCAGGTCGGCGATGTAGATGTTCGCGCCGACGCGGCGCAGCTGCTCCGCGCCCTGGTAGGCGATCACCACCCCGAGCAGGAACGACAGCAACCCGGTGATCGGCAATGCCTCCAGCCCGGCGCTCTGCACGTTGTGGAAGACCGGCCGCCAGCGGATGCGCCGCGGCGCGCCGATCCAGCGCGCAAGCGCGAGCGCAGTCTCGCCGACGAAGCAAAGCAGGCCGAAGCCGTCGACGAGGCCCTGCCAGCTGTTGCGTCCGATCCTCGCCAGCACTCCGGGCGCCTCGGCCGGGGGCGCGGCGAGCGCCGGCGAGCGCGCGGCGACCAGGTCGAGCAAGGCCTGGAATTCGGGGCGCAGGCCCTGGAGCCGGACGCCGCGGCCGGGCGCCTCGAGCGTGCGCAGGGCCCGGTGCAGCAGCCACGCTCCGCAAGTATCCATCGCCGTGATCGTTGCTGCGTCTACCGTCAGCTCGCGTTCGCCGGGAACGGCGAGCGAGCGCACGCGCTTCTCGAGGTCGGCGCTCGAGCGCAGCAGCCATTCGCCGCTGCAGCGCAGCTCGGAGGCTGCGGCGCCGGCGGAGATTTCAGGCAGTCGCTTTTCGTTTTCCATGGCGCGCGAGCAGTGCCACCACCTCGTCGTCCTCCACTTGCGCGAATTCGCGGTAGAACTGGCCCACTGCCCGGAAACCCTCGGGCGCCTCCAGGCACACGACTTCGTCAGCGTAAGGCCGGACCTGCTCCAGGCTCTCGGGGGCCGCGACCGGCACCGCGCAGATGAGGCGCGACGGGCCCCTGGCGCGCACCGAATGCAGCGCCGCGATCATGCTCGCTCCGGTGGCGATGCCGTCGTCGATGACGATCGCGATGCGCCCCGCGGGGTCCGCCGGCGCGCGCGCCGGGGTGTACTGTGCGCGGCGCCGCTGCAGGAGCTCGAGCTGGACAGACTTTTCCCTGGCGAGGTAGGCGCTATCCGCGCCGGCCATGGCGGCGTGCCCGGCGATATGGGTCCAGCCGGTCTCGTCGATCGCGCCGACGGCGAGCTCCGGGCTGTCTGGAGCCCGCAGCTTGCGCACCAGCGCCACGTCGAGCTCGCCGTCGAGCTCGCGCGCGATGGTCGCGCCCATCTCCACCGCGCCGCGCGGAATGGCGAGCACCAGGGGGTTGCGGCCGCGGTAGGCGGCGAGCGCCCTGGCAAGGCGTTTCCCGGCGTCGACGCGGGAATCGAAGATGCGCGTCACGGGCGAATTGTGTTCTCGCCCCGGGACGGCCGGTTTGATGTACCGCAAAGGGCGCACATGGCCCGAGTGGCTTAATGCTCGCGTGTCCTACAGGAACATCCTGGTAGCGACGGATGGGTCCGCGCGCTCGCGCCGGGCCATCGGGCCTGCGCCACGCGAGGGTGCGCACGAAGGCGCGCGCGCCGTGGCAGGCGATCGTCCGTGCCGCCCGCACCAGGCATTGCGATCTCATCGTGATGGCGTCGCACGGCAAGCGCGGCCTCGCCGCGCTGGGCAGCCAGACCCTGAAGACGGTGGCGCACAGCCGCATTCCGGTGCTCGGCTGCCGGTAGGAGCGATCAGGGCGGCAGCAGGCGGAGCACCGTGAGCGCCGGCTTTGACCGAGGTCAAGCCTTGCGGCCGCCGCCGTCGTAACTTGGCGACAGGGAAATCATTCGAGGAAAAGCCATGAAGGCCGAACGCGGAGGATTTCGCGCATCGCGCCACGAGCAGCGCCACGAGCAGCGGCTGGTCGGGTTCGAGGAAGACCCGTACAAGCCGCGCCGCAAGGTGCGCGGGGCGGCACGCTGCGCCGATTGCGGAGCCGTCTTCCGTCGCGGCCGCTGGAGCTGGAACGCGACGCCGCAGCACGCGGTGGCCTGCCTGTGCCCGGCGTGCCGGCGCATTCGCGAGCGCCTGCCGGCGGGCTTTGTGACGCTGAAGGGCGGGTTCTTCGACGAGCACCGCGACGAGGTGCTCAAGCGCGTGCGCCATTGCGAGGACGCGCAGAAGCGCGAGCACCCGCTGCAGCGGATCATGGCGGTGGAGGCGAGGGGCGGGGCTCTGCTCGTCACCACGACCGATCCGCATCTCGCGCGGCGCATCGGCGAAGCGCTGCACCGCGCCTACAAGGGCGAGCTCGATTACCGCTACAACAAGCAGGACAAGCTGCTGCGCGTTTCCTGGAGCCGCTGAGGCTTATCGCCGGCAGGAGGCGGTGCTAGAATCGCGCCTCGCGAATCAGCGTTCGCTCCGTGTTGCGTCGACCACCTACCTGAGTCATGTTCGATTTCGTTCACAAGTACAAGCGCCTCATGCAGCTGGTTCTCGGCCTGATCGCGATCACCTTCGCCACTTGGGGAATCGAGTCCTACACCCGCTTCCAGGGCGGGCGCGAGACCGTGGCGTCGGTCAACGGCCTGGAGATCTCGCAGCGCGAGTTCGATGAGCAGCTGCGCCAGCAGCAGGAGCAGCTGAGACGCCTGTTCGGCGGCGCGGTGGACCCGGCGGCGCTCGACACTCCCGAGGGCCGCAGCGCGCTGCTCGACTCGCTCATTGCGCAGCGGCTGGTGGCGAGCGAGGCGGCGCGGCAGAGCCTGTTCATGACGCGCGAGGCGGTGATCGAGGCGATCACCCAGGCGCCCGAGTTCCAGGAGAACGGCGCGTTCTCGCCGGCGCGCTATTCGGCCTATCTGGCGAGCCGCGGCATCACCGACCAGCGCAACGTGGCCGAGCTGCAGACGCAGCTGCCGCTTGCGCGTTTCGCCGGCTCGATCGCGGAAACCGCGATCCCCTCGCGCACCGTGGCGGCGAAGCTGGCGGCGCTGGAAGCGCAGAAGCGCGAGGTGTCCGAGGTGCGCATCCCGGTGCAGCAGTTCCTTGCGCAGGTGAAGATCGATGACGCGAAGCTGAAGGCGCATTTCGATGCCAACCAGGCGGAATACCGCACCCCCGAGCGGGTGCGCGCCGAATACGTGGTGCTCTCGGCGGAAAGCCTGGCGCGCGAGGAGCCGGTCACCGAGGACGAGATCAAGCAGGCGTACGAGACGCGCGCCTCGCAGTACCGCGTGGAGGAGAGCCGCCGCGCCAGCCACATCCTGGTGAAGTCCAGGGAAGAGGCGGAAAAGATAATTTCTGAAATAAAGCAGAACCCGGGTCGCTTCGGCGAGCTGGCGAAGAAGCACTCCCAGGACACCGGCTCGGCGGAGCAGGGCGGGGACCTCGGCACCGTGTCGCGGGACTCCCTCGCCAGCAAGCAGCTCGCCGAGTCGATCTTTTCCCTGAAGCAGGGGGAGCTTTCCGTGGTGGAAAGCGAGTTCGGTTTCCACGTCGTGCAGGTCACCTCGGTCCAGCCCGGAAAGTCGCGGCCGCTCGAGGAGGTGCGCAAGGAGCTCGCCGCCGATCTGTCGCGCCAGAAAGGCGCGCGGAAATTCGCCGAGGCGGCCGAGAACTTCAGCAACATGGTCTACGAGCAGCCCGACAGCCTGAAGCCGGCCGCCGAGCGCTTCAAGCTGCAGGTGCAGACCACGGGCTGGGTCGGCAAATCGGCGCGCCAGGAGCTGGGAGCGCTCGACAATCCGAAGCTGCTTGCGGCGCTCTTTTCCCCGGATGCGATCACGAACAAGCGCAATACCGACGCGGTCGAGGTGGCGCCCAACACGCTGGTGTCGGCGCGCGTGCTCGAGCACCAGCCGGCCGCGCAGCGCAAATTCGAGGAGGTGAAGGGCGAGGTCGAGCAGCTGCTGCGCAGCCGCGAGGCGTCCGAGCTCGCCTACAAGGACGGCATCGCCAGGCTCGAGCAGCTGAAGAAGGGCGCCGACGCGGGCGTGAGGTGGGGGCCG
>Ga0114945_10001909_pt1 | contig 12581 bp, 11 predicted proteins | sample OV2TP3_FD_87194 | JGI IMG/M metagenome (GOLD analysis project Ga0114945, IMG submission 87194) | Hot spring microbial communities from Beatty, Nevada to study Microbial Dark Matter (Phase II) - OV2 TP3 | ecosystem: Environmental > Aquatic > Thermal springs > Hot (42-90C) | place: USA: Beatty... | reverse complement strand
TCAAAAAACAGTCCTGAGTCCTGAGTTCCAAGTCCTGAGTAAAGGCAAAAACTCTATTCCTTTGCTTTTACTCAGGACTCAGCACTCAGCACTCAGCACTTTCTTCTGGCACTCAGCACTCAGTACTCAGCACTCGATCTTTTGGGGAGAGGTCTGGGCAGGCCCCCGTGGGGCGAGGGCTCGTGCCCGGATGCGCGAAAGACAGTCTTGAGGTCTGAAACGATCCGGGGGAATCGGACGCGTTTCGATGGAAAAACAGTGGTCATTGATCAGTGGTCAGTGGTCAGTGAGGATGGTTTTTCTCTGATCACTCATCACTGACCACTCATCACTGCTTTTACAGCATGCCCCGCCGCCTGCGCAGCGTCCACTCGGCGGCGAGCAGGGCCACAAGGGCGACGAGGGCATAGGGGTTGCCCCAGAGTCGCGCCTCGTGAACCTCCAGGACGGGCCTCGGCGCAAGCTTGAGACTGGTGATAAACGAAGGAAACTCCGCCGGACGGTAAAAGCCCCCGCCTGAGACGCGGGCGATGCGCCGGAGGAGGTCCTCGTTCATCCGGAGGGCGTCGAATTCGAGGCCCGCTGCGCTGACGGTGAAGGTTCCGGCGTCGCGCCCGACCTCTGCGCCCCCCACCTCCGCCCTCCCCTCAAACGCGTGTTCGCCGGCCGACAGCCCCCGCACCTGGCCGACGTAGCGCCCCTCCCCGGACTCCGCGAGCGTCACGGCGCGAGGGCCGAGGGAGTCGGAGACCGAGACGGTCACCGTGGCCCAGCGCTGTGGCCTCATGAGAGGGTCGTACACGGAGGCGCGCAGGGTAATCGGCTCCCCGCTCCGCCAGATGGACCGGTCAGCCGTGACCCTGACGCGCCGGGCGCTCTCCGGCGTCAGAAGCCACCGAAAGACGTTCTTCCAGAGGGTTCGGGGGACCTCCGCGGGCTTGCCGATGCCCCACATCAGGGCGTCCAGCCGATAGAGGGTGGCGCACGGGACAGCCACGACCTTGCCCGCGCCGGACGCAGCCGCGACGACCAGGGGCATCCGGGCGCCCTCAGGGGTCTGCTGGCGGGGATGGAGGGCCAGGACCGTGGCGCCCGGCCGCGCCCCCAGCGTCCGGTTGAAGCCCAGGAGAGGCGGCAGCTCAGACAGGGCGCGGGCGTCGGCGTCTGGGTCGTCCGACAGGCCGAGGATCGAATGCCCCTCCTCAAACGCCGCCTGAAAGCGGTCCTCTTCAAACGAGGGCCCGAATTCGACGACGCGGACGGGGAGAAGGTCCCCCAGGACCCTGTAGCCGCCGTCGAAGGCGTTGCGTCCGCCCACCACCAGAAGGCCCCCGCCCGAACGAGCAAACTCCGCAATCCCCTGCTCCGCCCCGGTCAGGGCCGAGGACGGGAGATCGACCAGGACCGCCAGATCGTAACCCTTCAGCCCCCTCAGACGCGTCGCGTCCTGCCGGGAGAACCCCCCGCGGCCCGCCGCGACCACGACGTCCACCTCCATCGTCTCGTCTGACGTGAGCAGGCGTCGAAGATAGCCGAAGTCGGGGACAGGGCTGCCCGCTGCGAGCAGGACGCGCCGCCTCCCCTTGAGGGCCTCAAACGAAAAGGCCGCGCTGTTGTTGGCCGCGGAGCGCTCGTCGGGTTGAACCGGCACGCGGACCTCGCAGGTCTGGCGGCCGGGCGTCTCGGGCTTCAGGGGAAGATCGACCTGCTGCTCCCCGTCCTCCAGAGAGATGGGCTGGGCCAGGAGAAGCCGCCCCGAGGCCCTGATCTCCACCGGGAGACGAAGGCCCGCATACCCTGAGGATCGGACCGTGACGCGCATGAGAGTCTCCGTCCCCACCGTCCCGACGGGGTCGCAGAGGGCGCTGACCACGGCGATGTCCTTCGGCTCTTTGGGGTCCCCCACGCCCACGGCGTAGACGGGCGCGCCCAGGGCGGAGGCGGCCCTTTCAGCGTCCACGCCCACGTTGGCCGCGCCGTCGGAGATCAGAACGACCGCGGACAGGTCCTGACCCTTGAATCGCTCCTGGAGGGAGACAAACGCCCCGCCGAGGTCGGTGGCGTTCCCGTCCCACTTTAACTCCGTCTCCCGTCCCCTGTCCCCTGTCCCCTGCCTTCCGCCCTCCTCTGCGCCCTCTGCGCTCTCTGCGGTAAATGCCTTTATCTCCAGTCTCTCGGAATCGACCACGCGCAGGCTCTCCGCAAAGGTAAACGCCCGGAGGTCTCCGACCCGGTTCAGGGCGTCATGAACCCGCGAGTCCCTGAGAAGCTCAAGGACGACTCTCCGCCGCTCTCCCCCTGCGTCCGCCAGGGTCATGCTGGCGCTGTCATCTAAGAGAAGCGCGACCGTCGGCGGACGGAGACGCCGGACCGTCAGGCCGAACAGAGGCTCGACCAGGAGGGCCACCGAAACGAGAAGGGCTGCGCCGCGCAACAGCAACATGGCGCGGATGACCCTGGGCATGGATCGGTCCGGCCGGCGGTAGGCATAGAGGGCCAGCGCCGCCAGAAGAGGAATCAGCAGCAGAAGAGCCGCGCTCCTCCCGAGCGTCAGATTCAGGTCTGGCATAGGGTCGCGTCCAATCACACCTCACGCCTCACGCCCCCACCACATCCCGCAGCGGCAGCCGGGGGTCAGCGTTCAGGTCCAGACCCGACCGTTCTCCCCGGCTCATCCGGAAGGACCCTGCGGCGGCGATCATGGCGGCGTTGTCCGTGCAGAGGGCAGGAGGAGGTATGAAAAGCGAAAGACCGCGCCCCTGAGCCGCCCTCGCCATCTCCTCCCGGAGGGCGCGATTGGCCGCCACCCCCCCGGCCACCAGCACGTCCCGAACGCCGCAGAAGGCCGCCGCGCGAACGGTCTTGGCCACGAGGACCTCCACCACGGCGGCCTGAAAACCGGCCGCCACGTCGGACGCCCACCCGCTGAACGGATCGGGACCTAAACCCTGAACGTGGTGGAGCACGGCAGTCTTGAGGCCGCTGAAGCTGAAGTCAAAATGATCGGCGTCGATCAGGCCGCGGGGAAAACGGACGGCGTGGGGATTTCCGGTCTCGGCGAGGCGGGAGATCAGGGGACCGCCCATGGCGGATGCGCCGGGCCGAAACAGGCCAAGCAGCTTGGCGACCTTGTCGAACGCCTCCCCTGCGGCGTCGTCCCGCGTTCGCCCCAGGGAGCGATACCGCCCGATCTGCGGAACGGAGATGAGGTCGGTATGCCCCCCCGACACGATCAGAGCGACAAAAGGGGGAGAGGGGTGTCGCTCCTCCAGAAAGGCCGCGAAGAGATGGCCTTCGATGTGATGCACGCCAACGAGGGGAAGGCCGTTGGCAAAGGCGATGGACTTGGCCGCGCAGAGTCCAATCAGCAGGGAGCCGACCAGGCCGGGGCCTGCGGTCACGGCAATGCCGGAGAGGTCGGCAATGCCGACGCACGCCCCCTGCAACGCCTCGTCCAGGACCGGAAGAATGCGGCGAATATGATCGCGAGAGGCCAGTTCGGGCACCACGCCCCCGTACCGACCGTGATCGGCCTGCGAAAAGATGACGTTGGACAAAACCCGTCCATCGCACACCACGGAGGCGGATGTCTCATCGCAGGAGGTCTCGATGCCCAGAACTGGCCCGGAGAGGAAAAGAGGACTGCGCGTCACTTGTAGGATTCGGTGATGTTCCTCCCCACGCTGATCTCGCCGTTGTCGATCCTCAGATTAAAACCGCACTCCGGGTTCGTGCAGACCCAGGCTTTGTACATAATGGACGCGCCATCCCTGCCATAGTCCGACAGCGGGACCAACACCCCTGTTGAACACTTCAAACACTCTGGAAAATTATCTTTGTCCATGCCTGAACCTCCCCTCCTCGTGTCGCCTCCCCTCCATCCGCGTGGGCAGGCTTACGCGTTGAACCGTTTACCCCCTCTCCAACACCCCTGACCTCGATCAAAAAGCCCGACCATTACGATGTTCAGAATTTTCCAGAGAAATCCTGACCCTTTTTGCACATGCAAAGTATATAAAATTAGACAAATAGACCGATGAAGTCAAATGGTTTTATTAGTAGGGGCGATCCTGTGTGATCGCCCGTCGCTTTTTTTAAGGGCGACGTTGACAAGCAGGAGCAATTCAATTATACTACAGTTCAACAGAGGAGGCCATGCGCCGCTGCGAGAATTCCAACGCCCTGGCATACCTGAGGCTGCTCCGTCCGGCCAACTGCGCCATCGCCTTCGCCTCGGTCCTGGTGGGGGCGAGCCTGGCCGGAAAAGGCGCTGACGCCGTCAGCGGCCTGGTCGCCGGCCTGTCAGCCGCCTGTGTCGCAGGGGGAGGCAACGCCCTGAACGACGCCTGCGACGAGGCCGCGGATCGGATCAACCGCCCGGACCGCCCGATCCCTTCGGGGCAGATCTCGGCGCGTGCGGCGGTAAGTCTGGCGGCGGTGTTGTTCACCCTCGGCGTCGGCGCCAGCGTCGGGCTGGGCGCAAAGGCCGTCTGCGTGGCGCTGGCCGCCGTCGGAGGGCTGGTGGCCTACGACCTCGCCCTGAAACGGGTGCCGGTGGCGGGCAACGTGGCCGTGAGCGGCATCAGCGGGATGGCCCTGCTCTACGGCGGCGTGGCCGTGAACCGCGTGGAGGCGACGCTCGTGCCCGCCGGATTCGCCTTCCTGTTCCACCTCGGGCGGGAGATCGTGAAGGACATCGAGGACGTGCAGGGGGATGCGGCCGTGGGCGCAGAGAGCGTGGCCGTGGCCTGGGGGATTCGCCCTGCGCTGATCACGGCCACGGCGGTCTATCTCACCCTCATCGCCCTGACGCCCATCCCCTTCTGGCAGGACTGCTACACCTGGCGTTACCTCCTCCTCGCGCTCTGCCCCGTGGATGCGATCCTCCTCTATGCCCTGCTGTCGATGTGGCGGGACCGGTCCCGGCAGAACCTGCTCCGGCTGGACGGCCTGCTCAAACTCAACATGGTCTTTGGTCTGCTGGCCCTCTGGGCCGGCCGCAGCTGAGAAAGGCCGCGAGTTCAGGCCCCGCAGCGCTATAACTGTTTTTTAAAATAGCAAGATATCTAAATTCTTCTTGACATCCACCCCTTGTTGTATTAATTTAGTTGCCGTTAAGTCCAAAATAATTAAGCCTTTTATAAGCAAAAACGCCCGCAACGATCCCCAAACGGAGCCGATTTTTATGCCTCGGCGCGCCAGGAAGAGGTGATGACTTGGCCACCACGACCAAGAAAGAGCTGGCCCTGACCGTCAGCGCGGAGACCGGGTGCAAGAAGAACCTTGCGGCCAAGATGGTCGATAGCATCTTCTCAGCGATGCGGGAGAGCCTGTCCGATGGACATCGGATCGAGATCCGCGGGTTCGGGGTCTTTCAGGTGAAGGAGACCAGGCCCAAACCAGCCGCCCGCAACCCCCGGACCGGGGAGGTGATCTACGTCCCTGCCCGCCGCAAGACCCATTTCAAGCCAGGAAAGCTCCTGAGAGAGGAACTCCACAAGCCCATCTGAGAACGCTTCAACAGGGATCGCGTCAAAGGGTGTGCGCCGTCGCAGAGGCGCCACCCTTCGTCTTTTCAGGAGACTGTAGGGGCGACCGGTGGTCGCCCTCCGAGGCGATATGCCATGAAACACAGGATTCTCGTGGTCGAGGATCAACGCCCCGTCCGGGAGGCGATGGGGGAGACGCTGGAAGGAGAGGGCTATGAGGTGCGGATGATCCGAGACGGGTTTGCGGCGGCGGAGGCCGTCCGGTCCGAGACCTTCGACCTGATCACCCTGGACCTCAACATGCCCTCGCTGGACGGCATGACCGTGGCCGAGGCCATCCGGAAGTCGCCCCTCAACGCCAGGACCCCGGTGATCGTGGTGTCGGCCTACCTCTCCGAAGGCGTGATGAGCGAACTGCGCGGGAAGGGGATCTCGCGCTTCCTGAACAAACCCTTTTTCCCCGATGAGCTGATTGCAGAGGTCAAGCAGGCGCTGGAGTGTAAGGGATAGGACGAAGCCCCTCAATGCCCTCCTCCCCTGAAAAACGGATCGACGAACTGATTCGGGAGATTCAGGAGCACGACTACCGCTACTTCGTGCTCGCCCGGCCCACCGTCTCGGATGAGGCCTACGACCGGCTGATGCGCGAACTCAAGGCCCTGGAGGAAACCCATCCGCGCCTCGTCCGGCCCGACTCCCCGACCCGGCGGGTGGGGTCCGGGCTGACCAAACAGTTCCCTCCGGTCAGGCACCGCGCCCCCATGTTGAGCCTGGACAACACCTATTCGGAGGCCGACGTGCGGGAGTTCGACCGCCGGGTGCGGGAGGGCCTCGAAGGGGAGTCCCCGACCTACGTGGCGGAGCTCAAGATCGACGGGGTGGCCTTGAGCCTGACCTATGAGGACGGCCATCTCGCGCGGGGCGTCACGCGGGGCGACGGGACCACCGGGGAGGACATCACCCCCAACTGCCGGACCATCCGGTCCGTCCCGCTCCGGCTGCGGGGAACCTGGCGGCGGGCCGAGGTGCGGGGGGAGGCCTATCTCCCGCAGGAGGCATTTGAAGGCATCAACCGGGAGCGGGAGCAGGCCGGGGAGGAGCCGTTCGCCAACCCCCGCAACGCCGCCGCCGGCTCGCTCAAGCTCCAGGACGCCCGGCTCGTGGCGGGCCGCCGCCTCAGCTTCTTCGCCTACTATCTGGACGCCCCGGAGGTCCGGGCCGGCAGGCACAGCCAGAACCTGGAGCGGCTGACGGAGATGGGGTTTCCTGTGAACTCCGAATGGTCGCTCTGCCGGTCCATCGAGGAGGTGGTGGCCTTCTGGCGGACCTGGGAGGAGCGGCGGGACGGTCTCCCCTACGACATCGACGGGGTGGTGGTGAAGGTGGACGACCTGAGGCAGCAGGCGCGTCTGGGGAGCACCTCGAAGAGCCCGCGATGGGCCATCGCCTTCAAGTTTAAGGCCAGGCAGGCCACCACCCGCCTGCGGGAGATCGTCCTGCAGGTGGGCCGCACCGGGGTCGTGACGCCCGTGGCCATCCTGGAGCCGGTGCTGCTGGGGGGCACGACCGTCAGCCGGGCCACCCTGCACAACGAGGACGAGATCCGCCGGAGGGACATCCGCATGGGCGACGAGGTCCGGGTGGAGAAGGGAGGTGAGGTGATCCCGAAGGTGGTCGGCGCGATCCTCGAAAGCCGCCCAAAGGACGCAAAACCGTTCCTGTTTCCAAAGGCCTGCCCGGCCTGCGGGGCCGCGCTGGAACGGGACGAGGACGAGGTGGCCTCCCGCTGCCCCAACAGCCGCTGCCCGGCGCAGCTCAGGGCCCGGATCGGGCACTTCGCCGGGCGCACGGCGATGGACATCGACGGCCTGGGGACGGCCATCGTGACGCAGCTCGTGGACCGGGGGCTGGTGAAGGACGTCGGCGATCTTTACAGCCTGAGCGTGGAGACCGTGGCGGGCCTGGAGCGCCTGGCCGAAAAGTCCGCCACCAACCTGATCGAGGCCATCCGGAAAAGCAGGGAACGCCCCTTCGACCGCCTGCTGTTCGCCCTCGGCATCCGGCACGTGGGGACGACCGTGGCCAGGGCGCTGGCCGCCGCCTTCGGGTCTATGGACCGGCTGATGTCGGCCACGGCGGAGGGCCTGGAGACCGTGGAGGAGGTCGGCCCCACCATTGCGGCGAGCCTCGTCGCCTTCTTCCGGAGCCCGGAAAACCGGTCGGTCATCGAAAAACTCCGGCGGGCCGGGCTGCGGATGGAGGCGGAGAAGACCGAAGGGACACGGGCGGACGGGGCCTTCGCGGGGAAGGCGGTCGTCGTCACGGGGAGCCTGTCGGGCCTCACCCGCCAGGAGGCCGAAGACCTGATTCGCCAGCTCGGAGGGAGACCCGCGTCCAGCGTGAGCCGGAAGACCGACCTCGTCGTGGTCGGGGATAATCCGGGCTCCAAGTACGACAGGGCTTTGAGCCTGGGCATCCCGATCCTGCGGGAGGAGGAGTTCTCGAAGCTGGTGAAAAAGGGGACGTAGGATCGGTCTCCCGCCGTAAAAACCTCTTGACTTGATCGGGCGATTTTATTATCCTCTCAAGGTTCATCCGTGGAAAAAGGTTATGGGGCTGTAGCTCAGTTGGGAGAGCGCATGAATGGCATTCATGAGGTCAGGGGTTCGATCCCCCTCAGCTCCACCATTTTTTGGACCGTCCTTTATTCTGCCGTCTTCCCGGATTCTTCTCTCCCGTGCGCTCGGCTTTCTCGGCGGCAGACTCAGCGGTAAACAGGCATCCTGAGTGAACTCCGGGGATTTCTTCTGAAGGCAAGCGCGCCGTCGCAAGACGGGTGTCTTGCCTTTTTTTAGGTCCTTCCACGACCATCCATCATGTCCACGAGCGACCTGAGGGCCTATCACGATGCGGTGGCGGCGGAGCGGGACCGGCGCAGACGGCGGAACCGCTACTATCACCAGGAGGTGCAGCGCCTCTATGCGTTCCTGATTCCGCCGGGCTCTTCCGTGCTGGAGGTCGGGTGTGACACGGGAGACCTGCTGGCCTCCGTGCGCCCCTCCTTCGGCGTGGGGGTCGACTTCAGCAGAAGCGCCATAAGAATCGCTCAATCGAGATACCCGTATCTCCGTTTTATCGTGTCGGAGGCGGAATGTCTGAGCGTCCGGGGGACGTTCGACTATGTGATCCTGTCCGGCCTGCTGGGCGAGGTCAGCGACATTCAGGGGGTCCTCGAACAGCTCCAGGGGCTCACGCGCCCGGATACCCGCATCATCGTCGACCAGTACAACTACCTGTGGGAGCCGCTCCTCAGGTTCGGGGAGGCGGTCAGCCTCAAGACGCCCCAGCGCATCCAGAACTGGCTGCCCCTCGATGACATCGCCAACCTCCTGTTCCTGGCCGGCTACGAGGTGATCCGGCGCGGCTACCGGTTCCTCCTGCCCAAAAAGGTCCCGCTCATCGCCCCGTTCGTCAACCGGTGTCTCGCCAAGCTCCCCTTCGTCCGCAAGCTCTGCCTGGTGCAGTTCATCGTGGCCAGAAACGCGAAGGGCGCAACCGCCGGCGAAGACTACTCCTGCTCCGTCGTCATCCCGTGCCGGAACGAGCGCGGGAACATCGAGGGGGCCGTGGCCCGGACGCCGGATTTAGGAAGGCGCACGGAACTCATCTTTGTGGACGGGAACTCCACCGACGGCACGGTGGAGGAGATCCAGCGGGTGGCGCAGGCCTTCCCGGACCGGGACCTCAAGCTCATCCCTCAGGGCGAAGGGAAGGGCAAGGGGGACGCCGTGCGGAAAGGGTTCGCTGCCGCCACAGGGGACGTGTTGATGATCCTGGACGCCGACCTGACCGTGCCGCCGGAGGACCTCCCCCGGTTCTACCGAACGCTCGCGGAAGGCAAAGGAGAGTTCATCAACGGCTCCCGCCTGGTCTACCCGATGGAGCAGAAGGCCATGCGGGCCTTGAACCTGATGGGGAACAAATTCTTCAGCCAGGTCTTCACGTGGCTTCTGGAGCAGCGGATCAGGGACACCCTCTGCGGCACGAAGGTGCTGTTCAGGAGAGACTACCTGAGGATCGCCCGGGGGAGGTCCTTCTTCGGGGACTTCGACCCGTTCGGGGACTTCGACCTCCTGTTCGGGGCGGCCAAACTGAATCTGAAGATCGTGGAAGTGCCGGTGCACTACCGGGAGCGGACCTACGGCGCGACGAACATCAGCCGCTTCCGGCACGGCTATCTGCTGCTCAAAATGAGCTGGCTCGCGTTCAGGAAGCTAAAATTGAACTGAGAAAGAAGGTCGAAAACGATGGAAGAGCGTGAAGTGGAGCTGATCGACTACATCAACGTCATCCTCAAGCGGAAGTGGATGATCGTCGCCGGGACGCTGGTCTGCATCCTCGCCGCGGCGGTCTACAGCTACGGCAAAAAGGCCCCGACGTTCTACGAGGCAAAGGCCTCGCTCCTGGTCACCCCGCCGCCCTTCAAGGCGGACCTGACGCCCCCAAGTTTCCCGGCCTCCGTGTATGAGAAACTGGCCCGCGCCCAGGACCTGGAGCAGGCGGTCATCGACTCATTGGGCTTGAAGCATAACATTTCCAGCCTGGACGGCATGTTGACAATGGAGGTCATGCAGGGAGGGGCATCCGGCTCATCAGCGGCGCCCGCTTCCTCCTTGATCACCTTTTCCGTCAAATCCGATAAGCCAGACCTCTCCGCCCAACTCGTCAATGTCTGGGCCGACCTGTTTGTCAAAAAGAACAGCGGAATCACCCGGCAAACCGTGGCCGGTTCCTACGATTTCATCATCGCCCAGTATGAGACGACCAGAAAGCGCCTGGAGGATACGGAGGACGCCATCCTCCGCTTCAAGACGAACAGTCCGCAGATCCCCTTATCCAACGAACGCACTGCGGTGGCGGCCAAGTTCAACGATGCGCAGACGGCCTACATAAATCAGGGGTTCGATCTCAGCGCCAGAGAGAAGTCGCTGAAACAGCAGATGGACCTCCTGAGGGCGGTGGAGATCGACGGGAAAGCGGTGAGCAGTCTTGTGGAGGAGGGGAGACCGATTCCTTTTGAGGGTCTTACCGAAGACCAGAAGAACATCCGTAAGCTCGTTGTGGACGCGAAGCGGGACCTGCTTCAGGCCGAGAAGGCGTTGTTGGATTTCAACATAGAACACAGAGTTGAACTGCTCAGGGCGGAGGTGGAGAAGAAAAACCTGACACTCGCAGCCCATAAAGCGGAACTGGTGTCGATCGAACTGAGTCGAAAGACAACGCAGACGGCTCTGGAGCAGATCGACCGACACCTCCAGCAGCAAAGTCCGGTGCTGGTCTTATCAAAGGCCATCACGGACGACGCGCTCTGGCAGAGGGCCAGGGACGGAGCGCTCTCACCAGACGACGTGAAAAAGCTGGATGCCCTCAAGCTCCGGTCGGAACAGCTCAACCCGGTCTATGAGGACTTGATAAAGAGGAAGGCCACCCTTCAGCTGGAGTACGACTCCTACACTCCAAAAGAGACGGTCCTAAAGGACCAACTCGAAAAGCTCAAAAAGGAGATTCCGGCGCTCCTGGAGCAGTTGCAGGATGAAGAGAGGAAGCAGGCGACACTTGCCAAAAAAGTGGAAACTGCGCACGCCATTTTTAATGTTTACCAGGAGAACTATTCGACCAGCAAGGTCAACGTGGAAAAACTGCGCCTGGAGATTCAGGCTTTAAAAGATAACCTTGTCAATACTCAGTCGTTTATGGAATCATCCAGGTCGAGAGCTTTAAGTCTGGAGGATCAACTCAACCTCCTGCAGATGGAACAGGCGCGCCTGGAGCGAGAATCAGGGTTGTATAAAAGCTCGTTCGACCGGTTTGCCAAACTTGCGGAGGATGCGCGGGTCGCCAAGGCGGGAGAAGCGGCCGATCTAAGGGTCGTGATGCGGGCCGTGGAGGCCACGCCCCTAACCCCCAAAGAGTCGAACACCATTCTGCTGGCCGGCGCGGTGGGGCTGATGGCATCGGCCTTTCTGGCGTTTCTCATAGAATACGTGGAGAAGGCGCGCCAGAGGGCCGCGCAGAATGGCGGATAGGGTGAGGGCTAACAACGCCGTCATTCTGAGGAGCGAAGCGACGAAGAATCTCGTTTTATCAACGGCGAGATTCTTCGCTCCCTGCGGTCGCTCAGAATGACCCCTGGATGAAGCAGTTATGAAGGGCGGGAGGAGATCCCGTTCTTCATTCTTTAAGGAGGTATTCAGCCAGCGCCTTCCGTGTCTCCTCATCCATCGCGAAGGCCGGCATCTTCGTGCCGTAGCGCTCCGACAGCGCCCTCAATCGGGGGTCGCTGGCGGTGAACTCCGCCGGGCCCTTCAGGAAGCGGACGAGATCCCCTTTCGTCCAGGTATACTTCAGATCCTTCAGGGAGGGCCCCGTTGCGCTCCCCGACCTGTCGGTCCCGTGGCACCGGGGACAGCCCGAATCCAGGTAGGCGCGTTGTCCGGGGGAGCCCGAGCAGGTGGCCAGGGTCAAAAAGAGAAGAAAGCCAAGCACAAAGACCTTCTTAGCCACTTCGCCTCCCTGGAATACGCTATTCCATAGCCTCGCGACACCGGCCTACGGCCTCCGCCAGCGCCCCGGCCTCCGGCCCGGCCCGATCCACCAGCATCTCCATCAGATCGAGCAGCGCCGGAAAGGCCCCCCAGATCGGGGAGGTCTCCAGCGAAACCCCGGCGGGCAGGCGGATGAGCCGATGGTAGGCCGCCAGCAGCAGCAAGAGCCGATCCCTCTGTTCTGCCCCGATGCCCTCCCCTCCCACCAGACGACCCACCTGCCGCCGCAACCCCTGGCAGCGCGAGGTCCGGTCCTGCCAGCCCTGGTAGAACTCCGGCTTCAGGCTCGGCAGGTCCGGCGCGCTCAACGATAACGATGAAGTCAGAACGATGAACGATGAAGTAAAAGCATAAACCTGTTTTGCTTTGGGCGTAACCGGTCGTGCTCGGTGGGTTTTCAGGCTACCAAAGGCAATGGCCATTCAACGATACCGATCGCCTCAGCGTGAGGATATAATCGCTCTGTCTGGCGTTGGATGCGATCTTG
>Ga0114945_10001908_pt1 | contig 12592 bp, 10 predicted proteins | sample OV2TP3_FD_87194 | JGI IMG/M metagenome (GOLD analysis project Ga0114945, IMG submission 87194) | Hot spring microbial communities from Beatty, Nevada to study Microbial Dark Matter (Phase II) - OV2 TP3 | ecosystem: Environmental > Aquatic > Thermal springs > Hot (42-90C) | place: USA: Beatty... | reverse complement strand
TGGCCATCTCCGCGAACCCCGCCCTCTCCCGCGCCCTCGAGGCCGAGCTGGGGCGGGGCCCCATCCCCTTCCCCCGCTTCATGGAGCTGGCCCTCTATCACCCCGAAGGGGGCTACTACTGCCAGCCCCGATCCCGCATCGGGCGCGAGGGGGATTTCCAGACGAGCCCCCACCAAAGCCCCTGGTTCGGCCGGATGGTCGCGCGCCAGCTCGAAGCCCTCTGGGCCGACATGGGGAGGCCACCCTCCTTCCCCATCCTTGAGTATGGCCCGGGAGAAGGGTGGCTCGCCCACGACATCATCGAGGCCATCGAAGCGGCCGCGCCGCCCGCCTTGGCGGAGGCGCTGGAGTACCTCCTCCTCGAGCGAAGCCCCGCCGCCGCAGGGCGCATCCGGAAGCGCCTGGGCCGCTGGCTGGCGGGGGGGAGCCGCGCCCCGCGCGCCCGCCTCCTGGGTTGGCCCGCCGGGCCCTCCTCTCCGCCAGAGGGATTCGAGGGGACGATCCTCGCCCACGAGTTCCTGGACGCCCTGCCTGTCCACCTCCTCGTCTCCACCGAAGAAGGCCTGAGGGAACGCTACGTCGAACGCCGAGGCGGGCGGCTCTCCTTCTGCGAGGGTCCCCTCTCGGACCGGCGCCTCGAAGGCTGGTTTGAGGGTCTTGGGCTTGAGCTCCAACCCGGGCAGGTGGCCGAGGTGTGCCTGGCGGCGAAGGAGTGGATCGAGGAGGTCGGCTCCCGCCTGCGCCGCGGGGCGGTGTTGATCTTCGATTACGGGTATTCCAGCCGCGTGCTCTATCAAGCGTGGCGGAAAGAGGGAACCCTGCGGGGCTACCGGCGCCACGCCATCACGGGGGAGGTGCTCGAGCGGGCGGGCGAGGTCGACCTCACCGCCCACGTGGACTTCACCACCCTCTTGAGAGGGGCCGAGGCCTCCGGCCTCACCCTGGCCGGCTTCACGGACCAGTGCCGCTTCCTCCTGGGGCTGGGCCTCGGCGAAGCGCTCGAAGGGGAGGCGGACGCCGGGGGGGAGTCCCGTCGCGAGCGCCGCTCCGTGATGGCGCTGCTGGATCCGGCTGGCCTGGGAAGCGCCATCAAGGTGATGCTGCTCACGCGGGGAATCGGCCAAGCGGACTTTCCCGCCTTCGTCATGAGGCCCGAGGACAGGGAGTCCCTCGCGACGCTGCGCGGCTAGGTCCCGGGTGGGGCGTCCCTAGCTCCCGGCGGGGCGGAGCGCCCTCAGCTCCAGCTGGACCTTCGCGCTTCCGCGCCAGCGGTTCACGCCGGCGCAATACGCCACATCGAGCCTTCCCCGGAGCAGTCCCGCCTCCTGAATGAGGCCGCCCATCCCGAAGCCGATGGCCTCGCAAGTTTCCCCGCGCTGCCGCAAAAGGAGCTTGAGGTGCTCCCCCTCCCGCCCCACACAGCCGGGTGCCCCCGCCACCTCGACTCCCGCGGTCCCCAGCAAAGGACGCGGATTCTCGGCGCCGAAAGGGGCCATCCCCTCCAGCCGCTCGAGAAGGGTCAGCTGAAGCTCGGCAAAGTCCACGGCGGCGTCCAGACACAGCTCCGGCTCGGGAGGGTCAGGGCCCAGGCGCTCCCGCGCCGCTTCTTTGAACCGCTCCCGAAAGGCGGCCACATTCTCGCGAAGGATGGTCAGGCCGGCCGCCTGCTTGTGGCCCCCGAAGCGGACCAGAAGATTCGAGCAATCCGACAGCGCCTCATAGACGTGAAACCCGGGGACGCCCCGCACCGACCCCCTCCCCTCCCTTCCGTCGAGGCGAACCAGAGCGGCGGGTCGGAGATGGGGCTCGACCAGCTTTGAGGCGACGATGCCGATGACGCCGGGATGCCAGCGGTCGCTCGCCAGCACGATGGCGCCCTCCCTCCCCTTGGGCCCGGCTGCCTCAAGCAGCGCCTCCGCCTCCTCGAACGCCTCCTGCTGGAGGTCCTGCCGCTGGCGGTTCCACTCTTCAAGGACCTCGGCGTGCATTCGCGCCTCGGCGGCATCCTCCGTCCGCAGGAGCTCGACGGCCAGCGCGGGCTCCCCCACCCGGCCTGCCGCGTTCAGTCGGGGCGCGAGGACGAAGGCCACGTGTCCCGCGGTCAGAGCCGCCACCTTGAGGTCGGCCGCCGCCTGAAGCGCCCGCACACCCGGCTTGCGCCGGTCGGGCGGCGGGCTGGCAGCGCCCTCCTCCGCTGGGGGCGAGAGCTCCTCCAGCCCCCCCCGGACAAGGATGTGGTTCTCGCCCAGGAGAGGGACGATGTCCGCAACGGTGCCGAGGGCGACGAGGTCGAGGTGCCGCTTCAAGTTCGGAAGCTCTCCCCCGAAACCCCGCTCTCTGAGGCGCCGGCGGAGAGCGGCCGCCAGCTTGAAGGCAATCCCCACCCCGCTGAGCCCCTTGAAGGGATAGGCGCACCCCGGCTGCCGGGGGTTCAGAATGGCGGCCGCCTCGGGAAGCCGCTCGGGGGGCCGGTGGTGGTCGGTGATGATGAGGTGAAGGCCCATCCTGCGCGCCTCGGCGGCGGCCTCCGCTGAGCCGATCCCGCAGTCCACCGTCACCACCGTAGCGCAGCCCGCGTCGCGCAACTTGCGCAGGCCGGGGAGATGGAGACCGTAGCCTTCCTGGAGTCGCTGAGGAATGTAATAGGCCGCGGGGGCTCCCAAGGCAGAAAAAACGCGCAGGAGAAGAGCGGTCGCCGAGATCCCGTCCACGTCGTAGTCACCGTAGACGCCGATGGCCCGGCCGCGGGAGACCTCCTCGGCGAGGTGGCTGGCGGCCTCCTCCATCCCTCTCATTTGGAAAGGATCATGGAGCCCCGAGAGAGGGGCCTCCAGAAACGTCCGCGCCTCCTCGGGGCGGGTGATCCCCCGCAGGGCGAGCAGCCGGCCGAGCAGCAGGGGGGCCTCCAGGTCGGAGGCCAGGCGCCGGGCGAGGGACTCATCCACCGGGCGCACGACCCACCGCCGCGGAAAGCGCAGGAGACCCTCCCCGGGAGAGGCTCCCGCCGGCCCCACGCCTATTTTCCCTCCCTCCCCGGTCCCTCGGGCGGGGTTTCTTCCGCCTCGTGGAACGGGACGATCCCTTCGCCCATTCTCATCGCCTCGCTCATGGGAACCACGGGGCCGTTGCGGGCGCGCCCGCCGGCCCGCCATTGATCCCGCTGGGCCGGGCGCGGCATGGGCCGGGAGAGAGTCGTTCGGGCTCCCTCCAACCCCTGCTTCAGGCCCTCTGGGAGGGGCCGATCCAGGGAGGTCATGGCCCGTGCGATTCCGTGCATCACCCCCCGGGGACGGCAGGCGTCCCCGTTCGACAAGATGGAGAAGGCCAGGATCTCCCCATTCTCCGCGGCGGCGAACCCGCTCAGGGTATGCACCCCGCCCAGCATCCCGGTCTTCACCCGGACGCGGCGGGCGGCATGGCTGGCGGGCATCCGCTTGCGGACGGTGCCGTCCACCCCGAGGACGGCGAGGGAGGCCGTGAACTCGGGCCTCAGGCGGAAGTCGTTATAGACGTTCTCCAGCAGCGTCACGAGCCCCCGCGCCGTCATCTGGTTCAAGCGGCTGAGGCCCGAGCCGTCGGCCAAATCAAAGGAGCTGGCGGGCACGCCCAGCGACACCAGAAAGTCCCGCATCACCAAGAGCCCCTTCTCGGCGGTGCCCGGAAGGCCGTGGACCTCCGCACCGAGGGTTTTGAGGACCTGCTCGGCAATGAAGTTGTTGCTGAACTTGTTCAGGCCCCGGATGATCTCCCCCAGCGGAGGGGAGAGCTGCCGGGCGACGAGCTCCGCCTCGGGCGGAGTGACTCCCCGGCGGATGCGGCCTTCCAGGCGGATTCCCTCCTGCCGCAAAAAAGCGGAGAAGACCCCCGCCGCGTACCGCGCCGGGTCGGACACCGCCGCGCTGTACCTGGCCCGCTCCTGATCGACCGGGATGCTCCCATCGACCGTGATCCAATCCACCCCGTTTTTCTGCCGGCGCCCCAGATGGATTTGGATCCGGCCCTGGCGGGGGCCTGTCTTCACGCGGGCCTCCAGGCGGACGGTATCGGAGGGCGGGTCGAGCTGGACGCGGGCGGGACTCCCTGCCTCGGGCCCCGGCTCGACGTAGACGGTAACGACGCTGAAGTTGACCGATAGGGCGCCGTGGGGCGCCAGATAGGGCCGGAGGGAGCCGCCGACATTCCAGCCCCGTCCATACCGCTCCTCGTCGAAGAAGCTGTCGTCCGCGACCAAGTCCCCCGAGATCCGCCGTATCCCGCTCAGCCGGACCCCATTGGCCAGCTCCCGCATCCTCTCCTGGACGAGGGAGGAGTCGCCGTAGCCCTTGAGATAAATGTCCCCCTTCAGGACGCCCTCCTGGATCGGCCCTGCGGCATATACGTCGGTCGGAAACGTGTAGTCCGGACCCAGGTACACCATGGCCGCGGCGGAGGTGATGAGCTTGACGTTCGATGCGGGGATCCGCTTCTGGTCGGGGTGGTGGGCGAAGAGGGTCTCCGCCGCCGTGACCGACCGGATGAGGACGCTCAGCCGGTCCGGATGGCCGCATTCCCGCTGAATCGCCCGCCTGACTTCGGAGGCAAAAGCGCGGGACGAGGAGGTGCCCTCCGACTGTCCCGTTGGCGAACGCGGCTCACCCGCAAATGCGGAAGCTCCGACGCCCAGGAGAGCCGCGCAAAAGGACGCCTGGACCGCCTGAATGGGCCGCGAACGAAAGGCGCATAGGCTCACCATTCGAGGGCCAACTCCATCACGGGCGAGATCTCCTGGGCGGCCATTTCCGCCCGGCCACTCCCTCCGGCGGAGGGGAAACTACAGCCAGGCGAGCGCCTGGAGGATGCTCTCGATCGGAGGGCGGTCGGTGTAATCCCTCCCGACGTACAGGAAGCGGACGACGCCTTTTTTGTCGATGATGAACACCGCGGGCCGAGCCATCCCTTCGGTGGGATGAAGGACGCCGAACTGCCGGATGACCCTCCGCTGGACGTCAGAGACCAACAGGAACTTCACCCCGAGCTCCCGGACGCTGAGGTTGATGTTCAACGCGTCATCGGTGCTGATGGCGACGATCTCGGCGCCGTACCCTCCGATCTTCGCCGCATACTCTTGCAGCTCGACGAGCTGCTTCTGGCAGTAGCTTCAGAAATGGCCGCGGTAGAAGACGAGGAGGAGGTGCTTCTCCCCCTCGAGCGCCTGGGATTTGAAGCCCTGGATCTCGAAATGGGGAGCCTTCTCGCCCACCTTGGGAGGAGCGGAGGCGGCCCGCGCTGCGGCGGCGGGCAAGAGCGCCAGGAGAACCATCAAAAACCCCGCGACCGCCCCGCGGGGGAGCCATCGGACCCCAACAAGCCACCTCACAGGACTTGCCCTCCTCATTTAACTAAGACAGCCCGCAAAGACAAGAAAATCTTAATCCCCCCGCCCGAGGCTGTAAACCAGGGACGGAGCGGCTTCGTTGACGGGGGCCCTCGCGTGTGACAAGTTCCGAGAAGAACCCCCGCCCCCCGCGCCGGACCGGCCCAAGCGGTGGACATTCTCCGGAACTTTGCCCAATGAGCGCCCGCCGCCCCCCCCGTTTGGCCGCCCTCGCGGCGGCTTGGCTCGCCGTCGCGGGCTGTGGGGGCGACCGCCTCCCGCCTGGGCGAAACATCGTCGTCGGGATCGAGAGCAACCCCACCCACCTGGACCCCCGCCTCTCGCAGGACGCCGTCTCCTCCCAGATACAGAGGTTCATCTTCAACCGGCTCATCACCCACGACGCGGAGGGCCGCATCGCCCTGGAGCTGGCCGAGGCGTGGGAGCCCTCCGCCCTCACCCACAGGTTCCGCCTGCGCCGCGGCGTGCGGTTCCACGACGGCTCACTCCTCACCTCGGCCGACGTGAAGTACACCTTCGACTCCATCCGGGACCCCGCCCTGGCCTCCCCCCGGGCGGCGGGCCTGAGCGACCTGGACCGGGTGGAGGCGCCATCCCCCCACGAGGTCGTCTTCCACCTCAAGAGCCCCTCAGCCGCCTTCGCCGAATCGCTCATGGTGGGCATCCTCCCCCGGAGCGCGGGAAGGGAGGGGCGGTCCATCGCGGAGCATCCGGTCGGCACGGGCCCCTTCCGCTTCGCCCGCTTCGAGCCAGACGAACGCGTCGAACTCGAGGCCTTCCCCAACTACTTCGGCGGGCGGCCCGCCTTCGACCGGATCGTCTTCCGGATCCTGCCCGAGGAGACGATCCGCGTCCTGGAGCTGGAGAGCGGCGGCCTGCACTTGATCCAAAACGCCTTCTCGCCCGACCTTCTTCCCCGCCTGAGCGCCAACCCCCGCTTGGAGATCCTCCGCCGCGCGGGGACCAACTTCACCTACATCGGCTTCAACATGACCGACCCCATCCTCTCCCGCCCGAAGGTGCGCCGCGCCATCGCCCACGCCATCGACCGGGAGCCCATCATCCGCCACATCCTCAAGGGGCTCGCCCAGGAGGCGGAGAGCCTCCTCCCCCGCGAGCACTGGGCCCACGCCCCGGACCTCGCCCCCACCCGGCACGACCCGGAGCTCGCCATGCGCCTCCTCGACGAGGCGGGCTTCCCCGACCCGGACGGGGCCGGCCCCCGGGCCCGCTTCTCCCTCGTCTTCAAGACCTCCCAGAACGAGCTCAGGCGCCGGATCGCGACCGTCTTCGCTGACCAGCTCGGCCGGGTGGGCATCCACGTGCGCGTGCGCGCCCACGAATGGGGCACCTTCTTCGGGGACATCCGGAGCGGCAACTTCCAGCTCTACAGCCTCACGTGGGTCGGAATCTCGGACCCCGACATCTACCGCTTCATCTTCCACAGCAAGTTCACCCCGCCCGAGGGGCTCAACCGCGGGCGGTACAGCAACCGGCGGCTGGACGCCCTGCTGGAGGAGGCGCAGCGCACCCCGGAGCCCGGGCGGCGCGCGCTCCTCTATCACGAGGCCCAGCGCATCTTGAACGCCGATCTCCCCTATGTGAACCTCTGGCACAGCGTGAACGTGGCCGCCCTCGACCGCCGCCTGAGCGGCTTCCAGGTCTACCCCAACGAGGATCTCATCTCCCTCGCCCAGGCGCGCCTCGGCGAAGCCGCCCCGCCGCGACAGCGGAGCCGCTGAAATGCGCCGCTTTCTTCTGCGCCGCCTGGTCCTGCTCCTCCCCGTCCTGTGGGGGGTCTCGACCCTCGTGTTCCTCGTGACCCACGTGATCCCCGGCGACCCGGTGGACCTGATGCTGGGGGAGACGGCGCGCCCCGCCCAGCGCGAGAAGCTGCGCAAGGCCCTGGGCCTCGACCGCCCCCTCCTCGTCCAGTACGGGGAGTACATGGGAGGGCTCCTGCGCGGAGACCTCGGCACCTCCCTCCACCAGAAGCGCCCCGTCGCCGCCCTTCTACTCGAGCGCGCCCCGGCGACGGCGGAGCTCGCCCTCGCCGCCATCGCCGTGACCCTCGCGGTGGCCCTGCCGCTCGGAGTGGCCGCCGCACGGCGGGCGGGCTCCATCATCGACCTGGCCGCCGGGGCGCTGGCCGTCCTGGGCGCCAGCTTGCCCGTCTTCTGGCTGGGGCCCCTCCTCATCATCTTCTTCTCCATCGGGCTGGGCTGGTTCCCCGTCTCGGGCCGGTCGGGGCCCCTGAGCCTGGTTCTCCCCGCGGTGACGCTCGGGATGGCCCTGGCCGCCATCCTGATGCGGATGACGCGGGCGAGCCTCCTGGACGTCCTCCCCCAGGACTACGTCTCGGCCGCCCGGGCCAAGGGTCTGACGGAGAGGAGGGTCCTCTGGCTCCACGCCCTGCGCAACGCCTGCCTCCCGATCATCACCGTCCTGGGGCTTCAGCTGGGGGCCATGCTCTCGGGCGCCATCATCACCGAGACCGTCTTCGCATGGCCTGGCGTGGGCCGCCTCACCATCCAGGCCATCGCGGCGCGGGACTACCCCCTCGTGCAAGGGTGCGTGCTCTTCATCGCCGGGATCTACGTGGCGGCGAACTTCCTCACCGACCTGGCCTACGCATGGCTGGACCCGCGCGTGAGGCTCGACTGAGATGAGGCGCAAGGCCGCCCTCTGGATCGGCGCCGCCGTGTTGGCCGCGCTCGCCCTGTCGGCGGTCGCCGCCCCGATCCTCTCTCCCCACGACCCCTACGCCCAGCGGCTCGCCGAGGGCCTGGCGCCCCCCGGCGGAAGCCACCCCTTCGGGCAGGACAAGCTCGGCCGCGACATCGCGAGCCGCGTGCTCCACGGCGGGCGCGTCTCGTTCCTCGTGGGCTTCTCGGCCGTCTTCGTCTCGGCCCTGGTGGGGGTGATGGTGGGAGCCGCGGCCGGCTACGCGGGCGGGATGTGGGACGAGGCGGTGATGCGGGTGACCGACGTGTTCCTCGCCTTTCCGGGAATCCTCCTGGCCATCGCCCTGATGTCGGTCCTCGAACCCCGGCTGTCGAACGTGGCGATCTCGCTGGCGGCCTTCGGTTGGGTGGGCTACGCGCGGCTGGCGCGGGCGCAGGCGCTGACGCTGCGCGAGCGCGAGTTCGTCGCCGCCGCCCGGGCGGCGGGGGCGCGCCCCGGGCGCGTGCTCGTGCGGCACCTCTTGGCGAACCTCCTCTCGCCGATCATCGTGGAGGCCAGCTTCGGCATGGCGGGGGCCATCGTGGCCGAATCGGGGCTCTCCTTCCTGGGCCTCGGCGTGCAGCCGCCCGAGCCGAGCTGGGGCGCGATGCTGGCGGAGGGGCGGGACTTCCTCCTCATCGCCCCCCACCTCACCCTCTTCCCGGGGCTGGCGATCGCCCTCGCGGTGATGAGCCTGAACATCCTCGGGGATGGACTGCGGGACCTGCTCGACCCCACTCAGAAGAGATAGAAAAAATACCAGCGCCGCTTCTGCTCTTCCGGCTTCTCGGCCGCCGATTTTCCGCCCTTCGCCGGCGCCTTCGTCTCCTGGGAGGGCTTGGGGATGTCGGCGATGTCGAGAAGCTTGCCGTGCGGCTGTTTTGTCCCCCTCCTCTCATCGCGGAACATGTTTTCGAGGGACAGGCTGTGGCACTGGAGGCACCGGTTCGCCTCGCGGAGGGGATGGCCCTGGGCGTACAACATCCGCACCTTCTCGACGTGGGGCTCCGCCTTGAAGGCGACGTGGACGTGACAGCTCTGGCAGTGGTTCACCACGACCACATTCTCCTCGGTGGGCAAGAGGTCTCCGCGGACCGCCTTCTCGATGGGCGGGCGGGCGCAGGCGGAGAGAAAGAGGGGCCCAGCCAGGATCGCCAAGACAAAAAACCATCGCCTCATGATGACTCCGGCCGGTGCGGCGAGATTCCCTGCGGAAAGATGTGTTCCCAAATCGCGGGGCAGTATACGGGCCCCCCCCGGGGGGGTCAATTTTCCCCGAACGGGCCTCCGCGGCAAGGGCGCTTCCCGCCCCCCCGGAGGCTACTTTCGCGCCCTTCGGTAGCGCTCCATGTCGGCCAGCACGCTCCGCCAGCGCGCCTCCCGCCAGTGGGGGTTGACGTCCACCGCCTTTTGGATGGCCTTGAGCGCCTCCTCCACCTTCCCCTCGCGGAACCGGTGGGCCGCGCGCGCCTGATAGAAGCGCACTGGGGTTTCATCCCCCCCCTCGACCAGGCTCCTGCCGAGCTCGACCTCCCAGTCGTCCGCCCCGCCCCGCTCCGCCACGCTGAGCCAGAGCCAGTAGCGCGCAATCTGATGGGCGGGCTCGATCCGCGCCGCGGCCCGCAGGTGGTGGACCGCCGCGTCCAGCTGCTGGCGGCCGCGGCGAATGAGCCCCAAGCGGAAATGGGGCAGGAAGGCCCCGGGATCGAGAGCGACCGCCCGCTCATAATGATAGAGGGCGGCCTCGGGCTGGGCGGCTTCCTCTGCGAGACGGCCCAGCGCGACGTGGCTCTTGACGTGGTCCGGCTTCAAGCGGAGGACTTGGCGATACGCCGCCGCGGCTTCCCTCTTTCTCCCGTCTTTTTCATAAATTTCCCCGAGGGCCTGGTGGGCCGGGTAGAGCCCGGGATGGGCCGCGAGGGCTTCCCCCAGGAGCGCCTCGGCGGCCCGCGACTCCCCGCGCCGGATGAGCTCCTGGGCTCGGTTGAAGAGGCGAACCGCCTGCTCCCTGGAGGGGTCCCCTTCTTTCGTCTCCGGCAGGGAGGAGGGAGGCGAAACCGCCCCGGCCCGGGCGGCGGGAGAGGAGCCGGCCGGCGGGCCCTCCCACCCCGTGCAGCCGAGCACGATCGCGAGCCCCGCGGCGGCCGCCCCCCTCGGCGGGAACCATCTACGCTTCATCTCAAGCCTTCTTGCCCGCCCGCTTCCCCTCGACCGCCCTCCGGACATAGGCGACGATCTCGTCGAGGGTGGCTCCCGGCGTGAATATGGCGTCCACCCCCTTTTGCTTCAGGGCGGGGATGTCCTCCTCGGGGACGATGCCCCCCCCGAACAGGATGACGTCCTCCATCCCCTGCCCGTTGAGCAATTCGCGGATTCGCGGAAAGAGATAATTGTGCGCCCCGGAGAGGATGGAGAGCCCCACCGCATCCACGTCCTCCTGGAGCGCGGCCGCGGCGATCTGCTCGGGCGTCTGGCGAAGGCCGGTGTAGATGACCTCCATCCCCGCGTCGCGCAGCGCCCGGGCCACCACCTTGGCCCCCCGGTCGTGGCCGTCCAGGCCCGGCTTGGCGACCAGAACACGAATCTTACGCTCGGCCATGGCTCGCAAAGCGCCCCCTCCTGGATTCAGCCCCTCGCCGGGCGGGTGCATTGTTCCACACCTCGCCGGGCGCACCAACGGGCCCGCTCGGTCCAGGAGACGGCAGGGCGCCCGGCGAGAGATGTTTCCCTGGAATCCGGGGAGCGCCCCGGAGGGAGGCTCCCTCAAAGGGCGCTCCGCCCACCGGCGGCGATGACCTCAGAACAGCAGACCCGCGGGCAGACGCATATTCATGAGGATCGCAAGTTCATAGGCGCCGACCAGCAGAATCGCCCCGTAGAGGATTGCGCCGATCGGGCGCATCCTGGCCAAGCGCACCAGGATGCCGAGCAAATACACTGACGTCGCTGGCACAAACCCGGCCACCCAGATCCCGAAGAGGTAGAGCACCAGGAAGCCGAACTGGGTCAGTTCGGCCCGGATTTCCTCACCGATCGCCAGGGCCGCGCCTCGCCGCCAGAACGGCAGCCCGTCCTCGACCAAAGCCATGCAGGCCAGCGCCAGCCCCGGCACGATGGCGAGCAAAGGCAGGAGCCTCGCATTGGGCAGGAATCCAAGCGTCTGGGCCAGCGCGTAGGCAAATACGATGGAGAGCATGGCGCCGAGCCCCAGCGATACGGCCGCCGAGGTGGCTTCCTGCAGGGGGGGCGGTTGGGCGACCCCGCCGGAGGCGGCTGCGGCGGCCGGGCCCTTGTACCCCACGCGCAGCCAGCGGACGAGCTGAATCGCGAGCGGCACGACAATCAGCAGCGAGATCGCGAGGACGGCGGGGCGCGCGAGCCAGGACCACTCGTGCAACTGGAGGGCCAGCCAGAAATTCTGCTCCATGGGCTTGGAGAGAACGAAGCCAACCAGCGCCGGGGCGCGGGGCCAGCCGCCGCGCTTCATCAGCCAGCCCAGGAAGCCGAGCAGGGCGAGCACGAGCAGGTCGCCGATATGGTTCGTCGCTTGGTAGGAGCCCAGAATCATGACGAGGAGGAGCGGCGCGGCGACGATGGCGAAGCGGATCGCGGTGAGGCGCGCGATCCAGGGCGTCAGCAGGAAGCAGATGACCGCGCCCAGCACCGAGGCGATGGCGCAGCTCCAGATGATCAGGAACATCAAGTCGGGATGGTCGACGACGAAGCGCGGCCCCGGATAATACCGGTAGATGTACAGCGCCCCCATGAAGATCGCCGCCGCCGGCCCGCCCGGCACGCTGAACAGAATGGCCGGCACGAGGTCGGCGATGACGGTCGCGTTGTTGGCGCCCTCCGCGGCGGCGATGCCGCGCACGTCGCCATGGCCGAAGCGGGAGCGGTCCTTGGCGCTGCGCGCGGCATGGCCGTAGGCGACCCAGGTCGAGGCAGTGGCGCCCACGGCCGGGATGATGCCTGCTACGACGCCAATCAGCGAGCCGCGCAGGATGAGCCAGCGGTGCTGGAGGGCGCCGCGGAAGCCGTCGTGCCAGCCGAGGAGCTTGACCGGCGCGCGCGCGATGCCGCCGCCGTGGGCCAGCATGGAGATGACCTCGGCGATGCCGAAAATGCCGAGCGCCAGCACGACCAGGGACAGCCCGTCGAGGAGATAGGCTTGGCCGAAGGTGAAGCGGAACTCGGCCGCGTTGGGGGCCGGGCCAACCGTGCCAAGAGCGAGGCCGAGCGCGCCGGCGGCCAGCCCCTTCGCCCGGCCGCCCCCGACCAAGCTCGACGCATAGAAGAGACCGACCAGCGCCAGCATGAACAACTCCGCCGTGCCGAACAGGAGGACAAGCGGCCGGGCGACGGGGATCGCCAGGGTGAGCACAATCACGCCCGCCATGCCGCCGATGGCCGAGGCGATGAAAGCGACGCCCATCGCCTCCGCGGCGCGGCCGGATTTCGCCAGCGCGTGGCCTTCGATCGCGGTCGGCGCCG
>Ga0114945_10001907_pt1 | contig 12593 bp, 7 predicted proteins | sample OV2TP3_FD_87194 | JGI IMG/M metagenome (GOLD analysis project Ga0114945, IMG submission 87194) | Hot spring microbial communities from Beatty, Nevada to study Microbial Dark Matter (Phase II) - OV2 TP3 | ecosystem: Environmental > Aquatic > Thermal springs > Hot (42-90C) | place: USA: Beatty... | reverse complement strand
CGAGATAATCCGGCTGAGGTCCCCGTCAGACAAGGTTCGCGTTTCCATCCGCTCTTTGATCAGCAGCTTGTCGCGCTCGGAGCAGTGCTGGAGCAGGTGCAGGAGCGGCAGGGTGACCTTCCCCTGCCTGAGGTCCTGCCCCAGGGACTTGCCCAGCCGGTGGCTTTGCGCGGTGTAATCCAGCGTATCATCCGCCAACTGGAACGCAATGCCCAGGTGCTGGCCGAACCGGGAGAGCGCTTCTTCATGATCGGCGGGAACATCGCTGATGATGGCGCCAAGCCGGCACGATGCCGCAATGAGCGCCGCGGTCTTGTACTCGACGATCCGGAGGTATTCCGCTTCGGGGACCAACGCATGATCGTTCAGGGACAACTGTAAAATTTCTCCCTCCGCCATTTTGCAGCAGACCAAGGACAGCACCTCATTGATGGCCTGGTTTCGCAATCCAACGATGTGGCAGATCGCTTTCGAATAGAGATAATCCCCGACCAGGATGCTGACTTGGTTCCCCCACAGCCGGCTGGCGGACCGCCGCCCTCGGCGCAGGTCGGCTTCGTCCACCACGTCATCATGCAGGAGAGTGGCGGTATGGATGAATTCGATCAAGCTTCCCAGGACGATGTCGTCTTTCCCGGTGTAGCCGCAGAGGCGGGCGGAGAGCACGACGAGCAACGGGCGAATCCGTTTCCCTCCGCTGTTCAGGATGTGGGCGGCCACCGTGTTGACGAGGGCCACCTTCGAATCGAGGTTGTGCCGGACCTGGTCCTCGACCTCTTCCAGCTCCTTTTTGCAGGCCTCCCATACGTCTGAGATCGTCTGGAGCGTCGAGGTCGTCGGTCCGTTTTGCATGCGGCGATAGTAGGTGTAGCGCTATCCCTTTGTCAAGCAAATGTCCGCGCTCTCTGCCTCATTTGAAGCCCGCGCGCGTCGCGAGAGATGCGGCATGAGTTGCTTGACAGATCGACGCCGCATCTTGTATCGTCAGCTCAAATTTCGTCGAGGAATCGAGGAGATCGAATGACTCTCTCCGGACTGCCGCCGAAGCAAGGGCTGTACGACCCGCGGTTCGAGAAGGACGGCTGCGGAATCGGGTTTGTGGTCAACATCAAGGGCCACAAATCCCATCAGATCGTGGAGCAAGGGCTCCAGGTCCTCAAGAACCTTTACCATCGCGGCGCGCAAGGCTGCGATCCCTGTACCGGGGACGGGGCTGGCATGCTGCTGCAGATGCCGCACGAGTTTCTGGCCCGCGCCTGCGACGACATCAATCTCCGATTGCCGGGCCCCGGCGAGTATGGGGTCGGGATGGTATTCCTGCCCCGGGACCCGCTGCAGCGGCGGCAGTGCGAAGTCCTCTTCGAGCGAGTCATCCAAGAGGAAGGGCAGCGCCTGCTGGGCTGGCGCGATGTCCCGACGAAACCAGAGCACATCGGCGAGCAGGCGCGCCGCACGCTTCCTTACATCCGGCAGATCTTCATCGCCCGCGACGTTCTCAACGAAAGCCAGTTCGAGCGGAAGCTGTATGTCATCCGCAAGCGGGTCGAGCATGTCATCAGGGAGTCGGCCATTCCTGACCGGGGGATGTTTTATATTCCGAGCCTTTCCTGCAGCACGATCGTGTACAAGGGCTTGCTGTTGCCTGACCAGCTCCCGCTGTTCTATGCCGATCTGGCCGATCGGACCATGATCAGCGCTCTGGCGCTGATCCATTCCCGGTTCAGCACGAACACATTTCCGACCTGGCCGCTGTCCCATCCCTATCGCTATCTGATCCACAACGGCGAGATCAACACCCTGAAGGGAAACGTCAACTGGATGCGCGCGAGGCAGGGCCGCCTGCAATCGGAATTGTTCGGGGACGACCTGCCCAAGCTTTTTCCGATCATCTATGAGCACCAGAGCGATTCGGCCTGCCTGGACAACATGGTCGAGTTTCTGGTGATGGGTGGCCGGTCGTTGCCTCACGCCATGATGATGGTCATCCCCGAAGCCTGGGTGGGAAATCCCCAGATGGATCTGGAGCGGCGAGGGTTCTATGAGTACCACGCCGCCATGCAGGAGCCCTGGGACGGCCCGGCCGCCGTGGCATTTACAGACGGCAAGGTGATCGGGGGCACGCTGGACCGGAACGGGCTGCGGCCCTGCCGCTACGTGGTGACCTATGACGACCTGGTGGTGCTGGCGTCCGAGGCCGGGGTCTTGCCGTTCGAGCCCAAGGAGATCCGCGCGAAAGGGCGGCTGCAGCCGGGGAAGATGTTCCTGGTGGACACCACGCAGGGCCGCATCATCGATGACGAAGAGATCAAGGCTGAGATCGCCTCACGAAAGCCATACCGTCAGTGGATTCAGGCACACCGGATCTCGCTCGACGATCTGCCGGAGCCGCTCAACGTGCCTCAGCCTGACCATCCGACCCTACGGCGCCGGCAGCAGACGTTCGGGTGCACGGTCGAAGAGCTGAAGATGGTCATCACGCCCATGGCGGTGACCGGGGAAGAGGCGGTCGGGTCCATGGGGACGGACACGCCGCTGGCGGTCCTCTCGGAGCGACCGCAGCTCTTGTTCAAGTACTTCAAACAGCTCTTCGCGCAGGTGACGAACCCGCCCATCGATCCGATCCGCGAGCAGCTTGTCATGTCGCTGGTGACGAACATCGGCCCCAAGTCCAACCTCCTGGGCGAGACCCCGGAGTCCTGCCGGCGCATCAAGGTGCAGCAGCCGATCCTGACCAACAGCGATCTGGAAAAGATTCGCAGCATCGGGGACCCGGACTTCAAGAGCAAGACGCTCCGCATGCTGTTCCGTGTGGCCGCTGGGCCGGACGGTTTGGCGGTGGCGGTGGATGATCTCTGCCGTCAGGCCTCCGCTGCGATCAAGGGGGGCTACAAGTTCCTGATTCTCAGCGACCGGGGCGTCAACGAACAGTGGGCGCCCATCCCGAGCCTGCTGGGCGTCTCGGCGGTGCACCATCATCTGATCCGTGACTGCACGCGGACGGAGGTCGGGCTGATCCTGGAGACCGGCGAGCCGCGGGATGTGCACCACTTCGCGTGCCTGATCGGATACGGGGCCGGAACCATCAATCCGTACCTGGCGTTCGAAACGCTGGTGGACATGGCTCGCGAAGGCTTCCTCCCCGAAGGTATCGACGCGGCGACCGCGGAGGGCAAGTACATCAAGGCGATCAACAAGGGGCTGCTGAAGATCTTCTCCAAGATGGGCATCTCCACGGTGCAAAGTTACTGCGGCGCCCAGATCTTCGAGGCCATCGGGCTGAACCATGAGCTCATCGACCGTTATTTCACCGGGACGGTGTCTCGCCTGGAAGGGATCGGGCTGCGGGAGATCGGGGAAGAGACGCTCAGGCGGCATGCAGCGGCCCATGGAGCGGCTCCGATCCGGCAGCTCGAGATCGGCGGCGAGATCCATTATCGGGTCCAAAGCGAGCACCACAACTGGAACCCGCTGACCATTGCCACGCTGCAGCACGCGACGCGGTCGAACTCGTACGCTAGCTACAAGGAATTCAGCACGCTGGTCAATGACGAGACCAAGCATCGCTCGAACATCCGCGGCCTGTTCGAGCTGAAAACGCTTCCGAAACCTATCCCGCTCGATGAAGTGGAGCCGGCCGGTGAAATCATCAAGCGCTTCACCACCGGCGCGATGTCGTTCGGAGCGATCGGCAAGGAGGCGCACGAGACCCTGGCCATCGCCATGAACCGCATCGGCGGCAAGAGCAACACCGGCGAGGGAGGCGAGGACCCGGAACGCTTTATCCCCCTGCCTAACGGCGATTCGAAGAATAGCGCCATCAAGCAGGTGGCCTCGGCGCGATTCGGGGTGACCACCGATTATCTCGTCCATGCCAAAGAGCTGCAGATCAAGATGGCGCAAGGGGCCAAACCAGGAGAAGGCGGGCAGCTTCCGGGGCACAAGGTGGATGAGACGATCGCGCGCCTGCGGTACGCCACCCCAGGCGTTCAACTGATTTCGCCGCCGCCCCATCACGACATTTACTCCATCGAGGACCTGGCCCAGCTGATCTACGACCTCAAGAACTCCAACCCCGATGCGGACGTGTCGGTGAAGCTCGTAGCCGAAGTCGGGGTCGGCACGGTGGCTGCCGGGGTCTCCAAGGCCAAGGCCGACAAGGTGCTGATCAGCGGCGACAGCGGCGGGACCGGCGCCTCACCGATCTCCTCCATTAAATACGGCGGCGTACCGTGGGAACTCGGTCTGGCCGAGACGCAACAGACGCTGGTGTTAAACAACCTGCGGGGACGCATCAGGGTGGAGACCGACGGCCAGATGAAGACCGGACGTGACGTGGTCATTGCCGCCCTTCTGGGCGCGGAGGAATTCGGGTTCTCGACCGCCCCGTTGATCGTGGAAGGCTGCATCATGATGCGCAAGTGCCACTTGAACACCTGTCCGGTCGGGATCGCGACCCACGATCCGGTGCTTCGGGCCAAATTCGCCGGCCAACCGGAGCACGTGGTGAACTATTTCTTTTTCGTCGCCGAAGAGGTCCGGGAACTGATGGCACAACTCGGGTTCCGGAAATTCGAAGAGATGATCGGACGATCGGACAAGATCCGGCCGCAGAAGGCCATCGACCACTGGAAAGCCAAAGGGCTGGACCTCTCGTCGATCCTCTATCGGCCCGAAGTCAGTCCGGAAGTGGCCACGCATTGCGTGGAGAAACAGAACCACGGCCTGGAAGGCGCGCTCGACTGGAAGCTCATCGAGCTGTGCAAATCGGCCATCGAGCGCAAGAAGCCGGTTCGGCTGGATCTGCCCATCCGGAACGTCAATCGGACGGTCGGTACGATCCTTTCCAGCGTGATCGCGAAGCGGTACCGCCTGGAAGGCCTGCCGCCTGACACGATCCACATCAAATTCACCGGGGCCGCCGGCCAATCCTTCGGCGCGTTCCTGGCCCGCGGCGTGACCCTCGAGCTGGAGGGCGAGTCCAACGACTATCTCGGGAAAGGCCTGTGCGGCGGGCGCATCATTGTCTACCCGCCGAAGGGTTCGACCTTCGTCCCCGAGGAGACGATCCTGATCGGCAACACCTCGCTCTATGGCGCGACTCAGGGCGAGTGCTTTTTCTACGGCATGGCCGGCGAGCGCTTTGCGGTCCGGAACAGCGGCGCGCATGCCGTCATCGAGGGAACCGGCGACCACGGCTGTGAATACATGACCGGCGGCGTCGTGGTCGTGCTGGGGCAGACCGGCCGGAACTTCGCGGCCGGTATGTCCGGCGGCGTTGCCTTCGTGCTCAACGAAGAAGGGAAGTTCGAGCAGCGCTGCAACAGTGGCATGGTGGAGCTGGAGCAGGTCGTTGACCCGGAAGATATCCGGATTCTCCGCGACCTCATCAACCGGCACTTCACCTATACCGGAAGCCGGAAGGCCGAGCGCGTGCTCGCGGCTTGGGACGCGATGCTTCCCAAATTCGTCAAAATCATGCCCATTGACTACAAGCGCGTGCTCGCGGAGCGCAAGGCAGCCGCCGCCAAGGAAAAAGCCCACAAGGAGGCCCTCGCGCATGGCTGACCCAAAAGGGTTCATGAAGTATGCCCGTGAAGGACCGAAGCGTCGCCCGGTCGACCTCCGCATCAAAGACTGGCGTGAATTCTACGAACCGATCTCTGAAGACGCGCTCCGCAGCCAGGGGGCTCGCTGCATGGACTGCGGTGTCCCCTTCTGTCAGGGCGACACCGGCTGTCCGGTGCAGAACCTGATCCCGGACTGGAATGATCTGGTCCATCGCGGACGCTGGCAGGACGCGCTCAAGGTCCTTCACGCCACCAACAATTTTCCCGAGTTCACCGGCCGGTTGTGCCCGGCACCCTGCGAATCAGCCTGCGTGCTGGGAATCATCGATCAACCCGTCTCGATCCGCGTCATCGAATGGAACATCATCGACAAGGGATTCGAGGAAGGGTGGGTCACGCCGGTCCTGTCTCCGTCGCGGGCGGGCAAGAAGGTGGCCGTCGTAGGGTCGGGCCCAGCCGGCCTGGCGGCGGCACAGCAATTGGCCCGGGCCGGTCACTCCGTCACGGTCTTCGAAAAAGCAGACCGCATCGGCGGGCTTCTTCGGTATGGGATCCCGGACTTCAAGATGGAGAAGTGGGTGCTGGACCGACGCCTGGATCAAATGCGCGAGGAGGGGGTTGAATTCAAGACCGGCGTGCACGTGGGCGTCGACATCGCGGCAGATGAGTTGCGGGCCCGGTTCGATGCGATCTGTCTGGCAGGAGGCGCGGAGCACGCCCGGGAGCTGCCGGTGCCGGGTCGGGAACTTGCCGGCATCCATCTGGCGATGGAGTACCTCACCCAGCAGAACAAACGCAACGCCGGCGATCCGATCCCATCGGAGAAGGTCATCACTGCTAAAGGAAAGCGCGTCGTTATTATCGGCGGCGGTGACACCGGCTCAGACTGTCTCGGCACCACGCACCGGCAAGGCGCTGTAGAGGTGTATCAGTTCGAGCTGCTCCCGCAACCGCCGCCGGATCGCGACCCCAGCACACCGTGGCCGCTCTGGCCCATGCAACTGCGCAGCTCACACGCGCACGAGGAAGGGTGCAAGCGGGAATGGAGCATTTCCACCACACGGTTTTCGGGGGAGAACGGCCGCGTAACCAAGCTTCATGCCGTGCGCGTGGAGTTCAAAAAAGACTCCAATGGCCGCATGCAGATGGTCGAAATACCGGGAAGCGATCTTGAGCTGAACGTGGATCTCGTGCTGCTGGCCATGGGGTTCGTCCATCCTGTCAAGCAAGGGCTGCTTGCCGATCTGGGCGTTAAATTGGATGCCCGCGGCAACGTGGCGGTGGATGAGAATTTCATGACCAGCGTGGATGGCGTGTTCGCCGCCGGGGACATGAAGCGTGGCGCCTCCCTGATCGTGTGGGCTATCGCGGAAGGCCGTAAAGCCGCGGCCGGTATCGACAAGTATCTTCGCGCCGGGAAGTCCGTCCTGGCCGCCGCCTGATCTCATCTCACCTTTTGCTTTAAGAATATCGAGCAACATGGCCTCATGCTTCGGTGCAAGCCCTAGGCGCCAGCTTCTCGTTATCGCCGCTCTCCTCTTCGCTGCTTTCCCGTCCTTTGCTGCAGCGCTCCAGGACGACCAGGCGAAATCGGTCCCTCCCGAAGAATATCCGATTTACGATCTAGTCATTCAGACCAAGTTTCTGACGTCCCAGACCGTGCTCGTCCTGATCGACCGGATGACCGTCACCAAGCTCGGCAGCGATGACAACACACCGACCCCTGCGTTCTTTGAGGAGCATCGGTTCTTCGGTGGAGCGATTCCCGCCGACGCCGTCACGGATTTCGCGGTAAAGGCGAGAAAATCCTGGCGACTGGAGTCTCGGTTTAAGGTCGGGGTCCGCTATCGATTTGTGTCCGGGGACAAGATCGAAGAGCCTGAAGTTTCCCTGGCCCCGCTTCCGGTCGGTCGGCAACAGGGCAAATTCACGGGATACGATCCGGCGCAGATCGGTGTCTTGAAGTTTTCACGCGTCGGCTTCAACCGGCGGGAGAATCAGGCTCTCGTCTATGTCGGCGATCATCGTCCGGACGGAAGCGGTGGAGGCTTTCTGGTATTCCTGCGGCGAGACGGGCAGAGCTGGATGATCGTGGACACCGAGGTGCTGTGGGCGGCCCGTGCTGAACCGTAGCTCACTGGTCATTCGTCAACCGTCATTCGGAAGATCTTTTCGAGCGATTCGAGATTCCGGCGAGCCAGATCATCCTCCGGGGCCAGGGTGATCGACCGCCGAAAGGCCTCCGCCCCCTCGCCGAATCGGCGCTGGTTGACGAGCGCAATGCCGAGATTGTTCCACGAGCCGTAATCCGTGTCGTCGAGAGCCAGCGCGGCACGATACGCCTGTTCGGCTTCCTCCCAGTGTTTCCCCCGGCGAGCCAGATCTCCTTTGAACACAAAGGCGCGCTGTCGGACCCAAGCCGAGCGCTCGTGACCGGCCAAATCGGCCAGAAGCGCTCCGGCTTCGTCCGCCCGTCCCGCCAGCCCGAGCGCATTGGCCAGATAGAGGTCGTTCTCGGGATTAGTCTGTGTCCGACGAAGTCGCTCGTAAATGGCGATCGCCTCCGGGTACCGCCGGTCCTGTTCGTAGGCGTAGGCGAGGTTTCGCTCGAGACCTGAGACGTCAGGGCGCCCCATCGGCAACCAGCAAACGGCACAAGCAGCTACCAATCCCGTAGCAGGCTTCACCCATCCCCAGGGACCTCCGGCAAGGGTCTTGCGCCTGAGCTCCACCATGCCGGCCGCTGCCAAGATGATCATGATCCCGACGATCGGCAGACGGTATCGCGATGAGATCCAGAAGGGGAGCAGGGACGCGACATAGAACCCGAACACCAGGAACAGGCCGCTCAACCCGCGCCACCGGTCCCGCAACAGGAAGAGCCCCGCGAGCGCAAATGGGGCGACGAGCCAGTAGCCGGGGAGCGGCAGGCGGAGGATCCAGGAAAATCGCTTGAACTGCTCGATGGAGTGGTTGTCGGGTATCTCCGCAAGATTCCAGAAGCGAAGGAAGCGATGGGCAAGCATGCCCGCCGCCGTGCCGGGATGCTCCAGAACGAACAACATGCTCTGGGTCCGCCAGTAGCGGGAGACCTCGGTCGGCGTCAGGCGCCGGTGACTTTCGGCTTCCGCCCGCCGGTGAAAGTCCACCCGCTCGAATGCCGAAGTGGCCCGCACAAAGGGGACCGGTGCCAGGTCTCCGGTGGTGTTGGCGGGATTATTGGCGGTGTACAACACCTGTCCTCCCGAAACCGTGATGAGGACCCACTCTCCGCTCACCAGCCGGTTGCGAATCGCCGCCGGAGCGATCGTCATGACAACCCCGAGGAGCAAGGCCAGCACGACCATCGGGCTCCGAATGCCTTTAAGCCAGGCCGCGATAAGACAAGCCGGGACGAGCAGCAGCGCATTGACCCGGCTCAAGGCGAGCAATCCCATCCCTGCTCCCACACTCCAGAAGGCGAGGGGCGTCGCGCGTTCCAGTGCGGCCAGCACCAGAAGCACGATCAGGTCCATCAGGAATAAAGCGAATGACTCTTTGAGCAGCAGTCCCTCGAAGTACAGAAACGGCGCGTAGCACGCGGCCAGCATTCCGGCGACCCTGGCTGTTGGAGGATCAAACCACCGGAGAGCGATGCGGTAGAGGATCAGCACGTTGACCGTGCCGATCACGGCCTGGACCATTCTCACGGCCAGCAGATTGGGGCCGAACACGGCGTAGAGCAAGGCAAGAAAAAAGGCATGGAGCGGAGAATCGTAGTAGGGATAGTCGATGAACCGACGGCCGGAAACGATGGCGCGGGCCCATGCGTCATACAGGGCCTCGTCGGTCACCGGATGGTCGAAGTAGGGAGAATCGAGGATAGTAGAGAGGTACAGCAGGCGGAGAAGCAACGAGCCCAGCAGGAGTCGCGCCTCGAAGCTCCGCCACCATGCCATGTCCTTAGCTCGTCCTTAGCGCGCCAATCTTCGGACGATCCGTTCTCGCTAACCCATCGTCCATGCCAATGACGCTCCGTGCCGCACAAAGGTCGCGGCCCACCATGCCATCGCCGGCGACGATTCTACACGGAGGCCCGCAGCCTGTAAATCTGCGGCGGCAAGGCGTTCGGGGCTTGCGGGCTTGCCAAAGGAATCCGCGGGGGCTAGCATGGAGCTGAAGTGTGAGGTGAGGAGGGGATCATGGGAATGATTCGGAAGACCTTTCCGGTGCCGCCGCTCGCGTGCAATTGTTCGATCGTCGGTGATCCGGTCACCGGGCGCGCAGTGGTCGTGGACCCCGGCGGAGCGCCCGAGCAGATCCTCCGAGAGGTGCGAGAGCTCGGGCTGACCATCGTGAGCATCCTGCACACCCACGCCCATTTCGATCACTTCCTGGCGTCCGGAGAGATGAAAAGGGCCACCGGTGCAAGCCTCTGGCTGCATCGCGGTGATCAACCACTTTGGGATATGCTGGAGGCGCAATGCCTGGCCTTCGGCGTGCCGTACAGGCCTGTGCCTTCACCTGACGCCTGGATTCAAGACGAGGAGAAGTTGATCATCGGAGGGCTGGAGGGAATCGCCTTGCACACCCCGGGCCACTCACTCGGCTCGGTCTGTTTCTATTTCAAGGATGCGAGCCTCCTGCTCTCCGGAGACACCCTCTTCCGGGGGAGCATCGGGAGGACCGATCTGTGGGGAGGTGATTACACGGCCATCGAACGGTCGATCCGCGAACGTCTGTACACCCTCGCCGACAGCACGCTGGTGATTACGGGCCACGGACCAGAGACCCATATCGGGTTCGAACGGGAGTACAATATCTTTGTTAGGGCGTAGTAGAATTTCTCAAATAGAGTTGGAATGGACGAGCTAAATAGCGGAGGGACAGAGCATGAAACGTCTGGCTGTATGGCTTGCGCTGACCGCGGTCGTTGGCGTCACTCTGAGCCTGCCTGGATCTAGTTCCCGGGCCCAGCAGGTCCCTCAAGTCGAGATAAAGGATGTCGAGGTCCGCCTGTCGGATCATGGGCCTGTAGTGCTGCTCAGCGCCGAGGAGAAGGTAATCCCGATTTTCGTGGATCCTACGGTGGCCGGTTCCATCCAGGCAGCGCTGACCGGCCAGAAGCTGAGACGGCCGCTCTCCCACGATCTCATGCGTTCCATTCTGGAAAAATTCGGCGGCAAGGTCACCAAAGTGGCGATCACGCTGAAAGACGGGACGTACTACGCCGATCTGACGGTCACCATGAAGGGCGCTTCCGAAACTTTTGACAGCCGCTCATCGGACGCGATCGCATTGGCCATCCATTTCAAGGCTCCCATTCTCGTGGGGAAAGATCTATTAGACTCGGCCGGAAAACAGTTGCAGCCGGAGAAGCGAATACAGACCCTCTAGGCTGGGCCTGCTATGGCTCCACGACGACGTCCACGAAGGCGGGGAGGCTATCCGCTCCGAACTTGTCCGTGACCCGCAACTTGAAGCGAAAGAGCCGCTTTTCTGACACCTGCGGTGCGACGAATGTCGCCTTGGGCATGTTCACGTCAAGAAGCGCCACCTTGTTGCCACGAACCTGGCTCCACGAGTAGCCCAATGCCTCCCCTTCGGGATCGGTGCTTCTGAGGCCGTTCAGCTCGACTCGCGCGCCGGCCTTGACTCGGAGGCCTGGACCGGCATTGGCCACGGGCGGAAGATTGGGCTGTTCGCTGACGGCCACCTCCACCGCGAGATCCGCCTGCTTGCCTCGGTTCACGGCAGTGATGACAGTACGGCCGTTCCCCGTCAGTTGGAGCATCCCGTCGGGATGAACCTTGATCACGTTCTCATTCGAGGAGCGATACGTGGTTCCCGTTGCTGGCAGCCGGATGGGCCTGACCACCCCGTCGGCAAACAGGCCGACCACCGGAAGCTCGACGATCTTTCCTGAAAAATCTACTTGCTCGCCGCGACCAAGACGCCCGAATCGAAGAGGCTTTTCAGCGTCGAAATCGATGGAGGTCAGTTCCGCCTCCGGTTCGACCTTGACCAAGATTTCGTCGAATACCGAGCGTCCCGCCAGCCGTCCTCGTGAGATGTCGCCGATTGCGAGCAGCCTCATGACCCCGATGCCGTCCGGAGGCACGGTGAGCTTGCCGCCATAGGGCGGCTCGCTGGCCGCCGTGGATACCAGGGTCGGTCGGGCCACAATGGAGCCCATTGAGGTGGTCTCTTCCTTCTCCACCAGGACATCGTCAAGTTCACCGTACCAGTAGTAACGGACCTGCACGATGCCGGAATCGGACTCCAGGTCCACCTTCGCGGTGATGGCCTGACCAGACTTCAACCTGCTGTTGTTCTCGGGAACCACGATCTTGAATGCCCACGCCGGCTGGCTGGTGGCCAGCACCAGTGAGATGAAAGACCCCAGAAGCAGCCTGGTCGAACCCATAGCTCTCCCCGCTACCCTTGGCCGGCAACCATCACCGTTCAAGGTGAAATGGCACGTCGATGACAATGACCCGTTCCCTGAACAGAAGGGCTCCTTTGAGCATTAAGGCCCGCTGGCCGTGCAGGATATGTTGCCACCATCTGGCCGGCAGAATTTCTGGTAAAACCACAGTGACCCAACCATCAGGATCCTTCTGCAACAGCTCTTCGATGTAGTCAAGCAACGCTCCGAGAACGGACCGATAGGGAGACGGCAGCACGACCAGGTGCACACCGCATCCCCATTGGGCCCATTGGATCTGGGTGCGAGCGGTTTCCTCCTTATCCACGTCGACGAGCACGGCGCGGATGTCCGAGGCGTGGCTCCGCGCGTAATCCACGGCTCGGATCGCCGGACGATTGACGCCGCTGATCGGAATGATCACGGTATTCTTTCTGGGCTGGACCGGTCGATGATCCCTTTCCAGCACGACCTGTTCCTGGACCGCGACATAGTGCCCATGCACCACCCGGAACCACATGATAAGAATCGGCAGCAAGCCGATGACGATCCAGGCGCCGTGCACGAATTTCGTGCTGGCGATAATCAACGTTGCCAGGCCGGTGGCAAACGCGCCCAGG
>Ga0114945_10001906_pt1 | contig 12605 bp, 13 predicted proteins | sample OV2TP3_FD_87194 | JGI IMG/M metagenome (GOLD analysis project Ga0114945, IMG submission 87194) | Hot spring microbial communities from Beatty, Nevada to study Microbial Dark Matter (Phase II) - OV2 TP3 | ecosystem: Environmental > Aquatic > Thermal springs > Hot (42-90C) | place: USA: Beatty... | reverse complement strand
TGGCGCGGATGCACCGGGCGACGATGTCCTCTCGCCCGCCCACGAAATCGATGACGCGCCCCTCAGGGGGGTCGTAGAACATCCCGTTGATGGTGAAGTCGCGCCGCCTGGCGTCCTCCTCGGGGCCCGCCGGGTGGACGGCGCTCGGTCGGCGCCCGTCGAGATAGGCCTCCTCCCGCCGGAAGCGGGCCACCTCGTACTCCCCGTCCGGGAGGAGGACCCGGACCACCCCGAACTGGGCCCCCACGGCGGCCGTCCGCTCGAAGAGGCGGGTCACCTCCTCGGGGGAGGCGTCGGTCGCGATGTCCCAGTCCCCGGCCGGGCGGCCCAGGAGCTGGTCGCGCACGCAGCCCCCGGCCAGGAGGGCCCGGCGGCCCGCGGCCCGGAGGGTGCGGACGATGTGGAGCGCCCCCTCGGGGGGCGTGATCGGGGGCATTCCGGGGCTCTCCGCAGGGGCAGAGGGGCGCCATTCACCTCAAACCATAGCCGATCTCTCCATCCGGCGGGAAACCCTTGGGGAAAGGCCCCCTCGTTGACGGGGCGCGGGCTTTCTTTTTAAATGGAGGCATCTGCGCAAGTCCAATTCCGGTTTGCCGGCGAGGGGCCGTCCCGGGGAGGCCAAATCCGCGGGGGCGCGGTTCCGGAGTTCGCGCGGCGAATCGCCACAGGGGAGGGTGGGTCATGCCGTTCGGGCGCGCTCTAGGGGCACTTCTCGTGGGTCTCGCCGCCGGGGTCTTGCTCGCCCCCGCCGCCGGGGAAGGCGCGGACCTCCGGGCCGCGAAGAAGGAGGGGAAGGTGACGTGGTACTCCTCGCTCTCCCTCTCCGTCGCCCAGGCGATCTGCAAGCAGTTCAACGACAAGAACCTGGGGGTCACCTGCAACCTCCACCGGGACGGCTCCGGGAAGCTCTACCAGCGCTATCTCCAGGAGGCCAAGGGGGGGATCTTCGAGGCCGACGTGATCCACACCTCGAACGCCGGCCACTTCGTCAACCTGAAGAAGGACCATCTCCGCCCCTACAAGCCCAAGGGGACCGACAAGTTCAACCCCGCCTTCGTCACCCGGGACGGCGCCTGGAACATCCTGCGGGCGAGCGTCTACGCCATGGCCTACAACACCAAGCAGGTGAAGGCCGAGGAGGCGCCCAAGGGCTGGATGGACCTCCTGGATCCGAAATGGAAGGGGCTCATCGCCCACGCGCATCCTTCCTACAGCGGGGTCGTCACCACTGGCTTGATCGCCATCACGAACATGTACGGCTGGGAGTTCCTGGACAGGCTGGCGGCTCAGAAGCCCCGGGTCGTCCAGTCCGCCGTGGGGCCGCCGGTCCTGGTGGCGCGGGGCGAGGCCCACATCGTGGGGGGGACGGCCGTCTACAACCTGTACGGGGACATCAAGAAGGGCGAGCCCCTGAAGATCGTCATCCCCAAGGAGGGGGTCGCCCTCATCAGCTCCCCGAACGCCATCCTGAAGAAGGCGCCCCACCCGAACGCGGCCGAGGTCTTCGTGGACTTCCTCTTCAGTCGCGAGGCCCAGCAGGCGCTCGCCGACAAGGGTCTTTACGTGGGGCATCCCGACGCGAAGTACCCCAAGGGCCTGCCCGCCCTGAAGGAGATCAAGCTCATCGTCATCTCCCCCGAGGAGATCAAGGAGAAGTCGAAGAAGCTCCAGGACGTGTTCCGGCAGAAGCTGGGGGTGTAGGGCCGGCGCAACCCGAGGCGCTTTCGTAGGGGCGAAGCTTGCTTCGCCCCTACTTTTTTGGGGCCCGCTCTTGTTGCCCCCCTCTCCTCCCTCTGTTAGCGTGGGGCCATGCGGCATGCATTATCGCTTTTCCTCGTCCTCTGGCTGGCGGCGCCCGCGGCGGCGGGCCTGGCCCCGGCCGATGAGGCGGCCCTCCGGCGCGGCGTCGAGGCCGCGGCGGCCGGGCGCTACGAGGAGGCCCTCGCCCGCTTCGGCGAGGTGGCCGAGCGCTCCCCCGGGCGGCCCGAGGGGCCCTTCTTCCGGGCGGCGGTCTACAAGATCCTGAAGGGCCACTTCGACCGGCCCGCCTACCGGGAGGGCATGGAGAAGAACGCCGCCCTGGCCCTTGGGCGCGCGGAGGCCCTCATCCGGCGCGACCCCAGCGACGCCGAGGCCCACCTCTACGCGGGGCTGACCAAGGGCATGCTCGCCGTCGACGCGGTTCACCGCCGGAGGTATCTCTCCGCGCTCCGAAGTGGGCGGATGATGGTGTCTCTCCTCGAGCGCGCCGTGGCCCTCGACCCGGCGCTGGAGGACGCCTACTACGCGCTCGGCCTCTATCACCTCCGGTGGAGCCATTGGACTTGGCTGCGCCCGCTGGCTCCCTTCTTCCGGGCCTCCGGGGAGCGCGGGGTGGCGTACCTGCGCCGCGCCGCCGAGCGGGGGCGCTGGCTCCGCCCGCTGGCGCGCCTGGAGCTGGTCTGGGCCCTCTACCGCGAGGGGCGCTTCGGGGAGGGCCGCCGGGAGCTCGCCCGCCTTCATCGGGACTACCCGGAGCAGCCCCTCTACGCCCTCGCGCGGGCCGAGGGGTATTACCTCCAGGACAACCATGAACGCGCGCGCAAGGAATTCGACGCCCTCTACGCCCGGTTCAAGGAGCGGGAGGATGACCTTTCCCGCCTCTACGCCCGCTTCGCCCGCTGGAGGATGGCCCAGAGCGACTACGCCCTGGGCCGCTACCCCGAGGCGGGCCGGGAGGCGCGGGAGGCGATGGACGGGCCGACCATGGAATCCTCCCTCCTGCGCCAGGTGCGCGTGGGCGCCGCCGCGCTGCTGGATCTCATCGAGCGGGCGGACCCTTCTTCCGGCTTCCCGGCCCCCTGATTCGTCCGCCTTCGCCCGGAACGAGAGGAGATCTCCATCCGATGCGAGCGGTCCGTGTGCACCAGTTCAACCTGGACGTCCCCATGCGGCTGGACGAGCTCGAAGACCCCAAGCCCGGGCCCGGGGAGCTTCTCATCCGCCTGGGCGCCGCGGGGGTGAACCCCGTGGACATCGCCATCCGGGCGGCGAAGCATCCCTACGCCAAGTTCGTGACGCCTCCCTACGTCCCGGGGGCGGAGGCGGCGGGCGAGGTGGTCTCCCTGGGCGCCGGGGTCGAGGGGTTCCGGCCGGGCCAGCGGGTCTTCGGCCGGGCCGTGGGGGGAGGCTACGCGGGTCTCGTGCGGCTGGACGCGAAGGCCGCCGCCGAGCTCCCCGACGCCTACGGCGACGCCGAGGGGGCCTGCATCACGGTGGCCTTCTACACGGCCTGGAACGCCCTCGTCCTGAAGGCCGGGGCCGGCCCCGGGGAGACGGTGCTCATCCAGGGCGGGGCCGGGGGCGTGGGGATGGCCGCCATCCAGATCGCCCGCCGCATCGGCTGCCGCGTCCTGGCCACGGTGAGCTCGGAGGAGAAGGCCGCCTTTTGCCGAAGCCTGGGAGCCGAGGCGACGATCAACTACCGCGAGGAGGATGTCCCCGCCCGCTGCCGGGAGCTCACGGGGGGCCGCGGGGTGGACGTGGTCGTCGAGCTTGCCGCCTGCGAGAATTTCGACAAGGATCTCGACGCCATCCGGCTGGAGGGGCGCGTCGTGGTCGTGGGCACGGGGACGGGCAAGGGCCCCGGCGCCGAGTTCCGGGTGCCGGCGGTCATGACCAAGGACGCCCGCATCCTGGGGCTCGCGGCCATCAATCTCGTGCCCAAGCTGCCCGAGGTGGTGCGCCGCTTCTCGCCCCTCCTCCGCGAGGGGGTCTTCAAGGTTCACGTGGATCGCGAGATGCCCCTCGCCGAGGCGAACGCGGCCCACGACCTAGTTCTGAGCGGGAAGTTCTTGGGCAAGATTGTCCTCGTGGCCTAAAGGAGGCCGACCATGAAAGCCGTCTTCGTCAAAGCCTTCGGTCTGGAGAACCCCTTGGCGGTGGAGGAGGCCCCCGACCCCAAGCCGGGGACCGGCCAGGTCCTGGTCCGGGTGCGGGCGGCGGGGGTGAACCCCCTCGAGGTCTCCATCCGCTCCGGCAAGCACCCCCGCGCCAAGATGATGAAGCTGCCCTACATCTGCGGGACGGACGTCGCGGGCGAGGTCGAGGCGGTGGGGGAGGGGGTCAAGGATTTCAAGGCGGGGGACCGCGTCTGGGGCCGGTCGGAGGGGGCCTATGCCGAGCGCGCTCTCGTCCCCGTGGGCCAGACGGGGCGGCTCCCCGACGCCATCCCCTTCGCCGAGGGGGCCTCCCTGGCGATCCCCCTCCTCACGGCCTGGAACGCCGTCGTCATCAAGGGGGAGGCGGGCCCCGGGGACGTCGTCCTCGTCCAGGGCGGCGCCGGGGGGGTGGGCCACATGGCCATCCAGCTCGCCCGGCAGATGGGCTGCCGGGTCTTCGCCACGGCGAGCACGAAGGAGAAGGCGGACCTCTGCCTCCGCCTGGGGGCCGAGGCGGCGATCCGCTACAAGGAGGAGGACCTCGCCTCGCGCGTGATGGCGCTGACCGGGGGCCGGGGGGTGGACGTCATCGTCGAGACCACCGCCAGCGACAACCTGGGCCAGGACGTGAACCTGGTCGCCGTGAACGGGCGCATCGTCCTCGTGGGCACGGGGACGGGCAAGGGCCCCGAGGGGAGCTTCAACGTGGCCGCGGCCCTGGGCCGCGACGCGCGCCTCATCGCCCTCTCCGCGGCCAACCTGGCCCCCCATCTGCCCGAGGCGATGCGGCGCCTCGGGCACATGCTCGCGGCGGGCGCCATCCGGGCCCACGTCGGGAAGGAGCTCCCCCTGGCCAAGGCCGAGGAGGCCCACCGGATCCTCCTGAGCGGGGGGTTTTTGGGGAAGATCGTCTTGGTGCCCTAGGGGCTCACCTCGCCCCCAGCCCCCGCCTCAGCCTCTCGATCCGCCCCGCGTGGTCCGTGTGGCGGACGGGGGGGAGGGGCTGGCTGTTCGTGACGGGGAGCACGACGAAGTGGGGGCCCTCCTCCGAGAGAAGCCGGGGGAGGGCTTTTTCGAACTCCCCGAGTGTCTCGATCCGCTCGACCTTTCCTTTTCCGGTCGCCCCTCCCCCCTCGAGGCCCGCCCCGCGCGCGAGGGCGCAGAAATCCGCGCGCGGGGGGAGCGGCTGCCCCCCCGTGATCTCGTACTGGCGGTTCTCGAGGAGGATTACGAAAAAATTCCCCGGGGCGTAGCGGGCCCAGGTGACGAGGGAGCCCAGGCTCATGAGGAGCCCCCCGTCCCCCTTGAGAACGATGGTCTTCCGCTCGGGCCGGGCGAGGGCGAGCCCCATGCCGAAGTCCCCCGCGTGGCCCATCCCGAAGGCCAGGAAATCGAAGTCGAGCTCGTGCCGGGAAACGAGCGGCCACTGGAGGGTGGCCGTCATGGTCATGACGACGATTTCCTGCGTCCGCCGGGCGGCCAGGGCCCGCAGGAGGTCCATCCGCTCGATCATGGCCGGAAGGCGTATCCGGTGACGACGGCGGCGGGCATGGAGGTCGCCTCGGCCGCCCGGTCCATGCGCTCGAGGGCCGGAAGGTCCTCGTCCCCCATGAGGTGCCAGAAGGGGATCCCCCAGGCGCGGAGCAGGGGCTCCGTGTAGGTGTAGGCCGAGTCGATGGGTTTTTGGCCCGCCACCGCCCCGCCGTAGCCCCGCCAGCCGACCATGAGCCGGAGGGGCACCCGGGGCCCCAGGCCGCAGCCCCGGAGCACGTCCCCCGCCTCCATGAGGCCGGTGTTCTGGATGACGAGGAGGGGTTTTTGGCCCCCCGTCCACAGGCCCGCCGCGATGGCCACCGACTCCCCCTCGCGGCAGGGGGTGATGAGAGGGAGGGAGGGGTCCTTTTCGGCGGCCTCGTAGAGCAGGCGGCACTCGCTGTCGGGGATCATGAGGAGGTGCGTGAAGCCGAGGGCCCGGACGGCCGCCAGGGTCTTTTGGGCGCTCGCGCCGTTCAATTCGCCGTCCTCCGGCAGAGGGGCGCGCGCCTGACGCGGGGGAAGGGGGGCATGGGGGCATTCCTCCGGTCGGTGGGCGCGCTCCTGCCGATGGGGCCGAGCACATATAATATCCCCCGGGAGGCGGCGGGCGCATCCTTGGGTTGACCGGAGGGCCGGGCCACGGAGGGCATCGCGTACATCCTGGCGGACGATCTGACGGGGGCCTGCGACGCGGGGGCGGCCTTCCTCGAGCGGTTCGCCGAGGTGCGCGTCTCTCCCGGGCTGCCCGAGGACGCCGGGCCGGGGATCCTCTACGCCCTGAACGCGTCCAGCCGCGCCCTCCCCCCCCGGGAGGCGGCGGGGCGGGTGCGGGAGGCGGTGCATGCGGGGCGGGAGCGGGGGGCGCGCCTCCTCCTCAAGAAGGTGGACTCCACTCTGCGGGGCAACTTGGCCGCCGAGCTTCTCGCGGCGGCCGAGGCGGGCGGCTTCGAGCGGGTGGTCTTCTGCCCGGCCTTCCCCGCCCAGGGGCGGACGCTCGAGGGGGGCCTCCTCCGGGTGGACGGGGCTCCCCTCTCGCGCGCTCCCCTGTTCGAGGGAGGCAAGCGCAGCCGCCTGCCGGATCGCCCGGCTGAGCTTTTGAAGGGGGCGTTCCGGACGGCCGAGATTGGGATCGAGACCGTCCGCGGGGGGGGCCTCCGGGAGGCGATCAGTGGGGCGCCCGCGGGGGCGGCGGTGTGCGTGGACGCCGAGACCGATGAGGACCTGGATCTCCTCGCCGCCGCGGTCGAGGGGGAGGGGCGCTGGCTCTGCGCGGGGGCGGCCGGATGGGCCCGGGCCACGGCCCGGCGGCTGCCCGGCGTGCCTCCCGCGCCGGCCGGCCCGAGCCGCCTCTCCAGGCCCGCCGTGTTCCTCGTCGGCTCCTTGAACCCCTTGAGCCGGGATCAGGCCAGATATCTGGCACGGGGGAGCGGGGTGCGGCTCTTCACCGTCGGGGTCGAGAGGCGGCTGGAGGATGGGGCCGCCCTCAAGGACTACGCGGCCCGGATCGGGGAGATGATGGGGGTCCATCTGCGGACCGACGGCGCCCGGGCGGCGGTCGTCGTGACGGATCCCCCTCCCGTCGGCGTCTCCTCCCGGCCCGGGGCGGCGGGGGAGGTGGCCCGGTGGCTCGCCGAGCTCGGGGCGGGGAGGCTCTGGCGCCGGGAAGCGGGAGGGCTTCTCTTCTGCGGAGGGGACGTGGCCCAGGCCGCCTGGGAGGTCTTGGAAGCCGGGGCGATGCGCCTGGAGGAGGAGCTTCTGCCCGGGATCCCGCGGTGCCGCTTCCTCGGGGGGCGCTACGGGGGCCTGCCCGTCGTCACCAAGCCGGGCGGCTTCGGGAAGCTGGACGCCCTGAGCCACATCCTCTCCCTGTGGAGGGGGGAGGAGGACCGATGAGGCGCCTTCCGGTCGTGGCGATCACGATGGGGGATCCGGCGGGGGTGGGCCCCGAGGTGTGCCTCAAGGCGGTCCGGACGCCCCGGGTGCGGAGGTGCTGCCTCCCCGTGATCGTGGGGGACATGGGGGTGCTCCGCCACCACGCGCGGAGGATGCGTCTCCCCGGGCGCCTGGCGGCGCTCCCCCCGGAGGATCTGCCCCGGGGCCCGCTCGGCCCCGCCGGAGCTGTCCCCGTGGTCGACCTGGCCAACGTTTCCTCCCGCGACCGGGTGTTCGGCCGGGTGCGGGCCGCCCTGGGCCGGGCGGCGGCGGCCTACGTCGAGCGCGCCGTGGCCATGGTCCGGGCGGGGCGCGCCGACGCCCTGGCGACCGCCCCCATCCACAAGGAGGCCCTCCGGCGGGGGGGCTACGACTTCCCCGGCCACACCGAGTTCCTGGCCCATCTGTGCGGCGGGGGGCGGCCGGTGATGCTGCTCGCCCATGGGCGGATCCGCATCGCGCACGTTTCGACCCACCTGGCGCTGCGCGAGGCCATCCGGCGGGTGAGACGGGAGCGCGTCCGCTACGTGGGAAGGCTCCTCGCCGAGGCGCTTCGCGCGATGGACGGGCGCGCTCCGCGGATCGGGGTGGCGGGCCTGAACCCCCACGCGGGGGAGGGGGGGCTCTTCGGCCGCGAGGAGATCGAGGAGATCGCGCCCGCCGTGCGGGACCTCAGGGCGGAGGGCGTCGCGGCCGAGGGGCCGGAGCCGCCGGACACGGTGTTCGCCAAGCTGCGGGGCGGCTTTTACGACGGGGTGGTGGCCATGTACCACGATCAGGGCCACATCCCGGGCAAGCTCTGGAGCTTCCGCTTCGACGCCGGGGGGAGGGGGGCCGTGCGGGGGGTGAACGTGACGCTGGGGCTCCCCCTCGTGCGCACCTCGGTCGAGCACGGGACGGGCTTCCCCATCGCGGGGCGGGGGGTGGCGGATCCCTCCAGCATGGTGGACGCGATCGCCCTCGCGGCGAGGCTGGCGAGGAGGAAGAGGAAGGGGGAAAATGTAGGGGCTTTGCGCTAGGCCGTTTCACGGAGAATAACGCGCGAGGAACCAATGTCTGTACCTTCTTCCGTGCGGAAGCAAGCGGACACGCTCGTATCCTCCGCGAGCGCCGCCGCGGTCACGTTGCATGGCGCTATGGAGAAGGAGTTTCCGATTGTCTTGCAGATCCAGTTATCGGAGTGGGACTTCTTTCTCACGATCGCTTCGGTCTTTGTCGTGACGACTAGGCTTGAGCAGTCGACCATGCCTCCGCCTCAGATCGACGAACTCCTTCAGATCGTCACCGAGCGCTTTAGTGCGTGGCAGCCTGACGCAATCCGGGGCTTTGAGGACTGCAAGGCTTTCTATGACCGTAGCTTCGACGGCCTGTCACGGTATCCTAGCTACAGCGGCTCCGATCGTGCATTCTTGAGCGCGGACATCCTTGGGTCCTGGATGGTCTGGAACCTCTTCCGCCACGTGCCCGAAACCGAGGCAGAGCGAGGCCTAGCGAGGGTCCTAGGTACCTACGTAACCCATGAGTTTAGCCGGTGGTGGGACGCGTGAAGTGGCATAATAAAAAATGGAGCTTCCGAGCCCCGGCGTGCTACATCGGTGGCCTGTCATCGGGGTCAATGGAGACGCCGCAGTTCGCAGCGCATTCCTGACCGTTCGTCCGTCCCGGAGGAGGAAACTGAATGAGGAATTTCACCGCGGTCATCGAGAAGGACGCTGACACCAGCCTCTACGTGGGCTACGTCCCCGGGTTTCCGGGGGCTCATTCCCAGGCTGAGACCCTCGATGAGCTCAACAAGAACCTCCGGGAGGTCATCGAGATGCTCCTTGAGGACGGCGAACCCAAGCTGGAGGGCGAGTTCATCGGCACGCAGACCGTTTCCGTGGCCTGATGGTGGCCAGGCCGCCGGTCCTCAAGAGCCGGGAAGTCGCCGCGATTCTTGAGCGCCTGGGGTTCATCGAGGTGCGCCAGCGGGGGTCGCACCGGCAATATCGCCATCCCGACGGACGTGGGACGACGGTGCCCTTTCACGCCGGGCGGGACGTCTCACCCCTGCTCCTGCGGCAGATCGCCAGGGACATCGGCCTGACCGTCGAGGAATTGCTGGAGGACCGATGAGAACGACCTGAGGATGCGGCCGCCTGGGTGGGAGAAAAAAGTAGGGACGACCGGCCGGTCGCCCCTGCGGATGGGTTGAAGGATGCCCTACGCCAGCTTCTGCCAGACCCAGATGACGCGGCCGATGATGATGTCGTCGAGGCGGTCGCCGGGCTTGAGGTCGACGTATTCGAATTCCCGCTCGGGGCGGTCCTCCACGAACCACAGCCGCTGGCCGCTCTGGCTCAGCTTCCGGATGGCGTTGACGCTCGCCTCGCGCGGGCTCCTCCTCCGCGCGGCCGTGTTGACGGCGTAGTAGGCCTCCGGGACCACCTTCTTGTCGTCGCGGTCGATGACGGCCCGGCTCCCCGGCCGGAAGGGGGGGGTCATGTTCTTCACCCAGTCGGCCTTGATGTCCAGGGCCACGAGGTTGGCGCGGCCCGTAATCTCCCGGAGGCGGATGATCTCCCACTCCGAGACCCGGTCGGCGTGCACCTTGCCCGGGCTCGCCGCCGCCCGGGGGTCGACCAGGGGGATTCCGTAGAACCCGCCCTTTCTCCTCCTCCTGGCCGGCTGTGCTCCGATGCTCTCGGAGAGGTGGACCTCGATCTCCTTCCGGGAGCGCTCGTAGGGGGAGCCTCCCGTCCCGAAGATGAGCCAGTCGCCGGAGACGCCGAAATTGTCGGCCAGGAATTTGATGAAGGAGAGGCTGACCTCGGTTAGCCCCTTTTCGTACTGACTGATGATCGCCTGGGAGAGCCCCGCGCGCTCGGCGAGTTCGGTCTGCTCGAGTTTGTTGAAGAGGCGCACCTCGCGCACCCGCCCCCCGATAGCCTCCCGCAAGGGTTTTTCCAGCCGAAGTTTCATGAAGGTGGCTTCCGCCAAGTGGAGAAATGGGCCCCCCGGGGGGGCCTCCCGATCGGGGAAAATCCCGGCGCTACGAGTAAATTTCGCATCCTTCCTTCGGCCGGGGCATGGGAGAAGTCACTTCCCGGCTTTCCGCGGGACCCAATCGCTCCCGCTTTTGTATCAAATTGATACTATAACAGAAATTCTTTGGCAAAATCAGCAAAATTCTCAATTCTGGTAGTTTTAATGGAATTTATTTCTTACTTTTGTCAAAATTGGGTTATCTTTTCCCCTCTGTTCGCTCCGGGGGTTTCCCCCGCCCCCCTCGGAGGAGAGGCTAGAGCCCTCCCGCCGCCGGATGGGCCACGTTACAGACCGTGACCACCTCGACCGCCTCGGCGCCCGCGCCTTTGAGGGTCCGGGCGCAGGCCGAGGCCGTGGAGCCGGTGGTGAGGACATCGTCCACCAAGAGGACGCGCCGGCCGAGGACGGGTTCCGCCTCCCGGGGAGAGAAGACGCCCTGGAGGTTCCGTCTGCGCCGGGCGGCGGGGAGGCCCGTCTGGGGGGAGACGGCCTTTTTCCGCTCCAAGGTGCTGGCCCAGGGCAGCTCCATCCACTCGGCCGCGTGCCGGGCGAGGATCCCCGCCTGGTCGAACCCCCGCTCCCGCCACCGCGCCGGATCGATGGGGACAAAGGTGACGAGCGTCCCCTCCGAACCGGTCGTGTCGGGAAACTCCTCCCGGGCGAGCCGGCCCAGCTCCGGGCCCAGCTCGGAGGCGATGCTCGTGTAGCCCTCGTATTTGAGCAGATGCACCAGTTCCCGGAGCTGCCCCTCCAAGGGACCCAGGGCGCGCGCCCGGTCGAAGGCAGGAGGCCGTTCCCGGCACTCGGCGCACAGATGGTCCGGCGAATGGGCCAGCGTCATCTCGGAGACGAAGGGCTTTCCGCACTTGGGGCACCAGGGCGGCCTGAGGCGCTCGAGCCCCTCCAGGCAGGGGGAGCAGACGACCCGCCCACCCCCCAAGGGCATCCGCGCCCCGCAGAGGGGGCACATCCGGGGGAGAAGGAAGTCGGCGAGGCCGGAGAGGAGCTTCCGGAGGAGGACCATCAAGGGGAGGGGCTCAACCTAAGTTTTTCTCCTCAGCCGCACGCGTTTGCCGCGCACGCTCCCCTCCTCGGTTTCCTCCCCGAGGCGCCGCAAGCGGATGAACTCGCCCACGACGGCCACGCCGATCTCGCCCGGGGTGTCCGCCCCGATTTCGAGCCCGATGGGAGCGTGGACGCGCCGGATGAGATCGTCGCGGTTGAAGCCTTTCTCCTCGAGGTGCCGGTAGGTGAGGAGCACTTTGCTCTTCGAGCCGATCATGCCGATGTAGCGCGCGGGCGTCTTGAGCGCCCACTCCAGGACCACCTCGTCGTTCGCGTGCCCGCGCGTGATAATGGCCAGGTAGTTTGACTCATCGACGGGGATCTTTTCGAAAACCGCCGGGAACTCGCCCACGTAGAACGCCTCCGCCATCGGGAAGCGCTCCTTGTTGGCGAAGCTGGGGCGGTCCTCCACCACCGCGATGCGGAAGCCGGCCAGGTGGGCCGCCTGGGCCACGCAGAAGGAGACGTGGCCGCCCCCGAAGAGGTACACCAGGGGCCGGCTCGTGATGGCCTCGACGAAGATCTCGGTCCCCTCGCCCGGCTGGCGCCGCCGCTTGCCGGAGCGCACCTCCTCGCTCGCGAAGCTGAGGAGGGAGGGCTGGCCGTGGCGGATGATCTGGGCGCTCTCGCGCCAGACCTCGGCGGCGTACTCGGGCAGTTCGCCCCGGGTGCTTCCGTCGCGTCGGAGGAGCATCTTGCGCTTGGCCGGGGGAAGCGCGCCCAGCCCGTCCGCCTGCACCACCGTGGCCAGGGCGGCGATGCCTCCCCGGATGCGGATCTCGTTGATCTCGGCCAGGAGCTCCTTGTCGTAGGCGTCGAAGGGCTCGACCAGGATCTCCACCACCCCGCCGCAGATGTGCCCGCTGTCCCCGGCCTCCCGCGCGGTCAGGTCGAAGGCGAGCTTCTCGGGCGCGCCGCTCTCCAGCACGTTCATGGCGGCCTGCCAGACCTCGGCCTCGAGGCATCCCCCGCCGACGGTGCCCGAGGTGCTCCCGTCCTGGCGGATGAGCATCTTGGCGTCCCCGCCCATGGGTGCCGAGCCCTTGCGCGCCACGACAGTGGCCAGGGCGCCGCGCTCGCCCTTCGCCTTGAGCTGGGCCATCTCCTTGAAAACGTCTGCGCTCA
>Ga0114945_10001904_pt1 | contig 12615 bp, 14 predicted proteins | sample OV2TP3_FD_87194 | JGI IMG/M metagenome (GOLD analysis project Ga0114945, IMG submission 87194) | Hot spring microbial communities from Beatty, Nevada to study Microbial Dark Matter (Phase II) - OV2 TP3 | ecosystem: Environmental > Aquatic > Thermal springs > Hot (42-90C) | place: USA: Beatty... | reverse complement strand
GTTTGTCACCCCTATCCCCTGAGGCGGCTTGGCGTTGTCACCTGAGGCAAGAGCCGGATGCGGTAGTGCCGCACGTCCGGATCCGTGGAGGGGGTTACGGGTAACCGTCATCTCTACTCCGACGTGTGTGTGGGTGAGCGGGACCGGGGCCGCACCGCGCGCGGCCGGGAGTCCGATTGTCGGCCATGGAGCGAGGAAACGCAAGGCGCCCGGCCTTGACCCCTCCCGGACCTCGTGTTACCAAGAGGGCGTGGCGGCCCCGGCGTGGCGGATTGCGGGCGACTACCTCGAGAACTGCAACTGCGTGGTGCTCTGTCCGTGCATCGTGGGGCCCCGCAACGCGCGGGGCGGCCCGCTCGCGCGGCCGACCGAGGGGTACTGCGACGTCCCCGTCGTCTTCCGGATCGAGCGGGGGCGTTACGGCGACACGACGCTCGACGGCCTCGCCGCCGCGGTCGTGATCCACACGCCGGGGCCCATGGGTGAGGGGAACTGGACGGCCGGCCTGTACCTGGACGAGCGGGCGGACGGCGCGCAGCGCGCCGCCCTCGAGGCGATCTTCGGCGGCGCGGCGGGCGGCCCGCTCGGGTGGGCCGCGACGCTCGTGGCGACGCGGCTCCCCACGCGGCTGGTCCCGATCCGCTTCGAGACAGACGGCCGCCGCCGGCGGGCGGCCATCCCCGGCGTCCTCGACGTCGAGATCGAGGGGCTCGAGGGCGCCGACGGCGCGGGCGAGGTGTGGCTCGACAACGTCCGCCACTTCGCCGCGCGGCGGCTCGCGGTGGCGCGGGCGACGCGCTCCGCCTACCGCGACCACGGCTGGGACTGGAACCACACCGGGCGGAACGGCCACTACGCGGCGTTCGCCTGGTCGGGCCCCTGACGCATGGACTTCGCGTACTCGCCCGATGACGAGGCCTTCCGCGCGGAGCTCCGCGCGTGGCTCGAGACCGAGCTGCCGGCGCACCGCGCCGAGTGGCCGGCGTCGGACGACGAGTTCACGCTCCACCCCGACCGCGCGTTCGACGCCTGTCTCGCCTGGCACAAGCGCCTCCACAAGGGCGGCTGGGTGGGGATCGCCTGGCCGCGGGAGTACGGGGGCCGGGGCGCGACGCTCGTCGAGCAGATGATCTTCCAGGAGGAGATGGTGCGCGCCGGCGCCCCGCCCGGCGTGAACACGATCGGCCTCATGCTGGTCGGCCCGGCGCTCATGGAGTGGGGGATGGAGGCGCAGCGCCGGCGGTACCTGCCCGCGATCCTCTCGGCCGAGGAGATCTGGTGCCAGGGCTTCTCGGAGCCCGGCGCCGGCTCGGACCTCGCCGCGCTCCGCACGCAGGCCGTCCTCGACGGGGACGTGTTCCGCGTCTCGGGCCAGAAGGTCTGGACCTCCAACGCCCACCGGAGCCACTGGTGCATCCTGCTCGTCCGGACCGATCCCGCCGCGGCGAAACACGAGGGGATCTCCTGCCTCCTCGTGGACATGCGGAGCCCGGGGATCACGGTGCGGCCGCTCGTCCAGATGACCGGGGACGCCGAGTTCAACGAGGTCTTCTTCGACGACGTCCGGGTGCCGCGCGAGCACTTGGTCGGTCCGGTCAACGCCGGCTGGAAGGTCGCCATCACCGTGCTCATGTACGAGCGGGCGGGGCTCGGCCACCTCACGAACTTGCACCACTACACGCGGCTGCTCCTCGACCTCGCCCGCCGCATGCCGGAGGGCGGCCGCCCGGCCGCGAAGGACCCCGTCGCCCGGCAGGCCCTCGCCCAGTGCTGGATCGACGCCGAGGCGCTGCGGCTCACGGGGCTCCGCTCGCTCACCCGGCGACTCCGTGGCGAGCCGCCGGGCCCGGAGGGCTCGGTGCTCAAGCTCGCGTTCACCGAGGCCTACGTGCGGATGGCCGAGACCGCGGGCCGACCCCTGGGCCTGCACGTCCTCCTCTGGCGGGGCGCGCCGGGCGCAGTGGACGGCGGCCGCTGGGCCTTCCAGACGCTCTTCGCCCGCCGCTTCGGCATCGCGGGTGGCACCTCGGAGATCCAGCGCAACATCATCGGCGAGCGGGTTCTGGGTCTTCCCAAGGGTTGACCGTGAAGACGACGCCGCGCGCGACCCCTCACCTCGACCCTCTCCCCCGGGGGGAGAGGGAGAAGGGTGAGGGGGAAGAGGGCGGACGGGTGCTGGGCCTGCCTCGTTGAACACGGACACGGCCCTGGAGGCGGCGCTGGACACGGCCCGCGCCGCGGGGGCCATCGCGCTCCAGCATTTCAAGGCCGGCGTCGAGGTGATGGTCAAGGCCGACCACACCCCCGTCACCCGGGCGGACCGCGAGACCGAGGAGGCGATCGTGGAGCGGCTCCGGGCGGCGTTCCCCGACGTGGGCTTCCTCGGCGAGGAGTTCGGAGCCCACGGGGTTCAGGGCCGGCGCTGGATCATCGACCCGATCGACGGGACCAAGAACTTCGTCCGCGGGATCCCGTACTGGGCGACGTTGATCGCCCTCGAGGAGGACGGCGAGGTGACGCTCGGGGTCGTCCACGCGCCGGCGACCGGCGACCTCCTCTGGGCGCGCCGGGGGCACGGGGCCTTCGTGAACGGGACGCGGCTCCGGGTCTCGACGATCGAGCGGCTCGCGGAGGCCACGCTCGTCCACGCGAGCCTCCGGTACCTGAGGGCCCCCCGGCTCGGGGGCTACTGGGAGGGCTTCCTCCGGCTCGTGGACCGGACGGAGCGCCAGCGCGGCTTCGGCGACTACTTCGGCTATACGTTCGTACTCCGCGGTCAGGCGGAGCTCATGCTCGAGGCGGACATCAAGCCCTGGGACCTCGCGCCGTTCAAGGTCCTCTTCGAGGAGGCCGGCGGCCGCTTCACCGACTTCGAGGGACACCCGACGATCTACTCGGGGACGGCCCTGGCCTCGAACGGCCGGGTGCACGACGCGGCCCTGGCCGTGCTCAACGGACGCTGACCCCCCCCCTCCCCGTCGGGGGAGAGGGAAGGCCGAGGGGGAGACCACCATGCGCAAGAACACGCTGAGAGAGATCTGGGGCCGCGGGGAGGCCTCCGTCAACGGCTGGCTGTCCATCCCCGCCTCGTTCTCCGCCGAGGTCATGGCTCACCAGGGGTTCGACTCCCTGACCGTGGACATGCAACACGGGATCGTGGAGTACCAGACGGCCGTGACCATGTTCCAGGCCATCTCCACGACCGCCGTCGTCCCGCTGGCGCGGGTGCCATGGAACGAGCCGGGCTTCGTGATGAAGGTGCTCGACGCCGGGGCCTATGGCGTCATCTGCCCGATGATCAGCACGCGGGCCCAGGCCGAGGCCTTGGTGCAGGCGTGCAAGTACCCGCCACGCGGCTACCGGAGCTGGGGGCCCACGCGCGCCTCGATCTACGCGGGCACCGACTACGGCGACCACGCCAACGCCGAGCTGCTGGTCCTCCCGATGATCGAGACCGCGGAGGCGCTCCAGAACCTCGACGAGATCCTGAGCGTCCCCGGCGTGGACGCGGTCTACGTGGGACCCTCCGACCTGAGCCTGGCGCTCGGGTGCAAGCCCCGGCTCGACCAGACCGATCCGCCGGTCGTCGAGGCGCAGCAGAAGATCGTGGCGGCGTGCAAGCGGCACGGCGTCGTGGCCGGGATCCACTGCAACACCGTCGAGTACGCCCTCAAGATGGTCGCGGAAGGGTACCAGATGGTGACGCTCGCGAGCGACAGCCGTTTCCTCGCCGCCAAGGCGGCCGCCGAGGTCGCGGCCGTCCGGAAGACCGGCGTCAAGGCCGGCAAGCTGCCCGCGTACTGACGGGGCACGTCTCCCTCTCCCTCCCTGGGGAGGGAGAGGGTAGGGGTGAGGGTGGGGTGGGACGACCGGGTGACCCCCTCACCCTGCCCTCTCCCCCGGTGGGGGAGAGGGGAAATGGAGGAGCGGTGCGAAGTCGTCGGGGCTGAGGCGCAGCACGTCGGCGATCTTCGTGAAGCCGTTGAACATCTGGGTGACCTCCCCCTCACCCTGGCCCTCTCCCCAGAGGGGAGAGGGGAATCAGCGCTTGCGGTCGAGGACCTGGACGGTGTACTGCGTGCGGATCGCTCGGCCGAGGCGCGGGTCGGCCAGCTCCAGCTCCCAGGCGTCGCCGTAGACGACCTCGCCGGCCACCGTCGGGACGGTGCCGGAGAAGAAGACCACGCCCTCGAGCTCCCGGCCCGCGTGGCGGCGCACGCCCGGGACGAGCGCGGCAGGCGGGAGCATCGTCGCGAGCAGGGCCTCCTGGTAGAGGCGGCGCTTCCGTCCGCTCCGGACCCAGGAGCGGAGCACGAGGGCGTCCCAGTGCGCCTCGACCTCCGCCACCGGCCACACGGTGCCGGCGATGACCTTCGGGCACAGCTGCTTGGCCGCCGCCACAGAGTGGCGCTCGAAGAAGCGGTCGGTCTGGTCGCTCCCCACCGTCACCCAGGGGCCCGCGGGGCCGAACAGGAGCACGAACTCGACCTCGCCCGACGTGAACGGACTCTGCACCTCGATCGCGCTGCCGACCGTCGCGAGGTACGAGGCGACCGAGAAGAAGATGGGGGTCTCCTTGGGGGGCGCGATGCCGAGCGCCTCGAGCTCCTTGGTGTGGCGCTCGACCTCGGCCCGGTTGCGTCCGGTGTAGCCGCCGCAGACGATGCGGCGGACCGTGAAGGGGAGCGGCTCGTGCCCCTCGCGCGACTCGACCACGAGCGGGAGCTCGGGGTGCATGGGGACGAGCGCGACGGCCCCCGATAGGCCGGGTGCGGCGCCTCAGGCCCAGCCGCCGGCGAAGGGGATCACCTGGCCGCAGAAGAAGTCCGCCTCGTCGGAGGCAAGGTAGACGGCCAGGCGCGCCGACTCCTCGGACCGGGCGAGCCGTCCCGCGGGGACGTGCTTGAGGACGCGCGCGAGCTTGTCGGGACTCGAGACGATCTCTGGGCCGAAGTAGGTCGGGTTCTCGACGAAGTTCTGGGCGATCGCGTTCACCTGGATGCCGAACCGCGCGACTTCCCGGCCGACCGCCCGGGTGAGGCCGTTCGTGCCCGCGCGGGCGGCCGAGTACGCGGCGTAGTGGGGCAGCCCGAGGATCGCGACCGCCGAGGTGAAGTTGATGATCTTGCCGCGCCCCTGCCGCTTCATCACCCGGAGCGCGGCGCGGAGGCAGTAGAAGGGCTCGTCCAGGAGGCGCGCCACCATCGAGCGCCACGTCTCGTCGGACGTCTCCTCGACCGGGCCGCCGAGGGGCGGGTGGCTCGAGTTGTTCACGAGCACGTCGAGGCGCCCGAAGCGCTCCACGACGGCCCGCACGACCCGGCTCGCCTCCGCCGGCCGCGTGAGGTCCCCCCCGAGGACCATCGCCTCCCGCCCGTACGCCAGCGTCACCTCGTACGCGGCCTGGGCGCGGGCCTCGGTCCGATCGTGGAGCGCGAGGACGGCGCCCTCCTTCGCGAACTCCTCGGTGCACGCCGGCCCCATGTACTCGCTGACGTTGGTGATCAGGGTCACCTTGCCGGTCAACTTCACGGGTGTATCGTACCGGGGAAGCCAGCCGGGGCGCAATCGCCGGAGTCGGCGCCGGTGCGACGCCGGCACCCCGCCAGCCATCTATAATGGCAGCGGTCGCACGCGTCGCCGCGCCCACACTGACGAGGGGAGGACCGCCATGGAATGGCTCTTCTTCACCTACCCGTCCTGGTCCACGTTCGTGGTCCGCGTCGTCCTCGGGGTCATCTTCTTCGCCCACGGCGCCCAGAAGGTGTTCGGGGCGTTCGGCGGGCGCGGCCTCAAGGCGACGACCCAGTACTTCGTCTCGACCGGGCTCCCGCTGCCGATCGCCTACCTCGTCTGCTTCTTCGAGTTCCTGGGCGGCCTCGGGCTGATCCTGGGGTTCCTGACGCGGCCCGCCGCGCTCGCGGTCGCGATCGTGATGATCGGCACGATCGCGAAGGTGCACTGGCCGCACGGCTTCTTCCTGAACTGGGCGCTCACGCCGGGCAAGGGTCACGGCTACGAGGCGAACCTGGCGTTCCTCGCCATGGCCGTGGCGTGCCTCGTGGCGGGGGGCGGCGCCCTTTCCTTCGACGCCGCGCTCGCGGGGCTGCTGGCTCGCTAGCCCAACTCCCGCAGTTCGTGGGGGTCGAGCATGAAAGAACGAGCACTTACGGAATAAGCCGTTCGGGCGGGCTCCGGGTGACCCACAACGGCATCCGTCGTCTTGTCGTGCTGCCGTTTCTCGAATAGGCGCGAGGAACCGAGAGCAAGGAGGGATTGGGATGACCACCGCCAGCGCGCGGCCACCGGTCCAGCCGGGCGAGACGGCCCCGGACTTCAGCCTGCCTGCTGCACACGGCCCAGGGACCGTGTCGCTCTCCGAGTTCCGGGGCCGGAGCCCCGTGCTCCTGGCCCTCTTGCGGGGCGTCTACTGACACTTCTGCCGGCGGCACGTTGTGCAGCTAGGCGTCACGGCAGAGAAGCTCGAGAAGGAGGGAGTCCAGACACTCGGGGTGATCGCCTCGAGCCCGGAGCGAGCGCGGCTCTTCTTTCGCTACCGCCCTCCCCGGATCCCGGTGGGCGCCGATCCCGACCTTGTCACACACCGCGCCTACGGGCTCCCGAACAGCGCACTCACGCCGGAGATCTGGCAGGCCGTGCAGTCCGCGGCGGTGGATCTCCTCCGCCAGTTGAAACAACCCGAGGCGCCGCTCGCCGAGGCCTACGACAGGGTCGGCCAGCTCGACGGCTTCCGGGTCACCGAGCAGGATCGCGCCCAGCTCCAGCGGCACCAGGCCCAGCTCATCGGGCACTTCTTGATCGACCGGGAGGGAATCGTCCGCTGGACGAACGTCGAGTGCGCCCGGGATGGCCTGGCGGGCGTGGACCGGATGCCGTCCGACGAGGAGCTACTGGCCGCAGCTCGTGACCTGAGAGCGCCTCCCTCTCAACCCAGTGCCCCCAGGGAGTGAACCCCACAAGGGTGGCCGGGAGGGTGAGGGTAGTCAGGTCCTAGCGGAGCAGGTCCAGGAAGCGGCGGAAGAGCGAGTCGAAGAGCTGCCCCGGCTGGCCGTGGTCGGGGCAGACCTCGAGCGGCTCCGTGGAGGCGAGGAAGACCTCGCGGACGACGACGGGGCAGAAGAAGGTGGCGAGCTTGCCGTTCGTCGGGTCCACGTCGCGGAAGACCACGGACGGCGGGGCTGGGAACGGCTCGGCCGGGAGGACTGCCGTCGCTGTCCGCATGAAGTCGGCCCAGATGGGGAGGGCCGCCTGCGCCCCGGAGAGGCGCAGGACGTCACCCTCGTCGAAGCCCACCCACACGAGCGCCACCAGTCGCGACGTGTAGCCGACGAACCAGGCGTCGCGACCGTCGTTCGTCGTCCCGGTCTTGCCCGCCACCGGGCCCTCCACGCCGAGGGCGCGCACGGTCGCCCCGGTCCCGCGCTCGACGACCCCGTGCAGGAGGTGCGTGAGGAGGAACGCCTCGCCCGCGCGGACCGCGGCGGCCTGCGCGTCGGGCGGCTCGTCGAGCCGCGCGCCCTCCCGGTCCAGGACGGCGCGGACGGCCGTGACCGGGACGCGCTCGCCTCCGCTGGCGAGGACCGCGTAGCCCGCGGCGAGCTCGAGCGGGGTCACCTCGAAGCTGCCGAGCGTCAGCGCGGGCACCGGCGCCATCGGGCTCGTGAACCCGACCTCGCGGGCCGTGCGGATGACGGCCGGGAGCCCGACCTCCATCCCGATCCGGACCGTCGCGGCGTTGAGCGACTGCTCGAGCGCGCGCCGCACGCTCACCGTCCCCTCGAAGCGGTCCTCGTAGTTCCGGGGACTCCACTCCTGCCGCCCCACGCGGAGCGTGAGCGGCTCGTCCGCCACCGGGGAGACCGGCGTGAAGCGCGGCAGCTCCCCGGCCGGCCCGAACCGGAGCGCGGCGAGGAAGACGAAGGGCTTGAACGCGGAGCCCGGCTGGCGGCGCGCGTGCGTGACCCGGTTGAACTGGCTCTGCGCGTAGTCGCGCCCGCCCGCGAGGGCGCGGATCTCGCCGGTCGCGGGGTCGAGGGCGACCAGCGCTCCCTGGAGCCGCCGGGCCGGGTCGCGCCGGCGGAGGGGCGGGTGGCGCCCCTCGAGCTGATCGAGGCCGCGCGCGAGGGCGGCCTCGGCCGCGCGTTGGAGGACGGGGTCGAGGGTGGTATAGATGCGGAGGCCGGCGGCGTGTCCACCCTCCTCGCGCGGCTCCTCGATCTGGGCGCGGACGTGGTCGAGGAAGTAGGGCCCGAGGAGCCGGGGCGGCGCGCCGCGCCGGACCCGCACCGGCTCCCGGACCGCCGCCGCATAGGCCTTCGCGTCGATCTGGCTCAGATCGCGCATCCGGCGGAGGACCTGGTTCCGGCGCTCGCGGGCGCGCTCGAGGTTCTGCACGGGCGAGTAGGTGTTCGGCGCCCGGATCATGCCCGCGAGGAGCGCGGCCTCGGCGAGCGAGAGCCGCTCGACGTCCTTCCCGAAGTAGCTCCCGGCCGCCGCGCCGAAGCCGTACACCGCGAACGCTCCGTGCTGCCCGAGGTAGATGGCGTTCACGTACGCCTCGAGGATTTCCGCCTTCGCGTACCGCCCCTCGAGCATCACGGCGAGGGCGGCCTCGCGGAGCTTCCGGTCCAGCGTCCGCCGCGGGCTCAGGACGAGGTTCTTGACCAGCTGCTGGGTCAGCGTGCTGCCGCCCTGCGCCACCTCGCCCCGCCGGAGGTTCACCCAGAGCGCGCGCAGGACCGCCGTCACGTCCACCCCGCGGTGCTCGAAGAAGCGGTGATCCTCGGCCGCGAGGATCGCGGCCGTCAGGTGCGGCGGGATCGCGGCGAGGCGGACCGGCCGGCGGAGCTGGCCGGGCGTGTCGCCGAGGCCGGAGAGGAGCTCGGGTTCGAGCTCGGCGCGCTCGAGCCGCGTGCCCGCGGCGGGGTCGTAGAGCGCGGCGATCCGCTCCCCGTCGAGCTCGAGGCGGAGGCGCTGCGGGGGCCGGGGCCCGGCTGGATCGTCGCGCGCCCGGAGGAAGAGCTCCCAGGCGCCCTCGTCCCGCCGGAACTGCCCCGGGCGCTGGGGCGCGCCGGTCCGCTCCTCGTACCGGAGGCGGCGGAGCGTGCCGGCCAGGTCCGTCGCCCGTACTGACAGGCCGGGCGCCAGGACCTGGCCCGCCGCGTAGATGTACGAGACCTCCTGCACCCGGCCGAGGTCGAGCCGCGCGACCGTCCACCAGGCCCAGGCGGCGAAGAGCCCGGGCGGGGCGGCCAGGGCGAGGGCGAGGAGCCCGACGAGGAGCCACCGGCGGCCGCGGATCGCGCGGGCCAGGCGCCCGAGCGCGAGCAGCGCCCGGCGGCCGGCGGCACGGACGCGATCGGCCGGCCGGGGGCGCGGCGGCGGCTCGGACACGGGGGTCTCGGGCGGTGGCGTTTCCACCGGGGACTTCTCCGTCAGCTGGCGGTCCCGGCCCCGCCGGGCCTCGACGTCTCAAGGCCACCGGGCCGCCCGATTCCGCCCTCAGTATAGCGCGGCTCGAGCCGCCCGTCCGGGCGCGGATCAGGACGGCGGGCGATAGCTGATCCGGTAGACGACTCCCTGGCCGTCGTCCGAGAGGAAGAGGCTCCCGTCGGCGCCGACCGCGAGGTCCACGGGGCGCCCCCAGGCCCGGCGGCCGGCGAGCCACCCCGTCGCGAAGTCCTCCGCGCGGGGGAGGCCGCCCTCGACGCGCACCCGAATCACCTTGTACCCGACCGGCACCGAGCGGTTCCAGGAGCCGTGGAGCGCGACGAAGAGGCTCCCGCGGTATTCGGCCGGGAACTGGCCCCCGGTGTAGAAGGCCATGCCGAGCGGGGCCGTGTGCGCCTGGTAGAGGAGGGAGGGGCGGGCGACCTGGCGACACCGCTCCGGAGTGCCGAGGTCGGGGTCCAGGATCAGCCCCGCCGTGTCCCAGTGACAGTAGGGCCAGCCGTAGAACGCCCCCTCCTCGACGCGCGTCAGGTACTCGGCGGGGCTGTCGTCCCCGAGCCAGTCGCGCCCGTTCACGCTCGCCCAGAGCTCGTCGGTGCCGGGACGGAAGGCGATGCCGACCGCGTTCCGCAGCCCCGTGGCGACGCGCGCCTCCCCGGAGCCGTCCGCATCGTAGCGCGTGATCGCGGCGCGCCGGGGATCGCGCTCCTCGCACACGTTGCAGGAGGAGCCGACTGCGAGGTACAGGCGCCCGTCAGGGCCGAAGGCGATCGTGCGGGTCCAGTGGCCGCCGCGGGGCGGGATGCTCGGGACCACGACCTCCGGGGGCCCCATCGCCCGGTGTCCCGCCGGGTCGTACCGCACCCGGACGACCCGCCCGGTTTCGGCGATGTAAAGCCAGTCCCGGTGGAAGGCGAGGCCGTGGGGTAGGTCGAGACCCTCGATGACGACGACGGCCCGGTCGGCCTGACCGTCCCAGTCCGCGTCGGGCAACGCGAGGACGCGGCCCGCGCGCGGCACGGAGACGAGCAGGGTCCCGGCCGGGTCTACGGCCAGGAAGCGCGCGTACCCGAGGTCGCGGGCGAAGATCCGGACCGTGAAGCCCGGGGGGACGCGGAGGCCCTCCTGGGCGTCCGTGGGCGCCGCGACGGGGACGCCCGTGCAGCCCCAGAGCAGGGCCGCGGCCGCGAGCCCGAGGCCGCGGGGCGGCGCGAGGGGCGCCGGGCGGCCGGGACTCAGGCGGCCCGGCCCTCCTCGGCCACGCCCGTGATGACGTACGTCCCGCTCTTGTCGTCGCGCTTGAGGGTCACGACGCCGTGCTTCACGGCGTCCTCGAGAAGCTTCGAGAAGGTCGAGTAGCCGTAGTAGGACTCGTTGAAGGCGGGGTTCTTCCGGATCATCGTCTGCTTGACCATCGAGCCCCAGAGGACCTCCTTGTTCTCGCGCTGCAGGGCCTGGACGGCGTCGATGAGCTGCGCGAACGCCTCCGCCTTCTTCTCGGGGAGACCGCGGAGGACCGTCCCCTTCTTAGCCTCGCGCGTGAGGTCCTCGTAGAAGATGAACTCGTCGCAGTTGCCGACGAGCAGGTCGGAGGAGGAGTTCTTCACGCCCAGACCGATCACGTACTTGTCGTTCTCGCGGAGCTTGGAGACCAGCGGGGAGAAGTCCGAGTCGCCCGAGACGATGGCGAAGGTGTCGATGTGCTCGTTCCGGTGCGCGAGGTCGATGGCGTCCACGACCATGCGGATGTCGGCGGAGTTCTTGCCGCTGTAGCGGCTCTGCGGGATGTCGATCAGCTCGATCGCCGCCTCGTGGAACGGCCGCTTGTACTCGGTGTAGCGGTTCCAGTCGGCGTAGGCGCGCTTGACCATGATCTTGCCCTTCTCGAGGAGCCGCTCGAGCACGAGCTTGATGTCGAACCCCTTGTACTGGGCGTCCTTGATGCCGCGGGCGATGTTCTCGAAGTCGATGTAGAGCGCGAGTTTTCGTTCTTCGTTCATGTGTGGCTTCCCCTGGTGGCGGGAGTCAGACGACAAGCCGGGTCGCGCCGACGGTCCATCGGCCCTCATTATACGCTGATCGGCGATTCCTCGGACGGGCCCGCGATCTCGGGGCGGCGGGTGGCGCGGCGAACGGGCACCCGCAAGCGGGTACCCGACGCCGCCCGCAGCGACAGGGCCCCACTGGGGGATGGGTGGCGCGAGGACGGCGTGGGCTGTTTGCCGCGAGAGGACCCGCCGCTCTGCGCCCGGGGTCCGTCCCCAGCGTACCAGCGGACCGCGCCCGCGCCCATGCCTGCTAGAATGCGGGGCTGTCATGGGGGTGGTCGACCCCATCGCCCAGATCGTCGCCGACCGGGAGCGCGCCCGCGCGGCGGGTGACCCTCTGGTGGACCTCTGCGTTCTCGCCACGGCGGACGGTGCGGGGCTGCCCGGCGTGCGGCCGCTCGTCCTCCGCGATGTCGGCCCGCAGGGCGTGGGGCTCCTCGTCAGCGCGACGAGCCCGAAGTGGGCCCCGCTCGAGGCGAGCCGCTACGAGTGCCTGCTCGTGTGGCTCGCGATCCGTCGCCAGTACCGGATCCGCGGCGGGCTGGCCCCGATGCCGGAGGCCCTCGTCGAGGGGTACTGGCGGGCCAAGGAGCACGCCTCCCGACTCCTCGATCTCTACTACGCCCGGATCCAGCCCCAGAGCTCGCCCGTCGCCTCGCGCGAGCACTTCCTCGAGGGGATCGCGGCCCTCCGGCGGGAGCATCCGGAGCCCGACCGGGTGCCGCGGCCTGCCATCCTGCGCGGGGTCTACCTCACCCCGGAGCGGATCGATGCGTGGCGCGGCTCCTCGGATCGCCTCCACGACCGGCGGCTCTACCGCCGCACCGCCGACGGCTGGGCCGAGGAGGTCCTCGTCCCGTAGGCGCGCCGCGGGTGGCGCCGGGCGAGCCCCGCGGGGTCCCGGGCGAAGTGGGACCCCCTCAGCTTCCTTCCGCGATTCCGCGAATCGCGGAAGGCGGTGAGCGGGTGACGAGCCCGGGCGCGCGGGGCGAACCCGGCGACAGACTTTCTCTGGGACATGTCAAGCGATTTTTTTCTCCGGGTGCCGCAGCGCCTGCCGCGCCATCGTGGCGAGGTGATGCTGCTCGTCGTCGGG
>Ga0114945_10001903_pt1 | contig 12628 bp, 12 predicted proteins | sample OV2TP3_FD_87194 | JGI IMG/M metagenome (GOLD analysis project Ga0114945, IMG submission 87194) | Hot spring microbial communities from Beatty, Nevada to study Microbial Dark Matter (Phase II) - OV2 TP3 | ecosystem: Environmental > Aquatic > Thermal springs > Hot (42-90C) | place: USA: Beatty... | reverse complement strand
GCCGTGGATCATGATCTGCCACTTGCCCTCGCGCTGGTAGCGTCCGGTCTTGGGGTCGCGCATCATCGGCAGGCCCCATTCCTCGAACTTGTGCACCGTGGAATCCACGTGCCGGGCGATGTCGTAGCCCAGGTCCTCGCGCACCAGGCCCATGAGGTCGTTGCGCGCGTAGCGGACGTGGTCCTCGGGCTGGTTCTCGCCCCATTGCATGCCCATGTAGCAGTTGATGGCGTACAGGCCCTGGGCGACGGCGCCGCTCCTCTCGATGTTGGCCTTCTCCACGCAGACGATCTTCAGGTCGCGGCCCCAGTAGCGGGACTCGTAGGTCGCCCCGCAGCCGGCCATGCCGCCGCCGACGACGAGGATGTCCGCGTCGACGAACACCGTTTTCCTTCCGCCGAACAGGCTCATCAGACGACCCCCTGCTTGAGTTGATCCGGGCGCAGCGCGGGCAGTCCGCCCTTGATGTTGAGCGCTTCCGGCTCGTGCGCGAGCTCCTGCCTGGAGAAATCCTCGGGGCGGGGCGCGTCGTACTCGGCCGGCCCCTTGATCGATCCCCAGGGCGTGGTGCGGATCGGCGAGACGAAGTTCTTCTCGCGGCCGTCGCGGAACTTGAGCCGCCACGAGATCGTCGCCTTGGCTTCCTCCCGCAGCACCCGGACGCTGTGCCCCAGGGGGGCGAAGTCGGCATAGCCGCGGCAATCGATGGCGTTCTGCGGGCAGGCCTTGACGCAGGAGTAGCACTCCCAGCACATGTTCGGCTCGAGGTTGTAGGCACGCCGGTAGATCTTGTCGATGTGCATGATGTCCGACGGGCAGATGTCGACGCAGTGCCCGCAACCGTCGCACCGGGTCATGTAAACGAAGGTCGGCATGGTTTCGTTCTCCCCTGGTCAGTAGTGCCGGGGCGCCTCGCGGGCGCTGCCGAACTGCTCGGGCTTGTCGGCGGGGGCGGGCAGGTTGCTCCTGGTTTCGTTCGCGTAGGAGACCCTCTTCTCGAAGGCCGCCGCGGGCTTGAAGAACATGTGGGCGAACTTGGACCAGGGCACCGATCCGAACAGCAGCGTCGTGGCGAGGAGGTACAGGCCGAAGCACACGTTCGCCGCGGCGCTCGCGCTCGCCTGCAGCCAGGCCCAGACGAGGCCGAGCGTGACGCTCGCCAGGAGCGAGAGGATGAACAGGTCCGCGTGCATGACGCGCAGGGGCGAGCCGCCCTCGGCGGTGACGTCCACGCGAATGAAGAACCAGAACCAGTAGCCGCCCGCGCAGACCATCAGGCCGCCGATCCACCAGAGCTGCGGCAGCAGGGCGGGCGCAGGCGCTGCGGGCGTCGGGTAGGCGAACACCATGACGGCGGCGGCGGCGAAGTGGATCAGGAACCCGTACATGGTGAGCAGGTGGGCCGCCCGCCGGCGCGCGTTGCAGAACTCGCCGGAGGCCAGGACATCGACGAGGCCGGTCTGGATTGCGATCGACACCAGCTCGCCGCCGCCCACCTGCTTCGACCCCTTGCTTTTCGATTTGCGCCAGTTGTCGAAGAAATACCTGGCGCTTCCCTTGTGCACGACGTCGAACAGCGTCCCCGCCACGACCAGGACGATCATGAGGACGACATAGGCCTGCATGAACGCCGGCGGCACGACGTCGCCGAGCGCGGCAAACGGGTTGGTGGTCAGCATCACTCCCTCGAGGTCATCCGTTTCCCCCGCCGCGGATTCTAGGGGCCGGCGCCCCGGGCGGGCCGAAAAATCCGCTATACGGCCATAGACGAAGCCAATTGTTGTCTGTCAGGTACTTGACAGCGCCGTGCTGCGCGCCCGGCGGGCCGGGGCGCGATTCGCGCGCGCGGCGCGACCCCGAGCCGTGTTACCGGTCCTCGAAGGTGATGAACATCGCCGAGGTCCACACCTTGGCGTCGTCGACCTGGCGCGCGACGAAGTACAGGGGTCGGTGGCCGTGCGGGCCGTTCCTGGGCTCGACCTCGACGGCGCCCGCGACGTCGCGCGGCATCGGCCGGTCGGACACGCGCTCCAGCGCGAGGAACATCCCGACGCCGGGCAGGTCTCTGCGCAGGCTGCCGTTCGCGAGCAGCTCGGCGCCCGAGAGCTCCCATTCGAATCTCGGGCAATGCGCGAAAGGGTTGCCCTGCAGAGGGTTGCCCACCTTCACGTAGCCGTCGATCGTGCCTTCGACGCGAATGGTGGCCGCGGCCAGCCCGGAGAGGTCGATCTCGATCGCGTCCGCGTCGCCGAAGGTGTCGCTGTGAAAGCCGATCTCGGTGGGGCTCTTTCTCCAGCAGTTCTCCTCCACATGCTCGAAGCCGCGGCCCTCGAATCGATGGATGACGGCGCCGGTGATCCTGATCGCGCCGTTCCAGGCGGCCGAGCGATAGCGGTCCTTGATGCGCGCGCCGCCCCAGCGGAAGCGAATCTTGCGCTCCGAGTAGCCCAGCTCCCTTTGCAGGTCGCGCTCCCAGACGACGCCCTCGTGATCGCGGGCGGCGATCCGGTCCCATCCGGCATCGCCCAGGAAGCGGTATTCGATGCGCGCCGGGCCGCGGTGCGGGAACTCGTCGCCCTGCAGGTGCGCGCCGCAGCGCGCCAGTCCCACCGTGCGCTCGCCCGTGGTGGCCCAGGTATGGCGCGCACGCAGCGCCTTGGCGACCGACGCGCGATCGAGCCGATCGGCGAGCAGCCCCGTGATGCAGCCCTTGGTGCCGAACACCGCCGTGCCCGGCACGCCGCCGCCGCAACGCCCGCGGTGCTCGTCGCCGGCGGCCGAGGCGCCCAGCCTGTAGCCGCGCGCCATCGCCTCCTCGTACAGCCAGCCGAAGTGGCCCCAGGAGGAGCCGATCTCGATCAGGCGCTCGAGCGCCGGATGGTGCCAGTCGAGGATGCAGCGCCGGCCGCCGACGTGAGGCACGAGCAGGTGACCCTCGGGGTCGTCGCAGTAGGCGGCCCAGAGCTCCTCGAGGGGCCACGCCCCGGGCTCGATGCGATCGCTTCCCCGCATGTCCTCGTTCCACTCGAACGAGCGCACGTGCGTGCCGTCCTTGAGAAACGGGAAGTCCGGCGTGCGGCCGTGCAGGAACACCACGTTGTGGTCGCCCCCGGCGCAGGAGCTGCCGCACCACTCGGTACCCGGGAAGGCGACGAAATGCCCGTCCCTGTTGATCGCCTCGATGAGCTCGACGGTCCGGTCCCAGCGCGCCTTGGTGATGTTGAAATCGTTGTGCGCGAACGCAAGCACGTCGAGCCCCGACACGTCGCGCCCGTAGGTCAGGTTGTACGTCGTGCTGTTGGTGCCGACCGTGTCCTCGGAGTGCACGTGCAGGTCGACGTAGTAGCTGCGGGGCACCCGGAGGTTGCCGTCGAGCGTCACGAAGAAGGTGGCGGGGGCGACCTCGTGGTGCTCGAGCAGCCGGGCCGTCACGGCGAGCTCGCCGGGCTTGCCGGCGGGCAGGTCCCCGAGCGGAACGACCGCCCAGCCCTCGCGCGGCACGCCGTGCTCCTCCCGATACACGCTCGCGCCGTCGAGCATCGCGCTGACCTCGAAGCGTCCCTTCGCCAGACTCCAGCAGGTGTTGCCCCAGACGTCTTCGGCGCGCACCCGCAGCGCGAACTTCTCCCCGGCGCGCACCAGGCGCGGACCGGCGATCAGCACCTTCGCGGGCCTCCCGGGCACGATGTCGAATTCGATGTCGCCGGGCACGGCGGCGAACCGCGAGGTGCCGAGCGGATCGACGTAGCAGCGGAACCTGAAGCCCTTCTCGACGAAGGTCTGTGCGCGCGTGCCCGGCCCCCCGAAGCGCCGGTCGCCCAGCCGCACGACGATGTGGTCGCCGGCCTTCAGGTAGCCGTCCACGGTATCGACGATCACCGCCTTCTGGAACGGCCGCTCGTGCCCCTTCTGGTCGAAGCGCACCTTGAGCGACTGCACCGTGGCCGGACTTTGCCCCGCGGCGAGGGGCCCCGCCTGGTACTCCGCCGAGACGTAGTTGGCGGCTCGCGGATGCGTGGTCTGGAACAGCGCCCAGTCGGAGTAGAACTTGAAGGTCGCCTTGAACCAGGCGCCGTCGGCCATTCCGCAGGCCCCGACCTCGTAGTCGAGCACGATCTCGGTCCATTCCCCGGCGACCAGGCGATCGACGTTGCAGCTCGCCGTGCCGAGGAAGGCCATCTGCTTGGTCTGCGTGTAAAGGCCCTTGGGCGCAAAGTACTCGCCGAGCCTCTGCCGCAGGGTCTCCTCGGTGTACAGCGGCTTGTTCCAGTCTCTCTTCATGGCTCGTTTCGAGACGCGTGATCGGGTGGCCGGCCCGGCCGCAGCGCTTCCACCGCCCCGGGCGCGGGCGTATATTGCTTCGGGCGCGGCTCATGGGACGGCCGCGCGCACGACGCAGTCTCGACAAATTGGCGCGTCCCGTCTGTCGGCTGGCCGACATGACGAGGCGCGGTATGCATGAGCGCCGCCCGCGAACCGATCGCGCCGCCGACCTCGGATTTCCTCGGCAGCCTGCACGAGGCCGAGGGCGAGGCGCTCTACGCGCTCGGGACGCACCGCAGCTACGCGAAAGGAGAGGCGGTGTTCCGGGTGGGGGACCCCGGGGCGCACGTGTATTTCCTGGAGACCGGGCGCGTGAAGATCTTCCAGCCGAGCGAGAGCGGCCGCGAGGTGATTCTCTGGTTCTGCCTGCCGGGCGAGATCTTCGGCCTTGCCGAAGTGGCGCGCGGCGGCGGGCGCGTGGTGAGCGCCCAGGCGTGCGAGCCGAGCAAGGTGCTCGCCGTGTCGCAGGACGCCTTCAAGGGATTCGTGGCCTCCCGCCCCAGGGCCGCGCTGCTCTCGATGCAGGTCCTGTCGGCGCGGCTGCGCGGGCTCTCGGACGTCATGGTGAACCTGATCGCCGATGACGTGGACACCCGGATCGCGAAGCTGATCCTCCGGCTCGGCGCGCGCTACGGCAGGCGCGAGGGCCGCGTCATCCACCTCGATCTCCCGCTCACGCACCAGGAAATCGCCGACATGGTCGGAACGACGCGTCAGACCGCCACCACGGCGCTGTCACGGCTGAAGAGGCAGGGGGTGCTTTCGATCGACACTCACCGGATCCACATCGAGAGCGAGGAGCTCCTGGCCGGGCTGACCCACGACTAGGCGCGATCCGGTCGCGGATCGTGGTTTCTGTCGGCCAGCCGACATACAGCGGGCCTGCGAAGGCGGATAGTTTCGCGGTTACCTGCAGAAGGAGCCGGTCATGCGTTGCAGACTCGCGACTTTGCTTTGCATGTTCCTTGCCGGCCTGTGCCCCGCCTATCCGGTGCTCGGGTCGGATTACCCGGATCGTCCGATAACGCTGTACACCATGGTGCAGCCGGGTGCCCAGATAGACCTGCTCGCCCGAGGGATCGCGAAGCGCCTGAGCGCCGAGCTCGGACAACCCGTCACGGTGCGTAACGCGCCGGGGGGCTCCCACGGCAGCGTGATGGCCGCGGAGCTGAGCAGAGCCGCCCCCGATGGCTACACACTGGGCATAGCGGCGACGACGGCGTATACCTATGCGCCGCATCACGTCCAGACGGCCTACTCGTTTGACGATTTCGCGTACATCAGCCTGGTGGCGTTGAACTCAAGCGGCTACGTAGCCCGGGCCGACAGGCCATGGAAGACCCTGAAAGATGCTTTTGACTCGGCCAGAAAGGAAAACAAGGCCCTGATCTACAACTTCCACGGCACCGACGACCGGGATGCCATGCAGCGCATCGCCAAGGCGGAAGGCGTGCGCATTTCGCTCATGCCGAGCAAGGGTGGCCCTTCGGTGATACAGGCCGTCACGGGCGGCCACGCAGATATCGGGTACCTGGGCGCCATCTTGTTCGACCACGTCAAGGCCGGGCGCCTGAAGCTGCTCGCCTCCGCGCTTTCCCAGCGGCTGCCGCCGATTCCGGGGGTGCCCACCCTGCAGGAGCAGGGCTGGGACGAAACGGTGGAAATGTACGTCATGATGGTTGCGCCCAAAGGCATTCCCGCCGACAGAATGGCGAAGCTGGAGAAATTCACCGCCAAGCTTGCGGCCGACAAGGAAACCCAAACCTTCATCACCGAGAAGCTCTTGATGCTTCCGGTCAAGTGGGGTAGGCCGCATGCCGAAACCTACATGAAGGCGGCCCATGAACGCTTCGGCAAGCAAGCGCGCGCAGGCGCCCGGTAAGCCCCGCCCGGCGCCAGGGGTCGTTGCCGCAGACGGGGCAGCCCGATTCCGCGTTGCGCTCCCATAGCGGGAGCGCGGGGGCCGGTGTGCGGGGCAGAGGGAGTCGGCGTCGGGCGTGACGAGAATCCAGAGAGACGGTGTCATCCACGTCTGCATTGCCCTGGGCAGCGTGATCTTTCTGCTGTGGGTCATCCCCGCCTACTCGCCCCCCTATCCGGGGTACGGCGCGCGTGCATCGCTGGTGCCGAACGTGTCGGTGGGAATCATGCTGGCAATGTCGGTGCTGGCACTGGTGCGCAACGCATCGGCGTATTTCTCCGGGAAAGCAGGCCGCCCCGACGAAAGCGAATATCCGGAAGAAGGCCGGTCAAACGGCTTCAGCCAGGTCGGCGGGATGGACCTGTGGCACCTCGCCCGCTTCATCATCCCCTGCGCCCTGCTCATCCCCGTCATCGAATGGGTCGGTTTCATTCCGGCGGGAATCGCGTTCATGCTGGTGATGCAATACCTTTGCGGACAGCGCGGACTCGTCGCGGCGACGCTGGTCGCGCTTGGGGCCGTTTTCGTCCTGTACATCGCCATGCGTTACGGGTTTGGCGTGCCTTTGCCGGGGTCGTGAACGGCTGAGGAAGCATGGAACCGATCGTCGCCGGGCTCCTGGACGCGCTCTCTCCCGTCACCCTGCTGTTTGTCCTTGGCGGTGTTGTGGCGGGCGTGGCGGTAGGCGCGATTCCGGGCCTGAACGGTCCCATGGCCATCGCCCTGTGCATACCGCTCACGTACTACATGTCCCCTCTGGCGGCCATCGGCTTTCTGGTCGGGCTCAACAAGGGAGCCTTCTATGGGGGCTCCATCTCCGCCATATTGCTCAGGACCCCGGGCACGCCCGAAGCCGCGGCCACCACGTGGGATGGCTATGCGCTCGCGTGCCAGGGCAGGGGCGAGAAGGCGCTGCGCATGGCGCTCTACGCTTCGGTTTCAGGCGATTTCCTCTCCACGATGGCACTGATCGTGGTTGCGGCGCCGCTCGCCACGGTGGCCCTGTACATGGGCCCGCCCGAAATGTTCGCGCTGATCTGCCTGGCCTTGACGATCATTGCGGGGATCGGGACGGGATCGCTCTTGCGAGGGCTCGTGGCAGCAGGGCTGGGCCTTCTGGTGGGCACCGTGGGCACCGAGCCCGTGACCGCATTGCCGCGCCTGACGTTCGATGTCTACCAGTTGGACAGGGGCCTGTCGCTTATCCCTGTCGCCATCGGAATGCTGGCCTTTTCGGAGATCCTCATCCAGCTGGAGCGTCGTGTTCGGCGCGGCGGCGGCCAGCAGTCCGCGGTGTCGTTCTCCGCCGAGCCGGAAGCGCGCTACGTTTCCTGGGGCGAATATCGCGACAGCCTCAGAACCATCCTGCGTTCGACCGCAATCGGCGTCGGCGTCGGCGCCATGCCCGGCCTCGGTGCGCCGGTGGCATCGTTCGTCGGCTACGACCAGGCACGAAAAAGATCCAGCAAGCCGGAAGAGTTCGGCAGCGGCAGGCTGGAGGGCGTGGCGGCCTCGGAAGCGGCCAACAGCGCGGTGGTCGGGGGCAGCCTGATCCCCCTTTTCGTCCTGGGGATTCCGGGGAATCTGGCGGTCGCGGTGCTCATGGGCGCATTCATGATCCACGGCATGATGCCGGGCCCCCTGTTGTTCGAGCAGAATGCGCAGCTCATGTACGGCATATTCGGCAGCTTGATCGTCGCGAGTTTCCTGCTGCTCATCGTCGGGCGGCTCGGGCTGAAGCTGTTCTGCAAGGCGGTGCAGGTGCCGGCGGCGGTGCTGTATCCGATCGTCATCTTTACCTGCCTCATGGGCTCGTACCTGACGGAGTCTTCCACCTTCGATGTGAAGGTGATGCTGTTTTTCGGCTTCCTGGGATACCTCATGAGAAAAGCTGATTTCTCGTATGTCGCCTTTCTCATAGGATTCATTCTCGTGCCGGAATGGGAGAGAGCCCTGCAGCAGGTCGTCATCGCGTCACAATACAACCCGTACCTGTTTCTCACTCGGCCCGTCGCCGTGATGTTGATGCTGCTGACGTTTTTTGTCGTGCTCAAGGCGCTCGTAGGCGCGTTCAGGAGGCACAAGTACGACGGCGTAGAGACGGCGGCGGGCGGATGAGCCGGGGCGGCACGGGGTAGGCCGCGACCTCCCTGCGTGCAGAGGGGACGCATGCTGGACTGGCCCGAAGAACGAGCCGTCGAGGATGACGGGACGCCGAGCTGGCATCAGCCGGGCTCCAACGTCTGCCTGGACTTTCACGGTGACCCTGCCGCCTCGCTCGCGGTGTACTCCGACGGCAACCACCACATGGCGCTGCGCGAGTGCCTTGCCGCGTTTGCCCGCCGCCACCCGGAGGCCGGCGAGCCGTTCTACGCGACAGTCCCGCCGGGCGCGCTGCTCGCGCTGCTCGAGGTCGGACGGCTGCGGCTGGGCAACCTCGTGATCGCGGCCCGTCCGCACGTCTTCATCAGCCCACCGGACATTCTCGACCGGGTCGTCGCGAAAGGCGCAATGGCCAGCCACCTGCCTTTCATGCGTTCGCGCGGCAACGTGCTGCTCGTCGCCCGAGGCAACCCCAAGCACATCGGACGCGTGGCGGACCTCGAGCGCGCCGACGTGAGGCTTTTTCTCTCCAACCCCGAGCGCGAGGCGGCGAGCTACAAGGTCTACCGCGACACGCTCGCCGGGCTCGCCCGAAGCGAAGGCGTCGCGCTCGGGCTGCTCGCGGACGGGGCGCGCGTGGTTTACGGGGAGCGCATCCACCACCGCGAGGCGCCGGAGGCCGTTGCGCAGGGCCGCGCCGATGCCGCTCTCGTCTACTACCACCTCGCGCTGCGCTACACGCGGATCTTCGCGGAGCGGTTCGACCTCGTTTCGCTCGACGGCGCGCCCGAACACCCCTCGGCCGCCAACATCGCCACGCGCCTGCACATCGGGCTGGTCGGCGACGGGGGCGCGCACGGCCGCGCGCTGCTCGAGTTCATGCTCGGGACGGAAACCGCCGCGATCTATGCGCACCACGGTCTCGCGCGCGCCGGGTGAGGTGCGGTCGAACGGCGGCCACGCCGGGCTGGCTCACGACCCCTCGCTCACGTAGACTGTATCGCCCTCCAGTTCCACGGCGAACATCGGCAGGGGGCGCTCGGCGAGCCCCCGCGGGGCGCCGCCCTCGCGCAGGCTCCACGACCAGAGGTGCTCCAGGCAGGTCAGCACCTCGCCGTCGAAGTAACCCTCGCACAACGCGACGCCCTCATGGGGGCATGCGGCCTGGCAGGCGAAGAAGCGGTCGCCCGCGTTGACCACGCAGATCTTGCCGAACTGCCGGATGCCCTTGAGCGGCACGTCGCCGGTCTTGCAGACCGCCTCGCGCGCCATCAGACCACCACGATCTCGTCGGAGTCGTGCGGCGTCGAATACCACTCGATGGCGCCCGTCTGCTCGTCATAGCGGCGCCGGCGCTGGGTGCCCATGTCGCAGCCGTAGACGTGCACGCTGACCGAGGGCGTGTCGCCGGGGTTGTGCACCCGGTGGACGTCGCGCTGCGGCGAGGTGAGATGGGAGGTCTCTCCGGCCTTGGTGAAGTAGACGCCGACCTCCTGCAGGCGCGCGCGGTTCGGGTCCGAGCCGTCGTCGAGGCGCTTGTAGCGCGTCTCCTGCTCCAGGCCGTCGATGAAGCCGAGCACGCCCCAGGCGAGGTGATCGTGGATTGGCGTGCCCTTGCCCGCGCCCCAGCAGAAAGCGATCACGGACAGCGCGGCTCCGCGCCGGTACAGGCAATACTGGCCGTAGCCGGCCGCCACGCCGGTCTTGCCCTCCGGCGGGCGCCGGTACTTGTCCTTCAGCCAGCCGCGGTCGGGGCTGGTGATGAACTGCTGCATCAGCGGCTCGACCGCCGCGACGATCTTCCACTGGTCGCGCTCGCGCTCGACGATGCCTTCGAGGCCTTGGATGAAGCGATCCAGCGCCGGGTTCGGGTGGGGCATGTGCGGTTCCTCTAGTGGTGCGGGACGGGGCGGTGGTCGTCTGACCCGGCGCGGGCGGCGCGCCGCCGCGCCGTCGCCTCGAAGGCGAGGGCCTCCAGCCCCGCGGGATCGAGGATGACGATGCGGCGCTGGGCGCTGCGCAGGTGGCCGCTCTGCTCGAGCCGGCTCAGCGCCATGGTGAGGAACGGGCGCCCCACGCCGACCATCGCCGCCAGCGTCGCGTGGGTCAGGTTCAGGTCGATGAGCAGCCCGTCGCCGGCGTCCACCGCGAAGTGCTCCGAGAGCGCGAGCAGCATGCCGCAGATGCGCTCGAACGCGGGCAGCGTGCCGAGCACCAGCGTGAGGTGGTTGTACCAGTGCAGCCGCACCGACAGCGCCCGCACCACTGCTTCCGCCAGCTCCGGATACGACCTCACCAGCGCGTAGAACTGCTCGACCGTCAGCGTATGGAGCAGGGCGTTCTCCAGGCAGCGCACGGTCATCTGGTGCACCTGGTGCTCGCTCAGGTTGAGGGCGCCGATCAGGTCGCCCGGGGCCCACAGCCCGGTAATCACGGTGCGCCCGCGCGCGCTGTGATACTCGGAAAAGGCCTTGCCCTCGCCGAGGATCCCCACCATGGCGACCACGTCGCCCTGGCGCCAGATGATCTCGCCCTTGCGGTAGCGCTGCTGGCCGCATTGCGCGAGCACCAGCCTGCGGTGCTCGTGCGGCACGGCGGCGAGTATGTCGAGGTGCCCGCTGCGGCTCGGGGTCCCCACGGTCGGTGCCTCCTTCCCGCGCAATATAGCAGGGGCACGGCAGCGCGGAAATTGTTCCATTCAGGACATTCCGCCCGCTCCCAAATCGTTGCTGCGCCTGGGGAAACAATCGATAATCGACCGTCAACATTGCGAGGGCGCGGACGATGAGCATGAGCACGAAGCAGCGGATCCTCGCCGCCTTGCGTGGCCGCAGGCCGGAGGGGCGCGTGGTCTGGGTGCCCACGGTCGGCGTCACGGTCGAAGCGATGAAGCAGGTCGACGCCCCCTGGCCGAACTCCCACTGGGAGCCGAAGAAGCTCGCGCGGCTCGCCGCCTCGACCTACGAGCTCACCGGCGTGCCCTGCTGCACCGTGCCGTTCTGCCTGACGCTCGAGGGCGAGGCGCTCGGCTGCCCGCTCGACAAGGGCACCGACATCACGCAGCCGCAGATCATGGAGCACCTCGAGGGCGACATGGGCAGCTTCGAGCTGCCCGGCGACTTCCTCTCGCGCGGGCGGATCCCGGCGGTGCTCGAGGCGATCTCGCTGCTCGCCGCGAGCCAGCGCGACCTCCAGCCGGTCAACATGAAGGTCACGGGGCCGTTCACGATCGCCTGCGCGGTGTTCGGCGCCGAGCGCATCCTGCTCGGCACCCTCGAGGAGCCCGACGCGGTCAAGCACGTGCTCGAGGTCACGACGCAGGCGGCCATCGAGCTGTCGCGCGCGGCGATCCGGGCGGGCGCCGACACGATCACGATCTCGGACCCGGTGGCGAGCGGCGACCTGCTCTCCGGCGACCAGTACGCCGAGTTCGCGCGGCCGTACGAGGCCAGGGTGTTCGCCACCATCGATGTCGCCACCGCGCTGCACATCTGCGGCTACACCAAGGACCTGATGCCGCACATCGCGTCGACCGGCACCCTCGCGTTCTCGTTCGAGGAGAAGGTCCAGGTGAGGGACGCCAAGGGAATCCTGGGCGAAGCAGTGCGCGCGATCGGCAACGTGGCGCCGGTGCGCGCGCTGCTGAACGGCGCGCCCGACGACGTCCTGCGCGAGGCGAACCAGTGCTTCGAGGACGGCATCGATCTGCTCTCCTCCGGCTGCGCGGTGCCCCCGCTGACGAAGCTGGAGAACCTGCGCGCGATGGCCGCCGCCGGGGCGCGCCAGTAGCGGCGATGAACGACACGACGAGGAGCGAGCGCGAGGTGGTGCTCGCGGGGCTGGGCGACTCGGTCTGGAAGCTTGACGCCGCCATGGCCGCCGAGTTCGCGAACCGCGCGATCGCCATCGGCATCGACGCCTACGACGCGATCAACGACGGGCTCGCCAGGGGGATGATGGTGGTGAGCGGCAAGTTCGACCGCCGCGAGTACTTCGTCCCCGAGCTGCTGCGCGCCGCCAAGGCGATGAACACCGGCATCGACCTGCTCAAGCCCTACCTCAGGGTGGATGCCACCACGCACAAGGGCACGGTGGTGATCGCGACGGTCAAGGGCGACATCCACCAGATCGGCAAGAACCTGGTGGCGCTGATGCTGCGCACCGCCGGCTTCACGGTGCACGACCTGGGCGTGAACTGCCCGGCCGAGAAGTACCTGGCCAAGGCGCGCGAGGAGAATGCCGACATCATCGGCATGTCGGCGCTCATGACCACCACCATGC
>Ga0114945_10001901_pt1 | contig 12637 bp, 2 predicted proteins | sample OV2TP3_FD_87194 | JGI IMG/M metagenome (GOLD analysis project Ga0114945, IMG submission 87194) | Hot spring microbial communities from Beatty, Nevada to study Microbial Dark Matter (Phase II) - OV2 TP3 | ecosystem: Environmental > Aquatic > Thermal springs > Hot (42-90C) | place: USA: Beatty... | reverse complement strand
GGATGTTGGCATGGGCCTCCTCATAGGCGTGGATGAACAGAGCAAGAGCTTCGGCCAGATCAGCCAGGGGATGCGCTTCGTCCTGGCCGATCTCATCGAGTATGCCATCGAGGATGGCCACGGCCTTTCGATAATCCTTCTCGGAGCGCAGGACGCCGAGGGGAATGAAGCGACGAAGCCGCCGGTATGCGGCGTGGGTTTCCCGAATGGATGTGGCAGACATGGCTATTTCCTCCAATGGCCTCGGCTGTACTCTGAATGGGTGAGCACATGCCGGATATAAACCTTTTTCCGGTTGTAGTGAATGGCAACAATCAAGCGATATTTGTTCCCTCCAATATTGAACACGGTAAATTTTTCCACCTGGTCTGCCGAGGGGAACGTGATCCTCAATTCTGCGAAAGAGGCGTAATCGGTTTTCCTGACTATGGTATACCAGTGTTTCAGAGGAACGCGGGCATCAGGATGCTTCCGAGCAAACTCGATCAACCTTTTTCGCGTAATGATATGGATAAGATCAGGCTATCTCAACCTGAGATAGTCGTCAAGAGGCGAACCCAATAGCTGCAACTGGATACAGTGCAGCTCGATAGAGACCTTTAACATCTACAACCGGTTAAGAGGCCGATAGCGAAGACTCCCTACGTAAAAGGAGCACAATCATGGAACTGCAAAGTCTTTCAGACAGGAGAAACATATGAGCACGGACTACGTGAGTCAAAAAACAGCTCATCTGTACCAGGAAGCTGGTGACAGAAAGCCTTTCCTCCAACTCCTCTGGGGTGACCAGGTGAACGTGTTAGAGCAGAGATCTCACAGAAGCAAGGTGCGGGCTAGAGGAGTCCAAGGCTGGATCGCCAACGAGGATCTCGGCGGGCAACCTCTCCTTGAGGTCTATTTCATAGACGTCGGCCAGGGCGACGGCGTGCTCATCCGAACGCCTGATGATCGGCACGTGCTGATAGATGGCGGCTACAATCGGACGAAGCAGTCTACTGGCAAGAATGCTGCCGACTTTGTGGACTGGAAGTTCGTCAAAGACTACGGAAGGAAAGTAATTACTCTTGACTGCGTGATCGCATCCCATTGCGACGCGGATCACTACGGTGGCCTCTGGGATTTGCTCGAGCCGTCACAAGCTCATGAACTCGACGCCGAAAAGGTTGAGGTCAAGGCTTTCTATCATGCTGGAGTTGCCTGGTGGAAGAAGGGAAGTGGGCGATGGTTAGGACCTTCAGAGCAGGGCTATCTGGTCCAGCTTATGGGGAACAAAGCTGATGTTCTTAATGCCTTAGATCCTGCGCGGCCGGGTCCAAAGCTGCAAGGGGAGTGGGCAAGGTTTATGAAGCGGGTCGTGGAGAACGTGCCCGTAGTGCAAAGGCTCAACCATGTCAATGGCTACGTGCCCGGCTTTTCCCCCAACGACGGCCCGGCATCCCTGAAAATTCTTGGCCCTGTGGAGCATGATGTGACCGGAAAGCCAGCTGTCCGCGACCTCGGGTCGGATAGTCAGAATACAAACGGAAATAGCATCCTCCTTCGCCTCGACTACCGCAGTGTGAGAATTCTTCTAACCGGCGATTTGAATGCTGCGAGCCAGCAGGTTCTCCTTGACGAATGGCAAGGCCAACACGAAGAATTCCGGTGCGATGTAGCGAAGGGATGCCATCATGGGAGCGACGATGTTTCCTACGCATTTCTTAAGGCAATGGAGGCTGCGGCCACGATTATATCTTCCGGGGACAATGAGCGGCACGCACACCCAAGACCAACGATCGTGGCTGCAAGCGCCACAACCGGCTATCAGACCATTGTCGGGGACAAGCTAGAAACGCCCTTGGTCTTCTCGACGGAGATTGCTCGAAGCGTCGATTTCGGAAGGATAACCAGCATTGTCGATCCCGACTACCCTACGCAAGGCGGGAAGATCTCTGTGACGCTTAATCGCAAGACCGGAGACAAGATCAACTATTCGCAGACGCGCGCCGGCGACCTAAACCCCAAAAAGGCCTCTCGCAGTATTGCCGGTTCGTACGTGGTGAGCGGCATCGTCTATGGATTAGTAAACGTCCGCACGGACGGCAGGACTGTCCTCTGTGCGACGAGGAATGAGGCGGACCATAGCTGGGAATACAAAACGTTTCCTTCTCGGTTCCCTCAAGCCTAGCAGTTGTGGGCTGAGAGACCTTTAATGGCAACCATCATCTAAGAGGTCGATACAGAGTGACTTAGAACAAGGAGCACAGTCATGGAACTACAAGGCCGCGACCTATCCCTGCAATCCCCGCAAATGCGAGGGGACGATGTAGCCCTCCTCCAAAGAGAACTCCTCCAACTTGGCTTCACGGACATCTCTCAGCAGGAAATCAACGAGAAACGCTTCGGCGCACGGACCGGCCGGGCGGTCCGGGACTTCCAGGAAGGCCACGGTCTGCCGGTCACGGGCGAGGTCAACGAGGCCACTGCGCGAGCCATCAATGAAGCTGTGGATGCGGCAACCTTTACGATCGACGGCAAGGTCGCCAGTCGCTCACGTGCAGGCGTGGGTGGACTGCGCGTCGAGATTGTCGACAAAAATGTTGGTGACGATGTGCACCTGGCCGAAGCGTTGACCGATGACGACGGCGCTTACCGGACGACGTTTACGATTCCTGACTTAGGGCAGCGCGGTAAAGAAAAGCCCGACCTGCAAGCGCGCGTGTTTACGGGCGAGACGTTCCTCGGCGCTTCCGATGTCCTCTACAACGCATCGAACCGCGAGACCCTGAATATCGTGCTCACCGAAAAAGCAAGTGCCGCCTTAGCCTCGGAGCATGAAACCCTGGTCCGTGCGCTCTCCGCCCACGTTCGCGGGAGCCTGCGCGACCTGAAGGAGACGGACCAGCAGCAGGATATCACGTATCTCGCAAACAAGACCGGGTGGGACGCTCGCGCGGTCGCGCTCGCCGCTCTGGCTGATCAGTTTAGCGCTCGGACCCTGGATGCGAGCGGAGGTGCTGCCATTGAGCCGGCCTTCTTCTACGCTCTGTTTCGCGCCGGGCTGCCCGCCAATGAGAATGCGGTCTACCAGACCGATGCAAAGACGGTGGAGGCCATTTGGAAGCGGGCCATCGCGGAGGGTGTGATTCCGACCGAGCTGGAAAACAGGATTCCGCAGGCAATGGGGCACTTCCAACGCCTCGCTGTAACGCACACCCTGGACGGCCCGGCGCTGGCCGGGGTCTCGCCGCTCAAGGACATGCTCACTGTTTCCTTGGGTGACGATCCGGCGCGCCACAAGCGCTTCGCCGAGCTGTATGCGGAGCACCGGAACGACCCCGCGAAGCTTTGGGAAGCGGTGCGTGGGTCCCTCGGCGAAGCAGCCGAGAAACGCCTAAGGCTCGACGGCCAGCTCGGCTATCTCACACTCAACAACGCGCCTCTGATGCGGAAGCTGCACGCCGCGGGCGGCCAGACCGGCGTGACCGACACCGTAAGTTTGGCTGAGAAGGGCTATTACCGCGCCGAAAAGTGGCGGGACCTCATCGGCGATGACGCGATTCCCTCCGAGGTTCCCGGAGAGACGAACGAGGAAAAACGCGCCCGTTACGCGGACCTGCTTGCCGCGCAAGTGCGGCTCAGCTTTCCGACCATGGTCGTCGCCCAGATGGTGAAGGAAGGTGAGACGCCGGTCCCCCCCGGGAGGCGCGATCAAGTGCGCGCCTTTCTCGCCGAGCACCAAGGGAAGTTCGAGATCGGCATGCAGCCGGTCGAGCGATACATCGCTCGCAACCAGCTGCAAGTCCCGAACGAAGTGTCAAAGGAGATCACACGCATCCAGCGCGTCTATCAGATCACCCCGTCGGACGGCGCGATGAACGCGCTGCTCAAGAGCGGGGTCGATTCGGCCTTGGCGGTTTCCCGCTACGACCGGGACCAGTTCGTCCGCAGGTTTCAAGACGAGCTGGGCGGCGAAGCGAACGCTCGGCTGACCCACGCCAAGGCGCAGCAGGTGCATAACATCGTCCTGAACCTCGCCACCTCGTACCTGGTCGCTAGGACCGCGCCCCAAATCGGCGTGCACAGCCCTGCAAAATATACCAGCACAATACCTGCGCCGATCGCCATGGCCATGGACGCTGTCGCCACTAACCAGGCCACAAGCACCGACAATTGGTTGAGTGACTGGGCCGGCGAATCGGCCGACAACGCCGGCGATGTCATCCCCTACGCCACCCTCGAAGCCCTCTTCGGCGAGATGGATTACTGCGCCTGCGAGCACTGCCGCTCGGTGCTAAGCCCCGCCGCGTACTTGGTCGATCTTCTGCAGTTCTTAGATCGCGACGATCAGGGGGCCGACAAAAACCCTCTAAAAATACTCCTCGGGCGCCGACCGGATATCGAGCATTTGCCCCTCACCTGCGAAAACACCAACACGCCCTTGCCGTACATCGATCTCGTCAACGAGACGCTGGAATACTACATCACCCACAATCTCTCCCTCGCCGCATACGAAGGCCACAGCACAGACGGCGCCGTTACGCCGGAAGAGTTGCTAGCAACCCCGCAATTTGTCCAAGACGCGGCGTACGAGACCCTTGCGGGCAAGCACAAACCCAATGAGGGTCCGCCATTGCTTCCGCCCACGCCGCCACTGCCGTTCCATCAGCCGCTCGAAAACCTGCGCCGTTATTTCGATAAGTTCGAGGCGCCGCTGCCCGAAGTCATGGAGGCACTGCGCACGCATGACGAGCTCGAGCGGCCGAACGCGGCCAATCCGGATAATCCCATAGAGTACGGCTGGCGCGACATTCTCATGGAGGAGCTGCGGCTCTCGCGCGCCGAGTACGCTCGGCTGACGGACGGGGCCCTGACCCTCAACCACCTCTACGGCTTCAAGCCTGGGACATCGGACAACGATGTCTTGGCCAGCCTCTCGAACGTAAAAGCGTTCACGCGCCGGGTGGAGATTTCCTACGAGGAGATTGTTGACATCCTCAAGACTCGCTTCGTCAACCCGAACTCCACGCTTGTTCCCAAACTGGAGGAGCTCGGCGTTCCGTTCCTCACTCTGAAGGCGCTTAAGGACAGCGCGATGAGCGATGATGACGAGGCTAAATTCGATGAACTCATCTCCAAAGTCGATGCTTCGCACTATGGTGGCGATATCAAGGCATGGGTGACAGACGACGCCAACTACGCCCGCATTATGGGTCTGATCACGCTGACCGACCCGACCGGCGAAGATAACCCCTGCAGTTTCGATAAGGTCGAATTCCGCTACGCTAATCCCGTCCCCACCAACACACTCCGGCTCTTCGAGTTTCGCCGCCTGATCCGCTTTATCCGGTTGTGGAAGAAACTCGGCTGGACCATCGAACAAACCGATAAGGCGATCACAGCACTCTATCCAGAAAGCCAGAATCCGAACAGCTCCAATGACGTGGTGAACCTCCAGCGGCTCGATGAAGGGTTCTTGATCATGCTGCCACGCCTCGGCGTGGTGAAGCGGCTGATGAAAATCCTGAAACTGAAGCCGAAGAGGGATCTACTGCATCTGCTTGCCTGCTTCGCGCCGATCGACACGCACGGAGCCGCATCCCTCTACCGGCAGATGTTCCTCTACCCGGCGCCGCCTGAGGAGGAGAGCCCGTTCGCCGATGACGGCTTCGGCAATTACCTGACGAAAGAAGAAAAACTCTCGGTCCATGCGGAGGCGCTGCGCGCCGCGTTCCTGCTTACTGACCATGAACTGAACCAGATTACTGCCGCGCTAAAACTCACAGGCGACACGCTGCTCACGGTAGACACCATCAGCGCGATCTTTCGCCGAGGCTGGCTGGCGCGAAAGCTGAAGCTCAGCGTCCGCGAGTTCTTGCTGCTCATGGAGATGGCCGGCGTTGACCCGTTCGCGCCACCGGACCCGGCGCATCCACCCATCTTGCGCTTCATCGATCTGGTAAGCCGCCTGCGCGCGGCGTCGCTCAAACCCGAACAAGCCCTTTACCTCATCTGGAACCAGGACATCAGCGGCAAATCCGCCCCGGACAAGGGCGAGACCTTGGGCTTTGCCCGGACGCTGCGCGCCGCTTTCGCCGCAATCGAAAGCGAGTTCGCCCTTACCGACGACCCCAATGGCCAGATCGCGCGCGCAAGAATGGCGCTGGTCTACGGCAACGACGCCACCAACTTCTTTTTCGGACTCTTGGACAACACCCTCGTCTCCGAAGTCCAATACGACCACAACCAGGCTAGCCTGGAGCAACCCATTCTGGACACCGCCCCGGGCCGCATCGCCTACGACGACTTTCGCAAACGGCTTTCCTTCACCGGCGTCTTGACCACGACGGCCCGCGACGCGCTAAAGGTCGGAGTGCCGCTGGCTTTTGAAAACGCAGTGGACAAACTTTACGAGGAGAACCAGAAGGTCATCGGGCCATTCTTCGCCCGTTTTCCAGACGAGTTGCTGCCGCTCCATGATGCCTTCGTCTTTTTTGGAGAGTTGGAGAACACCGTTGGATACGTCCACTCCCAACAGAACCTGGAGCAGGGTATTGTGGATGTTGCGCCAGGACGGATCGCCTACAACCACACAAGCAACGAGTTTTCCTTCAAAGGTGTCTTGACCGTGGCCACACGCGATTCGCTCAAGGCTGTCGCTGGCGTGACGGCGCAATTCCAGGCGGCGGTTGATAACCTCTTCGCCGCCAATCAAGCTGCCATCCAGGGTTTCTTCGTCGGTCATCCGACTCTAGTCCCGCAACAGGAGGCCTACCTGGCAGCCAACGACTCGTTAGAGCAAAGGCGATTGGTGCTATTGGAGAGTTTCCTCCCGGAACTCAAAAGTCGCCGCAAACGCCAACAAGCCCTGGCGGCGGTCAGCGCGGCGGCAAAGGCGGACATCGTGTTCGCGAGTGCGCTGCTCGACGACAAAACCGTGCTCAACCCGGCGGCCGCCGCTGCGTTTCCTGCCTTAGTCGATGCGCCGGCCCTGGACGATCTGACGGCCATGGAGACGGCCGGTCTGTCGGCGCACGTTTACTCGGGCGCCACAGTGGGCGGGCCGGGGGTTGAGCCAGATCATGCAAGCGACGCCGAAGCCAACCTTGCCTATTCCACCAATGGCGGCGCTACGCTGCCGTTTAGCCCGGCATCGGGCGTCTGGAGCGGGTATATCGAGGCGCCGGAAAACGGCTTCTACAACTTCAGCATCGAGCCCGGCGCGGCAGGCGGAACAGGTGCGGCGACCACGACACTTACTCTCAACGGCGAGGACAAGCCGTTGGAGAAGAATGGCGAGGTGTGGAGTAACACCACGGCGATCGAGCTGCGCGCCGGCACGCTCTATCCCATCGCCCTTGAGGTGGAAAATATTACGGCCGGCCTGAAGGTCCGATGGCAGACCAAAGGACGCGGCTGGGAGGTTATCCCGGCGCGCTATCTCTATCCGGAAACGCTGACCGGTCACCTGCGCGCCACCTATGTCCGCTTCTTAAAGGCCGCATCGCTCACAGCTAGGCTCAAATTAGCGGCAAGCGAGATGGCATATTTCGCCGCGAAAGACGACTACCGGATTGGCGGCCGGGGATGGCTCAACAGCCTGCCGATCGCGGGGAGCCCGGACAACGCCACGTCGACCGCGCTGCTCAAGGCGTTTGAAGCGTTGCTCGATTTCGCCGGGCTAAAAGCCACGCTCGCGCCCAACGACGAGCGCCTTCTTACGGTGCTCAAGGACCCCCATGCCACCATAGAGACAACGGATGAAACCCCAGAAGAAGACAAAAAGAGTCTGTTGTTGGCTCTTACCCGTTGGGACGGGGCCTCGCTCGATGCCTTGCTGCTGCGATTCGGAAAGCACCTCCAAGCACAGCCGGACCAAGCCGACAGAGCGGCTTTGAAAGATCTCGGCACCTTTTTGCGCGTCTATCTCGCCTATGCGCCGGTGAAAAAGATCGGGGTCTCGGCGTCAGCGCTGATCGTGGCCACCACCAACGAACCGCAGGCCCCCGCGGTGCGCGCCTTCAAGGCGGCCTTGCGCGCCCGCTATGAGGAGAGCGACTGGCTGAACGTGCTCAGGCCCATCAACGATGAAATGCGCAACCTGCAGCGCGACGCGCTGGTCGCTTACGTTCTGCACCAGATGCGCGCAGACCCGCTGTCGGAGCATATCGATACGCCCGAGAAGCTCTTCGAGTACTTTCTGATGGACGTGCAGATGGACTTCTGCATGCAGACCTCGCGCATCCGGCATGCGTTATCGTCTATTCAACTATTCACCGAGCGCTGCTTCATGAATCTCGAGACCGGGGTCGCGCCGTCGGTCTTTGAAGCCAAGCACCGCAAGCAGTGGGAATGGATGAAGCGCTACCGGGTCTGGGAAGCGAACCGCAAGGTGTTCCTGTGGCCGGAGAACTGGGCGGAGCCGGAGCTGCGCGGCGACCAGTCGCCGTTCTTCAAGGAGGCGATGAGCGAGCTGTTGCAGAGCGATATCACCGAGGATCGGGCCGCCACTGCGCTCCTTAACTATCTAGCGAAGCTCGAAGAGGTGGCGAAGTTGGAGCCGTGCGGCATCCATTTCGTCGAGGGTGATGCCGGAACAGCCGACGATATAGCCCATGTGGTCGCCCGCACCGCTGGCGCCAACCGAAAGTACTTCTACCGCCGCTACGAGGGCCTGTGGACGCCGTGGGAGCAGATCAAGCTCGATATCGAGGACAACCCCGTCATTCCGGTGGTGTGGAAAGACCGTCTGTTCCTGTTCTGGCTGAAGATTCTCAAGCAGGCGCCGCTCGATCCACCAGAACCACCACCAGCGGGGGAGCTAGGGAAAATGGAGGCGTCGACCATCATTCCGAAAGAAGTGCCGAAGGTAACTGTGCAGGCGGTGCTGTGCTGGAGCGAGTACTACAACGGCAAGTGGCAGCCGACCAAGACATCGGATGTCAATCTTCCGACCGAGCTGGGCCAGTTCAAGGCCAACGAATTCGTCCGCTCCAATCTGTTGCTGTCGGTGGCTCAGGAAGACGATGGCTTGCGGGTCAAATTTGAGGGCGAAGGCTCGTCATCGTTCCTGCTATACAACACGCACAGCCTACCTGTGCGCCGCGAGGACGCCGCGCCGATGCCCGTGCTTTCCGCGAGGTACCGGTATCTGTTCACTCCGACCAACAAGTTCTACGTCAAATACTCCACATACGACGGCAACGTGTCGACCGACTTCACTACTCACAACGTATGGAAGAACACGATACGGGGCCGGACCATCGAGCCACGTCATGAGCTGCAGAACCCATGGACCGCTCCATTCTTCTACGAAGATAACCGCCATGTCTTCTATGTCACCACCGAGGAGCCGCCTGCAAAGATTCCCGAGTGGCTTGGCTACATTGTGTGGGCATATATGCCGAAATTACAGTTTGACATGCCTCCGCTGGTGTTCGAGGAGGTTGAGATCGTCCCGGACCTGGTAGGCCCGGTCATCAGGGAGCCGGGCTTTGGGGTCGTTGACGCATCGCCGATTCAGCGTTTCGTCTCTGAGGATGCCTATATCAGCCGGGGGATTGGCACCCTCGGGACAGTGCGCTTCGGCGATAAAGAGATCGGCCCGGCTGGCGGCATGCATGTGTCAGCCATTGAGGGGGAATAATACCATGGCCGGATTTCATCCTTCGCAAGATGCGAATCTCATCGACAGCGTAGCGGCGCCGGTGTTCAAACCGGATTTCACGTACGAGCTCAACAACTTTTTTCATCCCTTCGTCGGAGAGCTTATTAAGAAGCTCAACAAAGAATCGCTGCCGGGCCTGTTCGACCCCGAATACCACAAGAACCTAACGAAGAAGTTCTTCGGCACGCCCTTCTACCAGCTTCTTCCCAGTGTTGAGTTCGACATCATAAGCCATCCGAAGGAGATCGATGTAAGCAAGGACGGCCCGTATGCGAACTATAATTGGGAGCTGCTGTTCCACATCCCCTTCACCATCGCGGTGCATCTGAGCAAGAACCAGCGCTTCGCCGAGGCGCAGCGCTGGTTCCACTACATCTTCGACCCGACCGACATCCACAAGCACTACTGGAAGTTCCTCCGTTTCCGCCAGATCGAGAAGGTGACTCCTATCGACGACCAGTTGGCGCTGCTAAGCGAGTCCAATCTTACAGCGGAGGAAAAAAAGCTTAGGGATGCCCTTCTCGCGAGCTACGAGCAGATTAAGAACAAGCCTTTCCAGCCCCACCCGGTGGCGCAGCTAAGAGTCTTTCCCTACCAGTACGCCGTCGTCATGAAGTATCTGGACAACCTGATCGTGTGGGGGGACAGCCTGTTCCGCCAGGATACGATCGAGTCCATCAACGAGGCGACGCAGATCTATGTGCTGGCGGCAAATATCCTCGGGGCACGCCCGCAGCGTATCCCGCCGCGAGGAACCATACGTCCCAAGACATTCCACCAGCTCAAGCATGAGAGCGATCACGGCCTCGACGCGTTCAGCAACGCGCTCGTCGAACTCGAAGGCCAGTTTCCGTTCAATTTCAGCTTGCCGTCCACCAGCAACGCGGACGTTACCGGACCGTTCGGCAGCGGCCAAGCGCTCTATTTCTGTGTCCCGCCGAATGATAAACTGCTCGGTTACTGGGACACTGTCGCTGACCGGCTGTTCAAGATCCGCCACTGCATGACTATCGAAGGTGTTGTGCGCCAGCTGGCGCTGTTTGATCCGCCGCTTGATCCCGGCATGCTCGTCAAAGCAGCCGCCGCCGGAATTGATATCGGGTCCATTGTCAGCGGGCTGAACCAGCCGATCGGCCCGGTGCGCTGTTTGTTCTTGATACAAAAGGCACTTGAACTCGCGGGAGAAGTGCGCGGCCTTGGCAATGCGCTGTTGTCGGCAATCGAGAAGGGTGACAGCGAGCGCTTGGCGCTGCTGCGGCAGGAACACGAGATCAAGATTCAGCAGATGGCGCAGGAGGTGCGCTTCCTGCAGTGGAAGCAGGCTGAGGAATCCACCAAATCGCTGCTCAGAAGCCGCGCCAGCGCCTTGGAGCGCTACCGCTACTACCTGCGGCTGCTCGGGCAAGCACCGGATAACAATGCCGCACCAGAGAACCTGCCTCTCAATCCCCGGGAGCTGACCGAGGAGAACTTCGACGAGGCCTATGCGGCACTGGTCGGACAATATGAGAAGACAGTTGCAACCATTGAATACCCAGAACGGGAAATCCGGGAAACCGAGGAAGACGGCACACTGCATTTGGTTGTCGGTGAATATGATGATTTGAACGTGCATGCTGATGCAGCGTTCTTAGGAAGAATAGCCGCTTCGGCATCAGAAGGCATTACCGCCGGATTAGCTGCCATTCCCTCTGTCAATCTGAAAATGTCTTACTGGGGTGTCGGGTCAGAAATGAAGATCAGTGGAGGCGAAATCCTCTCAAATATTGGCAGGCACGCAAGCTCGGTGTTTAGCATTGTGGCACAGATCGCGGAGTGGAAAGGGCACTACGCCTCCAAGAAAGCCTCCTACGAGCGCCGCGCCGATGACTGGATGCTCCAAGCCAACTTAGCTGCACGCGAGCTGATGCAGATCGGGCGGCAGATCATCGGCTCCCTGATCGCCGCGCAGATCGCCCACCACGAGTATCTCAATATCCAGAAGCAGATCGAGCATTCTGAGGAGGTGGATCGCTTCCTGCGGGAGAAATTTACCAACGAGGAACTCTACGCGTGGATGCAGGGCGAGATATCGCGCCTCTACTATGAGTACTACCGCTTCGCTTTCGACACCGCCCGCAAGGCCGAGCAAACGATGAGGCGGGAGCTGATGCGCCCGGAGGTGGACGCCACTGACTACATTAAGTTCAACTATTGGGACAGCGGGCGCAAGGGGCTTCTCTCCGGCGAGGCCCTCTTTCTGGACATCAAGCGAATGGAGATGGCGTACCACGAGAACAACAAGCGCGAGTTCGAGCTAACGAAGCACGTCTCATTGCGCCAACTGAACCCGCTGGCGCTCCTGACCCTAAAAGCCACCGGCAACTGCGAGGTGACCATTCCCGAATGGCTGTACGATTTCGACGGCCCCGGCCATTACATGCGCCGCCTCAAGAACGTGGGTCTCTCCATCCCGTCGGTTACAGGGCCTTACACAAGCGTGAGCTGCACGCTATCGCTGCTCAAGAGCTCAGTCCGCAAGTCGCCACTGCTGGCAGACGGCGAGTACCCTCGACAAGGTAGCGAAGACACCCGCTTCGTCGACTATTACGGCACGATCCAACAGATCGTCACCAGCAGCGGCAACAACGACAGCGGCCTATTCGAGACCAATTTGCGCGACGAGCGATTCCTGCCCTTCGAAGGCGCCGGCGCCGAGAGCAAGTGGAAGCTCGAACTGCCAGCCAGCTTCCGCCAGTTCGACTACAACACCATCTCCGAGGTCATCCTCCACGTGCGCTACACGGCCCGGCAGGGCGGCGCTCAACTTGGGGAATTGATGTGGCTAGAAGAATACCAGGTAGATGGCTTGCGTTGGGATGCCACGGCCTACATCCGCAATGTCTATGGCAACAATAACGATCCTGCGCATGATATCTCTGATGGCCGGGACCTGATGCGATGGATCAACATCGAAATCAACGCCAGACAGCCCTGGAAGATCAGCATCGC
>Ga0114945_10001900_pt1 | contig 12638 bp, 11 predicted proteins | sample OV2TP3_FD_87194 | JGI IMG/M metagenome (GOLD analysis project Ga0114945, IMG submission 87194) | Hot spring microbial communities from Beatty, Nevada to study Microbial Dark Matter (Phase II) - OV2 TP3 | ecosystem: Environmental > Aquatic > Thermal springs > Hot (42-90C) | place: USA: Beatty... | reverse complement strand
GGGGTCATGAACCCAGATTACCTCGCGCTGGACGCCGACGCCACGGCGGACGCGGCCCTCGCCTTCCTGCGCCAGGCAAAACCGCCGAGCAACATGGCCTATTACCTCTTCGTGACCGATCGCGCCCGCAGGCTAATGGGTGTGGTGAGCTTGCGAGACCTGGTCACCGCGCCGGCTGAGGCGCCGCTGCGGTCTATCATGGATCCCGAGGTGGTTTCCGTTCTCGCGGGCACGGATCGCGAGGAAGCCGCGCTGAAGATGCGGCACTATGACCTTGTGGTGCTGCCGGTGGTGGACGAGGAGGAAAAGCTCATCGGGACCATCACCTTCGACGATGCGGCGGACGTGCTGGAAGAGGAGACCACCGAGGACATGTACCACATGGTGGGCCTCTCAGAGAGCGACAAGGTCATCGCCCCCCTCGCGGCAGTGCTGAAGCGGCGCATGCCCTGGCTTATCCTCAACCTGTTCACCGCCTTTATTTCGGCCTACGTCGTTAGCCTCTTCGAACCATCCATCGAGAGGCTAGCGGCCCTGGCGGTCTTCATGCCGGTGGTCGCGGGCCACGGCGGCAACACCGGCACTCAGGCGGTGACCCTGCTGGTCCGGGGGCTGGCCCTGGGCGAGGTGAGCGGTGCAGACGTCTTCAGGATCATGTCCGACCAGATCGTCTTTGGCATGATCCACGGGGCGGTCGCCGGCGTGATCGCTGCCCTGCTGGCACTGCTTCTTGTGGGGAACGCCTGGCTGGGACTGGTGGTCGCGGTAGCTATGCTTGGGAACGTGGTCCTGGCGGGAGTGCTCGGCGCGCTGTTTCCGTTGATGCTGCGGGCGTGCCACTTGGACCCGGCCTTGGGATCGTCTATATTCCTCACTACGTGTACCGATATCGGCGGATTTCTCCTGCTCCTGGGGCTGGCGACGGCGTTGATGCCGCGCCTTTTGGGGGCATAGCCTTCCCAGATCAGAGACTCGCCGCAAGGGTCATTCTGAGCCCGTCCGCCTCGCGCAGCGTTAAACTGCGCAAGAATCTCGAAGGGGTGCGGGGCCACGTGGTGTTGCGACTCGCTGGAATGGCCCAACCTGTTCTCTGAACATGTCGACGGTACGGTAAAGGAGAGCTAGGTGAGGCAAACGCAGGCAGAGGTGGCGTTGAATAGCCAGGCCATGGAGGGGGTCAACCTCATGTGGCTCAAGGGGCCGGACATTGCCCGGGAGGCGCAGCCAGGGCAGTTCGTGCTGGTCCGGTGCTCCGATGGCTTCGACCCGCTATTGCGACGCGCCTTGAGCCTGCATCGCCTCGGCCCGATCCCGGGAACCAATGGCGACAAGGGGTTTGCGCTTCTTTACGGGCTCCATGGGTCGGGCACCGGCTATTTGCGGGCTCGACGGTCCGGGGACACGTTGGACGTCATAGCGCCCCTGGGGAAGGGGTTTTCGGTACGGCGGGACTCCCGAAATCTACTGTTGATCGGCGGTGGCTGGGGAGTCGCGCCCATGGTCGCGCTCGCGGAGCAGCAGGTGGCTCGGGGAAAGTCCGTCACCCTCATCTCTGGCGCAGCCCGGGCGTCACTACAATTCCCGGTGAACCTGCTCCCGCCGGAGGTCGAGGTGGTGGGCGTCACGGTGGATGGGTCCGCCGGGCACAAGGGGATGGTGACGGACGTGCTGCCAGACTACTGGCAGTGGGCCGACGAGGTCTACGCCTGCGGCCCGATGCCCATGTACGCCGGGATCGCCGAGTTAGTGCCGAAGCTATGGCCTTCGAAGCGGGTGCAGGTGCTGGCGGAGATGGGGATGGCGTGTGGGGTCGGGGCGTGTTACGCGTGCACCCTCATCACGAGGCGGGGGCCAAAGCTGGCCTGCGTGGACGGGCCGCGGTTTTATTTGAGCGACCTGATTCTGTAGCGCCTGCTGAGTGGGTAACCGGGCGACCACTCCCTTACGGTCGTGGCTCGGTTCCCCGCTCGCTACCCCCGGGGCGTGCTCACCATGTTGATGGGGACGAACTTGGGCTGGTTGGCGGTGTGGACGCTGACCTTGCCGGCCAGGGTCTTGGCGACCTCCATGAAGCGGTGAGCGGCCGGGGAGTCCGGGGAGCTTACGACTACCGGTAGGCCGTCGTCACCGCCGATACGGATGGCGGGATCTAAGGGCAGGTCGCCCAGGAAGTCGATGCCGTACTTTTGGGCGAGCTTGCGGCTGGCCCCCCGTCCGAACACGTCTATGGCCTCGCCGCAATGAGGGCAATTGAGGTAGCTCATGTTCTCAATCAGGCCAAGAAGGGGAACGTTGAGCTTCTGGAACATGGCGATGGACTTTGCGCCGTCGTCCAGGGCCGCTTGGGACGACGTTAGGACGACCACCGCGCCCGTGAGGGGCACCAACTGGGCAAGGCTGAGAGAGGCGTCGCCGGTGCCGGGCGGGAGATCTACAAGCAGGTAGTCCAGCTCGCCCCAGTCTACGTCGCGGATCATCTGCTGGATAGCGCCATGGATCATGGGCCCTCGCCACACGACGGCCTGGCCCTCAGGGATGAAGAACCCCATGGAGATGATGCGGACGCCGTAGTTCTCGGCGAAGGGAATGGAACCGGCGCCGGAGTCACCAGGTTCGGTGACGCCCATCATGCCGGGCACGTTGGGTCCGTAGATGTCGGCGTCTAGCAGGCCCACGCGGGCCCCCGTCTGCTCCAGGGCGATGGCGAGGTTCACGGCCACGGTGCTCTTGCCAACGCCACCCTTGCCGCTGGCAATAGCGATGATGTTGCGAACCCCAGGAGCGAGGTCGCCGGTGGGACCGCCGGCGGTAGGTCCGGTACGCCGCACCTGGGCGTCCATGGTCACGTTCACGGTGGCAACGCCCGGGATCTCGGCGACGGCGTGATGTACCATCTCCCGAAACTCGTCCATGACGGGGCAGGCCGGGGTGGTGAGCTCGAGGGTGAAGTCGACCTGGTCGCCGTCGATCTTGAGGTTTTTTATCATGCCGAGGGAGACGACGTCCCGGCCGAGCTCGGGGTCTTTGCACTGGGAGAGGACGGTGAGGACTTGTTGTTCTGTAACGGGCATTTCAGGGCCTCCTAGTGGCGCGCGCTTAGTTTAGCATTGGCGTGGAGACTGCCTGGGGGTCATAGGGTGGCTTAGGTTGGCAGGGGGGGGACCCCTCGCTTACGGTCGGGGCTCGGTTACCCCCGGCCGGCCTGTCTGAGGACGTCCAGGCGGTTGTGGGGGCCGAGGGGGAGGCCGGTGATGCCGAGGCGGACTCGATAGAGATATTGGCGGGCGGTCACGTACATGGTCCTCCAGTCGCCGTCGCCGAAGGTGAAGTTGGCGGGAGGACCGGGCATCAGGAGACGGAGCAGGAGCTTACCGGCCGGATCGAACACGTGGATGCCGCCGGGGCCCGTCACGTAGACATTGCCTTCGACATCTACCTTCATCCCGTCGGGGGCGCTCGGTTCGGAGCCCCTGGTCTCGGCGAAGAGGCGACCGCTGGTGAGGGTGCCATCGGGCTGGACGTCGAAGACGCGGATGTGCTGGCGCGGGGTGTCGTTGATGTAGAGGAGGGACTCGTCGGGGGAGAAACAGAGGCCGTTGGGGTTCTCGAAGTCATTCCCAAGGAGGGTTAACTCCCACCCGTCCTCTCCAGGATCGGGCGACCTCCCCCCAGCGGGCGAGGGCGCCCGCTCTATATTCTTAAGCATGTAGACGCCCTGGTAGTCGAGGTGCTTCTGGACGTCGAAGTCGCACATGGCGACGTTGAAAAGACCGCCCATGGGATCAGTGAAGTAGACGACGCCGGTGGAGCTGGTGATGATGTCGTTGGGGGAGTTGAGTTTGGGGGACCACTCCCTCACAGTGGTGGCTCGGTTGTGGGCACCAGTTGTGTCGAAAGCCGCGAGGACTCTGGTGGAGCCATCGTGTTCCCAGCGCCAGACAGTCCTGGCGCCCCAGCCGGCAACGAGGAGACGGCCCTCGGCGTCGACGGTCATGCCGTCCGGGTGGCCGGCCGGCTCCATGATGACCTGGTTACCGCCATCGGGCGACCACTTGATGATCTGGTTGCCGACGATGTCCGTGTAGTAGAGGGCGCCGGCGTTCCAGACGGGGCCCTCGGTGAACATGAGGTCGTCGGCGAGGACCTCTATCTGGGCGCCTTCGGGGACGATACGGGAGGCACCTGGGGCTACGTTGTCGGTTTGCAGGGGTAAGAGGTACATATCTCGCTCCGGGCCGTTTTGCAGGGGTACTGTCGCGGAGATTCTTCGGTCCGCCCTCCCTTCCCATCACGACCCCTGCTCCCTCAGAATGACAGGGGGCAAAGGGGAGAGGTGACCGTTAGTTGGGCCAGATGATCCAGCCGCTGCGGCCGGGGTTGGCGACTTTGTAGAGGCCGCCACCCTGGGAGGTCATGTAGAACTCCGAGAGGCCGACGCCGCCGAAGCAGCAGTTGATGGGGTCCACCGGCGTCGGGTGGGTTTCAAGGACGCGGCCGGTAGGGGTGAAGACGTAGACCATAGGACCTGGGCCGCACCGGGAGGAACCGGCGCAGGCGACGATGTTGCCGCCGGCGTCAAGGGTCATGCCGTCGATGCCGCGGTGACGACCCCTGTGATCCTTGCCCCAGGTGTGGAGCACGATGTAACTGCCGAGGGCGCCATCGGACTGGATGGGGTAGGCGCGCAACTCGGCCTTGTCGTCATCACTGTCCGCGACGTACAGGGTGTTGCCATCGGGTGAGACCAGCAGCCCGTTGGGTCGGGAGGTATCAAAGGTCATCCGCTTCAGGACATGGGTACGGTCGGGCAGGGGATCGAGGCGGAGGATGGACTGATGATCGGGGTGGGGGCGAGCCGGCCCTCGGGCAGGGAGCCGGTGCACCGGGTCGCTAAACCAGACGCGGTTCTGGCGATCCACGGCGACGTCGTTGGGCATGTTGTGGTAGCCGCCATCGGGGAAGCGGTAGGTGAGGGGTGTAGTCGAACCATCCCTGTTGAAGCGCACCATGCGGCGGGAGAGGGCCTGACAGCCGTAGAGGGTGCCGTCGGGCCCGAAGGCCAGGCCGTTGGTGCGATTGGTGAAGTTGCGGAAGACGGTGACGTCGCCCTTCTGCGGGTCGTAACGGAGGATGCGGTTCGACTCGCCGTGGGTGAACAGAATGGCTTCACCGTCCCAGACGGGGGCTTCGGTGATGGCGGGGTAAGCTTCGGTGACGCGTTGGAAGTTCCAGTCCGGCATGGGTTTCCTCTCCTAGGTTTGGCTCACGTCCCAACGTTCGGTGGTCCCGCCCGGCCCGCCCACAGAGCTGCGCTCTCGCGCTCGCTGCCGCCAGGCTCCGCCCAGGGCTTCATAGCCTTAAGACCCTCCGGCGGTTTTCCTCGCCGTGGGGGACGCCGGTGATGCCGAGGCGGGCGCGGTAGACCACCTCGCGGCAGGTGAAGTACATGGTCCTGAAGTCGGCGTCGCCCCAGGCCATGTTGGCGACGTGCTCGGGGACCTTGATGCGGCCCAGCAGCTGCCCTTGCGGGCTGATGACGTGGACGCCGGCGGAGCTGGTGCAATACACGTTGCCTTCGACGTCCACTTTCATGCCGTCGGGGACGCCGGGCTCGATGCCGGTGTCGGTGTAGAAGACCCGGCCGTTGTTGAGGGTTCCGTCCTGCTGGACGTCGTAGACCCGGATAGTCCGGTTCGGGGTGTCGTTGATGTAGAGGAGGGACTCGTCGGGGGAGAAGCAGAGGCCGTTGGGGCCCTCGCAGGCGGTGTCGACGACGGTGATGCCCGCCCCGGTCGCAGGCGAGGGCGCCTGCGCCACATTCGGATCAAGGCGCATGGTGGCGTTGTACTCGCGGTATTTCTGAACGTCGTCGCCGCACATGCCGGGGATGAAAAGGGCGCCGTCGGTATCCGTCCACCAGATGGAGCCGTCGGACTTGACCACGACGTCATTAGGGGTGCCGAGTTTGACGCGGTCATAGTGAGAGGCGAGGACGGTGTGCGTCCCGTCGGGCTCGATGCGCCAGATGGTGCGGGAGCCCCAGCCGGCGACGACGATGCGGTTCTGATGGTCGAGGGTGAGGCCATTGGCCTTTCCGGTGGGCTCGAGCACCACCTCGGTGCCCTTGCCCGGTGTGTATTTCAGGATCTGGTCGCCCCGGATGTCAGTCCAGACGAGGGCACCGGCGCGGGCGTCCCAGAGGGGGCCTTCGGTGAAGACATGGCCGTGAGACACTCGCTCGAGGACGGCGCCGGGGGGGACGATCTTTTCGAAGCCTGGTTGGGTTTGATCGACGTCTAATGCGTACATCGCTTGTTGCCCTCACCCTGGCCCTCTCCCACAGGGAGAGGGAAAACAGTGTTGTCTACGTCTCTAGTGTCCCGTTGCAGCGGTGGGGACCCAGGCGCGCTTGGACATTGCTTTGACGTCACTGAGGACCTCGACGACGGCGGGGCGGTTGCTGGCGGCCGCTTTGTCCAGCGCCGGTTTGATGTCCTGGGCGCGCTCGACGCGGATACCGAAACAGCCCATGGCTTCGGCGATTCTGGCGAGGTTAACGCCCTTCTCGAAGTGCCACATCTCGTCGCCCTGGCCTTTGGCGTCGCCGCCGTAGGCTGCGTTGAAGAGGGATTCCTCCTGGTTGAGGGCGAAGTTGTTGTTGACCAGGATGATGGCGTTGATGCCATAGCGGGCCGCGGTCTCCAGCTCAGCGATGTGGTAGTAGAAGCCGCCGTCGCCGGTGAAGGTGACGACGGGACGGTCGGGGAGAGCGGCCTTGGCGCCGAGGGTAGCTGGGAAGCCCCAGCCGAGAGAACCGGCGCAGCGGAGGTAACGCTGGCCTGGCTTGGTGAGCCGGAGCATCTGACCGGTCCACATGCCGGAGTGGCCGGTGTCCGAGACCACGACACCGTTGTCGGGGAGCCATTCAGAGAGTTCCCTGCAGATGCGCTCGGGCCGCAGAGGGACGGTGTCGGAATTGAAGTGCTGGTTGGACTCGGCCCAGTACTCCCGGACGAGGCCCTGGATGCGGTCGATCCACTCCTTGCGGGGCGGAATGGGTTCGACGCTATCGATGAGCTTCTGCAGGCCGGATTTGGCGTCGGCGTTAATGGAGACCTGGTTGGGATAGATACGGCCGAGCTCCTGGGGGTCGATGTCGAGCTGGATGGTGGGGACGCCGATCTTGGGGACGTTCTGGAAGTGGGTGACCTGGCCGCCGGCGCGGCTGCCGACGAAGAAGACGAGGTCGGCCTCCGAGATGGCGCGGTTGGCGCACCAGCGGGAGTAGGTGCCGGGGACGCCGACGTTGAGGGGGTGATCGTCGGGGAGAGCGGCCTTGGCGTTGAGGGAGGTGGCGACGGGGATATTCAGCATCTCGGCGAGCTTGCGGAGCTCTGCCTCGGCGCCGGACCAGACGACGCCGCCGCCGGCGATGATGATGGGGCGCTCGGCCTGGGCGAGGGCGATGGCGGCGGCGCGGACATCGGCCATCTCGGGTTCAGGCCGGAAGGCCGGGACCTGGTTGAAGCGGTGCTCCCAGAGGGGCTCGAGATCGACCTCGCGCTCCAGTTGCTGGCCATGGGTGCCGACCAGCTCGAGGTGGACGGGGCCGGGAGCACCGGTGGTGGCGGTGCAGAAGGCCTGGCGCAAGAGGTCCGGGAAGCGGAGAGGGTCCTGGACCTGGAAGTTGGCCTTGGTGACGGGATCCCACATGGTGAAGTCTTCGATCTCCTGGTAGGCGTGGCGGTAGTGGCCGGCGAGGTCGACACCGCCGGTGATAGCCACGATGGGGGAGCAAGCCATGTAGCCATCCCTGAGGCCGGCGGCGAGGTTGGCGGAGCCGATGGTCTGGGCGAGGCAGACGCCGGGGTGCCGGGAGGCGCGGGCATAGCCGTCGGCCATGTACGCAGCGGCCTTCTCGCCGTGGGTGACAACGCGCTTGATGCCCTGATCCTGCATGGCGGCCATGGCCGGGATCATGATGGTGGGGACGAAGAAGACGTGGGAGATGCCGTGGGCCTTCACCATCTGGGCGAAGTACTGGTTGCCGGTCATCCTGGGCATGGGGGCCTCCGGGTTTCGAGTTTCAGGTATCGAGTTTCGGGTTTCGGGTCGTGCGGGCGCGTGCTCCATTGTAGAGATGGGGGAGAGCACGTCAAGACGGATTGTGATTGGTGGGTTGAACGGCCCGGATGGTTCACTGGTCAGAAAACAAATGGGGTTTTAGCTAGGGACCGTGGGTGTCAAATAAATGGGCGAACAACTCCAGGCAGGCGTGAAACAAAGAGGTGACAATGACCGGCCAGGCGTGAGACAAATTGAAGTCAATCGTCGTAAGGGGGATCGCCCTGGGGGTGCATGAGCCTGTGGTGGGTGAGGAGGAGGCGATTAAGAACCTCGCAGGCGTGAAGGAGCTCTTCGTTGGGTGCGTTGCGAACGAAGAGGTGCTTGATGCGGATGCGGAGGATGGCGATCTCGTCGGCGCAGCCCTTAGCGTCTCGGGCGGCGAGGAATGCGCTCCAGAGGTCTTCTTGCTTGTCGTAGAGGCCACGCTTGCGGGCGTTCTGGTTGCCCATGGGGGCGCCGCGGGGGCGCGGGGCGTCGGGCGATGGGTTTGGGACGGGGAAGGGTATGGTCATAGTGGAAGGACTGTAGCATAGTACGGATGTTCTAGTCAACCAGGTAGCGTTTGGGTAACTCCAGGTTGAAGGTAAGGCGTCCGGCGGTGGAGCAGCTGGCCCACTTGCGTTTCATGGAGCGAAGGCGGACCTCAGCGGGGGCCACGCCTATGCGTTGCGCCCAGGCGTCTACCTCGGCCCGGAAGGCCTCGGGGGTTATGGATGGTGCGGCGGCCCCTAGCGGGTACAGGCCCCCGCGCTACGGGAATCTGACATCGGTCTCACGCGGTACGGTCCCGCGGGGCGGTGAGGACCTGATCAACGAAGCTCGGCAGGTCGTCGAGGCCCAGGCCGCCGAGCGCCTCGTAACAGGCGCGGCGTACGTTACGGGTGTGGGCCTGGGTGAGCCACCACTGGGGGTAGCGCTGGAAGACGGGTTGCAGGTCTCGCGCCGTCTGGGCGGCGGTAGGTTCGTCCACGCCGTCACGGGCGAGGAGCCAGAAGACGGTGAAGGCTTCCGGCCGTGTTGATCTCCTCGATGAGCGCGGCTATCTCCGAAGACGTCGGAGAGGCGCTTGAGGAAGATGAGGGGGAGGATGAAGTCCTTGAACTTGGGGGCGTCGACGGGGCCGCGGCTGACGCAGGCGGCGTCCCAGAGCCAGGTTTCCAGGGCAGAAACGTTGAGGGGGCGGGGTTGGGTCATGGATGCCTCATGAACAACGGCTCGGGTGAAAGGTTAGGACGGTGGGGGGCGGGCTGCGCTTCATGCAAGGCACATTAGTAGGCCACGTGTCGTGAGCGTAGCGTTCAGGAGAACATCGACGGCCCTCCCTTCGGCTTCACTCAGGGCAAACTCTCAGCTCACGCAACGTCGCACGGGAACGCGGCAACTGGCCCACGAGTTCCAGCCGTGGATTCCCAGCGCCGGCGCCTACTTCACTTCGATGGTCCGCGGGCGGGGGGGCCGGCGGCGCCTGGGCTCCTGCTCGATGGCTGCGTCCAGCAGGCTGCGGATGGCGAGGAGGGTCTCGCGCCGCGCGTTGTGAACGTGTTCCTCAAACTCGGGCGGTAGCTGGGGCGGGTTGAAATAGCAGGCGTAGGAGCCGTCCTCTTGCCGGAGGAACTCGAACAACGGGCGCTCCCGCCTACTCTCGGTTCTTTCTGCCATGGCACTCCTCCTCTCAAGGCCGGCCGGAACGTTCCCCTCCCCGAGGTTGCGGGCCCGTCCTGCGCGCTGCTTCTCTTCGACTCCGCTCAGGGCGGGCTCTCGCCTCAGGACAGCGCCTCGGTTGCAGCGCGGCTTTGCTGCCCCCACCTAACCGGGGCCTTCCGGCTGCACTTCAAGTGTCCCGAATTGTGGGTTCGCCGGCAACGTCCGGCCACTGCGCCCCTTCGAGATTATTCCCTTCGAGGGGCTTAGGCTCGTACCAGCATGAAGCGCGGGGAGGCAGTGCGCTGCCGATCGGCGCGCCCCACCCCAGATTGCCACGCCCGCAGGATCGTTAGAGGGGCCGAGGGCCGGGTGACGGGCTCGCGGTGACAGGTCGGGCGCGATTTCCATCCCTAACTTCCAGCCCCTCCAGAGCATCAGGATCCGCCGCTGGGCCGGCGGAAGGTAATTTGTAACCGGTTGTTCTCGAGCTTCGCCTCCGAGGCTTCCAGCACGGCGAAGGTGCGGGGAAGGATAATGTTCCGCTTTTGATTGCCCACCCGCACCGCGAGTTCATCGCCGTGCTGCGTCACCACCACGTCGGACTTTTCGGCAAAGGGGAGGGGGATCTCCAGCACACGGCGCCCCTTCTCCTCCAGGAACTCGCGGGACCGGCCTCGATAGAACACCTGGGCCGGGTCGTCGTCGCCGTAGAGCGCCGTCCCCAGCCTCTCCAGCATCTCCACGCCCACAGCTTCTCGCTCCATGAGGGGGACCCGCCGAATGGGGATGGGAGAGAACGCGCTAACGATGAGCTCCCCCTGCCGGCTCTGGTCGGCCCTCCAGGAGTCGAAATAGGGGTCCCGTACGGAATCGGGTAGCACCCTGTTCTCCACCACCAAATCCGTGTGGTATCCATAAAGGCCCAAGTAGGTGAAGGTGCGTTGGGCCTCGCGCACAACCATGCGCTCGGGATTGAGAACCAACCGGACGGAAGCGGTTTGAGGGTCGGTGAGGAGCTGCCGCATTCTGATCAACCGCTCGGTCAGCGCCTTAGCGGCGTCGAAGACCTCTTCCCGAGGGACGGGCAGCTTCCAAAGGGTTGAGGCGATGGGGCCGAGCACTCGCGCCGCCTGACGCTCGATGGGGAATACGTGGTCCAGCCACCAGCGAAGCACGTCGGGGAAGCTCAGGAGGCGTAGGGTCTCGCCGGTGGGCGCACAGTCGACGATGAGGAGGTCCAAATCCGGGTTCTCGTAGTGCTCGAGGATGTACAACAGGCCCGCCAGTTCTTCCATACCAGGAAGAATCGCGATCTCACCGGCGATGGTCTCCTCTAGACCTCGCCAGGCCAAGAGGGCCTTCACCCATTCCTGGACGGTTCCCCAGTGGCTATCCATTTCTCGCAGCACGTCCACCTCCTGGGCGAGGACGTTCTCGCGGACCTGCCGGGGATCACCACTCAATCGCTCCTCCAAGGAATCGCCCAGGGAATGAGCGGGGTCGGTGCTCATCACCAGCGTGCGGTGGCCGAACCCGGCGGCTCGCAGGGCGGTCGCCGCGGCGACTGTCGTCTTGCCTACTCCGCCCTTGCCGGTGATGAGAATGAGCCGCATGGGGAAATGTGAGGAAATGAGGAAGTGAGGAACTGAGGAAGTCAGGGTTGCCCTTCCCTGCTAGAAATGCTTCGTTTCGTTCAGCATAGCCGGTTCTCCTTTGCGCTGTCAGTCGCGCGGTCCAACGTCCAAAGTCCAAAGTCCAACTTGCCACCCTGGTACAACGGAACCAGGATTGCATTAATGCGGGGCTAATTCTTAGGATCTGTTCGCTAACAGCCGCTGCACGTCGCAGAGGCCCTCACAGGCGAGGGCGCCTGTCCCACATGCTTCACAGCGTTCAAGCGCGAACATTGGTCCACACCCTGCGGCCAGGCATCCGTACGAAGCGATTATTGCCGAACGGCTACTTTAGTCCCGGTCCGACCAGTCGGAGGCCGGCTCAGAATGGACCAGCTCCAGCGCGTAACGGATGAAGTCCAGGGTCATCGCCACCGCCTCTGTGTGTGCGGGGGCGCGGGATCTCGAGTGGATCTCGGCTCGTGCCCGTAGCGCCTCCCCGATCAGCGACGCCCAGCGCGTATCAAGGGATTCCATCGTCCACGCTGCCGCTACGGCCTTGGACGCGATATCGCCGTGATGGAAGGTGTAGAGCATGCGGCACAAGCTCAGGACCGAGTATGCCTGCAGGTAAACCGTGTTGAGGGGGGTGAAGCCGTCGAGGTAGGGTCCCATCCAACCGTGAATCATGGCCACAGCTTCACGTTTCAGATCATCGGGGGAAACGGGATCGATCAAGTTGCGGGGGCCAGGACCATCGAGAGTTACCCCTCGCTCCCACAGCACGTACCGGCACAGCCATGTGTTGTCATGTTGAGACCTAACGGGCTCTGTGGTCCCGTGGTCCACGTAGATGTGTGGGGGGTGGGCCGCATCATAGCGGCGAAGGACAGTTGTGGTGATATAAGAGCCGTCGAGGTGGGCGGCCCATCTCAAGGGTAGAGCCCGCAGGCGGGTGTGCAACGCCCGCAACGCGGGGAGATCGATATCGAGGATGTCAGGGCTGAGCGCGACGACAAAATCGACATCGCTAAACGCGTCGGAACCCCCATTGGCGAGGGATCCCCACAAATAGAGGCCCACGAAGCGGGCGCCCAGAAGGGATCGGACACCCGATCGCAGCTCCCGCAGCACCGCGTGGAGGTCAGGGTCGGCGGCCGCTGAAGTCGCAGGTTCGAAGAGCATGGGTGCGTCAACCAGGTTACTCGGTGGGCCAAGCTCGGATGAACCTGAAGCGCGCGCAGGCAGCGCGTT
>Ga0114945_10001899_pt1 | contig 12639 bp, 10 predicted proteins | sample OV2TP3_FD_87194 | JGI IMG/M metagenome (GOLD analysis project Ga0114945, IMG submission 87194) | Hot spring microbial communities from Beatty, Nevada to study Microbial Dark Matter (Phase II) - OV2 TP3 | ecosystem: Environmental > Aquatic > Thermal springs > Hot (42-90C) | place: USA: Beatty... | reverse complement strand
GAAGTGGCAAGCCGGCTTCGCCAGTGTGAGTCAAAAGGCTCTGGAGGGAGTTTCTTAAAAGCTTCCGCGATCGTCTCGAGCTCCCCTTGGAGTTGGTCGAGTTCCTCAACTTTCCATTCATCGGGTTCGAAGCGGCACGTGAAAATCGGGAACTTCGAGCCAAACTCTCCTTCTTCCAACGCGTCATGGATGCTGTCGCGAAAATAATAAAAGTCGTCCACGCTTTCAGTCGAAACGGTGTTGAGCTTCTTGTCTCCACTCAAAATGTAGAATTCCATCATGTTCCATTCCCTCGATGAGGAGGAACCAAGAATTCAGGGAGTCCTCGCGCACCGAAAGCCGGTAATATCATCGAACCGGGCCGTCGGGTCGTCGAAAAGGCGGGCCGCAGGATGCAGGCCAAAGACGTCATTGCTATTCCAGGCACCGCCACGGATGATCTTGAATTCACCGCTAGAGGGCCCCATAGGATTCCGGCTCGGGCTGTTCTGGTACGGCTCGAACCAATCGGCTGTCCATTCCCAGACATTCCCGGTCATGTCATACAGGCCAAAGGGATTGGGATCGAACGAACCCACCGGCGCCGTTTGTGCGTAGCCGTCATCGTACCCCGCCACAAAGTGCTTGTCCGATGGGAATTTCCGTCCAAGAGACTCATCGGCCATGTTGGCCACTCGGCGTGATTTTGGAAGTCCATCGCCCCACCAGTATCTCGTTGTGGTTCTACCCCGGTTCGCGTATTCGAACTCGGCTTCAGTCGGAAGCCGCTTACCGGCCCAGCGGCAATAGGCTTCGGCATCAAGCCACGACACCACGACCACCGGATGGGTTTCCCGATTCGACGCGAACACCGTTTCTCTTCCTTCGGGCTTGCGCCAATTGGCCCCGATGACTTCCTTGTTCCCCGAGCTGAAGGTGTAGGTCTTGCCTGCCTTTTCCGCCGCGGTCTTGTGCCCGGTATCGCGGATAAACTTCTCGAACAGCGCGTTCGTCACTTCGTACTGGTCCAGATAGAAGGCATCGAGGGAGACCGGGTGCACGGGTTTCGCTAAAGCCTCGTTGCTCCCCATCAGGAACTCTCCCGCCGGTACCAGCACCATCGGCGCCCCGTCCTTGCCCCTGATCTCTTTGCCTTTCGCCGCGGCTTTCGGCTGGTTGATTTCTTTAGCAGCCGCTTGCTCTGCAAGTGGCAGACTCGGCGAGAGGAGAAAAATCATCACGGCCCAGCTTAAGGTGAATCGCATAGGTTTCTCGCCCCCTACCCTTTGATGTTTCCGATCGGCCTCAGCTCCGCCACCTTCTTCGTGATCCCCGCCAGATGCACCGTCTCCACGACGTCCGAGATATTCTTGTAGGCGAAGCCGGCCTCTTCGGCCAGCCCGGCCATTGACACGGCCTTCACCAGAATCCCCCGCTTCGCCATGTCTTGTCTCAGTTGCTCGCCGCGCACCGACCTCTTGGCCTGCGCGCGGGACATCGTGCGGCCGGAGCCATGCATGGTGGAGCCGAACGTCTCGCGCATCGCCTGCTCGGTCCCGACTAAGAGATACGAGCCGGTTTCCATCGAGCCGCCGCAGATGACCGGCTGGCCGATGGCGCGGTAGAGTTCCGGCAGCTCGTGACGGTCAGGCCCGAAGGCCCGCGTGCTCCCCTTCCGATGCACCACCAGTTCCCCTTCGGGATAGCGTTCCACCTTCGCGATGTTGTGCGCGACGTCGTAGATGAGATGCATGCCGAGGGATTCCGCCGGCTGGCCGAACACGGCGCTGAAGGCCTGACGAATCTGATGCATGATCACCTGCCGATTGGCAAAGGCGCTGTTGGCGGCGCAGTTCATCGCGGCGAAATAGTCCTGCCCTTCCAGAGACTGGAATGGCGCGCAGGCGAGCTGCTGATCCTTCACGGTGATGCCGTATTTCCGCATCGCCCTCTCGAACACCTTGAGATAGTCGCTTGCCACCTGATGGCCGAAGCCACGCGACCCGCAGTGGACCATGACGACGATCTGGTCATGCCCTGTGATGCCAAATGCCGCCGCGGTGGCCGGATCGAAGATGCGGTCACTCGACGCAACCTGCACTTCCAGATAATGGTTTCCGGAGCCGAGTGTACCAAGCTGACTGTGGCCGCGTTCAAAGGCGTGATCGCTGATCTTCGAAGGATCGGCGCCGGGGATGCACCCGCGCTCCTCGATTCGTTCGAGGTCCTCATGCCATCCATAGCCCTTGTCGATGCACCACCGGGCTCCGCGACGCATCACATCCTCGAACTCCTGGCGATTCACACGAATGAACCCTTTTGAGCCCACGCCGGCCGGCACTCTCCGGAACAGCTCGGTCATGACCTGCTCCAACCGCGGCTGAACATCAGACAAAGTCAGATCCGTCCGGATCAGTCGCATGCCGCAGTTGACGTCAAAACCGATTCCGCCAGGCGAAATCACGCCCTCTCTGATATCCATCGCAGCCACGCCGCCGATCGGAAAGCCGTAGCCCCAGTGCCCGTCCGGCATGCACAGCGCGTAGCGCTGGATGCCGGGCAAGCAGGCCACATTCGTCACCTGGTCGAAGACGCCGCGATCCATGCTGGCTAGCACGCTCTCGATCGCATAGATGCGGGCCGGCACGAGCATCCCCGGCTTTTCAGATACGGGAATCTCCCAGATCTGATCCGTGATCCGGTTCACCGTCATGTCCGTCTGCAATTTCACACCGCTCACCCCTTACGCCTCACGCCTCACGGCCTTTATATATCCAGCACCACCCGCGCGTACCATCGGCCGTTTTTCTGGCTCACTTCATACAGGTGTTTGGTGACCGCTTTCACATCGGCCCGCAACTCGTGACGGTCCGGATTGATCGTCTCGCCGGTGACCCTCCCGCGAAGCCGCCACTTTCCGTCCCGAGGTCCCTCCACCGTCGCAGCGGCTTCCCGGAACACCAAGCCCTCGGCGTCCTTGAGATAGACGATGTCCGACAGCCAGTCGAACAGCAATGTCCCCAGATCCTCGTCCTGTCGCTCGATGGCCCGCTCCAACTTCCCCGACACGGTCTGTCGGTCCACCATCGTCTCAATGACCGCTTCGGCCGCCCCCACGAACAACTCGGACGGCGAATCCCCCGTCGCCTCGAATGCCGCGTCGGCCAGCGCCACATCCTCGAGAAATGTGAACTGATGACCCATACCCGTGAGGCGTCAGGCGTCAGGCGTGAGGCGTCAGGCGTGAGCGGAACGTCGCGAAGATGGAGCGGACATGGGAAATGCCGGGGATGGCTCCGCCGAACGGGTTCGGCAGCTTTCCCTTCACGAGCATCTTGAGCGCCAGCGGGAAAACCCGCCAGGCACTCCTGACATCGAACCCGATGACCTTGAGCGGCATCCTGGTTTCATTGAGCCGCCCCTCCTGTTCGATCAGCTCGGCAAACCCGGTGACGTGGCGCGCCCCGCCGGTGGACACCAGCCCCGTCCGAATCGCCGCGCGGCGCAGGCGGATGATCGCCTCCATCGGCTTCACGTCTTTGGGGCAAACCTCGACGCAGTAGTTGCACCGCGTGCAGTCCCAGATGCCATTCGGTTTCTCCAGCTCGATGAGCCGCGTGCGCTTTGCTGCCTCCGATTCCCGGGGATCGGCCATGAACCGGTCCGCCTTGGCCAACGCGGCGGGCCCCAGAAACCCCGGCGACACTTCGTGAGAGGTGCAGGCCGCCACGCAGGCGCCGCACATGATGCAGGCATCCACGTTGTGAAACTGGTAGCTGCCCGGCAGGAGCGTCATCTGAGTCGAAGCAGGCACGTCGGTGGCGGGCGAGGTGGCAAGCCATGGGGTCACATCCCCGACCTTGGTCCAGAACGGCGACATGTCCACCACCAGGTCCTTGATGACCGGCAGATTCTTCAACGGCCCGATCTCGATCCGGCCGTGACGCTCCAGCTCTTTGCGGACGGAGGTCCGACACGCCAGTTTCTCAGCCCCGTTGATCTCCATCGCGCAGGAGCCGCAGATCGCCGACCGGCAGGAATAGCGAAAGGCCAGCGACCCGTCCTCCTGGTTCTTGATCTGAATCAGGCCGTCCAGGACGGTCATTCCCCTGCTGACCTCGATCCGATAGTCCGCCTCGAGGCCGTGGCCATCAATCTCGGGATTGAATCGGTGGACGGTGAACGTCAGACGCATAAGAACCGTGAGGCGTGAAGCGTGAGGTGAAATTAATCTAGCTCAAATGTTTTCGGGAAATTGGTCAAATTCCGGCAGCCGTCGCGAGTGACCAGCACCATATCCTCGATCCGGACCGCTCCCAATCCCGGATAGTACAGGCCGGGCTCGACCGTCACGATCTGGCCCTCCTGCAGGCGCGAACCGGTCCGACTGATCCGCGGCAGCTCATGAATGTCCAGACCGACGCCATGGCCGGTGCCGTGGAAATAGCCTTGCATCCGGCCATTCACCAGCCCGGTCCGGTAGCCCGCCTCGTCGAACCGCTCGCAGATGCCCTGATGGATCTTGGCGCCGTTCCCGCCGTCCCGGATCCGGCTGATGGCCTCTTCCTGCGCGTCCTTGACGGTCTGGTACAGGCGCTTCAACTCCGGGGACGGCTTGCCCCGCACCACCGTCCGGGACATATCGGCGAAGTAGCGGGTCCGGCTGGAGCGCGGAAAGACATCGAAGATGATGCTGCAGTTCGCGGGCAGCGGCCCGCTGCCCTCATGATGAGGATCGCAGGCCTGGTCTCCTCCCGCCACGATCGTATGCTGCGCCACGCAGTCACGCTCCATGAGCGCGACGTTGATCAGCTTCTTGATTCGCTCGGACGTGAGCGGCTCGCCGTCCAGCCAGAGCACTCCGTCGCGCGCGGAGGCCCTGCGCAGCGTCTCATGCGCCGCCGCGACGGCCTCCTCGGTCGCCCGCTGACTGGCTTCGATGTAGCGTATCTCTTCCTCGGTCTTGATCGCCCGACTCTCGAAAAACGGCTCCGGCGCCGCGAGCAGTTGGTAGCCCAACTGTTGCAGGCGGAGGGCGTGGGTGAGTCCGAAATTCCCAGGCACCCTCAGCACCGAGACACCCGCTTCTTTCAGGACAGCGTGCACGATATCCGCAGGACGCGGATCGCCGAGCCCCTGCTCCCGCACCCGCCGCTCGATTTCCGTATACGACAATACGCGGTCCACGTGCGCCTGGCTGCGCGCCCGGTCCAGCTCCAGGTCGCTCATGATCACGAGCGTCTCGCCCTTCATCTGTAAAAAGATGAATGGGTCCGGCGCAATGAAGCGCGTGGCATAGTACAGGTTCGCGTCGGTCTCACTGGAGGCAATGAGCAGGGTCGTCGGTTCGATCATGAATCCGTCCGTTCGAGCCATCGTAACATTCGGCCCGCAGGCGATCAAGGCGAGCCGGGCGTGGGGCTTTCGGATGGCGCGCCGGGTGCTTCGGAGGGAGCCGGGAGAGACGTGGGTGGAGGCGCGGACGGGGGCGATGGCACTGCGGAGCCCGTTTCCTCGGACGGGGCGATCAATTCTTTCGGCAACATCACCGCGTTTCTCAGAACGTGGAAGGCGAGCTGGGCGAGACCGGTCAGCCCCGTTGCGAACGATTGGAGCGGCAGGTATTTCACCTCGGGGTTCTGCAGGGAGTCTTTCACCTCGAAGAGCGCGGTATCGATCCCCTTCCGCTCACCCGCGAACAACTTCCCGAACAAGGGAATGCTTCTCAGAAACTCCGAGTACGACCCGAACGGGCTGACGGCCATGACGAAATTCAACTGGTTGGCCGGCATGTCGTAGCTGCCGGCGCCGCTCATCTTCATCACCGGGCTGTCCACTACCAGATTTTCGGTGCTGACCACCCCTTCCTTGATCTGCAGGCTGGCGGTAATCTTGTCGAACGGCATCCCGTCCTTGCTCAGATCCACTTTCCCCTGCAACAACGTCGGGAGATTGAGGATACTCAGGATCTTGGACAGAGCGGTCAACTTCAAGATCCGTCCGTGCTCCACATACAGCTCCACCTTCCCATCCAGCGAGCCCAGCGTTCCCCGCTGATGTCTGCCGTGGCCCGAGATGGAGCCGGTCAGGAACAGGTCGCCGACGATCGGATGCTCCTGGGCGCCGAACAGGTGGGTGAACTCCTCGAAGGGCAAGCTTCCCAACCGGAACGTTCCTTCGCCCTCCGACGGCTTCCGTTTCGGCAACCGGAAGAACAGCCGGCCGCCGAGCGTGCCTCCCCCGGAGCGCCCGTCGATCTGATCCACCTCCACCTCCCCTTCGCCGATCCGGAGCTTGGCACTGAGATTCATGACCTCCAGCTGCTTGTACACGCCGTTGGTGATGCTGACCGACGCCGCCAGACGGCCGTTGGCTGCGAGGTCTTCGATAAAATCCCGCAGCGGTGAGCGTTCGCCCTTCGGAATCAGCAGGCCCAGGTCGAGCTGAGAGGACTCCACCGCGAGCTTGATGTCCGGTTCTCTCCTCCAGTTCCTGGCGATCCCGGACAGCCGAAGATCGCTATCCTTGATCCGGAACTCCAGTCGCTTGATCTCAGCCGAATGCCGGGTCAGTTTCACGCGGAGGTACAGATTGGACAGCGGATTCTCCAGACCCTTTGCCGCCACCATGCCGTCGGTGAGCGCCACCCACCCGGTGATCTGCCAGGCCTTCCAGTTGTTGCCTTTGCCCTTCACGTCGAGGGTCACTTCAACCGTGCCGGATTGCACCCCGCCGCCGATCGACAAACCTTGCGGCAGGCCGGCCAGCGAGACGGCGCCGGACACCAACGTTGCATCAATGCTGAATCTTTTGCCGATCTGCAGCTTCCCTTTCCCGGTCAGGCGGAAGGGTGGAATGGCCAGCTCGAGACGATTCAAGGCCACCGTGGCACCCTTCGTCATCTCGCCGTCGAACTCGAGCGCCGCCGGCGTGCCCTCGATCTTCTCGACAATGCCCGGAAAGCTCAGTCTCGTGTCTTGCAGCTCCAGCACGGCCTTCACGCGCGGCGTGCGGAGCGGTCCGGTGATCGCCGCGGCGATGCCCATCGATCCCTGGAGCGCCGAGTCGCCGAGCATGCCGGCTGGAAAGAGCCGGACGAGCTGCGGCACATCCGCTTTCGCGCGCACGGTCAGGCCCCGGAACATGCTCCCGGCTCCCATCGTCATGGCCCCCTGGATCTCGAACTGAGTCCGCCCGACCCGGCCCGTCAGGTTGTTGAACTGGACCTCAGTCGGGGAAAAGGTCAGCCTCCCGTTCAGGTTCGCGACGGGGTCCTTCATGGCCGGGCTCCGGAAGCCGACGTTCAAGGTCATGATCTCCGCTCCCCCGAATCGCAACCCCTCTTCCTCGCGGAGCGGTCCGGCGAGGCGCAGCGTGACTTGGGCGTCCCCGTTCACCTCCCGCAGAGCCGACAGGGTGCGGACCGCATTCTTCGACGACAGGGAGCGGACCAGAATGGAGACCAATTCGGTGCCGGGCACGTCGCCTTTCAACTCCATCTCCAAGGTGGGGCCGGTTTCCGACAGCGTGACGACGGCTTTGCCGCCGGTGATCCGGCTGGCTCCGTACAGTCCTGTCAGATCGTTCACACGGATGCGATCGGGCTCGATCGCGACCGTCCCGGCCAAGTCTCTCGCCGGAGTCTTTTCCTTCCCGATCAGCGCGTGGCCTTCCCGGACCTCCAGCTCGCCGGTAAAGGAGAACGCGGGCTGGGGCATTGTGGTGCCGCTGATGGTCGCGGTGATGACCTGGACCACCCCGCCGATCTCGTGTTCATTGACGACCTGCTGGATCTGCGGGTTCAACCACTCGACCGGAAACCGCTCATTGAGCTGAGCCAGACCGACGGGCGACGCGGAGAAGGTCAGCGAAAACGTGGGATGCGCCGTCATGAGCCCGGACAAGCTGGCCTGCCCGCTGATGGAAAGCTCCTCGATTTCAGCCGCCATGTCGGAAAGGACCGTGTCGTAGCCTGCCACACCGGGCACGATCTGGATTTGCCCCCGCAGATCGGCCACACCACGCAGCCTCTCGGGAATCGGGCGCGGGCCCAGAAAATCCGCGATCTGGCGGAGGTCGATTTTTCGCGCCTCCGCGCTGCCGATAAATTGCAGGGGCGCTTGCCGGTCGGCCCCTTCCTGGGGCGGTTGCGCCAATCCCATTGGACTTTCGGCCTTCGAGATTATGCCGTTGACGATGACGGGAAAGGGTCCCTGGCTCCCCTGCAGCATCGCCGAGAACTTGACATCCGCCGGTGGCCCAGTCGGCGCCGCGGAGATGACCGCCGTCACCGAGGTCAGTTGAAGGGACCGGATGCCATCGGGACGGAATTCGTCGATCAGCGTGAGCTCACCGTTCGTGAGCGCCGCCTCCCGGAACAGGAGCAGCATGCCGACCGGCCGATCGCGGCCCTGGGCCGCTTCGACCCCGGACGGAAGGTTCCAGTGACCGCTCGGATCGCGTCGCAGCTCCAACTGGGGGTGCTCGATGGCCAGGCGCTTCCACACGACCCGCTGACGGAGCAGCGGGAAGATGCGCAGATGCAGGTCGAGATGCTTGGCCCGGAAAAACGTCCGGGACGGATCCACGTCGCGCACCACGACGTCGGAGAGTTGAAGGCGCACCGGGAAGAGCTGGAGGTGGGCCCGGCCCACCTCGACCTGGCGGCCCAGTTGCACCTCGACCTGCTGGAGCAGCAGCCCCTCGACATACTGCGCGTCGAAGAACACCAGGAAAGAAGCGACCGCCAGGATGAGGAGACCGACAATGACGCGGACAAGGATCCGCAACCGACGAGGAATCCGACTAATTTTCACAAGGTGATCTCTTCCCTGCGCTGTAATCGAGCCAGAAATGACGCCCCATCTTACAGAAACCCGTTGGGGTTGACAATAGTTCTAACTAGTATTAACCTAACACAGACAAACAGAGCGGTTGCAAATGCAGCGGTTAAGAGATTTCAAAGACGACCCGTACCTCAAAGTATTGCGGCCCTTGGTCGAGGCCTACTCGGCGTTTGCGCGGGAAGGTAGCCGCCACATCCGGAACATGCGGCTCACGCCCTCCCAGTTCGACGTGATCGCCACGCTGGGCGATACCGGCGGCATCACCTGTTCCGAATTGTCGGCGGCCACGCTCGTGACGAAAGGCACCTTGACGGGGGTCCTGGACCGGCTGGAGGCCAAGGGCCTTATCCAGCGTGACGCCATCGAGGGGGACCGTCGATGCATCAGGATCCGATTGACCTCGAAAGGAGAGGCGCTGTTCCGCAAGACCTTCGCCGCCCACGCCGCCTTTTTGCGCCCGTATTTCGAGAGGGCGCTGACAAGAAAAGAGGCGGATCGCCTTCGGAAGTCCCTGCTTCACCTCCGGAACAGCTTTCAGCGAACCGCGAGACGCAAGGCGAGCGCAACGAAGGAGCTATGAACCGTTTTGGAGAAGTGAGCGAGAGGGAATTGTATGGACGCAACAGCGGAATACGTGGCTCGTGAAAACGCGGAGGATGTTCTCGACGCGTACTCGCGGGCTGTGGTGAGGGCGGCTGAGACCGTCAGCCCGTCCGTGGTCAATATTGAGACCCAGCGACGAGTCACCCACCGCAGGGAAGGCCGCACTCCGTGGGAGGCGCAGGGAAGCGGCTCCGGATTCCTGTTCACGGGAGACGGCTTCATCCTCACCAATAGCCACGTGGTGCACCAAGCCAGCAGGATGGAAGTGACCCTGCAGGATGGTCGCCTGACTCCAGGGTACATGGTAGGCGACGATCCGGGCACCGACCTCGCGGTCATTAAGATCGACGCGCCGAACCTAACGCCGGTCACGCTGGGAGATTCCCAGGCCATCCGGCCCGGCCAACTGGTCATCGCCATCGGCAACCCGTACGGATTTCAATGCACCGTGACTGCGGGAGTCGTGAGCGCCCTCGGCCGCTCCCTCCGATCCCGGTCCGGCCGGCTCATCGACAACGTGATCCAGACGGATGCGGCGCTGAACCCTGGAAATTCCGGCGGGCCGCTGGTGACGGCGCGTGGGGAAGTGATCGGCGTGAACACCGCCGTGATCTTTCCGGCTCAGGGGCTGTGCTTTGCCATCGCGATCAACACGGCCAGGTTCGTGGCTGCAAAACTCATCAAGGACGGGAAAATCAGGCGCAGCTACATCGGAGTCGGAGGCCAAAATGTTCCGCTGCCGCGCCGCCTGGTGCGCTTCCATAAGTTGGCGGCGGAAAGCGGCGTGCTCGTGGTCTCCGTGGAGGCCGCCAGCCCTGCGGAGAATGCCGGTGTCCGCCAAGGCGATGTCATTGTGACCTACGATGGTCAGCCCGTGGCGGCGATCGATGACCTGCACAAGCTGTTGACCGAGGAGAAGGTTGGAGTGAGATCGTCGCTGAGCATTCTCCGGCGAACAGAATTACTCACGGTTGACATCGTCCCAGAAGAATCTCCCATCGCACCTCTCCCCTAACAGGAAGGAGCCATCATGAAGGCGCTCTTTCAGACAGATGAGGCCTGGTCCAGTCTGGTGCTTCGCGTGGTGCTGGGGGTGGTCATGCTCCCGCACGGAGCCCAGAAGCTTTTAGGATGGTTCGGCGGCTTCGGCTTTGCGGGCACGATGGGGTTCTTCACGGAGCAGATGCATATCCCGGCGGCCCTGGCGTTCCTGGTGATCATCGCCGAATCCTTCGGAAGCCTCGGACTGATCGTCGGATTCCTGACGCGGATCGCGGCATTCGGGATCTCCTGCATCATGGTGGTCGCGATCGCGATGGTGCACTGGCCGCATGGCTTCTTCATGAACTGGTTCGGAAAGCAGGCCGGCGAAGGCTTCGAATACCACCTGCTGGTCCTCGGCATCGCCGTGGTCCTGATGGTGGCCGGCGCCGGCAAATGGTCCATTGATCGTGTTATTGCCCGGAAGCTGCAGTAAGGCGTCAGGCGGGTTGAACGTGCCTCCGCCTGTAAGCCGCGCCGCACCTCCCGGCCCTTGACGCTGGCAGGACTTCTCTTTAGACTTCAGCCATGAGCGCGATGAAGATCCTGGGGCACCGCACACAGACACGGCGGCCCGGATTCCAGCATCTCCCTGGATTTCTGGCGTTGCTCGCACGACTCCGCTCCGCGTCCGTCGGCCGCCCACGAGGCGTCTTTCGCTTTCGAACCTTTGAGGAGGCACAACGCTGGTGGGAACACAATCGCTACCCCCGGCCGCGCGACCCCCAACCATCGAAGACCTCAAGCGGATCGGGCGCGCCCTGAACACAGCCCACGCCCGGTACCTCATCATCGGCGGTTTCGCCGTCAACTACTACGGCTTCACCAGAGCCACCGAGGACCTCGACCTGTTGATCGCTCCGGACCCCGACAACATCGAGAGAGTCAAGCAAGCCCTCTGCGTCCTCTCCGATCAGGCAGCCAAGGACCTGACCGCTGCGGATTTCTCCCGCTACGCGGTGATCCGCGTTGTGGACGAAATCACCGTCGATCTCCTCATCAAGGCCGGAGAGGTGACCTACGAGTCTGCGAAGCCTGTTCCGGTCACCCTCGATGACGTGACGCTGCCGGTGGCCTCGCTTCAGACGCTCATTGAGACCAAGCCTGGCGTGCGTGAACGCGATCAACTCGATCGAGCCTATCTTTTGCGGCTCCTCGCCGAACAGGCCGAGGCACATAGAAAGCAGTCGCCGCCGGAAGAGGCACGCTGACGCGAGCCCATCAATCCCGTGGTCAAGGGCAGGCTTCTCACGCTTTCTGCAGGCCGCACGGAGATTCGCGCAGCCAGCGCGTGAGGTCGGCGGCCGGAAGCGGGCGGCTGATGTGGTACCCCTGGGCCAGATCGCACCCGAACTCGATAAGGCGATCCAACGTCTCTTGATCCTCGACTCCTTCGGCCACCACCTTGAAGCCGAGGCTGTGGCCCAGCTCGATGGTGGAGCGCACGAGCGCCACATCTTTCTGGTCCCGCATCCCGCCCATAACGAAGGATTTGTCGATCTTGATCTCATTCACCGGCATGGTCTTCAGATACGACAATGACGAGTACCCCGTGCCGAAGTCATCAATGGAGAGCTGGAGGCCCATGTTCCGCAGTCGGAGCAGCAACTCTCTCGCCACCTTGGGATCCGCCATCAGGGTGCTCTCGGTGATCTCGAGAACGAGTGAATCCGGCGGAATACCCCAGGTCCCCATCAGCCCGGCGACCTGGCCCGGGAGCTGTGGATCGGCCAGGTTGCGTGCCGAGAGGTTCACCGAGACGCGCAGCCGCAACCCCTCCCGATATCGTCCGTGAAATTCCCGCAGCGCTTCCTGGAGGACCCACAAGGTGAGCGGCTTGATCAGCCCGGCGTGCTCAGCCAGCGGAATGAATTGATCCGGTGGGATCATCCCCTGCTGGGGATGCTGCCACCGCACGAGCGCTTCAACCCCGCAGACCCGCCCGGAGGACAGCGCGATCTCCGGCTGATAGTGCAGGATGAACTCGTCGCGAGTGAGCGCCTGACGGAGATCCCCGATCAGCCCCAGACGGTGAGGACTATAATGGTCACGCTCGGCGGAATAGATCGCATAGCCATCGTGGCCGCCCTTGGCCAGGTACATCGCCACATCGGCCCGCTGCAGCAGAGTCGTTGCATCCTCCCCATGTCCGGGGTACAGCGCAATCCCG
>Ga0114945_10001898_pt1 | contig 12643 bp, 20 predicted proteins | sample OV2TP3_FD_87194 | JGI IMG/M metagenome (GOLD analysis project Ga0114945, IMG submission 87194) | Hot spring microbial communities from Beatty, Nevada to study Microbial Dark Matter (Phase II) - OV2 TP3 | ecosystem: Environmental > Aquatic > Thermal springs > Hot (42-90C) | place: USA: Beatty... | reverse complement strand
GATGGGATGGACGAGTCAGATGCACAGCCATGTGTGCGTCCTGCGGCACCAGGAGCGTTTCCATCGTTCCTGGCCATCGCCCTGACACGGTTCAGAAAACATCTCCCCTCGCACCCCGCCAAGCCTCGCCTATCCCTGTGGGGCCCCTTGCGATGCTGCAGTCTCGCGTTTAAGTGGTTCAAACGCGATCCCTAAGCCGAGGTCAATTCTCGTGTCCGAAACAGAACATCACTTGCGAGAGCGGAGGGTTTTGAGTACGATGGTTGTGAACTGCCGGAAACACAACAGCCCCGGGAAGCTTGGCGGCGATCTCCGGGGCTGTCGCGTACCCGAGGACCTCCCGTAGGAGACCCCCGTTTGCTGTCTACCAAGCAATTTTACCGATTGTGTCTGGGTTGTCAACGTAGGGAGACGCCTTCCCGGCCTGGGGCTGGTGGGGCAACCCCACATGACGCCTGGCGAATTGCGCCCTGAGCCTCAGTGCCCAGCGGCGCATTTTTTTTGGCTGAGCCTCAAGCGGAGGCATGGATCTATGGCGCGACCGATGACCTATCCCGTGATTATTGGCGTCAGGCTGCGGCCGGAGGACGTGGTGAAGCTGGATACGCTCTGCCAGCGGACGCATCGCCCCCGAGCTGACTTACTCCGGCTGCTCATCACGCGTGCGGAGGAGACCGGGCTGGAGGATGTCCGGCTGGCCGGTGACATCGGCCTGAGCAACCCCCGCATGCGGAGCAGCCATAGCGTGGTGGAGGTGGACGGCTGACAAACCCGTAGGAAGGAGCTGCGATGGCCCTGGTACTTGTGCAGGATGATGCCCCCGAAACCCCCTCCCCATCACCCCCTCGACTCCTCCCCTCCATCAGCATCCCCGCCTTTACCGCCGCTCTCCAGGAACGCATCCAGGCGAGGACCCGCCTGACGGAGGCGGGTATCAAGACTGATATTGTTGGGCAGATGCGCCGGTTCCGGGAGACAGAGCTCGCCTTTGTCCAGGCAGGCACGCCTGCCTATGAGGCCTTCCGGCCCCATCTCCGCCACATTCAGCGAATCCATGCGATGACCCTCGCTCCCCTGCTAGCCCTCCACGATGGCATCCAGCAAGATCTCGCACGGATGCAGCCGTGGGGCGCGTTGGCGGCGGAAATCCGGCGGGCACAGGACTTCGCGAGACCGCTCACGGAGGCGCTCGAAGTCCTCCGGCAGCAGGCGATGACGAGGTGGCAAGAGCTCTCACGGCTGTGGCTCGATCCCTGGACCATCGAGCGGCGGGCGTTGGTGGACGTGCTCGAGGCCGTGGAAACCGGAGCAGCCGAGGAGGCGTTGACCTGGCTGCTGGGGCGCCTGGGGTTGCCACAGGACCATGTCACTGCTCTGTGGGATGTCCTGCTCGCACAGCGGTGGCGTTTGGCCCCCCGACCGTTTGCCTACGTAGCAAAGGCCGTCCGGGCGCTGTACCGACGCCAGGCCGCCCCGCGAGGGCGCTTGTTCAACGGCTCACAGCTCTCTCTAGATACGCCCGGGCCCTCGCAGCCTCTCGTGACCCCTCCGTTTACCGCGCGCGATCCCCTGGCCGAGGTGGAAGCGAATTGTACGCTTGAGCGAGCGTGCCTGCTTGCCGGGCTCACTCCGGATGCCCTCACCATCGCCAAGCTCCGGTTGCAGTACGGGGACGCGATCACTCGGCGCGAACTCCCCGCCCTGCTGAACTGGCCCCGCCCCCGGGTCGAGGCAGCCCTACGCAATGTTCAGCGGAAAAGGGTAGCGGTGAAAAATATTTTAAGAGCGGGCTAAAACCTGTCGCCAAAACCCCCGGTCCAAGGACGCTATTAGTAGGGGATCACTTCAGCGAGGAGGGATCACGATGCAGGCCACACTCGAAATTGTCTATCGCGGGCAGATCGGGCATCCCCTCACGGCCGCGGTAGTGGAGGATCGGGAATTGCTGGTGGCGGTGGCCAAAGCCGCGATTGCCGAGGCCCACGAGAAGGCCGATGCGATGGAAGAGGTGGATGAATTCGTCGCATCGCTCCAATTGGAAGAGGCCGAACGGCTGGAGCGGGTGCTCACCCGGCTCATCCCGGAGCTGCAGAGCCATCCAAAGCTGCGGGTGTTGAACCTCCCCACGACGGAGGCCTCGCCCTCAGATACGGAGGCCGGCGATGCACGATAGATCGACGGACGTGGGTCGGTGTGCGAGCATGGCGGGCGTGGCGTCCTTTCTTGGGACAAAAGAACGCCAGCCCGGGCTGACTCCCCGAGCTGGCGCAAGACTTGGTGCGGCTTTCGCGGGCGACACCAAAGGAGCATATTGCTATGCCTGACCTAAGTATATCCCATGGTGACAAGGGTACTCAAGAGAATCCTGAACTCCAAGCCTCCTTCCACCCCGACCACTGGGCAGACCTCAAAAACAGCGGCCTGAGTGATGAGACCATCCGGGCACTCGGGATCCATTCCGCACGACCAGGTGACATTCCTAAGCTGATCGGCTGGACTCCGCCCAAGGTGAGATCCGCTCTGGTGTTCCCCTACCCCGGCGAGAACGGCTTTTGTCGCGTGAAGGTCTTCCCACCCTTCACCAACGCCGCGGGGCACAGCGTCAAATACCTCCAGAGGAAGCGGTCGGGGGTGCGTCTCTACCTTCCTCCCTTGGCGCAATCGGTGGTGAAAGACCCGACTGTCCCGTTCGCGTGGACCGAAGGTGAGAAGAAGTCGGCACGGCTTGTTCAAGACGGCCGGCCCTGTGGAGGCCTGGGCGGACTGTGGAACTGGTTGGAAGAAAATCTTCCCATCGCGAAGCTGGATGAAATCGCCCATGCCGACCGTCTGGAGACCATCTATCCCGATTCCGACGTCTGGGCACGGCCTGATCTTCTGAAGGCGGTGTATGCCTTCGGACGTGAACTCCAGGCACGGGGGGCAAGGGTAGAGGTGGGCATCTTACCCCCGCGTGCCGATGGCACGAAATGCGGCCTTGACGACTTCTTGCAGGAGCGGGGTTGTCAGGCCCTCGATGTGATTACATCTCTCTCGCTCAAGAACAAGACGTTCACGGGGTTTGCCTCGTGGTGGCAGGGGTGGCGCCGGTCAAGCCTCCATACCTCACGTCGAAAGGGACGCAACGCCGCATCATCGCCATTGGCTGCATGTCCCTATCGCGATCAAGGTGGGCGCCTGGTCTACCTGGTCGAGAAGTTGATGTCTGGCGAGAAGACGGTTGAAGTGGTCCCGATCTCGGATTTTTCGGCGCGCATCACTGAGGAGAGCGTCGGGGAGGATGGGACCCGGACTTTCGGCATCGAGGGCAAGACGGTGGCAGGGGCGCCCTTCCGCCTGGAGCTGGCCGCTGGCGATTTCGCCGACGAGCGCCTGCTCAAGGGGGCACTGACCCAGGCCTCTGGCGCGCAATCCCCGGTGCGGGCGGGGATGGCCAAACATCTGGGTCCGGCCATTCAGCTCTTGACGAAGGGCGAGGAGCTGCGGCAGGTGCGACGCTATGAACGCGCGGGATGGGCTGATGGACGCTTTTTGTTGCCAGGCCGGGACCTCCCGAATATCCGTGTCGATCTTTCACCAAAGCTCCCGTACCGCGTCCATTCTGACGCGGAGCTCTCCCAGGGGCTGGAGGCCTTCGAAGCCCTCCTGCAGGCCATGACGCCGAGTCGATCCACCGTGGCCGCCACCATCGCATTTGAGGCGCCGCTGGCCCGACTGGCGGGGTGGCGTGATGAGCGCTACGCCCTGTTTCTGGCCGGCCGGACTGGCACGTTGAAAACCTCGTGGACTCAGGTCTTGATGAGTCTCTACGGCGAAGGCTTCCTGCAGGATGCCACCCTCCTGAAGTGGGGCGAGGGGGCGACGACCAACGCCATCATGGCCTACGCGACACAAGCGTATGACCTCCCCTTCATGATCGACAATTTCAAACCTGGGACGGGTGGGGGCCCACGAGATTTCGTCAACCTGATCCACAACATTCTGGAGGGCGGGGAGAAGGAGCGCTTGACCCGGGCAGCGACCCTTCGCGAGACCAAACCAGTTTTCTGCTGGCCCTTTGTCACGGGTGAGGATGTGCCTGACCACGATCCCGCAAGCCTGGCTCGTATCCTTGTCGTGCACTCGTCCTGTGAACCGGGGCAACCCAATAAATTCTTGGCAAAAGCCCAAGAATTAGCACCCCACCTGAGCGCGGTCGGCCAGAGCTGGCTCACATGGCTCGAGGGGGACGAGGCCAGAACACTGAGCCAGGATCTGCGGGAGATGTTCCCGGGCTACCGTGCCATGTGGGCTGAGCGATTGCGGAAGCTCCGGCCGGATATGGTCAACATCCTACGAGTCGCTACGAACCTCGCCACGAGTGAGGCGACCTGGAAGATGCTGACCTACCATCCGACGCTTAGCGCACTCGCGAAGCAGTATGTAAAAGCTCATGCCGAGGGGTTGAACGAGGTTGCGAGCACCATGGCGAGCGCAACCGCGGAGTCTTTGGAAGCGAGTCGGTACTTGTCCGTGCTGCGGGAGCTGCTCGCCAGTCAGCGGTACATATTGTTGCCGAAGGGGGAGGCTCCGACCAATGAGAGCGAGCGCGACCGGATGCTCGGGTGGCGCGATCCCGATGGGAGCGTGTACCTCCTCCCGAAACTCGCGCGGGACGCGGTATCGCGGACGCTGGGGAAAGACGGCCTGGCCATTAGCGACCAGACGCTACACGCCCAACTGCAAGCCTTGGGTGCGATACAGAGCGCGAACCCAGGGCGAGAGACCAAAGCGCTCAAGAGTGACGGAAACCTCATACGGACACTACACTTACGCAAGGAGTGCCTCGCCGGTCCAGAGGGGGGAGACGTCTGATGCGGTTTCCACCTTTGACCCTCCGGTTTCCACAAAGTTTCCACCTTTTTGGAAAGGTGGAAACGCTCTATCCCCTACTCACCCTGGGGAGAGAGAGACTTGGTTTCCGAGTTTCCACCTTTTTTTAATGTCCCTTTCATACGCGCGGTCCATGTTTCTCGCCGAGATGCATGGCACGATTCCTCTGCATCGTATGCGTGTGAAGAGCCAGAAATCTGGGGACTGTGTGTATAGGAAAAAAGGTGGAAACTCGGAAACCGAACCCAGAAAAGCCGCGTCAGTCATGGGTGTACTCGGTTTCCACCACCCTGGAAACCGGTGGAAACTTTCGGTACAAAGGTGGAAACCGGGCTCTTGTGTGTCCCGATTGGCGGGGACACGGAGGAGAGGGGACGCGGATGGACCTGAATAAGTGTGTGCTCATCGGCCACATCACCATGGCCGGGCCGAAAATCTCGTGGAACGACAAGGGCGTGGCGACCTGCACGTTCTGGCTGCGAGTCGATGAGCCGGGCAAGGACGGTGCGGTCTACTCGTCCTACCTGCCCGTGGAACTCACCGGGAAGTATGCGGGGGACGCGGCCGAGCAGCTCAACGCGGGGGATGACGTGCTGATCGACGGGAAGCTCAAGTATAAGTCCACGGGCACCCGCGACGGCAAGAAAACCGGAACCATCGTCGTCTCCACATGGTTCGTGACGAAGGCGCCAGCCCCCACCGCGCCACAGGACGCCCCCGCGCCAGGCCAGAGCCACACGCAGGGCGATGCCTGGGGGGCCGGCCCGGCCCCGGCTGCGACGAAGAAAGGGAAGCCACGGTATCCGAAGTGGCGACCCACAGCGGAGAGCCCGAATTAATGAACGCGGACCTCGTGATTGCCGAGCTGCCGAAGAATCCCCTGGAGAAGCTGGTTATCAGCCTGCGGGAGTATCGCGGCTTCAAATTTGCCGACATCCGCCTACATTTCCTGGGTGATGACGAAGAGTGGCATGCCACAAAGAAGGGCATCACCGTGAGCCCGGATCTCTGGGAGGAGTTCCTGGCCGCCATCGGGAAGGTCTCGGCACATCTCCCCGCAGAGGACGCACCCCGGCGGCGATCGCCGAGGGGAGCGGCGAGGGGATGAACGCCACGCGCAAAGGGGACGGCACGGCAGCATGAGTCGTCACGTCAATCAATTCTATCACTTACACATGTGGTCCGTTTCACTCCGGCTGTCATCCCTGCCTCGACGGCGCCGGCGAACGCGGGGCAGACAAGGGTCCTCTGTGCGTGACATCCCTCACTCGCCGCTTCAGAGTGAAATTCCCCCACACTAAGGGGCCTGACTATATTCGGTGAGATCTTTTTCCAAAATCCTCAGGCGGGAGGCGATGGGCAACATCTTCAGTACCCGGTGGTTTGGCTCCCGGAAAAAGCGCCTGGTCGAGGCGTGCCTGTCGCTAGACAGCGGATGGTTCGCGCGGATGTATCACTGGTCTGCTGAGACCGAGACGCACGGCACGCTCACCTGGATCGACCCGGAGACCGGCGCCCTCCGCGGGGGGTGCACGTTTGATGCGGCGACGTGGGACGTGACAGACGCGTGGCTGATCCTCCGCGCCCAGGACACCAACACGGGGCAGCCCGTGCAATGGGCGATTGAGTTGACGACCACACGCCCGACCTTCGGGGGCCTGCGCTGGTGGTTCCTCTGCGGCGGGCAGGGGGGACACGGAACGCCCTGTCGGCGGCGCGTGAGAACCCTCTACTTGCCCCCGGGCAGCCGCTTCTTTGGCTGTCGGGCCTGCCATAGGCTGACCTACCGGAGCTGCCAGGAAGCCCACAAATTTGACCGGGGGGCCTATGCCGAGCTCGCGCACATGCAAGGCATCACGCCGGCGGAGATGCACGCGCGGATGACCGCAAGACGCCCAGCGGGGTGAGGGGCTGGCGCAAATCCCTGAAATTTTCCACACCGTATATGCAAGGGCGCGGGGGGTGGGACTCCGATCCGGGGATTCGCGTTTTCGCCCGCGCCCGCCGTCGGCTGCCGTCGGCCCTGGCAGGAATTTCGAGGCCCCCCTCCCCCCCCTTCGCCACGCATCCCCCTCGACGCCTCGGACCCGTCGGCAACCTTCCCCCTCTGGGGGGGAAACATGGGCAAATGCGACCGCATCCTTACATCAATGTGCGCACCGACCCAAACACTCAGTCAAAACCAACCATGCCACCTGCCGGTTCAGCCGACGTCACGCGCGAGCCCGCCATGGGCGAACTGGTAGGCGTTATGGAGGACCCTTACATATGTGTGAACACCTGTGGAGCCTCGAAGGTCTCTGCGCCCAAGGAGGTTTTGGCCCATGATGAACCAAAACCTGCAGTGTGAACACCTGTGGAGCCTCGAAGGGCTCTGCGCCTCACGCCCAACTCTCCCAACCCCTGGCCTTACTTGAGTGTGAACACCTGTGGAGCCTCGAAGGTCTCTGCGCCCGCCTGCCCGGGAGCCCGCGTCCAGTCTAGTCGCATCACCCCGGTTGCGAGCGTCGTTACCGGTAACGCCCCTGAGCGCTTCCCCGCCCGGCCTGCGTGGCGTGCGCATTCCGGGATTTCCCTGCATGTATCAGCGCTTGCGCGTCTGCGAGCATCCCCGAAGTGCTCGGCATACACCGGCACACCCTACGCGCGCGGGGGGCTTAGGCTTCGCTGGGATCGAGCCCGAGCAGGGGGATCTCCCAGCCCAGCCGCGCAAACAGCTCCGCCGTGGTGGTGATGGGTCTGACATGCCGCTCACGTGCGTCTCCGCGCCGGATCGCGTCCCGATGCAAGAGCGCGGCGAGCGACGCGTTCTCGGGATCGCAGAGCCCGCAAGCGGCGGCGCCCACATGATCGAGCGGGACCTTGCGCAGCTCTGGCACGCCTGGCTTGGGGGGTGGCAGCTCCTGCAGGGAGCCGGTGAAGCCGAAGGACGGCCCATCGGCCAGGCGGGCCTGATACCCGGGCTGGGCCTGGAGCTGCTCCAGGATCGCCAGGACCTGGGCGTGAGTGAGCTCGGGGGTGATATCCTCATGGCGGTCTAGATCCACCACACTGAGCACGCTGTTCTGATAGGTGACGATCTCGTACATGGGCGAGCCCTCCGTGTCTGGGGATTGATCGGTGACAGGCCGGATGATCGCCCGTGGGTCCCCTGCCCGTCAAGCGCGATGTGCCGCTCAGTCTATCCACGTCCTAGACTGAGCCCCTCTGGAAGGTCTCCACCGCTCCGTCCAAAGGAAAGGTAGGATGAGGAATCAAATCATAAGATCGAATAATGTTGAAGCACCCCCCTTCCCCCTCCAGGGGGTGGAGCACGACGAAGGGCAACAGCCCTCGCCCCCCCCTCGCCCCCGCCGGGGGAGTGAGCACGACGGACGGCACAGCCCGAAGCCCACCCACCGCCCCGATGCACGACCAGAGGGAACAGCCTGGTGACAGACCAGGGGGCACTGCCGAGATGCGCGGGCACGTGGCGCCGCATATCTTCCGTTCCGGTATCGGAACGGGGGCACTGCCGAGCGGGCGGGCGCGTGGCACGCGCGAGCGCTGGTGAGCGACGCCATGCTCAGGGGGTGAGGAGGCCAGGCCGGGCGCGGGTGCCTGGGGAGGCCGTGGCAGGACCCTTCGAGGGGCCGAGGGCTCTGACACCGTTCCAATATCGGTCTGGATAACAGAACGGGGTCGCAGAAGGCTCCGGGTGCGGTATCTTCAGATACCCTACCCGATGCTTCCCGCTCCGGGGGGGAAGGTTGCCCACGGGCCCAAGGGGGCGAGCGCTCTGCGACACGTGAGGCGGGCGCGAAGCCGTGCGCCCACGTCACGGGCTGGACGCCCACGAGAAGCCGAGCGGCGAGGGGGCTCCGGGCCGGCGCATCCTCCCCCGCGCGGTGGGTCATGCCACGTGTGGGTTGTGGGCGCCAGAGCGCACCGCCCGGTCGGCGGCGGGGGGACGGTGGCTTAGGGGAGGGAATTGTCAGCGGCCGTAGAAAATTCGATGGCCCTGGCAGCCTCCAGGACGCACGATCTCCCCCACCCCCCTTACCCTAGGTAGCCCCCGTATGCTGTTCGCATCGCCTGGCCTGAGCGCGGCCGGGCTGCGGTCCCTTCCTGACGATCGCCACGACCCCCTGGCGCCGATGAGTGTCCATGACCGATGGCGAAGCGTCGGGAGTCCATGACCGAAGAGGACCCTCACGCATCGATCACCCCATGGCGCCCGGGTACCCCCATGGATGCCTGATAACCCTATGGATGCCCCCGGCTGTCAGTGTGGGGACCCACGCGGTACACACACCGTCCGGTGTGGGCCCCTTCCCGGCGGAGGCTGCCTGCCCAGATCGCCACTGGTCGCACGATCTCGCCCCACCGCATACCGACATAGCGCCCCTCTCGCCCCTCGCGTCTGAGCGGCAGCCGAGTGTAACGTTTTCCCAAAACGTTACACTGGCCCCCGCTCCCCGAATAAATGTAGGGAACCGGACGAAAGTGTCTTGACAGACGTGTCCCCAGGGGCTATATTCCTAGATGAAAGTGGATGCAGTCGGACGAAACGGATGTATCGCACGGGGGAGGGGGACACCGATGAAGGGATGCCGACCGTTAGCCGAGGATGAGGCGGCCGTGGTCTCGCAGAGTTTTGGTGGGACGTATGCGGCACGGGACAAAGCGCTCTTCCTGCTGGGGCTGAAATCTGGCTTCCGGATCTCCGAGCTCCTGAGCCTGAAGGTCGGGGACGTGTACCAACGCGGGCGCCTGGTTGATCGCGTCACGGTCGCCCGGGCCCACATGAAGAAGAAAACCGAAGGCCGGACCGTGGTGCTCCACCCCGAGGCAAAGGCGGCCCTGGCGGCATGGCTCAAGGCCTTGCAGGCGACCGCCGAGCTGCTCCCCACCATGGCGCTGTTCCAGAGCCGAGAGGGCGTGAATCGTCCTATCAGTCGCGTGCAGGCCTGGCGGATCCTCGAAGACGCCTATGCCACGAATGGCCTGACCGGGAAGCTGGGGACCCACAGCCTACGCAAGACCTTTGCGAACCGCGTCTACGACAAGCTGGGGCATGACCTGGTGAAGACCCAGCGGGCGCTCGGGCATAAGAACGTCAATTCGACCGTCTCCTATCTCTCGTTCCGGGAGGAGGAGATTGACGCGGCGATTTTGGCGATGTAAGGGGGGGGCTGGTAATGGAGGAGCTGTTGACGCCCAAAGAAGTCGCGGCGAAACTCAAGCTCTCGGAAAAGAGCATCCTGGATTATCTCCGCGACGGCAAGTTGACCGGCGTGAAGGTGGGGAAACACTGGCGTGTGAAGGCGCCGGACCTGGAAGCGTTCTTGAGGCCCCCGCTCCGGGTGGTGAAGAGCCCGGAGGCCGAGGACCAGGCCGACGCGGTGAAGACGGAACGTCCCTAGAACGTTCCGTCTGAGGAGGGGACCGCCATGCACCCGACCGACCCCGCGCATGAGGCGAAGCGAGACGCCTTCGACCACGCCGTCGAGACCCTCGCACATCACCAGGCGCAGAACGGAGCTAACGAAATCCTGAACCTCACCGAGGCCGCGAAGCTGGCGGGTGTGTCCCGCGGCCGGCTCTACCGGGCTATCGAGACCGGACGGCTGGACGCGATGCCCGGCGGGGGGCCCGGGAAACCCACCATGGTCACGCGGGAGGCCCTGCGACGCGCGGGGTTTCCAGTGTCGGAGGCCTCCGAGGTGCGTGTAGAACGTTCTATGGAACGTTCTGACATGGAGCCCCGAGCGGAGATGGAACGTCTCATGGAACGCTTCATGGAGCAGGCGGTGGAACGTTTCATAGAACGTCTCACCGAGCGGTTGCCGGCGATCCTCGCCCCGGTGATCGAACGTTCCATAGAACGTCACGAACGTTCCGAGAACGTTCCGCCGATACCCCCCACGCTATCGCCCCCCACGCCCAGGACCTCGCACGCGGCGATGCTTCCCAGGCTATTGGCCTGGCGGCAGGGGGGCGTGAGCGGCCGGGAGATGGCGCGGCGCCTGAACGCTGAGGGGGTCCCCACCGTAACCGGGCGCGGCCAGTGGACCGATGGACAGATTTCGCGGATGCTCCGGGCGCATGACGGTGAACGTTCCGCCGAGGGAGGGTGAGCGATGGCCCTGTACCGCTATGAGGTGGGACAGCTCTACCACATCGGCCGGACCCGGGGGCCGGAGGCCGGCGAATACAACTACCGGAGCGGCGCCCTGAGTCGCAGAAACGGGATATGTGTTTCTTGGATTCAGGAGGAATCTTATGGCTGAGGATGTTCGTGACATTGTGGATCATCGGCCCTGTGGCCACCGCTCGTACCAACATCCGCTCTTGCTGATTCGCCGACGCACCGCGGACGAACTCTGTTACGACTGTGCGGAGCGGGCGGGTGAATCGAACGAGCCTCGCGGTGGGGATATCGTGACTTGGGTGAGCACGCTCATCGCGAGTGCCCTCGTCCTGTTGGGGATTCTGGCCTATAATGGGCTTTTTTTCTGGTAAGGATGGGAGGGAGAGCGATGCGGAAGATCCTGATACTGCTGGTGATTGTGTTGATGGCGACGGTGAGCGGTGTTGCGCTGGCACAAAGCGAGTGTACCACCTCGCGGAATCCATTGAGCGGGAACCTTGAGACCCGCTGCCAGTAGAGGGGAGGACGGATCGATGACAAGCATGCTCAAGTGGATCATCCTCGGCTGGGCGCTGGTCGCGGCGTTTGGCATCATCGGGAGCCTCGTCACGATCGCCAGGGGGCAGGACTACGTGATTCGGGATTACCTGGGGCGCGAAATTGGGCGGATTGAGGAAACTCAACGGTCGAAAAATTCCCGGTGGATGCAAGAGGAGACCGAGCGGATGGAGCGCCAGAACCAGCAGACGATTGACCGCATGGAGCGGGAAGAGCAGCAGCGCCGTCTCCGGCATGACCGCTGGATCTACGGCCGGTAGCGCGACGGGAGGGCTGGGGGCGGCTGGGACACCGCCCCTGGGTGGGCTTAATGGAACGTTCGATGAGATGTATTGCGGAACGTTTTGACGGAACGTTCCGAGCGGAGGGAGTCATGCCCCTGAAAGACCGACTGCATGCGTTAGTGGACGAGCTGCCCGAGAGTGAACTCCTGACAGCTGAGCGGGTGCTGTCCGCCCTGACCGTGACGGCGGATCCCGTCCTACGGGCGCTGCTCGAAGCCCCCTGGGATGACGAGCCCGAGACGGAGGAGGAACGCCAGGCCGTGCAGGAGGCCCGGGAGGAGCTGGCCCGCGGCGAGGCAATCCCGGATGCGGAGCTGTGGCGGAGACTCGGGCATGCCCCGCGCCCTTGAGTGGATGCCGGCGGCCGAGCGCGATCTTCGTCGGTTAGAGGCTCCAACGCGGGAGCGCATCCGCCAGGCCGTGTATCGCCTGGCAGACACCGGCCAGGGGGATGTGCAACGGGTCCAGGGGACCGCCGATGAATGGCGGTTGCGAGTGGGAGACTGGCGCATCCGGTTCCGCTATGTCCCAGGCACTCAGACCCTGCAAGTGCTCCGGGTGCGCCCGCGCGGGGAAGCGTATCGTTGACCCCGCCTACGGCACCGGCGGCTTCCCCATCGCCAGGACATACGATCGACCTCGCGCACTGAGGCGTTCTGCGCTCATGTGCACCGATGGGATGGACGAGTCAGATGCACAGCCATGTGTGCGTCCTGCGGCACCAGGAGCGTTTCCATCGTTCCTGGCCATCGCCCTGACACGGTTCAGAAAACATCTCCCCTCGCACCCCGCCAAG
>Ga0114945_10001895_pt1 | contig 12654 bp, 13 predicted proteins | sample OV2TP3_FD_87194 | JGI IMG/M metagenome (GOLD analysis project Ga0114945, IMG submission 87194) | Hot spring microbial communities from Beatty, Nevada to study Microbial Dark Matter (Phase II) - OV2 TP3 | ecosystem: Environmental > Aquatic > Thermal springs > Hot (42-90C) | place: USA: Beatty... | reverse complement strand
TGAGTTATAAGGAAGCCAATAGTTTAGCTGGTATAATATTAAAGGCAATGACAAAAATGCATACATGGACCACCAGAACTGGTTTATATACAGGAAAAGTATCGATCCAGAAGCTTTTCTTGAAAATAAGCTTTTGTTCTTCACAATTGCCTGCAAAGTCCCTATCCACCATCTTGAGCGCTGCTTGTAAAGATCTTTTATGTTATGTGGCACAATTGTATAACCAATGGCCTTAGAGCAATTTATGGTTTTATATCCGGATTTTCTAATTTCCAGTGCTGTATCTTGATCTTCTGCAAGGGTGTCTTTTTTAAAATATCCTATCTTTTCTAGTGCTTTTTTTCTATAGCAGGCTAAAGAGCCTGAGAACCAAATGCCATTATTAAAAACAGTTGAAAAGCTGTTCCTTATCAAGTTGCTGAAATGATACTCTATGTTTTGAAACGTAGCGATTAGCGACTTTTTATTCTTGACATTATTGTTGCCTGTTGTCGCACCAACATTTCTATCAGCAAATGGTCTAAGCAACTCTTTAATGCAGTCTTTGTCAAGCGTTGTATCAGCATCAACTGTTAAAACAAACTCGAATGATGAAGTTTGTACCCCTAAGTTCAAGGCTTCCACCTTGCCAAGATGATTTTGCTGAAGAATTTTCAGATTTTTGTATTTTTGTAGTATCTTTAGTGTATTGTCAGTCGAACCGTCATCAATTACAATAATTTCTGCTTTATTCTTTGGATATTTTGAGTTGTAAATGGACTTAATGCATTCTCCAATGTTATCCTCTTCATTATAAGCTGGTATAATTATGCTTACATTCGGCTCAAAGTTTTTGCTCTTGCCATGAAAGAATCTTGATATAATAAATACCGAAACAATGAAAATTAAGAATAAAAATAACATGCCAAACAATACGCTTGATAAAATCATAATGAGGTCTTTCATATTATTAACTAAATGCTATTGTGTTTTATTGTAAACGATAACAAAAGCCTTAATTCTTTTTAAATATTTCTATAAGCTATTTGCCAAGGCAGCCATACCAATATTTTTGCAAATTTCGCTATAGCCTGCAATGCACATGCCAACTCCTGTAAGATAAAAAACATAAACTAAAAGCCCAAGTATCACACCTATAATAGCATACCACTTCCCTCCATACTTATCTGGCTCTTTTTTTATGTTTCTTAATGATTTCACTCCAAAATAAATGGCCAATACACCAAAAATAAGATTTAGTAGGGGTATCCAAAATGTCACTCCAAAGATGAAAGATGCTCTTGCCATCCTCTTGCTTTTTTCCATAAAGATTAGCAGTATTAATTCTATATTAAAACCTTTGCCAAAATGTTAAGAACACTTCCAAAAAATCCAAAATAATCGATCTGAGACCTGTCAAAAATGTATTACATTTTTTAGCACACACAAACCTTTGGTTTGTTTTGTATGCACTGTAAGGGTTAAATAGATAACCATCCAACGAAAAAATTCGTTTTTGTGTAATTTCCAAAACAACAAATTTTATAATAGTGATAATAATGCTAAATGGCTAGAATGGATGAAGAACTAAATAAGCTACCAACAGGCAGTAAGGTACTTGATCTTATGCTTAATGGCGGCTACGAAAATGATGCAGTAACTACTATTTATGGACCAGCTGGATCTGGCAAGACAGTGCTTTGTATTTTATGTGCAATTAATGTTTCCAAAAATGGCAAGAAAATAGTTTACGTTGATTCTGAAGGCGGATTTTCAGTTGTAAGGCTGAAGCAAATATGCTCCCACATCAATTTGGAATACAAAAGGATTCTAGAGAACATGATATTTCTTAGGCCTATAAGCTTTGCCGAGCAGAAAAAATCCTTTGAAAAGTTAAAAGACCTTGTCAATGACAAAATCGGGCTTATCGTTGTGGATACTATTGCTATGCTATATAGATTAGAATTGGGCAAGAATGAAGATGTTTATAACATAAACAGGGAGCTGGGCAGGCAGATTGGATTTCTAACCGAAATAGCCCGAAATAAGAACATTCCTGTCTTGATTACAAATCAGGTTTACACAGATTTCGATGAAAGGGAAAAGGTCAATATAGTTGGTGGAGATATTCTGAAATATGGAAGCAAATGCTTGATAGAACTGCAAATAACTCCAAACGGCAACAGAAGAGCAATATTGCGCAAACATAGAAGCATTCAGGCAGAAAAGGAAATTTTATTCAAGATTGTAGAAGGAGGCATTATAGGGACTAAAGAGAGTAGAGGGTTTAAGTTGTTTTAAATGACAAAAAAAGATATTCTTTCGAGAATTAATTGGAAATTGTTTATAAGACACCCTATCGCAAAAGCTTTTTTTGATACAAAAGATAGAGATGAATTTGCCAAAGATTTGGATTTATATGCTAAAGGTGATGAGAATTTTCAAGGGATTATCAATCAAAAGGGATTAAGCAACGTAGAAATAAGAAATATAATTGATCGCATAATAGCGGTAACTTCAAGAAGAAGGTTTATGAAGGCTGCCGCTGCTTTTGCGGTTACTACTGCGATGCGTGTCAATACTGGAGACAGTACAATCGCAAATCCAGAAATTATTTCTAATCAAAATTACAAAGGCAAGCTTCCTGTAAAAGGTATTGGCTACGATGTTGGCACAAGATACGCTCCTGACTTCGTAACAAACAAAGATATAAGCTACGAGTTGGTGAAAAAGAATTTGTATGAAATAAAAAATGGCTTGAAATGCAATGCTGTTAGGATTTATGGTGAGGATATAAGCAAATTAATTGAATGCTCGAAGATAGCATTAGGCTACGGCTTGCAGGTATGGTTTTCTCCAAGATTGATTGATGGGACAAAGGAAGCAACTTTAAGATACATAAGGGATAATGCATTAGAAGCTGAGAAGTTAAGAAGATTAAATTCCAATATTGTTTTTGTCATAGCAAATGAATTAACTCTTGATATGAAGGGTTTTGTGGCAGGCAATACGTATATTGATAGAGGAAAAAATCTTGGAACCAATGCTATCAACAAAATAAAATCGTTTCTTAGATTCCACAGTTACCAAGATGATTTAAACATATTCTTGAAAGAGGCTTTGAAGACAGTGAGAGAATATTTTAAAGGATATATAACTTACGCTGCAGGCTTCTGGGAAGAGGTTGATTGGAAGATTTTTGATATAATTGGATACAATTATTATATGAATAACTACAACAAAAGATCTTATGTCAGCGATTTAAGAGGTTTTAAGAAATTCAATAAGCCAATAGCAATACTTGAATTTGGATGTGGAAGCTATAAAGAAGCATATGACAAAGGAGGTAGCAGTTATGATATAATAAACTGGACTGCGAAACCATTACCTGAATTAAAAGGTAATAATTACAAAAAGGACGAGAATTTACAAGCAAAGTATATATTTGATTTACTAAATATATTCGTTAGAGAAGGTATTTATGCAACTTTCATACATACTTTTATAGAAACCCATTATTGGGCAGATGACAAAGAACCCAATCATGATTTAGATACAGCAAGCTTTAATGTGATTAAAGTGTATCCGCCATGGCATGAAAAGGCCTACATTAAAGGCCACATAATACCAAAAAAGTCTTTCTATGCAATAGCTGAATTTTATACTGCCCATTAATTACAAACCCAAAAACTTTTTAAACCGTTCTTCATGAGCTTAAGGCTATGGGTAGTAGCAAAATCAAGGAATTTGTTGATAGATGGAAGTCTATTCAGGATGATAAGCTTGCTGCTGAAATGCAGCATAAGAAAGGGAAGTTGACAGCTAGAGAACGCTTGAGGTATTTATTAGATACTGATTCTTTTGTTGAATTAGATGCTTTCGCGGAGCATAATAGTAAAGAACTTGAGAATAAGAAAAAGTCAGGAGACGGTGTTATCGTTGGTTATGGCAAAATCAACAAAAGATCTGTTTTTGTATATGCTCAAGATTTCACATTTATAGGCGGCTCAATGGGAGAAATGCATAACAAAAAAATAGCTCATGTAATGGAGCTAGCATTGAAAAACGGCTGCCCGATAGTTGGGCTGCTTGATTCAGGCGGAGCAAGAATACAAGAAGGCGTTTCTGCTTTGGATGCTGGCGGCAAAATCTTCCAACTCAACACAATGTCATCAGGCATTATTCCGCAGATATCTGCTATTATGGGTCCTTGCGCAGGAATAGCTGTTTATTCGCCTGCTTTGACTGATTTTATTTTCATGGTAAAAAAAACAAGCTACATGTTCATCACAGGTCCTGATGTGATCAAAACAGTTACTGGGGAAGAAATTGATTTTGAAGGATTAGGCGGCGCTCTGGCGCAAAATGAAAAAAGTGGTGTAGCACATTTTATGGCAGAAAATGAAAAACACTGTTTGGATATGATTAAAGTGCTGTTGAACTACTTGCCTCAAAATAATCTGGAAAGCCCAAAGTACTACGTTTCTGACAGCCCAACCCGAGAAACAAAAAGGCTTAAAGATATAGTTCCAGGATATCCTAAAAGGACTTATGACATAAAAGAGGTAATAGAAGAGATTTTTGACAAAAAATCATTTTTTGAGATTCAAGCTCATTACGCATCTAATATTGTGGTTGGGTTCGCAAGATTAAATGGTTATGTTATTGGTATTATAGCTAATCAGCCAAAGATACTTGCTGGCTGTTTGGATATAAACTCGTCGGACAAGATAGCAAGGTTTGTGAGATTTTGTGATTGCTTTAATATTCCACTTATCAATTTCGTCGATGTTACAGGCTACTTGCCTGGAACCAACCAAGAACACAATGGGATAATAAGGCATGGGGCAAAAATACTTTACGCTTACTCTGAAGCTACTGTTCCAAAATTATCTTTAGTATTAAGGAAAGCGTATGGTGGCGCCTACATAGCTTTAGTTTCTAAGGACATGGGTTTTGATAAGGTTATAGCATGGCCTAATGCAGAAATTGCAGTGATGGGAGCTGAGCAGGCAGTAAGTATAATACACAAAGACAAATTAAGCGGCAAAGAAGCTGAAAAAGTAAAGACAGGATTGGTGCTTGAATATTCGGAAAAATATCTTAATCCATATGTTGCAGCAAAATTAGGAAAAGTAGATGTAATAATCGATCCAAAAGACACTAGAATTACTTTAATAAAATGTCTTGATATGATAAGCTCTAAAAGAGAAAAGCGGCCTGCTAAAAAACATGGCAACATGCCATTATAGAAATGGAAGAACTAGTTGTTAAGGTTGATGGCAAAGAATACAATGTCTTTGTAGAAGAAACCGAGGAAGGTAAGATTCTTGTTCATTGCGGTGGAGATGTTTATGAAGTTGAAACCAAAAAGGATATAGATCCTTATACTATAGAGCATCTTCAAAAGAAGGAAATGACAAAAGAAGGCGATGAAATAATTGCGCCATTACCAGGTGTAATATTTGAAGTCAAGGTGAAAAAAGGGGATAATGTAAAACAAGGCCAGAGCCTAATCACTTTAATGGCTATGAAGATGGAAAATGATATTCAAGCTCCAAGGGATTGCACAATCAGGGAAATCAAAATCAAGAAAAATGATAATGTCAATAGAGGGGATGTTTTAGTTATAATTGAATAAGGTGATTTTATGGAAAAGAACAAGCTAAAAGGTATGATTTTTTCAGCTTTATTTGCTGCATTGACAGGAGCTGTTGCGTGGTTTAGGATACCATTGCCATTTACCCCAGTTCCAATAACTTTGCAGACATTAATGGTCTTGATTAGCGGAGCTATGCTAGGCCCATATTATGGCGCTCTTTCAATGATAATTTATCTTATGCTGGGAGCAATTGGATTGCCTGTTTTTGCCGGTGGATCTTCTGGAGTTGCTGCATTGCTCGGACCAACTGGAGGATATTTGTTCAGCTATCCTGTTGCTGCTTTTGTAGTAGGTTTTATGCTACAAAAGAAAAAATTAAATGCATTTGTAAGATATTTTTCATTTGCCATAATATTGGCTTTGACTGCCGTTGTTGCAATAGATTCTGTATTTAAAATAGGCATAATGAAATTGTGGGATTCGGCAACAAAAAGCTATGTTCCCATGATAAGCCTTATTTCACAGCAGCAAAGGCTTATGCTCGTAATTTTCAGCATCGCTGTGTTTTTGGGTTTGATTGCGCTTGCATTTTACCTGAAAAAATCAAAATCTATACCATTTGACACGGCGCTTGCAATGTTTGCAGGCACTTTAATAATCTACATCATGGGCTCTGTACAAGGCAAATTAGTAACCGGGCTTCCTTGGAGTGCTGTATTCGTCGGCTGGGTTCTTCCTTTCATCATTGGAGACACTTTAAAGCTTTTAGTTGCCGCTTGGATTGCAAAAAACATTAACATAGGCAAGTACATGAAATGACAGAGCTTATTTTGCTTGACATTTTTTCTTACAGCTGCATGAATTGTTTGAGATCTTTGGATTATATCAAAAAAATTGATAATGCTTATAGAAAAGAAGGTTTGCAGACAATTATTGTTCATCCTCCTGAGTGGGAATTTGAAAAGAGCGGTGAAAATGTTCTTAATGCAGCTAAAAAATACAAAATAAAAATTCCGATGATAATAGACAGAAACAGGAAGATAATTAAAAAATTAAAAATCAATTTCTGGCCGACGCAGATTTTAGTCAATGAAGGAAAAATCCTGTACAAGCATGTTGGAGAGGGAAACTATAGAGAGATGGAAGATTCTATAATAAAAAATCTAAAAATAAAAACCAAGAACATATTTCATAGAGAGCCAAAATATTCAAAATTCCCTACTTTATATTGCGGAAAAAGAAAAGGAAAAAAGATTAAGCTTGATGGATGGGTTCAAAAAAAAGAATGCATAAAATCAATTAAAAACAATTCGGGCTTCTTTATCAAAACCAAAGGCAAAGCGGTAAATTTTGTCGCAGAGTCATTGAAAGACAAGCCGATTATGGCAAAAATCAAGTTAAACAATAAGTTTGTCAAAAAAATCATGATAAGCCAACCACAATTGTACAATCTCATAAAAACAGAAGGCAGCAGGCAAAAAGAATTGGCAATAATAGCCCCGAAAAATCTTGCTATCTATTCGTTTTCATTCCAATGATAAATGCAAAAAACCTGTATTTCAAGTATGAAGATGACTTTGTTTTAAAAAATATAAGCCTTGAGATAAAAGAAGGCAGCTTTACCGCCATAATCGGCGCTAACGGATCAGGCAAGACAACCTTGGCAAAGCATTTTAATGCCCTTCTGATGCCGACCAAAGGCGACGTTCTTGTTGATGGCATTAGCACAAAAAAAGACGAATTTAATGCAAGGAAAAATGTTGGATTTGTATTCCAGAATTTTGAAGACCAGCTGGTTTATTCTATAGTTGAGGAAGAAATTGCATTTGGCTTGGAAAATCTTGAGTTAAAAAATGAAGATATAAACAAAAGTGTAGATGAAATATTGACAAAACTGAACATAAAGCATTTGGCAAAGCGTAATGTCAGCACACTTTCTCTGGGGCAGAAGCAACTGGTTGCTTTGGCCGGAGTTTTGGCTATGAAGCCAAAATGTATTGTTTTTGACGAGCCTACCACAAACCTAGACGAAAAAAACAAGAAAAACATTATGAATATTATAAAAGGATTGAATCAAAAAGACAAAATAACTATGATTGTAATAACAAACTTGTTAGATGACTTAAAATATACTGATGATGTAATTGTCATTAAAAATGGAGGTGTAATTTTCAACGATAAAAAATTAAAATTAAGGAATAAAACATTAAAAGAGGCAGTTCTATATGATTGAGAGATTTACTTTTGGGCAATACAGAAGCAAGAATTCAGTTATACATTCCCTTGATCCAAGAATAAAGATAATTTATGTTGTTATTCTCGGCATTTTGTCTTTCACAATAAAATCAAAATTTGAAATTATTGTTTTTTCGTTGTTTATGCTGTGCATTGTTTTAGCGTCAAAAATGGACTTAAATGAGCTGATAAAAAACCTAAGGCCTTTTTATTTCATCTTTATTTTTTTGTTCATTATGTATTTAATATTCTCGAGAAGCCAGATTATCCTTGGGCTTAAGTATATATGGCGCTTCCTAATGCTGATAATAATATCTAATTTGCTTACATATACTACCACAATCCAGAACCTTATAGCAGCGATTGAAAAGCTCTCTAATCCATTGAAAATATTCAAAATAAAGCCGAGAAATATAGCTATCATGATTTCAGTTGCAGTGAGGTTTATTCCGGTAATGTTTGTAAATTTTGAAAAAACCAGAGAAGCGATGCTTTCCCGCTTGGCAAATTTCAGGAAAATTAAGCATATAAGGCTTCTTGTTACGCTTCTTCTGGAAAAAATGTTCAGATCAGCCTCAAATTTAAGCGATGCTATGTATTCAAGGATGTATAATGAAAATGTGGAAAGCAGAAAAATAATGAAGTTAAAAAGCTGCGATTATTTATCAATTTTAGTTGTTGTCTTGCTTGTTTTGCTTATTTACTAGAACTTCTTTGCCCAAATAAAATGCCGGCTAAAACATTTAATGCCCATGCCTGAAATACGCTTATCTTCAGATAGTTTCCAAAAACATAGTTCCATAGCCACATGACGGGAAATGCCAGAATTAATCCAACTAAAGCGCTTATGACTATGACAAAAAGTATTGCATATCCCATATCTATCAGTTTCTTCAGTATGGGAACTTTGTCTAAAAATCCCATAATAATAGGTAATGGTGTGTGCTTTTAAAGATTATGGGAAAATTGACTAGTATCTTACATTTACATCTCCTTCTATTATTTTTATGATTCTCTTGTTTTTTAATTTCAATAATAGATTACAATCTTCATCAACGCCTATAGCTTTTCCGGAAATTTTTTTGTTTTTAGAAATAACAGCAACCTTTTTATTTATAGTGTCGCAATGTTTTTTCCAAGTTTTTAATATATTTTTTATATTGTTTTTATTGTATTGGTTAGTGTAAATGTTGAAGAACTCGTCGATAATGTTTTTTGATACGTTTTTAATGTCAATTTTTTTCTTTTTTATTATTTTTAACGAAGTTGCTATTTTTTTAATATCAGATGGAAACTTAGCTTGATTTACATTCAATCCAATGCCTACAGCAACATAATTTTCTTTGCCAAAGATTCCTTCTGTTAGTATGCCGGAAAGCTTTTTGCCATTGTAATGGACGTCATTGGGCCATTTTATTCTTGTGTTTAAATTTGCTATTTCCTTAATAGATTTAACAACAGCGATGGCAGCAGCAAAAGTCAGATACTGGAGATTTCTGATATTGTTGGGCTTCAGCAAAATCGACATCCACAAACCACCTTTATCAGAATGCCATTTACGTTTAAAGCGGCCTCTTCCTTTAGTTTGGACATCAGCAACTATTACAACATTGCTTAAGCCAATCTTAGAGAATTCTTTGGCTTTGTCTTGGGTTGACGACAGGGATTCATAGTGATAAATTTTGTAGATGGACATTTTTGATTTATTAAAAATCAAGAACTATAAAATTATTCCTCAAAGCTTCCTTCACTCATTGCTTCTTGTCTTGCAGCCATAATCCATGCATTAGGCTTGTTACTAACTTCCTTTTTTGCTAAATATTGTGAGACAGCGGTAGTAACCACCAAAACCTTCTTTTCTTTAGGTAGTACTTCTTTTTTCTGCTTTATTTTTTTCAGATCGTCTATTATCTTGTTGTTTTCAACGAAAGAGGTTGTGATATTTCCCTTTAAGAAAGATCTCTTACTTAATACTGCTTTATGGAAAGGTATCGTTGTCTTCACACCTTCGATTATGAACTCATCAAGGGCTCTTTTCATCCGTGCGATAGCTTCTTGTCTTGTCTTGCCATAGCAAATTAGCAAAGCAATCAGCGAGTCAAATTGCGGCAATATTTTGTAACCAGAATAGCATAAACTGCTTATTCTTATCCCTGGACCGCCTGGTGGTAGATAATTAACGATAGTTCCTAGAGATGGTTCAAAGTTGTGTGAAGGATCTTCTGCATTTACTCTACATTCTACAGCGTAACCCGTCACTTTGATGTCTTCTTGCTTATACGCCAGTTTGGCACCTTCAGCAAGCTTAATCTGCTCCTTCACTAGGTCCACATTGGTCACCATTTCAGTTACACCGTGCTCAACTTGAATCCTTGTATTCATCTCAATGAAATAGAAATTCTTGCTTTTATCCAGTAAAAACTCAACAGTTCCTGCTCCTTCATAGCCTATTGCCTTTACAGCGTTTACTGCCGCATTACCCATAGCTTCCCGCAACTCAGGAGTCAATGCAGGGCTTGGCGCTTCCTCAATAAGTTTTTGATGTCTTCTCTGAATGCTACAGTCCCTTTCACCCAAATGAATTGCATTGCCATTATTATCTGCTAAAATTTGGAACTCTACATGCCTAGGCTCTTCTAGATACTTTTCAATATATAAGGAACCATCTCCAAATGCATTAAGGGCTTCCTTGCTCGCGCTCTCATAAGCTTCAAAAATATCGTTTTCTTTTGTAACAATCCTCATGCCTCTGCCGCCGCCCCCTGCAGATGCTTTCAAAATGACAGGAAAGCCAATTTTTCTTGCAACTCTTAGTGCATGTCTTTTGCTTTTCAGATCTTCCTTAACACCTTCAATTACTGGCACATTTGCTTTTAGCATAGCCTTTTTCGCTTCCACCTTATCACCTAGCCTTTCTATCATTTTAGAGGAAGGTCCAATAAACTTTATGCCTTTTCTCTGGCAAATTCTTGTAAACCTAGAGTTTTCTGATAAGAAGCCGTAACCTGGATGTATTGCATCGCAATCACTTTGCTTTGCTATTTTAACTATTTTCTTGATGTCAAGATAATTCTTAGGCTTACCTATGTTGTATGATTTATCGGCAAATTTTATTGGAAGAGAATCTTTTTCTTCTTCAGAATAAATAACAACACTTTCAATTCCAAGCTCTCTGCACGCTCTTATTATCCTAAGCGCTATCTCGCCTCTATTTGCAATCAATATTCTCTTAAAGCCTCCATTTCCCAAAACTGTGTAGGTCCTTTCTTTTCTGCTAATGCCAAAGCCTTTAGTTAATATATCCAAAAAGGATTTCTTTGAAGGGCTATGTAGCAAATATTCAACTTGAGATTCATTGACATGCGGTAACCTTTTCATAACATTGGTTGTTATAAGGCTGCCCATATCTTCTATTTTTGCAGATTTGAAAAGCCCTTTGCTTGGAGTCATTACATGTTGATTCATAATTGCTTCTAAGTAATTGTAAATAGCTGGAAACATGTTCTTGGTTTTTATAATAGAATTTCTTAGTATAATGTAGGCATTTTCAAACGGTTTTAAGGTCTTATTCAAGAAATCCAATATTAGTTTATGCTTTACATTAATTTCCAGTTTTGCTTTCTTGCTCTTCAACATATACCTTTAATATGCTGTACTTTATTTAAAGTTTTGCACTTGTTAGTACTCAAAAATATATATTTAAAATAATATTTTATAAAATATATATTAAAAGCTATTGGAGTAGAAAGGTATTTAAATCGAGTTGAATTGAGAATTATAGCTAAAATGAATGATATTAACGAGCTTAAAAATGAAAAAGGAGAACTTGACACAGAAGAAATAAAGAAGATTATACCTTATGATGAGCCATTTTTATTTATAGATAAGGTGGTAATCTTAACTAGCAACAAAATTGTGGCAGTAAAACAACTCTCAGGAAATGAAGATTTTTTTAAAGGGCATTTTGCTGGCTTTCCAATTATGCCTGGTGCTTTGACAGTTGAGGGGATGGGGCAAGCAGCAACTTTGCTTGCAAGAAGCAATATTCCAAACCATCAGGAAAAGGATGTGTTGGCTTACAAATTAAAAGAAGTAAAATTTTCTGCTCCAATACTGCCTGGAGATGAAATCAGATATGAGATTGGCTTGATAGCCCAGGATGAGAGAGGCGCAATTCTGCAAGGCAAGACTTTTGTTAAAGCTGAGCTAGTTGCAGAGGCTTTGATAATGCTTGCAATAGTAAACAAAGCAGAGTTCAGGACAAAGTTTAGCAGATAGGGGTGTTTTTTATGTATGTGAAAGGGGTTGGAATGACTAAATTTGGGATACAGATGGACACCAGTCAAGAGCTTGTGTATGAAGCTACTTTGGAAGCTTTGAATGATGCTGATATTAAATTGGAAGATGTAGATGCAGTGGTTTCTTCTATTGTTGATTCGGAGACTAATGGTGAGCGCCAGCGTGGATTTTCTTCTGTAATAAGTAGCATCTTTAAAAAGAAAATCCCCATTGTCACAGCATCAGCAGTCTGCGGCGGCGGTGGAGCTGCATTGTGGACTGCTAATAAATTGGACTATGATAACGTGTTGGTAGTGGGGGTTGAGAGGCTACTTTCCAATAATTCCCAAAATATGACTCATGAAATAATGATGGCTGCCGAAAGAATCTACGAGCAAACCGAAGGATTGATTTTTCCTGCGCAAAATGCTTTGGTTGCGCAGCAATACATGCTGAAGTATGGCGCTACAACAGATGACTTTGCACTGGTTGCGCTAAAGAACCACCAGAATGCGTTTTATAATCCGAAAGCAAGGTTTTACAAGAAAGAGGTTACGCTT
>Ga0114945_10001893_pt1 | contig 12656 bp, 12 predicted proteins | sample OV2TP3_FD_87194 | JGI IMG/M metagenome (GOLD analysis project Ga0114945, IMG submission 87194) | Hot spring microbial communities from Beatty, Nevada to study Microbial Dark Matter (Phase II) - OV2 TP3 | ecosystem: Environmental > Aquatic > Thermal springs > Hot (42-90C) | place: USA: Beatty... | reverse complement strand
GCTTTCCCCGGGCGATTTCATGTCGGCCATGACCGTGACTTGAAACCGATCCAGCAGAATCTCTCCTTCTTGGAATGTCCGGTCGAGCGTGAGGTCGAACAGGGCGGCGTCGCCGGCCGGACCCCAGACGGGAGCGTGGAGGGTTTCCCGGAGTGCCGCGGCGTCCCGGCGGTGGTCCTTGTTGGTGATCAGGATCGCCGCCACAGAAGCAACAGTCTTGAGTTTCTCCAGTGTTTCGGGATCCGGCGCCGGCGGATCGATGAGAGCGATCCTCCGGCCCGGCCCGTCGTTCAGAAGAACGGCGTGGCCGTTGAAGTCGAGTTGTTTTTCATCAGAATATTTCGCCCAGGTGAAAATCCCGGGCAGGACTTCCCGAAATGGTTTCATGCCCACCTCCCGCATGGTATACTTTACTCCGATGAAACAATCCATGCAGATTCAGCTCCAGGTGATTATGAGCATGACTGTGGTTACCGGTAATGAGGAAACCACTGTCGGGGATGCGCTCAGGCTGATGGAAAAAAACCAGATCCATCATCTGCCGATTGTCCGGCCCGGCCGGGATGGGGGGCTTGATCTGGTCAGCATTGTCACGCACCGGGATCTCCTTCATGTGACCAGCGTCTTCATCGGCACGCGAGCCGAGGAAAAAAAAGACCGGGCGACGATGGAAGTCCATCTGAAAGGCCTGATGAAGACGTTCGTGTACACGCTCCCGCCGACCGCGACGGTCAAGGAGGCAGTGGCGCTGATGTTGAAACGAAAAATCGGATGTATTCCCATTATCGAGCGCGGCCGGTCACTCGTGGGCATTGTCACGGTCACGGACATGCTTCGCATTCTGGACGACTTTTTACCCTGATCCCGGCCATTCATTGACAGGGCGTTTCACAGGTGACTATAATCCAGTTGCTGACAAGGATTCGATAAGGAGGGATGACCATCAACACGGGGCTCAAATGTCGCGAGTGCGGCCGCAGATATCCAAACGCACCGGTGCATGTGTGTGAATACTGTTTCGGCCCGCTCGAGATTGTTTACGATTATGACGAAATCAAAAAACGCCTTTCCCGCGAAATCATCGCATCCCGTCCGCCGACCATGTGGCGATACCGGGAACTTCTCCCGATCGACGGCGATCCGACGGTCGGTCTCCACGTCGGCTATACGCCGCTCTTCCGGGCCGACCGTCTCGGAAAAACGCTTGGCCTTAAGAATCTCTACATCAAAAACGACGCCGTCAATCATCCCACGCTTTCCTTCAAAGACCGTGTCGTCGGCGTGGCTCTGTCCAAAGCGCGGGAATTCGGTTTCAAAACAGTCGCCTGCGCCTCCACCGGCAACCTCGCCAATTCCGTCGCCGCCAACGCCGCCCAGGCGGGACTCGACGCCTATGTCTTCATGCCGGCCGATCTGGAGCAGGGCAAGATCATCGGCACGCAGATTTACGGCGCGCGGCTGATCGGGATCAGCGGCCATTACGACGACGTCAACCGCCTCTGTTCCGAAATCGCCGGCAAATACGGCTGGGCGTTCGTCAATATCAATATCCGTCCCTATTACGCCGAAGGATCCAAAACGCTTGGCTACGAGATCGTCGAACAGCTTGGCTGGCGTCTCCCGGACGAAATTGTCGTCCCGATGGCAGGCGGATCCCTCATCACCAAAATCGCCAAATCCTTCGAGGAGTTCATCCGCCTGGGTCTTATTCGCGGCCCGGTCGGAACCCGGTTTCACGGCGCTCAGGGCGCGGGCTGCGCCCCCATTGTCGCCGGCGTGAAGAACCGCAGCGATTTTTTCAAGCCGGTCAAGAATCCAAGCACGATCGCCAAGTCGCTTGCGATCGGCAATCCGGCGGACGGTTTCTACGCGATCCGGCAGATCCGCCAGAGCGGCGGCTGGGCCGAGGATCCGACGGACGACGAGATCGTGTCGGGGATCAAGCTTCTGGCTTCGACGGAGGGCATCTTCACCGAAACCGCGGGCGGTGTCACCGTCGGGGCGCTCTGCCGGCTCGTGGCGGAAAAACGGATCGACCCGGACGCGACGGTCGTGGCCTGCATCACCGGCAACGGCCTGAAGACCCAGGAGGCGGTCAGCCGGCAAGTGATGGAGTTTCCTGTCCTCCCGGCGAAACTCGACGCCTTCGACACCTATTTCGATTCCCAATCCAGGGCGGCCTGACGAATGCCCGGCGTCACCATCCGCATTCCGACTCCACTGCGAAAACTCACCGGCGATGCCGAGGAGGTCAGGGTCGACGCCGAAACCATCCGGGACATGATCGACCGGCTGGAGAAGCAGTATCCCGGGATCAAGGAGCGGCTCTGTGATGAGAAGGGGGACGTGCGGCGGTTCATCAACGTGTTCGTCAATGACGAGGATGTCCGGTTCATGGAGGGTCCGAACACAAGATTCAAGGACGGCGATGTGATCTCCATTGTCCCGGCCGTGGCGGGCGGCGGCCGGGTGAAGAAAAAATACTATCTCAACGTGCCGCAGAAGCTCATCAAGGAACCGCTGATCTATCAGCTGGTCAAGAAATACGACGTTGTGCCGAACATCCGGCAGGCCAGCGTATCGGACGAGATCGGCATCGTGGCGGTTGAGATCGAGGGCGAGCCGGCCGCGGTCGATTCCGCCACGCGGTATCTCCAGGAAATGGGTGTCAGCGTCGAACCGATCGAGATCAACGTCATCGAAGGCTGACACCCGGCGGGCCGCCTCCGGCCCAATGGGTCTTTCGTCATCTTTCTCTCCTCTCTACTTGTCTATTACCGCCGGCTTATATAACTTTCGCAGCATGACGGACACGAAGGCCCATGGGCAGACGCCGAGTTACCGGCGGTTGAAATTGGATTTGCTGCTGTACGGCGTCGCGGTTCAGGATGACCGGATTTCGGAAAAAATTCTGGCATTGCCCACGGAGGGTCTGCCGATGGCGGACCGCCGGGTGGACCTGACGTTCCCCGACGGCACCCGCGTCAATGCCCCCTTGGAAGCCGCGTCCCCGTATCAGCTCCGGCTTCTTAGGCCCGGCGTGACGGGCTTGACCGGCCGGGGCCTGTCGGTGGAGACGCGCAGTATATTGACATCGGACTTTCATCAGCGCCGCACCACTTTTGGAAAACCTTTTTCCGATATCGGCCAGATCTGCGGCGGTTATTTTTTTCTCCCTCTCGGCGCCCTGCCAGGTCAGATTGCCCAGACCGCAGCGCCGGGCGCTGCGCCGGGCGCGAGTCGCGTGCCGGACATAGTCTTTCACGATCTTCGGGAAGTCCACGAGGTGATCCGTGCGGCATTTGACGAACAGCTTGTCGAGGTTGTCAAAATCTCGGTTCAATTGCCGGAGGGATTTGACCGGCCGGCGGTGAACCGTCTGCTGCCCTATCTGGAGATGGTAAAAAGCAATTTCAAGAGCATCGTCAGCCTCTCGATCCCTCCGCCCAGGGATTTTCAGTTGCTGCCGCTGCTCTATGCCCGCGGCGTGGACGTCATTTTTTGCGATCTGCTGGTCGTCGATGAAAAACTGGCTTCCCGCCAACTGCCTCTCAGGGGGAGGTTTTCAGCGGAGGATATTCTCGAAACGCTCGCCCACCTCGTCGGCATTTTCCCACGCGGCGCCGTCCTCTCGAAACTCCTCCTCGGATGGGAACCGATCGAGGAAACGGAACGCTCGGCCCAGCGCCTTCTTTCGATCGGCACGGTGCCCGTGCTGGGCCTGATCCCCGCCGGCCGGGACCGGCTGTCGACGGTCGTGCTCGACGCCATCTACGATTTTCTGCAGAGTCTCCATGTTGACCTTGACCGCAACCTCTATTCGCGCTGGATTCATTCGCATCTCCATCTGATCTCCGATTCCTTCACGCCAAACGACAGTCTCGAAATTGACAAGCACCAGAACGGATCGGACTGGATCGACCGCCTTCTGGTGACCCGGGCATCCCGCCGGGGTCTGGCCAGCGCATGGGCGCTGCGGCGGTCGTTCAAAGTCACGGAAGGAGGGCCGGCCCCGGATGAGACCGTTTGAGGAAATCCGGATCGATCCCCGGCCGCTCTGGCTGATCCTGTTGTCCAAAGTGTGGCGGACAGGATTATTTCTGCTGATGTTTTCGATCCTCGTGTACACGATCCGCCATGTTCCTCCTGACGGCTGGACCCGGCAGGGATTCCGGGCGATGGCAATTTTCCTGTTCATCGTGTTCCTCTGGGCCACGGAACTCATCCCCGTGCCCATCGCCTCGATTTTCGCCATCGTCCTCTTGCCGATGTCGGGCGTCATCACCTCCAAGGAGGCGTTCGCGCTCTTCGGCAGCGAATCGGTTTTTTTCGTTCTCGGCGCGCTAATTCTTTCCGCGGCCATTTACATCAGCGGCCTGGCCCGGCGCATCGCGCTGCTGCTCCTGAGAGCCTTCGCGGACACTCCGCGCCGGCTGGTGACGGTGGTGTTTTTGTTCTGCGCGTTCGCATCCTTTCTCATGCTGGGCAACGGCGTGGCGGCGGTGGTTCTGCCGATCGTACTGGAAATCATCCGCGAGTTGAAACTGGAGCGGATCGACCGGTCGATTCCGAAGGCGGTGGTCACGGCGCTGTGGTGGGGAACGTCGATCGGCAGCATCGCCACCGTTCTGGGCGGCGCCCGGACCATTCTGACACTGGCGATTTTGGAGCAGGTGACCGGCAAGATCGTGGGATTTATCGGATGGAGCCTCCACGTCATGCCGATTTCGATCGCCCTGATCGCCTCCGCCCTCCTCATCCTTCACCGGCACTTCGACCTCCCCGACATCTCGCTTGAAACCCTCCGGCCGTTTTTGCACAACCGGCTCATCCAGATCGGCCGGATGCGCGCGGCGGAGCGGTTCACAGCGGCCGTGCTGGCGCTCACGATCCTCGCCTGGATCACGCTGGGCCGCCGGCACGGAATGGCCGTGGTCGCGTTGAGTTCCATTGTTGCGTTCTTTGTGTTTCGGATATTTAATTGGGAGGAAGTGGAGGGATATGTGAACTGGGGCGTGATTCTGATGTACGGCGGCGCCGTGACGCTGGGCGTGGCGCTGGTTCAGTCGGGTGCGGCGGCGAAAATGACGGACCTCATCAGCCCCCATATTCCGCCCGGGGTCCTTTTCTTTCTGACGATGCTGTTCATCATCGTCAAGATCTTCACCGAAACCATGAGCGCATCCGCCACCGTCGCCATTTTCCTGCCGGTGGCTCTCAGCATCGCGCCCGCCGCCGGCATCGCCCCCACATCCTGCGCATTCGCCGTCGGATCCGCTGCGGGACTGCATTTGCTGTTGCCCGCCGGCGGCCCGAACGCGGCGCTGGCCTATTCCACCGGATATCTGCGGCCCTCCGATCTGCTTCGTCCCGCGGGCTGGGTATTTTTGGCCGCGTTCGTGATCTTCGCGGCCGTCGCCGGCATTTTCTGGCCGGTCATCGACGCCCGGCCATGAGCAGTCCATCGCCGGTTCTGCTCGTCCTGACAACAACCAAGCCGGGCATCCGGTCCGAAACGGAGGCGATCCGGGAGGCGACCGAGCGCCGCACGTCTCTTTGCGCGCTCTTCGTCCTCGACCCCATTATGGCCTCGTCCGAGAACCGGAAACTCCTGGGCAGCATTCTTGGCCCGTCCGTCGCCAAGCCTCTGGGCAGGGAAATATTGAAGGACTACGAGACGCGCGCGATCAACCGGTTTGAGCAGCTGGGCGCGGACTGTGAGGAACTCAAGATCCCGTTCGAATCACGCATTTGCCGGGGAGGCTTTGTGGACGAAGTCCGGTCTTTTGTCCAGGCCCGGCAGCCGGCGCTGGCGATTCTGCCCAAGCGCCCGAAATCGTTTCTCAGCCGTGTCTTTATGAAGGACGAGCTTGTCCTGATACAGAGCACGGCGCCGCACACTCAGATCCGGATCATCGAAGAAGACATCTGACGGCATGAACATTCTTGCGGCATGCGCCGATCACATGATCGAGCGGGCGCGGCAGGACGCGCCGAACGAGACCTGCGGATTTTTCACCGGCCGGCGGCAAGACATCCCTGTCGCCGCCGGCACTGGGCCATCCATGGCCGGCGGCCGGCGGGGTCTGATCGAGTCGATCCATCCGATGAAAAACGCTTCGGCCGAGCCGCGGATCCGGTATGAATTCGAGCCGGTGGAACATTTCAAAACGCTCAAGCGAATGGAACGCGAGGGTACGCTGATCCTCGGCGTCTATCATTCCCATCCCGCCTCACCCGCTTTTCCCTCCGCCACCGACGTCGCCCGCGCCACCCTTCCGGACGGCACGCCGACCTATCCCGAATATCTGTACATCATCGTGTCGCTTGAGTTTCCCGCCGCGCCGGCCCTGCGCGCCTTTCGAGTTTTGCCGGGCGGCGAGATCAAGGAGGAAGGGCTGGAATTTGTTTCTCACTAACGCCGGTCGGCTTCTCATCTATCTTTCCCTGGCGGTTCTGCCGCTGGCCAATGCCCCACTGACCGGTGACACGCTCGAAGTGAAGTATCATCTCTTCCGTATTCTGGGCGTGGCCGCGTCGATCCTCTATGTGTGCCACGCCGTCTTCGTCCGGCCCCTCCGAGATCCGGACGGCGTCGATGCCGCCGTTCTTTTGTCCCTCGCCGCCCTGGGCGCGAGCGTCATTTTTTCCGAAAGTCCCGTCGGCGCTCTTCCCGGCGCCGTGGACGCGGCAGGCTCGCTTGCGTTTCTGTCCCTGACCCGTCGTGTCTTTGAGTCCGATCATCCGGACGGCCCCGAGGTCCGGCCGGTTCTCTGGGTGATCGGCGCTTCCATGATACTGCCGTCCATGATGTTCGTGTCGGAGCAAAACAAGTGGGGCATTGGCGACACCCTGGGCAACCAGAACGTGGTCTCTCATTTTCTCGTCCTGAGTTTGTTCGCCCCCCTCTTCGCCCTATTCGCCGCGCACAGCCGCGTGAAAAAAGGATTATGTCTCACCGCGCTCGCCGCTCTTCTGTGGCTCATCTGGCTGACCGCCGCCCGCGGCGCGGTCGTCGGTTTGCTTGCGGCCCTCGCCCTGATCGCTCTCTCGTCGGCCGCGCGTCACTGGGCGTCTCTCGACCGACCATACCGGTTGGCCACCGCCGGTCTATGCGCCGTACTCTCCCTGTCGGCGCCGGTGTTGCTCTATCGGTACGCGACCGCGACGGATTTCAACGTCTCGGTGCGGTTTTTAAGCTGGAAATATTCCCTGTCCCTCCTGGCGGACCGGCTGATGCTCGGTTATGGGCCGGGGCTGTTTGCGGCTTCATTTGAAAAATCAAAACTCTGGATGACGACCGCCGACTCCAATCTGCTGGGCCTCCTCACCGTCAATTACGCGCACAATGATTACGTTGAATTGCTGGTGGATCAGGGCGCGCTCGGCCTGGCCGCGTTTCTGACGCTGATCGCCGCGTGCCTCTTGCCCCCCATTTACCGGTGGATCAGGGAGCCGGCCCGCGCGATACTGCCGGTCTGTCTGTTCCTGAGTCTGATCGCCAGTCTCACGCAGGCATTTTTCGATTTCCCCTATCACACGCCCGCGCCACGGTGTTTGTTCTATGTCCTTCTGGGCCTGATTTCCCGGCGCTGTGGAAGCAACCTCGAACCGCGGACCTCCGTAGCCCCGCCGCCGCCCCCAAGATCGGAATCGCTCGAATGGCTGCGCGCCTTTCTCGTTCTGCTGGCCGCTCTGGTTCCCGGCGTTCCGATGATCACCCTCTATGCCGCTTCCGCGCTCGCGAAAGTGGCGGATCCGACATTCAAGTCCGGGCGATACACGGAAGTGCGGAATTTCTTTTCGATGGCCTCTCAGCTCGATCCGACTCGCGGTCAGTATCCGTTTCGCCAGGGACTCGGAGAGGAACAGGCCCAGGACTTCGAGGAATCCCGGCGGGCGTTTCGAAGGGCACTGGAGTTCCAGCCTTATTTTCCAAACACCTTTTTTCACCTGGGAACCGTATCGATGAAAACCGACCCGGCCCGCGCCGCCGCGGCCTTTTACGCCACGCTCGCCTTCGCCGCCAGCCCCACCACCCTGCACAACCTGGCCGCGATGGGGCTGGCAATCGGAGACAGCCCCGCCGCGGCCGCGATCTATACCGAAATCGCCCGCCGATACCCGGCCGACGTGGCGGCCGCGCACAACGCGGCGGTGTTGAAACAAATGGGCCGGGAATCGGCTGAATCTGAAACCTACCGCCGGGCCCTCGACCTGTATCAGAAGGACCGCTATGATCTGGCCGAACCCCTGGCGATCGCCGCGGTGTCCGGCCGGCCCGGTGATCCGGACGCGATGTTTCTTCTGGGACGGATCGTGTTTCACCGGGGCCGGCATGACGAGGCCGGCGGATGGTTCAAAAAAGTCCTCGCGGTCGACCCCAATGACGCGGAGGCCTGCTACTATCTCGCCAGCGTCTTTTTTTTCCAGAATCGATTGCCCGCGGCCCTCGATATGTATCAACGAGCGGATCGATTGCAGCCGAACTCCACCCGCATCCTCTTCAATCTCGGTGTTGCCTATTATTCGATAGGAAACTTTTCCGCGATGAACGATTGCTTCGACTCCACCCTCGCTCTCAATCCCAACGTATCGACCCGGCCGAAAATCGAAGAGCTTCGCCGGGCCGCCGGCGGGCGGGGACCATGAGCGTTCGGGCGGTACTGGCGATGTTTCTGGCATTGGCCGCGTTCGGCGGCGCCGCCATCTACGGGTCGGCGGCTTGGATCGTCCGCCGGTCGGTATTCCTTGACGATCTCGCGTCCGAAATTCGCCGAGCCCGGGAATCGGGCGAGTCCGATTTCGCCCAGCGGTTGCTGATCAAAGGCGCCTTCTATTCCAAAAACCCTGAGACTCTCATCCGGACCGTTTCGGACGATCCGCAACTGGAGGCGTATCTGCGGGCTATTGTGGCCCTCCGGCCCGACCGCCCGAAAGGGTGGCCGGATCCGGAAGCCGAATTGCGGAAAGCGGCGGACGGCCCGTCCCCGCTTCTGGCCGCGCGCGCCGCCATCCGGCTGGAACAGATCCGATACAAAACAGCGATCCCCAACGCTGAGCGCATTCCATTCTGATGGTCCGATATATCACCCCGTCCGTGTTCGCCGCCGTCGCCGGCGGCCTCTGCGCGGGGCTTCTCAATATGACCCTGCCGATTTTCTTCCAATTTCTTCTCAGCCCGGCGCCGCAGGGACAGGTGCTGCGCGCTGTGCTCAAATGGGTAATCCTCCATCTGGCGGTGCCGCTGGCCGGGGCGCTTCTGGGAATGTGCGTCGTTGTTCTGCTGATCCGCCGCCGCCCCTCGTGACCGTTCCGGCGCTTTCTTCGCTCATTCGAGACACGCTGGTCTGGGTGAGACTGTCCAGTCCCCTGGAGGCGACGACGCTCGGAATCCATGACGATGATCACCGCGTCGATCATCTGGGGTTTGCCCGCCGCGCCCAGGAAGAACAGCTGCGCGATCTTCTCCGCCGAATCCCCCGTTACACCAATCCCGATGACCGCCTCGATGCCGCCGCCCTCCGGGCCCACCTCATGGAAATCCTCATTCTCACCTATCAGATCAATCTCCCCGAACGGTCGGCCGGGTATATGATCGATGAATTTCTCAGCGCTCTCTTTCATCAGGTCAACGGATCCTACGCGCCGCATGCGCACCGGTTTTCGGCTCTCCTCTATCGGCTGCGCGAAGTCCAGCGCATGCTGGGCCAGGTTCTTCACGGGCTGCGCAAGAACGCCGAGGCGCAACGGGTGCCCGCGGCATGGACGGCGCAGGGAATGGACGTCGCCGCGGAAGGCGCCCGATATCTGGCGGCCATTCGCCGGCAGCTGGGTCTTTGGCTTCCGCATCCGCAATCGGCTCTCCGCCGCGCGGTCGCGGAGGAACTCACCCGCGCGGCGCGGGCACTGCTTGAATTCCGGCTGGACCTGCGGCGGCGCGTTCTGCCGCTTAGCGTGGCCGGATCGTACGCCGTCGGCCGGCGCCGCTTCGGAGAATTGCTCGCCGGCGCGCATTTGTTGCCGGCTTCTCCCCTGCCTTTTGTTCATCAGGCCCGGCAAGAACAGCGGGACATTTCAGATCAGCTCCGCGATCTCTCGATAAAACTGGCCGGCACACCGCGCTGGCATGAGGCCGACCGGATTCTCTCCGCTGAACATCCGCCCGCGGCCCGGCTCATCCCGGCATTCCGCGAGCAGGTCCGCCGGCTGGAGACCTTCTCCCGAAAAAACGCGCTCACCCGTCTTTGCGGCAGCGGATCTCTCGATGTCATCGAAACCCCGGTGTTCGAACGCGCGAGCATTCCATACGCGGCTTATCAGGGCCCGGCACCATTTGAGGCCCGCGCAAGAAAAGGCCTTTTTTTCGTAACACCTCCGGATCGCCGCGCATCCCGGACGGAGCGGCTCCGCCATCTTCGGGAATTCCCCTCAGCCGCCATCTGCGTGACGGCGGCCCATGAGGGTATCCCGGGACATCATCTCCAGCATCTGATGTCCCACGCCTCCGACCGGCCGGTCCGGCGGCTGGTCTGGAACACATTTTTCGGCGAAGGCTGGGCGCATTACGCGGAGGGGCTGGTGTTTCGCGAGGGGTATTCGGACAGTGATCGGTCGAGATTTTTTCTCCTGAAGGACCGGCTGTGGCGATGTGTCCGGGTGGGTCTCGACGTCGACATCCATCTTCATCAATTGTCTCTCAAAGAGGCCGCCGCGCGGCTGGTCCGGGAAGCCGGCCTGTCCGCGTCCGGGGCGTGGGGCGAGGCGGTGCGGTACAGCCAGGAGCCGACCCAGCCCATGTCCTATTTCGTCGGCCGGATATTTTTCGAGTCGCTGGTCCGGGAGGAGCGCCGCCGCAGGGGACCGGCGTTCGATCTGGCCCGATTCCATGACCGGCTCCTGACACTTGGCGCCGTGCCGCTCGCCCTGGTCCGGCAGAGACTCAACAGCTGACTCCGGAATCTGTTTGCGAAAGAATCGTATCGGGCATCCAGGGTCTCCCGGCCCGGGCCCGGCGGGAACTGGTTGATGACATCCGGGCCGTCACGATCAAACGGCGGATCACGTATGAGTATGACAAAGAGACGGGGGAAGTCCCGATCCGGATCCTCTTTCCGCCGGTCTTTCTTTCGAATGAGGACCGATCACGCGTCCACTCCGTTTGCCTGCGCGTGTCGCGCGCGTGCGAGCGGGCCCTGGCGATGTATCTGGAGAGCGCGAAAGTCCGGGAGATTTTCCCGATGGAGGAAGACGAGGTGCGTCTCCTGATCTCTTGTGACAGCGCTGACCATGCCCGTCATCCGGCGGTCTGGCAGAGACTCGACGCCGCTATCGATCCGGCCGCGCCCATCCCGTCACTTCGATTTCTCGAAACCAACATGAACTCCGTCGGCGGCGTCTATTACGGACCCGCCGTCGAACGGCTCACCGTTGAAGTCGTCCTGCCCAAACTTCTCGATGATCAAACGCGAGCCGGGATTTCCGCCAACGATAATCTGGAAGAACTCCTGTTCCGCCTGATGGTCCGCCACGTCTCATTCCTCCGCAATCGCCGGCCGATCGCGCCTCCGGACGGATTGATTCGCGTGGCTCTGGTGGAAAACGACCCAGACGCGCCCGGCTGCACGGAGGCCGCCGCCCTGGCCGAGGGGCTCTGCGGACTCGGCGCGGACGCGTTTCTGGCCCGGCCGGAGGAGTTCGAAATCCGGCCCGAGCCGGCTTCGACCGGTGGCGCCCCGGCGATTTATCATTTCGGCCGGCCGGTCGACATCCTCTTTCGGTTGTTTGAGATTCGGGAAATGCCTGAATTCTCCTCCCGGGAGGCTCTCGATCTGGCGTTCCGCAACCACATCGTCATCTCAAGTCTTGCCGGAGAGCTGGATCATAAAAGCATCTTTGAACTGTTTACCTCCGCGGCCTTCGAGAGCGCTTTTTCCTCCGAAGACCGCGCGATTTTCAGAAAACATATCCTCTGGACACGGCTTCTGAGAGAGGCCCATACCGATGGTCCCGCTGGCCGAAAAATCGACCTGGCTGATTTCGCATTCCACCATCCGGAATCCTTTGTCCTCAAACCCAACCGGTCATACGGCGGCGAGGGCGTCGTGATCGGTCCGGCTGTCGATCGTGCGGCATGGGAGTCGGCGGTCGAGTCAGCCATGAAAGCGCGCTCGGCTGCGGTCATTCAGGTCTATCATCCGCTGCCGACCCGGGACTTTTGCGTGATCGGCCCGGCGGGAGAAATATCGCGGGAGCGTCTCAACTGGGTCTGCGGTTTTTCCGCCACTCCGCAGGGCCTCGGCATCATCGGCCGCGCCTCACGATCCGGGATTGTCAACGTCGCCCGGCATGGCGGGCTTGTGCCGGTTCTGCGTCTTTCGTAATTTTTTCCCGCCCGGATACCGATAGGATGGGTAGAAGCCCATGGAGTCTCTATTCGATCAGAACCGGGAATTTCTTCAGCGCCGTTTTCCGGGCGCGTGGGAGGCATTTCAGAACGCGTCGTCGCTCCTCGACTCGGTCCCCACACAGTTTGTGATTCCCTCGCCCACCGGAGTCAACATGGCGTTCCCGATTTCGATTTCGGCTTATCGCGAGGAACATCAGCGCCTGCTGGGCCTGATGGGCGACCAGGGGTCAGGCGCGCTGATCTGGGG
>Ga0114945_10001892_pt1 | contig 12659 bp, 11 predicted proteins | sample OV2TP3_FD_87194 | JGI IMG/M metagenome (GOLD analysis project Ga0114945, IMG submission 87194) | Hot spring microbial communities from Beatty, Nevada to study Microbial Dark Matter (Phase II) - OV2 TP3 | ecosystem: Environmental > Aquatic > Thermal springs > Hot (42-90C) | place: USA: Beatty... | reverse complement strand
TGTCGTCGGAAAAGTCTCTCGGATCGCAAAAACAGGTTTTCGATACCACAAAATTGCTTTCTCGACGAGAACTACCTGAAAATACGGCCCAAAGGCCCGAAAAAGTGCCAAACTCAAGTAATTTACGGATCATTTTCTCCTCCTTGAATTAAAAAGAGATTCACCGCCCGCAGCACTTTTTGTATTTCTTCCCGCTGCCGCAGGGGCAGGGATCGTTGCGGCCAACCTTGGGGCCTTCTTTGTGGTAGGGTTGAGGAGGCCTTGGGGACTCACGCGGGGGCTGGGGGAGCACAGAACCCAGCGCAGGATTCTCTCCTTCTTCCGAGAACCCGGCGGCTGCCGCCGCCGCGGCGGCCACCGACGATAAACCGGAAAAGTCTTCATGCACGAGCTTCTGCGGCAGGGAACTGAAGACCCCTTTGGGTTTCTCCGAGGGACCAACGGGCTGGACCCTGAAAATGGTCTCGGCCACATCCTGATGGATGGAATCATACATGGCCTGAAACATGTCAAAGGCCTCTTGTTTGTATTCCATCAGAGGATCGCGGTGGGCATAGGCCCTCAAACCGATCCCTTCTTTGAGCTGGTCCATGGCGTAGAGGTGATCTTTCCATTTGACATCCATGGTATGCAGGAAAAGAATCCTCTCCAGGGCCCTCAAATCTTCGGGGGTCATCTCTTTTTCTTTGGCTTCGTAGAGCTTTTGGAGCTCTTCGAAAATCAAATCTGCCATCTCGTCTTCCGGCAGGTCGGCGGCGAATTCCGCTTTTCTCCCGCCCAGATCCAGACCAAACTTCGTCTTAAAATAAAGGATCAACCCTTCGGGATTCCACTCCATGTCTTTTTCCCGCCCCGCCAGGTGATGCTGGACCATGCCTCGTGTTGTCTGTTCCACCGCCTGCCGGATACGATCTTTGACATCATGGGATTCCAGAACAGACCGCCTCAAGCTGTAAACGGCCTCCCGCTGTTTGTTCATCACATTGTCGTATTCCAGGAGTTGTTTGCGGATCTCAAAGTTGTGGGTCTCCACCCTTTTTTGCGCGATTTCGATTGCCCCGCTGACCCAGGGATGTTCAATGACCTCGCCTTCCTGCATGCCCAGCTTATCCATAATCTTCATCACCCTCTCCGAGGCGAAAAGCCGCATCAGATCGTCCTCGAGCGAAACATAAAAGCGGGATGAGCCGGGATCGCCCTGGCGCCCGGATCGCCCGCGCAGCTGATTGTCAATGCGCCGGGATTCGTGGCGTTCGGTGCCCAGGACATGCAACCCGCCTAACTCCACGACCTTTTCGTGCTCCTGGCTGACCTGCTCTCGAAACTGTTTAAAAAATTTCTGTAACAGCTCCTGCGGATTAGTCTCCACCGAGGCCAGGGAGCTTTGTTCTTTTGTTTTTTGGGAAACGAGACTTTTGGCCAGATACTCGGCGTTCCCTCCCAGCACGATATCGGTTCCCCGGCCCGCCATGTTGGTGGCGATGGTCACCGCCTTGTGGCGTCCGGCCTGGGCGATGATATGCGCTTCCTGGTCGTGGTACTTGGCGTTCAAGACCTGATGGGGAATGCCCTTGGCTTTCAGCATCTGGGATAACAACTCGGATTTTTCAATGGAGATCGTCCCCACCAAGACCGGCTGCCCTTTTTTATGGAGCTCTTCGATCTCCTCCACCACGGCCTGGAATTTTTCTCTGGCGGTTTTGTAGATGCAGTCCGGATGGTTGGTCCGCTTAAGAATCCGGTTGGTGGGCAGGACCACGCAATCCAGCTTGTAGATCTCTTTAAACTCGTTGGCCTCGGTGTAGGCGGTGCCAGTCATGCCACTGAGCTTTTCATACATCCTAAAATAATTCTGAAAGGTGATGGTGGCGAGGGTCTGGTTCTCCCGCTCGATCTTAATTCCTTCCTTGGCCTCGACGGCCTGGTGCAGCCCCTCTGACCACCGGCGGCCCGGCATCATCCGGCCAGTGAATTCATCCACGATGATAACCTTGCCATCCCGGACAACATAATCGACATCCCGCTGGAAAAATTCCTTGGCCTTTAAAGCCTGCAGGATATGGTGACGGAACTCCAGGGTCTCCATGTCATGCAGGTTCTCCACGCCAAAAAGCTGGGCGGATTTCTTTTCCCCTTCTTCGGTCAGGGCAATGGAGCGGGCCTTCTCATCCGCGACATAGTCAAATCCCTGGGAGAGATCTTCGTTCTTGTATTTGGCTTCGATCTCATCGCGTTCGGTAATGCGCCGACCTTTGAGTCCCCGGACGATCGTGTTGGCCTTGTAATACTTATCCGTAGATTCCTCCGCCGGGCCCGAGATAATAAGGGGGGTTCGCGCCTCGTCAATCAAGATGCTGTCGACCTCATCCACGATGGCAAAGGCGTGCCCGGTGCCGGCGCGGGTGTGAGCGTGCTGCACCATCTCTTCTTTGAAGCTCACCATGTTATCCCTCAGGTAATCAAAGCCGAATTCGTTGTTGGTTCCGTACGTGATATCACAGGCGTAGGCCTTCTGGCGCTCGAAGGGGTCCATATCGTGCTGGATGACGCCCACCGTCAATCCCAAAAATTCATAGAGCGGGCCCATCCACTCCCGGTCGCGGCGGGCGAGATAATCGTTGACGGTGACCACATGCACCCCTTCTTCAGTCAAGGCATTGAGATACGCGGGGAGCGTGGCCACAAGCGTCTTCCCTTCGCCGGTCGCCATCTCCGCAATTTTCCCTTGATGAAGGATCATGCCTCCCACGAGCTGAATATCAAAATGCCTCATGGACAAAACCCGGCGCCCTGCCTCGCGCACCAGAGCAAAGGCCTCGGGAAGAATGGAATCCAGGGCCTGGTCTTTGGCTTTCTTAAACTGCTCGCGCTCCCGGGTCACTTGGATCGTCACCTGTTGGTAGGTTTCCGGGTCTTCGGCGGTCTCCAGAAGATCCTCGATCTTTTTTAGCTCCTCTTGAGGAGATTGAAGAAGCTCTTGGATTCTGGATTTAAACTGGCTGGTTTTGAGGCGGAGTTCTTCGTCGGAGGAGCCCTGCAGCTGGGGCTCCCAGGCATTGATCCGCGAGACCACCGCAGACATCTTTTTGATGATCCCCAGGGAAGGCAGAGGCAAATCCCTGGGGATCTGAATATCGACCTTGGGATTCAACCGATCGATGAACGCTTGCGCGCCTTGGATAATGGGTTTGTGAATGAGAAAGTGGAACATTTGCTAATACACAATCCACAAATCACAAATTACAAACAAATAACAATACCCCATGACCAAAATTCCAAACCATGCCAAATGGCTAGAATCATTTTGGTCATTGTCAATTGGGGATTGTTTGTAATTTGTGGATTGGAATTTGGAATTTTATTATTCTCTTATATTTTGAACAGGCTTCCTCCGCAAAAATGCCTCGATAAATGGATCGATCTCTCCGTCCATGACCCTCTGGACCTGTGCGGTCTCCTCCTCGGTGCGGTGGTCTTTCACCATCGAATAAGGATGCATGACATAGGAGCGGATCTGGCGTCCCCATTCGATCTTTTGTTTCTGGCCGTATTCCTGGGCCATGCGTTCTTCCTGCTCTTTGCGCTTAAGCTCATAGAGTTTGGCCCGTAGGATCTTCATCGCGGTCTGGCGGTTCTGCAGCTGCGAGCGTTCATTCTGGCATTGCACCACAAGGCCCGTGGGAAGGTGCGTGATCCGGACCGCGGAATCCGTGGTGTTGACGCCCTGGCCGCCCGGCCCCGAGGAGCGGTACACATCGATCCGCAGATCCTCGGGATTGATCTCCACTTGAATATCGTCTTCGATCTCCGGGATCACATCCACGGAGGCAAAAGAGGTGTGCCGGCGCTTGTTGGCATCGAAAGGCGAGATCCTGACGAGGCGATGCACGCCTTTCTCGCTTTTAAGAAATCCATAGGCCATCATACCCTCAATAGAAACGCAGGCATTTTTGATCCCGGCCTCTTCCCCGGCGAGCACATCAAGAACTTTCAGCTTAAAGCCCCTGCCATCCGCCCAGCGGGTGTACATCCTCAAAAGCATTTGGGCCCAATCGCAGGATTCGGTTCCGCCCGCGCCGGCATTGATGCTTAAAATGGCGTTATTTTGATCAAAGGGGCCGCCTAAGATCGCCTGGATCTCGATTGTGTGAACATCTTTTTCCAGGGTCTTTAAGTCGTTTTCAATGTGCTGGAGAAACTCCCGATCTCCGCTGGAGATCTCGTTCAACTCCTTTAAATCTTGAAGTTTCTTGCAGCTGGCTTCAAAGGGATCGATAACGGATTTTAAGGCCTTCAATTCCCGGACCAGCTTATTGGAATGGAGAGAATCATCCCAGAAATTCGGCTCCGTCATCTTCGCTTGGATCGTATGGATAGATTCGAGTTTCCGGGGGATGTCAAAGAAACCCCCGAAGGTGTTGGAGGGTGGATTCTAAGGTTTGGAGTTTCTTTTCAATGACGTCGTTCATATCGATCTTTCTTTTTTAGGGGTCACACCTATTTTTTCTTAGCTTTTTTTCACTTTCTTTAAAAATAGGTGTGACCCCAATGCTAACTGTGATGGTATCTTTTAATGCCCTTTAACTCCAGGGTAAATTCATCCCGGCTGTCAGCCAATTTCAGGGCGTCTTCTTCACAAACGAGATTGGCCTTGACCAGACCCACCAGGGACTGCTTAAAGGACTTCATCCCGAAGAGCGCCCCTTCATCGATAAAAGACTGGATCTCTTTGGTCGTGCCTTCTCTAATAAGACGGGCGATCGTGGGGGTCACCACCATGGTTTCATAGGCAGGGATCCGCCCGGTTCCGTCCTTCTTGGCGACAAGCCTTAACGAGATGATCCCTTTTAAGATCAAAGACAATTGCAACCGAACCTCTTCGTGAAGATACGGAGGGAAAAAATTGATCATGCGATGAATGCTCTGAATCGCATTGACGGTATGGAACGTCGTCAAAACCAGGGTCCCTAATTCCGCGGCAGAGACGAGCGCCCGCATGGTGGCCTCATCGCGGGTGGTTCCGATAAAGATGATATCCGGACTTTGTTGGGTCACATGACGAAGGGCAATCGGATACGAATGGACATCGATGCCTAGCTCCCTTTGATTGATAATGCTCTTTTTATCCTGGTATAAGAATTCAATGGGATCCTCAATGGTGATGATGTGTTTTTCGCTGGTGAGATTAATGTGCTCTATCATGCTCGCGATGGTGGTGGATTTTCCGCTTCCCGCGGGCCCGCAAATTAAAATCAGGCCGCGGGTTTCCTCAGAGAGTTTTTGGCAAATCTCCACAGGCAAATTGAGCTCTTGGAAAGATTTGATTCTGGTGTAGACGTGCCGGGCGACAATCGTGGGGGTGCCGCGCTGCTGAAAGATATTGATCCGAAACCGCCCCACCCCCGCTTCTTGATGGATGAAATCGATGTCGAGATTCTGGGCAAAGAGCCTTTTTCGCTCTTCGCTGCTCAAAAGAAAATTCGTTATGCTGATCATCTCCTCCCGGGACACCATCTGGGGATCCATCACCTGCACTTTCCCGTTGATCCGGGCGCGGGGAAAGGCATTGGTCCTCAAAAACAGATCCGAGGCCTCTCTGGCCACCATCTGCATTAAAAGTTGACTGATCCGCATGGAACCTCCCTCATCCGGTGCAATATTTTCATGGTTGTATTTTACCCCAATCTCAGGGAGCGTAGCCAATAAATCCTTACTTTTTATTAGTAAGGTGCTGGGCAATCTCCTGCTCGGTCCTCAACAAGAATTCCTTTTGGGCTAAACCCGTTTTCCCCTGATAACCCCCGAGTGACCCGTCGCTGCGGACGACCCGATGGCAAGGAATGACCGGCGCAAAAGGATTTCTCTTTAAGGCCTGGCCCACGGCCCGCGCGGCATTGGGATTCCCGATCGCCTTCGCCACCCCTTGGTAGGTGCGGGTTTCACCGAGAGGGATCTGGGCTGTGGCCCCCAACACTTTCCATTCGAAAGGGGTCAAGGTCGTTTTGTTTTTCATTTTCCATCCCTCCTTATCCCGGCTTTGCCCCGGCATTATTGTCGGGACTTTGCCCGGAACGCTCACAGGCCCAGCCGAGCGGTTCTTTTTCCACCGGCACGCTGCCGAAGCGCGTGGGAGGCTTCCAGAATTCCTCCTGCTACGGCAGGGCGTCCGTCCGATCGTCGACGTCAGTCATTTCTGGCGGTGCGATGAAATCTCCCTTCACTGGGCCCGCTAAAGGTTCATCTTGATCCGCTTTGTCCTGCTTTGGCATTATTTGTTTTCCCTCTTCCTTCTTTTTATTGATCGAACGGGTTCTGAGCATAAAGAATTACAACCTCAATCAAATAGCAACATTGCCGGATTACTGGCCTTGATCTCTCCACAATTAAATTATCCTGCGCAAGCAAATCAGACACCGATTGAGGCTGTCTGACGCCTGAGATGCTATTTCCGGTCTCCAGGAATCGCGTTGTCCAGTTACAAATTCGATCAATCGGGAAGAATAAGCAGGACCGATCAGCCGGCCGCTGCCGGGACGCGGCACCATGTCTTCGCGGATAGCTCTCAAACGGGATTTCCGGGCCAGATGAACCATAACTTCTTTTGGATTTTCGACTGCCTCGGGATTGTCGGGAATTCTCCGTTCGGACAATCTCAGAAATTTGCTCAGATTTTCTCGATCCGCCAAAAGCCAGGATTCTATTTCCCGGACCGCTACACGAAAACAAAGAAACTGTGATGGATTATTAAGCCATTGCTGTCTTAAAGTCGGAGCACAGTCCGCTTCATGGTTAAGGTCTGCAAGAACAATCCAAGGAGAATAATTTGCAGCATTATTATAGCCTTTGATATTCTTTCTCAATGTCTGCTTTCCGTTCTTCCCATAGACCGGCCCTGAGACAGCTCCCGCCTGTTGAATCAGACGCTGGACAACAGCCTGATCTATATCGCCTTCAACAGCCGCCGATATGACAATATCATCCGCACTCATTACAAATCATCAAAAAGTGTTAATTGTTCTGCTTTTTGCGGACGGGTATGCGGGATTACCGCATCCGGAAGGCTTACCCCGCCCTCTAAAAGTCTCTTAATTTCAGCAATGCTGTCTGCCGACCTGATCGAAGTCCCCTCTGTTTGCGGGATCAAGAGCAATGTTTCATCAAGCCCGACCCCTTCATCCCGGAGCAAATCCACAGAATGGGAGCTGACCAGAATTTGACGGCCGGATCTTCTCTGAATCCTGGCAAAAATTTGGGGGATAAACCGTACGACTTCAGGATGCAGAGACAACTCCGGTTCTTCAAGAAGGAGAGGCCCTGCCCCATCCATCAATGCCCATAACAGACCCATCAGCCTCAGGGTTCCGTCAGAAAATTGTTCTTCAGTCTGCCATGCTCCTTGGGGACGCCAATGCTCATACTTGCCGCGTAAATGGGGAGCCCCCTTTTTGTCACGGGATAATTCGATCTCCGCAAGCTGCGGCACGGCCACTTTCAAAGCATCCTTGATTTTTCTCAACCTTGCTCGCTGTGTTTTCTCTTTTGCCTGCGCTACCTGTTCAAGAAAGTCCCCTCCAAACGGATCATTGTTTCTGCCAACAGATCTGTCGGGTTCTCTGACAAGTTGTGGCACAATATGCAGGTACTTAATTGAGGCGAAAAAATCGTTTATATTTCTAAATTTTTGATTAACATTAACCTGCTCTAGATAGGTCTGCGTTAACCTTTCCGGGTCTTTTGTATCATCCTCATCTGGCCGGCTTAATTCCTCTACTCCATTTATCACGACCCTTTCCTTCTTGACAACAGGTCGGCTCAAATTATCTTGGGAAAAATGCAATTCATACTCTGAATTTATTTTCTTCCTTTCATCACTAACGACCACATGGATAACAATATCCGGAGCCTTTCTGGCGGCCAGGCAACGCAGACTTGAGACACCGCCGCGTTTCTTAACAGCATGCTGAAAGCCTCCCCCTACGGAGGCAATATCATAAAGAAAGCGAAAGACATCAATAAAATTTGATTTTCCAGAAGCGTTCGGTCCAACAAGAAAAACCCGTTTTGTTAGCTTGACATCAACCTTTTGAAAATTTTTCCAGTTACAAAGCTCAATCTTTTCAAATTTTCTTATCTTGTCATCGATTTTTTCTTTAGGGTAATTCATCGTTTTTTCCTTTCGAATAAATGATTTATTCGAGATTTAACACAGAATTTCTCTTCATCGCCTACTGCGCCAGTTTTTCGCAGTAGACAATCATATCATGATGATTAACATATATGGACATATTGTCAATCCCTTACCTACCGATCTTTTTTCCACACCGCTTTCTTTCGCAACAGGCGGTGGTAGGAGACGGCAAAACGATGCGCCTCATCTCTGACTCTCTGGAGGAGTTTCAGACCCAACGAGTCGCGGGCCAACCTGACCGGATTTCTGCGGGCGGGAAGGAAGACCTCCTCTTCTCTTTTCGCCAGGGCGATAATCGGGATATCCACCTTAAGGGCCCGCAGCTCTTGGAGGGCCGCTTGCAATTGCCCTTTGCCTCCGTCGATCATGATCAAGTCCGGAAAGATGAGCCGTTCGTTTTTGAGCCGCCGGTAGCGCCTTTTGACCACCTCGGCGATCATTTTAAAGTCGTCGATCCCCTCCACCTCGCGGATGCGAAAGCGTCGATAATTGTTTTTGTCTGGCCGGCCGTTCAAGAACGAAACCAGGGACCCCACGGCCTGATGGCCCATGATATTGGAGATGTCAAAGGCCTCGATCCGCTCGGGCCGCCGGGTAAGATTGAGGGCGCGCTGGAGCTGTTCGGTCTCTTTATAATAATTGACATCGGGCGTCCCGGAATATAACGCGCCGATGGCGCGGATTTGATCGCGCACCTTGGCGGCCTCTTCAAATTTTCTAGCTCGGGCCAAGGCCTCCATTTCCCTGCGGAGCTCGCCGTACAATTCGTCTTTCTTGCCCTCGAGAATCAAACAGACGTTGTCAATGATTTTGTTGTATTCTTCTTTGGCTATGTTGTTGATGCACGGGGCATCGCAAAGCCCGATATGAAAATCCAGACAGGCCTTATGAGGGAAAGGATCACAGGTGCGAAAATGAAAGATCTTGCGGATGATATCCAGCGCCTCCCGGATCAATTTGGGATTCACGTAAGGCCCGTAATATCGGCCAGCTGGCGGGGCTTCTCCTTTTTTCTGTTGCCAACGCACCACGGCGATGCGGGGAAACCCCTCCTCAGTAACGTGAATAAAAGGATAGCTTTTGTCATCGCGCAGCTCCATATTGAATTTGGGCTGATACTGTTTGATGAGGCTGGCCTCCAGAATCAGGGCCTCGGCTTCGCTGGCGGTAGAGATATAATCGATATCCGCCACCTGGGAAACCAGCCAATCGCCCTTGGAGGAGATGACCGGAGAGGGACGAAAATGAGATTGCGCTCTTTTCCTTAAAGAGACAGCCTTTCCTATATACACAACCTCGCCCTGGGCATTCCTCATAAGGTAAACCCCACTGGTCAGAGGCAGAGATCTTATTTTTTCCTGGATATCCATTGAACGCCTTTCACGACACTTTCAATTCTCAATAAAAAGCAAAGAAGGATATAAGCACCAAATCCTATGAAACCGACGACGAAAAGCCTCATAAATTCATTCATGATCTCAAGGGAGGCCCAGCTTCCTTGCATCAAGAGTCCCATGCCCAAACTGGCCGAACCCAACCGCACCACATAGGAGCGCATGCCTTCTTTGAGGGCCCCCAGCCTTTTCTCCATCGTATAAAATAATATCAAAAAGTCCGTTGATACGGCAATAGAGCTGGCTAAAGCAATACCGCCGACTTTGAGCGGGCCCATCAACAGAAAGTTTAAGACGACGTTCAGAAAAAGACACAGCGCCCCCACCTTGACCGGGGTTTTTGTGTCCTGCATCGCGTGGAAGGTTGTTGTGAGGATCTTCACGCCTCCATAGGCCCATAATCCCAGGGCATAAAACAAAAGCGCACTGGCCGTGATATGCGTGGAATAGGACGTAAACTCTCCTCTTTCAAAAAGCACCTTAATCATGGGAAAGGAAAGAACCAGACACGCGACACTGGCCGGAAACATAATCAAAAAAATGTTCTGGAGAGAAAAAAGCAGGGTCTTTCTGAGACTCTCTCGATTGTGCCTGACCGCAAAGCCAGAAAGGCTGGGTAAAAGGGCCGATGCCAGAGCCACCCCAAAAATCCCTTGAGGAAACTGAATGATCCGATTGGCATAATAAATGGCAGAAATCCCACCCGTGCCCACAATCGTCTGCAAGGAGGCGCACAACGTATCAATCAGAAGACTGATCTGATAAATTCCTGAGCCCAGCAGTCTTGGCACAAGAAGTCTTCCCATCTTCCTGGCCGCCGGAGGAATAAGGGTTTTGGGCCATACCCACCGCATTCCTAATTTTCTCAAGGTCACAAGCTGGACGAGAAGCTGCAAAAACCCCCCTGCCAAAACGCCCACGGCCAATCCCACAATGGGCTCTTCCATGGTTTGGGAGGCCCAAAGCGCGCTTAAAATCATTGCCACATTCAAAAGGCAGGGGCTGAAGGCCGGCGCCCAAAAAGAGCGCAGCGTATATAAGACCCCCATGCTGTAGGCCGTTAATCCAATCAAAACGAGATACGGAAAAATCAATCGTGTCAACCGGATCGTCAGATGCAGTTTCTCCGGGTCGGCCATAAAACCCGGGGCGATGACTCTGACAATCCCCGGTGCTGCCAGTATCCCCAAAATTGTGATCAGACTTAAGGTGATCAGAAATAAAATAAAAACCACACAAACCAGCGGCCACAGGGCTTTTTGATCTTTTGAAGGGGGAGGCTCAACATATTCCGCCAAGACCGGCAAAACCGCGGAATTGGTGGCCCCCTCTCCGGTTAAATCGCGCCAGAGATTGGAAAGCCTGAACGCCACGAAGAAACTGTCCGCCGCAGGCGTTGTCCCAAAGACCTTGGCCAGGATCAAATCCCTGACGAATCCCAGGATCCGGGAAACCAAGGTCCCCAAAGAAAGCATAAAGGTGGATTCCAGGATGGAACGATGAGAATCGGGATGCGATTTATCCATTGACATGTCTCGAGGGGTTTGATATAAAAGATGGCCCTTATATAAATTTCCAATAACCAAACACCAATTAACCAAATGGTTCGACTTCGTCCTTCGATAAACTCAGCCCTTCGATTCCACTCCGGGCTGAGTCCTGAGCGGAGTCGAAGGGACTCAGGACTCGGCCTTAAGCGAAGTCGAAGGACAATATCCAAATCCCCATATTCAATGATTGGTTGATTGGTTATTTGGTATTGGTGATTGTTTGGTTATTGTAGCTTGATGATTGGTTATTAAATATTTTTTAGGGAAAGGGGTCATAAACCATGCCGCAACGAAGAAATGCCATCAAGGCCTTGCGCATCAACCGAAAAAGACACTCCAGCAATCTCAAAATCAAAACCGATCTTAAAAAGACGATCAAAAGATTCAAGCTGCTTGTGTCGGATAAAAATGTGAAAGAGGCTCAAACGCTTCTTCCGATTCTCCATAAAAAAGTTGACAAGGCCGCCAAGCGAGACATCCTGCACAGGAATACCGCAGCCCGTCGGAAATCCTCTTTTAGCCGACTTCTCTTAAGTATCGTGAAGCCTATGTCGTCACAAGGCACAGGCATAGCTTAACAACCAACATCTCTAAAGCATATTCTGGCTTCAAACGGCTGCGCTTAATATTGAAATCTGTCTCTTGAAGACTCACCAGCCCGTCTTCAAAACGCCCCCCAGGCATCTTCCGACGAAGTTGGGACCACCACCACACGAGCCCCCCCATGATCTGTAAAGGATGAATCCCTGAAGAAAAAAGTTGATTCAGGATCTTGAGGGCCTCAATTTCGTTATGCCTCTCCATGGCGCGCGTCATGTCAAAAACACCCGGGCTCTTTCCCACCGGAAAGTTTATAATCTTGGCTTCCTTAACCTTTTTAACAAACTCATCATTGAGATCCCAGACATGGGAATCCAAAACCAAAACCGCATGCGGGGTGGAGCTCTCCGCCCATTCCTTAATGATTCTTTGTTGATGGGCTGTCAAACGGTGAGATTCCCGAATGATGATGAGCCTTTGAGAGGCGATCGCCGGCAGGCTCATCAAGGCCTTTTTTAAATCATCGGCGCTCATGCTGCCGGCCTCGAGCAATTCATAGTCAAATGGGAGGGCATCCGTGGAAGGTAGGATCTTGTTTCTTAACTGGGCAATTTGGGCATCTTTGGCGAGGGTATCTTGGCCGAGAAGAAAATAAATCATTGCAGCTCTTTCGTGGCGGTAGGCGCGGGAGGTTTACCCCAACAGAATCGTCGGGAAACATCGAAATCGACACATCAAGGAAGCCATGGCCTAAGGGCCAGGGAATTTCACCAGTCTTCGATCGTCCGTTCGACGACCCGACGGGCCAGATCCGTAAGGGCGTCCTCTAAGGCCACAGTCTCGGATTTGGCCAGAGGGCCGGTTAAAAAGTAGGTTGTATCTCCGCTAAAGCTGGGCTCTTCCCAGAGGAGTTCGTTTTTCTCACGATCCCATAACTGCAAGGACACCTCAATGCGGATCCGGTATTCCTGCACATCTTCATTCTCG
>Ga0114945_10001891_pt1 | contig 12661 bp, 10 predicted proteins | sample OV2TP3_FD_87194 | JGI IMG/M metagenome (GOLD analysis project Ga0114945, IMG submission 87194) | Hot spring microbial communities from Beatty, Nevada to study Microbial Dark Matter (Phase II) - OV2 TP3 | ecosystem: Environmental > Aquatic > Thermal springs > Hot (42-90C) | place: USA: Beatty... | reverse complement strand
GTGAGACCGGCGCCGACAAACCAGTCCGGGTTTTGGCGGTTCGAGATAAAGTCATCCACACCGGAGACGGCAAAGAAGTTCTTCGTGAGGTGCAGCTTCCCCGTCGCTTTCAGATGAGGCCTTTCATTTTCGTCGGCGCGAAAATCAAAGGCTGAAAACTCAAGCGCGAAAGGTCCGCGGCCCCAGTCGATACCGATCCCGCCGCGCGACTCGATCAGCCCGCCGCGAAACGTGAAGTCGTAGAAACTCTTGGCAAGCTCCGCAGAGATCCGGAACTCGTCCCTCTTCACTACCGAGTCGTCGATGATCGTCTGCGTATCAACGCCTGCCGTCGTCTCCGTGCGGGTCGTGATGGTTCTCTCCGCCGTGGGGCTCGGATCGGCAATAAACTCCAGGATAAAGAACTTGTCCGGGCGGGGCTTCAGATTCAACCCGACGTAATTTTTAAAGTCCCGGCTGGTCCCGAGATACTCCATGTGATACCCGATCTCGAACTGAAACCGGTTGACCCCCCCGATCGTCTGCGAGACCCCGCGCGCCGCCTCGTTCAGGTTCGTCGCGATCTCTTCGTCATTAACGAGCCTCCCGATCGTCCCGCGCCCCTCATCGATCTTTCGCGTCACGCTGGAGAGCCGCTCGATCGAGGCACCGAGGTCCCCCTTCTTGTCAGCCATCAGATCGCGCAGGTCATCCGAGAACATCGCCAGGTTCTCGATCAGCCGGTCGACATTCTCCTGATTCTTCTCCACAATCTCCCGGAGTCTGTTCACGAGCCCCTGTGTATCGGTCGCCATCTGGCCCAGATCGACATAAGGGTTCGTCGCGGTGATCGTCCCGCCAGCCGTTATCTCACCCGCCTCCGGATGACCCGGCGTGAGCTCAATGTAGGTCTCTCCCAAAAACCCCTTCGTCCGGACCCTCGCAACCGCATCGGTGCCGAGACGGACACGCGGCTCCAGACGCAGGACCGCCCGTGCCTTCGATCCCTGATACAGATCGAGTTTGGAGACAAACCCCACCCGGATTCCGGAGACCTCGACCGGCGTCTTCCGGATCAAACCCTCGGCCGAATCGAGGATCACCTCGACCTCATACCCCCTCTTGTAGACGCCGCGATCACTGATCCGCACGGTCACGTACACGACGAGGAGGAGCGATACGAGGACAAACAGACCGACCTTTGTCTCTGTTCCGAGCTTCATTTCTGTTCCCCGATCTTCAAAAACTCCCGGACGTAGGGATGCGTCGACCTCCGGAACTCGGCCGGGGTCCCCTGCTCGATGATCTTCCCCTCATGAAGCATCGCGACCCGGTCGGCGATCGAGAATGTCGACTCGATATCATGGCTGATGATCACGGAGGTGACCGGAAGCTTCTTCTGCATCTCGAGAATCAATCGGTTGATGGAGTCGGTTGTGATCGGATCAAGACCGGTTGTCGGTTCATCATACAGGATGATCTCAGGCTTTAGCGCAATCGCACGCGCCAGTCCAACCCTTTTTCTCATCCCGCCGGAGAGTTCGGCCGGCATCTTCTGAGTAACCTCCTCAAGCCCCACCACCCGAAGCCTCTCCCTCACCCTTTCCTGAATCTCCGCCTCCTTGAGTCTCGTGTGCTCCCGGAGCGGGAACGCAACGTTCTCCCCGACCGTCAGCGAGTCAAAGAGGGCGGCACTCTGAAAGAGCATCCCGAATCTCTTTCGGAAATCGTTCAGCCCCTTTTCATCCAGGGTGTTGATATCAACCCCATGGACGACGACCCGTCCCCTGTCCGGCCGGAGGTGACCCATCAAATGCTTCAACAAAACCGTCTTCCCCTGCCCGGACCCCCCCAGGACGACAAAGATCGAACCCTTCTGGATCGTCAGGTTGATCCCCCTGAGGACGTTTTGGCCGTTAAAGGACTTGTGGAGATCGACAATTTCAATCATCTTAAAACTCGGGTAGAAAATTGATGATAAGCGCCGTCAAAAAATAATCGAGGACCAGGACGCAAACTGAGGCGACGACCACCGCCTGGGTCGTTGACCGACCGACCCCCTCCGCCCCACCGGTGGTCCGATACCCGCGATAACAACAGACCAGCGCCAGGACAAATCCGAAGACGGCAGACTTCAGAAGCCCCCCGATAAAGTCATCCGCGTCCAGATAGTAGGTGAGCCGCCTTGTAAAGGCAATCTCAGGGATTCCGAGAAGATGAACCGAGACAAAATAGGCCCCGGTAACCCCGACAAATCCGTAGACCGCCGTGAGACAGGGGACCATCAGCATCGCGGCGAGGACCCGCGGGACCACCAGATAGTGGATCGGATTGACCGCCATCGAAGAGAGCGCCTCGACCTGCTCGGTCACCTGCATCGTCCCGATCTCCGCCGCCATCGCGGAGCCGGCGCGGGCAACCACCATCAACGAGGTAAAGACCGGGGCAATCTCCTTGGCCAAGGAGAGCCCTACCGTCGCGCCGACCAGAGACTCCGCATGAAAGAGCCGAAACGTCTCCCCGACCTGCAGGGAAAAGACCATCCCGGTGAAGGCGGAGGTGAGCAAGATCACCGGAAGCGACCGGATCCCGATAAACTCCAGCTGATGAAAGAAAGGGCCCAGGCGAAACGGGCGACGGAAGGTCCATTGGAGGAAGGAGCGGCAAAAGAACGCAAAATCGCCCAGCGAGGAGAGCGTCTTCAGGAGCAAGAAACCGGAGGAATCAGCGCCTCTCTGAATCCACGAACCGGCGCGGGACCCTTTCGGCCACACGGCAATAGATTTCATAGGAGATCGTCTCCGCCCATCGACCCAATTCTTCCGCCGTCACACAGTCCTTCCCCTGGGGCCCCAGGAGGACCACTTCATCCCCCACCTTGGCGGAAGGGACTTTCGCCAGATCGACCATCATCATATCCATGCAGACGGTCCCGACCACCGGGACGCGTGAGCCGTTCACCAGAACCGACCCGCGGTTGGAGGCGAGTCGCGGGTATCCGTCGGCGTAACCGACCGGCACCACCCCGATCAGGGTCGGTCTCTTTGTCTTGAAGGTCCGCCCGTAACTAACGGCGGTCCCGGTCACCACCTTTTTGATAGAAACCAATTCGGACCTCCAGCGCATCACCGGTTTCAAGGAGTTCAGCCTCTGCTGACGGATTACAGGATAGGAGCCATAAAGGGCGATCCCGAGTCGAACTGTATCGTAGGGGCATCGCCGATCGAGCGCCGCAAGGCTGTTCGCGAGATGCAATTGAACGGAGGGAAACCGCTTGAGGAACTCGACCCTCCCTTTTTCAAAGCCGGCCACCTGCTGTCTCGTAAACTCCTCGGAATCGGCATCCGCCAGATGAGAGATCAGGCCAACCGGCCTGAGTTGAGCCAACTTTTTCAGTTCATCAAAGAAGGAGGCGGTCTCGGCGACCGGGACGCCGAGGCGGGTCATCCCGGTATCGATCTTGACCTGCACTTCCATCCCCTGCCCGCGCGATTCCAAAAAGCGATTGAGCTCCCGGGCCGTTCGGAGATCGTAGAGGACCGGCGTCAGCTCATAGCGGAGAAGTTCCCCGAACTTTCCCCCGATCAGTCCCAGGAGGATCAGGATCGGTCGTTTGATCCCCGCCTCCCGGAGCTGGATCCCCTCATCGACCGTCCCGACCCCAAAGAGATCGACCCCCTCGATCTGGAGAGCGCGCGCAACCGGCACTGCCCCATGCCCATAGGCGTTCGACTTGACCACCGCGAGGATCCGGACCTTTTCCCCGACCCTCTTTCGGATAGACTGGTAGTTATGCCGGAGGGCGTTCAGATCGACTTCGATCAATGTTGGGGTCTCCCGTTGCATGAAACGGGTCCTTATAGAAGGTTATCAGGAGATTTGCAATATGGTGTTAGAAATAATTCACTTTAAAACTCCATTTTTTTGAGTATAATGGAGTCATGTATTCCAGAATCATCAACCCACCGAAAAACAAGAGCTTTTTCTTGTTTGGGCCCCGCGGAACCGGCAAGTCCAGTTGGGTCAAGAGCACCTTTCCCAAGGCCCTTTATCTCGATCTCCTGGATGCCGAACTTTACAATGACCTCCTGGCCAACCCCAAAAGGCTGGAGAATTTAATTCCCAAGGGTTTTGAAGACCGGGTGGTCCTCGATGAGGTTCAGAGGATACCGGAAATATTGAATGAGGTGCATCGTCTGATCGAAAAGGAGAAACACTCCTTTGTACTGACCGGGTCAAGCGCCCGAAAACTGAGACGCAAGGGAACGAACCTGCTCGCCGGCCGGGCCTTGACCTGCTCCATGCACCCCTTGACGGTAACGGAGCTGGGATCTGATTTCCGTCTGGATCACTCCTTGCGCTTTGGGCAGTTACCGTGCGCCTATACCGAGGCAGATCCGAAGGCGTATCTGGAAAGCTATGTCCAGTCGTATCTCCGCGAGGAGGTTCAGCAAGAAGGACTCACGCGAAACCTCGCCTCATTCTCCCGATTTCTGGAGGCTGCCAGTTTTTCGCAAGGGTCTATACTCAACGTCGCCGGCGTCGCTCGTGACTGTGCTGTGGAACGCAAGGTCGTCGAAAACTACTTCTCGATTCTGGAGGATCTTCTGCTGGCGCACCAACTCCCTGTCTTTACCAAAAAGGCGAAGCGCCGGATGATTGGACATAAAAAATTTTACTATTTCGACGTAGGAATCTTCAGAACACTCAGACCGATGGGCCCCCTCGACCTCTCTGAAGAGGCGGAAGGACCGGCACTTGAAACACTTTTGTTGCAGGAACTGATCGCTATCAACGCATCACTGAATTTGGGCTATCAGATCTATTTTTGGCGGACGTCCCACCATTTGGAGGTTGATTTCGTTCTGTACGGTGAAAAAGGGATCCGTGCCTTTGAGATAAAGAGGGGAGGTCGCATCCGCCCGGAGATGTTTCACGGATTACAGGCATTTCTGGAAGACTACCCGATGGCCAAGGCCTATTTCATTTACGGAGGCGACCGGCGCATGAGAGAGGGTCGGATTGAGGTTTTACCCGTGACGGAATGTCTCCGGCAACTCGCCGGCATCCTGAGTTAACATTTCTGCGATTTTTCTCACATACGATTTTTCTCTAGTTGTCGACTCTGGTCAAAAGGTTTAAGCGACAGGCGTGCCTCTCACCATTACTTATGTCGGCCACGCAACGGTCAGGATTGAAGCGGATGGAAAATATATCCTGACCGATCCGATCTTCAGCCAACAGATCTTCTGGTTGAAACGAAGGTCTCCCCTCCCCTGCAAACCGGAGTCGCTCGGAGAGCCCGAGGCGGTCTTTGTCTCGCATGCCCATTACGACCATCTGGATATCCCCTCGTATAAATATTTCTCGCAAAAGGTGCCGATCATCGTCCCACCCGGCTTGAAAGGACTGCTCCGGAAATCCCTGAAAAATCCTGTGCTCGAGACAGAACCCCCTCGCCCGATAGAAATCGGGCCGGGTCTCAGGACAACCCCCTTTCCGGTAAAACACACCGGTTTCCGGGTTCTCCCGTTCCGTTATACGCGATGCAACGGCTACCTGATCGATTTTCACGGCTATCGGATCTTTTTTCCCGGAGATACCGCCTACAGGGGCGACTTCCCGCACGCAACTGCAGACTCCCCAATCCATGTGGCGCTCCTTCCGATTTCCTGCTACCGCCCCGAGTGGTTCATGAGGGATCGGCATATAAACCCGGCCGAGGCGGTCCGGATCTTTGAGGAGATCGGCGCCCGGTATCTTGTGCCGATTCATTGGGGGACCTTCAAACTCTCCACGGAACCGATGGAGGAGCCGATCGAGTGGCTCGGCAGGCTCGCCTTGGAAAGGGGGTTGAGGGAACGGGTCAAGATCCTTCCCCCGGGGGAGTCGCTCAGAATAGACGCAACCTCTTTGCGGCTGGCAGCGATGACAGGGTCAAAATAGACGGAAAGGGGCCATGATTCACCAACTCGAATTGCCGGTTCTCAGGGCGGCGCTTGCACAACAGGCCGACCTTCTGCAGCTCGCGGAGACTCCTCCGCGCGTCGATCAGTTTAAATATCCTGACCGAAGGCTCGCCTTTCCCGCGACCAAATGGCTGCCACCCCTCTTCTCGAACCCACCGCCTGTCGTTGAGGAAGATCCGGACATTGTCCCGCTGACGGGGGTGAGTGTCAGCCAGCAGGGGAGATATCTTGCGGTCGGCCTGTTTCCGCCGCAGGATGGGCCGGAGGATATTGGCAGGCCCTGGGAAACACCGATGGTGGTCTTCCGGTTCCGGTGGAATCTATTCTGCTAGGAGGTTTATGACATCCCAAATCCTGTACGGACTCACAAGCGTGCTCCTCAGCGGACTCGCGATCGGCTGCGCCGCCCACCGGTACAGGCAACAACCGGCCGGACAGCCGAAACCGCCGGTCAAACCTGCAGATCTTCAGAGAAGGATGCTGGAGTGGAATCTCGTTTCATCGGGCCGCGGATACAAAATTCGGTGGGTTCGGGATGGCGGTGTTATCGGAGAGCCGGATCCGGAAGACCTTTTCACCCTCAAGTCTGCTCAAGTCGATGATCGGGATCAGCTGAGCAAATGGATAGCCGAAGTCAACCGGGCGGTCGTGGAGGAGAGGGCGAAGCAGGCAGCCCGGCTCCAGAAGCTGCTCCGCGAGACACCGCCTGGAAAACGGGGAGATCCATTGTCCCGTTGGTTCTCGATCGACGACACGGGGGTTCGCCCGTTTCCCGGAGAACCGGAAGGATTCCTCGGCGGACGAGGCCCGCTGGTCCAACTCCCTCTGCCGTTATCAACCCCCAAACAGAGAACGAAGGGGAGACGGGCCGACCTCTCTGATGCAGAGATTGACCGCGCCTGGGTCGAGGTGAATCAGGGAAAATTCCGGGAGGGACGTTCCCGAGTCGAAGCGATCCTTTCCCGACAGCCGGGGCATGAAAAGGCGTTGATGGTTCTGGTCCTCAGTTTCGCGGGGGAGGGTAACTTCGGAATGGCTCAACTGCGGCTTGAGAATTTTAAAGGTCTGGCGCCGGAATCCCCCTATTATTTTTGGGCGGAGGGTCTCACACACTTTTTGCGCGGAGACTTTGTAAGGGCCCTCCCCTCCATCCGGAGGGTTGCCGAAAAGATTCCGGACGATTTTACAATTATGAAGATGACCGCCGTGATCCTCGCGAACATCGAGCAGAAATCAAAGGGACTTGAGGCCCTTGCGGGGTACCTTCCGAAAAATGCGCGAGAAAAGGCGGCCGTCGGGTTGCTCCGACATGGCATGGGGGAGAAAAAAGAAGGACTCCTTCAACTGAGGGAAGCGGCAAGGGAGGAACCTCAAAATCCGGACATCCTCGGGAATCTCGCCGTCGTTCTCTTTTTCAGCAACACGGACGACTCACTCTCCGATGCAAAGAGTCTCGCGGCAGAGGCCTTAAGGATCAGGCCGGATCAGCTTCAGGCGATGGCGGTGCATCTCTTCCTTCAGTATAAAACACTCCCAAAGGATCAATTAGCCGGTTTGATACCGCACTTTGAGGAGTTGGACCGGCGGCTTGAGGCGATCATCGGTTCGGACCGGCGCTCCCCGTGGCAACTCGCGATCGGGGAGCAATTCGACACAACGCTGCACTATTCCACTTTTCCGGCGCCCGCCGAAATCAGGTCGCGTCTCGCCCTCTGTTATCTTTATAGTGATCTCCCCGAAAAGGCGGAGCCGCTGCTGGAACAGGGGTGGCAGGAGGAATGGTGGGAGATCTCCTCTTTTCTTTCACAAAGAGATTATCCCAGACTCCTTGCCGTTTCCGAAAGCCGGCAAAACAAGGTCAAGGAGGCGGAGTCGCACCTCCGTCAAGGCCTCGTCCGGTGGCCTGATGAGCCGAGATATCTTGCGGAGTATCTTAATATTCTTATCGGGGCAAACCGTCTCGACGAGGGGAGACCGGTCTATGAGCGACTCCGAAAAATCCTCGATACCTCAAAACCATCAATCCCCTTCCCTTATAAGGTTGCGGCAGGTTTCCTCAACGCCACGGGCGATTTGAACGGGACGGAGACCGTGCTCAGGCAACTCCTCGATCTCCAGCCAAGAGAGGCCGAGGCCTATACCGCCCTTGCCTTCACCCTGGAGAATCAGGGGCGGTTTGCTGAATCGGTCAAGACAGCCGAGAGGGCGCTCGAGCTCGGCGATTCAACTCCCCTCCCCTACCACATCCTTGTCACCGCGGCGATTGCGAGTCAAAACTGGCGCGAGGTCGATCGCTGGATGATGGAGCTCACACGCCGGTTCCCGAACGAAACTGATTTCGCGGAGAATGTCTCCTTCCATTACCTTGAACTCGTCGGCAAGACGATTACACATCGAGGCCTCTTGCCGATACCACCCGGCTCCCGCGAGGAGGAATGGCTTCACGGAGTCTCCCGCTGGAACGAGCAGCTGATCTCTCTCAACCCTCAAGGCCAGGGGGCGAGGTATCTTTTCCTTCTGGCCCAATCCATTTTGGGAAGGGCCGCAATCGACCATCTTGATCAATACAGCCCGGATACAGTTTACCCGACTGTTGAGCTGGTGATCCGCGCCCAGAACGGCCGGGAGGAAGAGGCGATGCGCCTGATCCCGAAGATCATGATCATGGCCGCATCCGAGCTCGGGAAGATATCGGTGTCAGTTGACATGTTTTACCCCCTGACACTTAAGGGGGCGACGAAGACCGCGCTCGCGCTCTTTGATGCCTTGTGGAAGGCACCCGATCGTAACCGCAAGGACCTGATCGAGGTGGTACGGGCGATCACAAATCATCCCTTTTCCCCAGAGGCTGCCCCGTTTGTCACGGCCGTTGCCGAACGGGTGGCCGACCATTATTATTACCAAAACCGCCCGCGGGATGCGGCCCACTTCTATCGAAAGTCGATCGAGGCGGATCGGACGCGAGAGACCGCCTGGATCGGTCTGATGAGATCCCTGAAACTCTCTGCGGCGTCTCGAGAGCTCCAGGTGACAGAAGAAGAATACCGTAGACAATTTCCCCCCCATTTCGGCAGTCCATAACAAAATCAAACAAGGGAAAATGGGATTGACGTAACCCATTTTACGCGTAAAATGGGTTACCATGGCCCCGTTTCACGAGCACTTCCGGACCATTCAGCATTACTGGACAGACCCCGATTGGCTGGGAAGACGAATGCTCTTGCTCTCAGGGCCCCGCCAGGTCGGCAAAACGACCCTCGTCACCTCAATGATCTGCCCCAAAAAAGAGGCCTATTTCAACTGGGACGATCGGAAGGTCAGGAGACTCTACCAGAAAGACTCCGATTTTTTTGCCTCAGCGGACTCCGAATGGATCTGCTTTGACGAGATCCACAAGCGTCCCCAATGGAAGGACATCCTGAAGGGGATCTATGATGTCCACAAAGATCGTTTCCGGTTCGTGGTGACCGGCAGCGCCCGTCTGGAGACATTTCGAAAGAGCGGCGATTCCCTTGTTGGCCGCTACTTCCATACACGACTCTTTCCGATCAATCTTCCGGATTTTGGAAAAACCAATTTTATCCTCCCCGATCGCCCTGAAAGGCTTGTGGAACAGGCGGCGGATCAACCGGATTCGGGCCCTCTGGATGATCTGATGACGCTCGGCGGCTTTCCGGAACCGTTCTTTTCAGGCCGGGAGGAGTTCTGGAGGCGTTGGTCAATCAACCACAACGACCTGATCGTCCAGGAGGATTTGAGGGATCTCACCAAGGTCGTCGAACTGGACAAGGTAGAAAACCTTTTGGAAATCCTGAAACCGTCCGTCGGCAGTACGATCAGTTACCGGAATCTGGCGGAGGACCTTGAGACAACCCATGGGACCATCAAGAGATGGCTCCAGATGCTGAACCGGGTTCAACTCGTTTTTTCGATCCCCCCTTTCTCAAAAAAGATCCGTCGGGCCTATAAAAAGGAGAGAAAGTGGTACTTCATGGACTGGCGATTTGCCGAGAAGGACCGGTTTGAAAATTATATTGCCGCCTCCCTTTTAAGGGCCGTGACCCTCTGGACCGATCGCTTTGGCGAGAAAATGTCGCTCTCCTTTGTCCGGACCCATGACGGCACGGAGGTCGATTTCCTGATCTGCAAGAGTGAGGCGCCCTGGTTACTGATTGAGGCCAAAGAGGGGGCGCCGGAACCGACCTCTGCCTGCTATCGGTTCAGCCACCTGTTCAAGGTCCCGTGTGTGGTTGTCACCCGGAGGAAAAACTTCTTTAAAAAAATGGCCGGGGATCAAAAACAACGGATCTATTCCGTCTCGTGGGGCAAGCTGGGTCCGATTCTCCCTTGAAGAGAGAAAAACATATTATTGATATTTATATAAATAAGTTGCATTATAACTATCATGGAGCCAAGATCTTTAACCTGACGCGGCTCGAATGTTCCCGCAGACAAAAGGTTTTGACCGGGGTTGAAAAGGGGGTCCCGTCATCCGAGATTCTTCAGGTTCACAATCAGGCGCCATTCGCCTGCTGTTATTACGGCGTGGAGACACTCATCCTTCAAAAGACCACGGCCCTTGCCTCCCCCTCGCGATTTGCCTGTCGGGATCTCTTTGACCTCCATCATCTTCTGACCCGTGCAGCAAAATTATCGCCGTCTCTCCTTGCCACCCTCCTGAAAAAAGAGGCCGTCGCCAAAATCGAGTCATTTCAGTTTCGGGATTTCCGCGAACAGGTTCTCCCGTTTCTTCCCCCCGATCTGGTCGATTTGTACCGTGCCCCGAATCGTTTTGAGGCGATGAAAAAGGAGGTCCAAATGAGGTTGGAATCATGACCGCTGCGCGCCTGATCCAAAAATTAAGAGAGAACCGGCTCCGGGTCTTCACGACGAGGACGGCGGCAACCTTGCTGGGAGTAAGCCCCTCGGCCGCGAGTCAACTCCTGAACCGGTTGGCCCGCGAAAAACTCCTTTTGCGTCTCAAGCGGGGAATCTGGGCCAATCTGCTCGCCCCCTCTTTAAGGATCGAGGAGGCGGTTCCCTATCTGACCGATCCCTGGATCTCCTATGTCTCCCTCTATTCGGCCCTCTCCGAGCATGGGTTGATTGCGGAGGTACCGAGACAGGTTTATGGCGTCACCGCGGGGCGACCCGGTTGCTGGGATACTTCTCTCGGCCGGGTTTCATTGCATCACATCCCTGCCGATCAGGTCTGGGGTTTTGAAATGAAAAGGACCGGCGACGGTTCTTTTCCCCTTGCCACACCGGAAAAGGCATACCTCGACACCCTCTACCTCGCCTCCGTCCCGAGAAGCCCGATTCAAAAACCACCCTTCCGCCACCCCCCCCGTTTTGATCCGAAACGGATGCGGGAATACTTGAAGAAGTGGGATTTGAGGCATCTGTTCCCGTGATAAAATAGTTTGGTCCCCTTCTGCCTTGATGAACCTTCGCCCTTTAAGGTCGTCCTCGGGGCTCGTTAGAAATTATGGACCAATCGAAGGCCCTTTTCGGTAGTGAATTTCGGGCTGACGGTTTGACTTCCTGATAGCAATCTTTTACCCCGATTGACAATCATCCCCCCGCTTTGTTAACCAGTTCCCAATTCAAACAGGGGTGTCCTTTGACTCCTCCTCGACGAGCTCGGAGTCACTTAAGGACTGAGATAATACCCTTTGAACCTGATCCGGGTCATGCCGGCGTAGGGAGGCGAAATTGATCACCGTTCAACTCAACGGGCAGTCTCAAAAGTTAGACAGATCAAAAACCATCCAGGAGATTCTGGATCAATTCAAGATCGATTCGGCCGCTATCGCCGTCGCGGTCAACACCGAGATTGTCCCACGCTCCAAGCTCAATGAAACGAGAGTGGCGGACGGGGATCAAATTGAAATCGTTCAGGCACGAGGCGGAGGGTAGACCCCGATCGTGATTCGCGATCGCGATCGAGGCGAGACAAAAGAGGTTAATATGATTGACACACTCAAAATCGCGGGTCGCATTTTCCGGTCTCGGCTGCTGGTCGGCACCGGCAAGTTTCCCTCGGGCGAGGTGATGCAAGCCAGCCTCGAGGCCTCAGGAACTGAGATTGTCACGGTAGCACTCCGCCGGATAGACCTCGCGCGACCTGATAAGGACATTTTAAGTTTCATCGATCGAAACAGATACACCCTCCTTCCGAACACCTCCGGCGCGCGGGATGCCCGCGAGGCGGTCTTGCTCGCCCATCTGGCACGTGAAGCGGGGCTTGGGACCTGGCTTAAACTTGAGGTGATCCCGGACCCGCAATACCTGATGCCTGACCCGATCGAAACACTGAAGGCGGCCGAAATTTTGGTCAGGGAAGGTTTTACCGTGCTTCCTTACATTCAGGCCGACCCGATCCTCGCCAAGAGACTCGCGGAGGTTGGATGCGCCACCGTAATGCCGCTCGCCTCTCCCATCGGCTCGGGACGAGGACTGAAAATGCGCGAGGCGCTCCGGATCATTATAGAGCAGGCAACGATCCCGGTGGTGGTCGATGCGGGGCTCGGGGCTCCTTCTCACGCCTGCGAGGCGATGGAGATCGGGGCCAATGCGGTGCTGGTGAACACAGCGATCGCGACGGCCGAGGATCCTGTCGGGATGGCGGAGGCGCTTCGGCTGGGAGTGGAGGCAGGGAGGAAGGCGTTCTTGGCGGGACGTGCTGAAGAGAGAGAAGGGGCGGAGGCGTC
>Ga0114945_10001889_pt1 | contig 12670 bp, 14 predicted proteins | sample OV2TP3_FD_87194 | JGI IMG/M metagenome (GOLD analysis project Ga0114945, IMG submission 87194) | Hot spring microbial communities from Beatty, Nevada to study Microbial Dark Matter (Phase II) - OV2 TP3 | ecosystem: Environmental > Aquatic > Thermal springs > Hot (42-90C) | place: USA: Beatty... | reverse complement strand
CATCTGGATTCCCGCTTTCGCGGGAATGACGCTAAGGGCGAGGTCGTATGACCGAATCCCACATTGCCGCTTGGATTAAACTTCTGTCAAAAGGAGCGGTTCCCATGCCCATTCCGAGGCCGGCCCATATCGCCTCCGGTCAAATATGGCGTCTGGCGGCCCTCAAAGATTACGCCGCCGACATTACCCCGCCGTTCGTGCTTGTTCTCGAAGGATCGTCGATCCAGGCGCGGGTGGCCCCTCTGTCTTCCGATGTCGAGCAGGCCGCAGCCGATGATTTTCGGATCGGCTGTAAGGAATCCCCCATGAACGTAGAACAACTCGTCTCGTTGTGGGCGAAGACAGCGGTCGACGCCAAATTTCTGGAGACCTGTTTCGGAACCATTCATGCGGAACTCCTGCGGCAAGTTCTGTCTCTTGATTCTCTCGGAAAAGACGCGGTGTATGCCGGAAAAATACAAAAGTTCCGGATCGGTCCTGATATCCTCCTTGACCATGACCGCAGAATTCCGTGGCGCGCTTCCATTCAAAATCTCATGGCGCTCTATCACGCGCAGGATAAAATCCGCGTCTTTCCATTTGGCCGAACCGTATACGCGCCCGTGCGTCCGAAAGAACTTGAAGTTCTGGCGGCCCAGACGGCGGCGCCCGCCGGGATGAGCGTGGCGAGCTATCAGAGCCGCCTGTTGAAGGAGGGCTTGCGCGTTTCGGTCATCGAATATGGAGATGGTTCTCTGGCCGTCGGCGCCTGTGCGGCGAAAGGCGGCCTGACGGCAGTATTTCAAGACGACGCGGGCCACGCGGTGGATACGGATATCAGGCAAGCCGGCGGTATACATATATGGAGGATCCGGTCTAAGGAGGCTTGTACAGCCGGGTTTACCGGAACATTCGAAATCGGTGGCGCCGGGGTGTCACAGCAGTTCATGCCCATTTCGGATACGGCCGCTCCGGAGTCATTGGAGCAATTTGACGCCCTGACCCGGGAGTTCGAGTACGCGGGCGGCGGCGTTGAAGAAATGCTGGCGTTGATCGCGTCGACCGATGATCTGATTCTGCGGCATCTTCTCGAAGAGCAATTCAAAGAAACCGTTTGCTTGGACAAATCCCATCCGGCATGGAATGCTGTCTGGCAAATGATCCAGAAATCAGGGACGAAATCGCTGAAGCAATGGGCCGATGACCGGAATCGATGACCAGCCCGGCGTCGTCGGGGCGCTTGTCGTCGATACGCAACATGACCAGGGTGGGATCATCTATCTCCGCTACGATCCGGCATCCGATCAGACGACGGAATGGGATGTGACCTGCCGGGCCGCATTCAACGATGCGCGCGCGGCCGTCAACTCGCTGCTCAAGCCCTTGGGATCCTCGTTGCCGGAGGAGCGGGAATCCAGATTCTATGCGATCGACTGGCGAAAATTGCAGGCGAAAACGAATGTTTTGATCGAAGGCCGTTCTCTCACCCTCGCCGCCGCGCTCGCGATGATTTCCTACCACACGAGACTTCCGCTGGCGCGCGTGCTCTGCACCGGAGACTTGAGCCAGGACGGCCGCGTTCTGCCAGTCCTTCAGGAAGGCTACCAGAAAAAGTTGGAATATTTGCGCGGCGCCGCCATCAGCGGATTTGGCGATCTCATTCTGCCTCAACAGTTGGATCCGCCGAATTTGCCGGAGGGAGTCGTCAAGGTCCATCGGATCGCGCACTTGAAGGACGTTCGCACGCTCTTTCGCGAAGATATCCTTCAGGCGGTCGCGGCCGGGCGGGCGGGTCAATCGCAGGTTCCGGCGCCGGCGTCAAAGCCCGAAAGATCGTCACTGATCGGCGGCCTTATCTCCAAAGTGAAGGACTACGTCACGGGATTCCAAGAGGACGCCCGGCGGCAGAATATTCCGCCGATCCAGGCGGTCAGCAACAAGCTATACTCCATCCTGGAGAAAACATGTCTTGCTCTTTTGGGGGTGTCCGATGACGATCAAAGGAAATCCTAAGCTCGCCGCCGGCGGTATCTGCCTGCTGATTGCGGCGGTCGTGCTCCTGTCTGCGGCGACGGTCGGCGTAGTCAAGACGTGGATCGGGATGAGTTACGCGTTATGCAAGTTGTGCGGAATCGTTTTCATGGGCCTTGGCGCCGGCGTCATCGTGAAAATTGTGTCAACCCGGGCAAAGAACGAAGGCGATACGTTTTTTGAAAAAGCGTCAGGCGCCGTCGTCGCGAGTCTGGCCGGAAGCTGTCTTCTGTACATGGGCTGGATCATGCTGGCCGCGCCTCTTTCTTCTTTTATCGTTCACATCAACGAACCCCGACAGTCATACGGTCTGTCCATCCGTATCGGCGTCGCCGTCACAGCGCTCTGGATGCTCGTGATCGTTCTGGCCACATGGTTCTTCGGCGACGCGCCTGGCGCGCCGCGCCGGGATATCTCCGGCGCACTTTCAGGCGTTATGATCGCGCTCGGCGTATTACTTCTGGGGATTTATCTCTGGTCCGGGATTTATTTTCAGCTTAAATATTGAGGGAAATCGCCTTTGGCCTGAATCATGTAACGACTATCGCATGTGTTGGATCCGATTGCGTTAGATTTTGTATTCATCCAATTTTACGGCATCAATATCAGCCAACGCAAAAAGCGCGTGCTCTCTTTCATTGAAAAATTTGTATTCCCACGGTTCCGAGTATATCGTCTCAAGGAATTTTCTATTTTCGGCCCGACGATTTTGAATCTTGTTCATTCTTAGAACGGAATAAGTGGCTTCGAACTCTGTCAAATCAAACAATTTTTTGGCTCTTCGCACGCTTTTTGAATCAAAATCATTCTTTATCTTCTTTGCAAGTAAATGTAAGCCACAATATGAATCCTGTAAACGATCTTCAGAAACGAAATATGGTTTTCTATTCCCACCCAATGTTTTTGAAAGCATCACCAACCGATCGGCCAAATCACCCATGTCAGACATAATCCACCTCTTTATCCGGGCTCATTATTCGTCTGGCCATCCTCGTCGGCCAATTCCAGACGGCGGCCGTATTTTGCCGCGAATCGATCGTCCGACCAGTTGTAAGTGTAAACGCCGAATTTAACCCTTACAGAGTGAGCAAAATTCCGGGCCTTGTTCTCATCTTTCTCACTCCTTCACGACTAAAAGCGGATCCAGACGCGCCACTCGCCGGACAAGACCCGCGCCCTCGGCATGTTTCATCACCGACTCGATGTCCTTGTACGCGTCGCCGCCTTCTTCAAAAAGGGTATCCTTATCCTTGACGACATATTCGACGTTCCCAGTCACTGCATCCATCCCCTTCGTCCGTGCCTTCTCCCGCAATTTCTCGGCCGCGAGCGTACGGCTCCATTTTCTGCCGACGCCGTGATTGACGCTTCGAAGCAACGCCGCCGACCCTGCGGCCGCTACGCAGAACCATGATGAGTTTCCGAGGGAGCCCGGAATGACGACAGGATCCGGCCCGGCGCCGTCAATGCTCGCCGGCGCCGCGCCCTTTCGGTGCAGAAAAAAACGCCCGGCGGCTGAACGTTTGACATCCTTGTCACGTTCGGCACTTGGCCATCCATGGCCGACGCCTTCACCCTGAATCTCCTCCACAAAATTGTGTGGCTTGTCGAGCACAGGATTGCCATCGGCGCCGATCATATCAAGCATGCGGAGTAGAACAACCAGCCGGTTCAGCGCGGCAAAATTTATGCCGGCGGCCATCACGGCGGTGTATTCCTCGAAGAGCGCGGCGCCAACAGGCACGACCTTGCCGATCTCCTTCCGCGCCCGGCAGGAAACTTTCGGCAAGCGAATAGCCGAACGATCGTGAACCGGTATGGATGAGAAGCGCGGTTCCGCCCGTATGAATTCCGAACGCGGCGGCAAGACCTTCGTCCACCACATCGGCGATTTTTTGGAATTCGACAAAATGGTTGCCGCCACCGATTGTCCCGACGTTCCGTGCGCTCTCGGCCAGAAACTCCGGCACGAGCCGCCCGGAAATCGGAGACAGGTCGGCATTCCGGACGCCGTATGATTTCTGCAAGAAAGTTCCAATGATGTCTGATCTGCCGGGAAAGAGCGAAGACAGTCGGTCCCGCCACTCTTGCGGTCGGGCGACACATTCTGCTGTGATCCCATCGCCGACCAATCCATCCCACCGAAAGAATTTTTTCCCGAAGTCCTTCTTGAGTCGGCCGGGGTTGATCCGCGTGTCGCCGATGCCGACAAACGTCATCCCGCATCCGATATCCTTGTCGATGAGCGCAGGAATGACCGCGTCCCTGACGAGGGCCACCGCGCCGATCGGGTATCCCCGCCCCGGATGAAGATCCGGCATTCCGGCCACACGCACCACACCATCAAACCTCGCGACCGCCTCGAGTTGTTGGCGCGCGGCGCCGTCGATCCACAAATCCGGCGTCCCCACAACGGACACAGGGACACCGCAGACTTCAGTGATCGTTACGAAGAGATTTGCGGATTTCATCATTCGAGAGACCTTATCCCGCTCAGTCATCCGCCCATTCCAAACGGCGGCCGTATTTTTTCGTGAAGCGCTCGGCGGAGAAATTGTACGTGTAAACGCCGAATAATCCGGAGATCCTTTCCGACAATTCACGGGCTTTGTCCTTGTCCTTCACGAAATCGAGTTCGATGATCGACTTGAATACATACCGTTTGGTTGTGGCGTCGCTACAAAACTTGCTGAGATTGGACGCATATAAAAACGGATCGCCCTCTTTTTTCAGAAAGCGGTCGATGCCTTCTATCAAACCGGCCTTGATTTTTGCGATGAGGTCTCTGTACTGGGCGCGCGAAAGGCCTTTAAACAAATCCATCGGGACGTTTTCTCTCAGCCAGCCTATTTTCAGCAAACCGTCGATCTCGGCGTCGCGGAAGGCATTCATTTCGGCGAGGGTAATCCGGGTCGCCGGATTTTCGTTTTCATCGGAACACGCCTCGGCATGGCCGCGGCCTTTGCAGTCGTCCGGGGAATTTGCATCAAAAACGTTTCCGGACAACAGGGGACGGGTTCCCACCCAAAAAACCGCGCCGCCAAGAAATGAAGCCGAATTGGCCTGAAAGGTGCAGGACAATATCTGCGAACTGCCGCATTCGCAGTGAACCGCTCCGCCCGTCGAGAATTCGCCGCCGGACGCCGTGTTCCGCGTGAACTTGCATTGATTCAGGTTGAGCGTACCATGTTCCGTTCCGACATCAATCGCACCACCGGATCCAGCGCTGTTATCCATAAACATGGAATTTTCAGCGTCGATTCTGCCGCATGCCGCGCACATCACCGCTCCGCCGGCGCCGCTGGAGGCGCTGTTGCCGGCAAAATGACAGCGACGGACAGACACGGATGATTCGAAGTTGGCAATTGCCCCGCCGCATTTGGAAGCATTTGAAATGAATCGACACTCCGTCAGTTGCACTTCGCCGTAATGCACGTTCAAGGCGCCGCCGCTCGGCGCGCGATTTCCCTCAAACACGCAATTGTTAAACTGCAGCGCCGAACGGAGCCCGTAGGAACAAATTACCCCGCCCTGCGATCCGGCAGAGTTATGCTTGAATGAACAAGAGAGCATATTGACCGATGCGTCACGCAGATACAGCGCCCCGCCGTCCGAATTCGGTTCGACCGAATTATCGGCAAACACGCAGTATTCGAAATCCGTGTCGGAATCATCGCATCTGACGGCGCCCCCTTTCCCGGATTCATCCTCGGGATCCCAGCCCGCTACATTTTTTAAATTCCGGAATGAGACGTGGCTGAATGAAATCCTCTCCCGTCCCGTCTCCTTCAATCGACACACCGGCCGTCCCATCTTGCCGCCGATAAAGTCGGCGTATTCCAACTTGCTGCCGGAAGCGCACGCGCCCGAAAACGCGATTCCGCGCCAGTGATCGCCCTCAAAAATGATTCGCCCGCCGTCCTCGCCGACGGCCAGCAAGACTCCCTTCACGTTGATCCCGCCTCCGCTGGTGAAAACCAAATGGACGCCAGGTTGGATGATCAACTTTCCTGACACATCAACTGTGATTTGGTCGGCGATCTCGTACCTGCCGGGCGGGACGATCAGAGTTTCGGTAATGACCCGCGAGAAATCCATCATTGACACGTCCTTTCAGGCTGCCATTTGAACATGAAATGGCGTCTGATATGGCTACTTCCTGTTGATGTCCAGATCGGTCAAAACCAGCGTAAAGCGGCTCTTTTCCGGATCTGATTTTTCGACAAACCCCAAGAGGCGCAGGCGGTCAACATGCAATGCGCCCAGCGGCACGCGGCGGATTTCGCTGTGCTGTTTGTACTGGCTCATTCGTCAAACCTGCCCGATATACGCGATCGGTGTCAGGAATTCCCGGACTTCGATATAATCCTCGATGAGCGGCAGGCAATGCTCGATCCGGCGGTAGCAGGCCGGATTTTCTGTGATCATCGAATGATCGGGGATCGCGGCCGGGATGTAGATCCGTTTCCTCAGCGCCTGAAAATCGTACTCGCGAAACGCCGCCTTGGCGTCGCCCCGGGACATGACCCTGCCGGTGCCGTGTGAGATCGAGTTCAGGATATCGCGTACGTTGTCCTTTGCGGTGACCAGCGCCATATCAGTGTCCATGGTGGACGGGATCAGAGCCAACTCGCCGGCATGAAATCGGACTGCGCCCTTTCTCATAATGATTTTATCATCCACCGATTCATAAAAATTGTGGTGCTTGTCCAGCACCAATTTGAGCCCCGGGGCGGACTTGCCGACAATGCCGGCGATGGTGTCGCGGTTCTTCCGCGCCCACTCGACGATCCGCTGAAACTCGGTGTCGAATTCTTTTGGCGCGGCCAGAAGTTCCGGCAACCGCTCTCCCTCGTCTCTGGATCCCGTATGGATGGCGAAATATATCCTGCCGTCCTGGCTGGAGACGGCATCCAGAAAATGGTTGCCGCCGCCGAGTTCTCCCAGACTTCCCTTGCGGCCGGTGATTTCAATGAGAATCCGGTCCCATTCCGGTTTGAATTTCTCAAATTCTTCGAGTTTCAGATCGGAAGAATAGAGAGCGATTCCGCAACCCACATCTGAAATCGTGTACTTGCGCCAGTCCGGAACCTTTTCGGGATCCATCAGCGCGACGCATCCGGTCGGCAGAACGGCCTTGCTGGGGCCGAGGTCGGGCAAAAGGACATAACGCTCCACCTGCAATCGCGGAGGCAGAAAACTGGCCGCCTTGCCAAGCGGCTGGCCGGAGATATTCAACACGGGAATTCCGTTGATGGTTTCCATCGAATTTCACCTTTCACTTGTCAATATCCAGATCGTTCATATTCGCACGCTTCCCGGCGATCTGACAGACCTGCTCGTCTTAATCGATCCAGCGAACTCCCTTATTTCGCGGCACTTCGGCGTTCAAAAAGACCCGATGCCAGACGCTGAAATAGACCGTCCTGTGATCCGGGTGACGAACGCGGCCGCGAACGAATACGTTGGCCATATTGACGATTTCGTCCGCGACGTGCGGCTTACCGGCATGCGCCCGGCCGCCGATGCCTTCTTTCCGTAGAACGGGCCGTTTTTCGATTTCCTCCACTTCCTCATCGGTTGCTTTCACAAAGAACCACTCGCCCTGCCGAACGACTTTTGCGTTTTTGGCCCCTTTCTTTGTTTCGATGGACCGCACGTCCGGCGATTTCAGGGCTTCGTGGGCGTCCTCGACGGTTGTGACTTTCACCCGCGAGGGAAGCTGGGTCATAAAATACGAGCGTTCGTCCATACCTACAAGATATTTAAACCATCCGGCTTGGGTTACATGAAAAACAGAACCGAATTTTCTCGCCTTCGCATTCCATTCACTTGTGGAAAACCGCCGTTCCGGTTCGTGAACCATAAGCACCAGTTGCCGATGATCCGGCTCGACATCCAAGACTTTGACCTCTGCATCGCCGGGATTGAGAGCGAAATACTCTTTTGACCGGCCTTTGACGTTCTTTTTGTTGACGTTCAGCGCAAAGATATTTGCGCCGTGCGCAAAAGACGGCCGATCCGTGATCGCGATATCCAAGCCGGCCTCTTCAAATTTCCGTTTTAAAAATTCACCAGCCACGTTCATACTGCGCCTCCAGTTTTTAGATTATGTCCCGGCTATCGACAGCCGCAACACTCAAAACCTCATCAAGCCGGTCCCACTTTTCTGACCGAAGAAACTGCCGCGCCACCCTGCGCTGCCGGCGGTGCCCACGGGCTTTCTGTTTGCTCCAGCCGTTCTTCAAAAATGCTTTGCACCGCATCCGCCGTGCCCAGCGGGTGGCTTGAGATACGACCATGCTCGAATTCATCATTTCCTCTCCTCCTGTTTGGACGCAAACGACGTTCTCAAAAGCATCTGCCATTGATGAAAAAGCGTAAGATGCGCTTCCGCGCGTAATTACGATTTTCCATCATCGTCTGGCCCGCCACAATTACATCGGGTCGTTTACAGCTATCTGACCCGAGTGACATGCCTGTAACGGCAACCCTTGCAACGATTCAAGCGGCGCGGGTGGCCTGGTCCAGCACAATGAGCTCGGCTTCCGTTATATTTACTGTTTGAGACGTGCGCCGCCCGGATTGATCTGTTTTGATCAGAGCTACCTGATAGATCTTGCCGTCCATATCACGGCGATAGCCCAACCAATCAGATTTCCGTTTCCGTTCGGAAATCACTTTGATCTCGAGTCGGGACATTCATCGCACCTCCCTCATTATTCTCTCTGCCTTTATCAGCGGCGGGGCTAATACTAATCCACAACCAGCCGATAACCGGTGCCGCCAAGGCCGAAAGGCATCGAAGAACTGCCGGGCACGTATTCGCGCTGGCGCCGGATCAAATACTTGCCAGCCTCCAAGACAATCGCCTCATGTTCTTCGTGAATCAGCGATGTCGTCGCGCTGACTTCGGCCCAGATGTCGCCATCCGGCAAATCGTAAAGGGCAACGGCTGACTCGTCATTGAATCGATGGCTGTGGCCGGTTGCTTCGCCGTGCGCCACCACCGTTCCCCGGCGCATTCTCATCGGAAATTTCGGGCTCGCCTCCCGCTCGATAATTAGAACGTCCCCCTGTCTGAACTGTTTCATTTCAACCTCCTTATGTTTCTTGTGATGGACGAAAGTCGTCCTCGTTCAACCCGAACGTCCATGCGACCGCCCGGCGACAGGCGCCTCTATGCGCGGGCACATTGGAATCGTTGTTTTCCGAATCCTTTATGGCCTTCCATATCACGTGCCGCACCCATACCGGCCTGACGGAACCGTCTCGAAAAGTATGTTGAACCGTACGGTCACGCATGCCCACTTCTATGCAGTCAGGATGCACTTGTAAAAAAACGTCGGCCTTCAGTCCCTGGCGTCTCTTGGCTTCGTCGATGACATGAAGAACCACCAGAGGCTCGGCATTCTCCGTCCCTGTGACCTTGATTCGGTACAACCGACGGGGATTGCCATTCGTATCTGCGTCCTGATCGACGACCTCCGGGTTCGATTCCCGAACGATGGCTGCGATCCCCTTGCGTGCGATCATGATCCGGCGGTGTTCCACATTTTGTTCGGCCATGATGTCGCGCACCGTCAATCGGGCGGGATCCGCCACCACGATTGCATCAACGATCATGCCGTGCCAGTAACAGAACTCCGTGCCGTCTTGCAGAACCAGCGCCGGCCCGGTTTCGCAATGGAGCCGGCCTTGCCCGTCGACTCTCACGACTTTGGGCTTATAGACTTTGTGCTTCTCGTCATCGGGTATTATGGCTTTCGTCCTCCCGTCTTGCGGCGTTCGCCGGGTGATGTTTTCCAGACGAACGCCGTTATTTAGGCAATCTGCAACTGCCTATCCGATACGTGCCGGGTTCGGAATGTCTTGCGACCGATCACGTCCGTGGAAATGATGACCACCTGGTGGAGAGGCGGCACATCCGAGTAAGGCGGCTTTGTGACTGCCTTCTCATCCTTATCCGCAAGCCGCGCCCGAAACGTCCTGCAGTGCTTGTTGTCTTTCCACCTGGAAATCTCTCTGACCTCCGTGGATGCCATGATTGATTTTCTCACCCCCGTTCCGCGCAAATGGGTATTTCGCGGTAGTGGCGGCAGTACTCCGCCATGTACCATCTATGGGTGGCACGCCATTGGCGGTCATAGGCGCGTTTATACGAGATACGGGCCACAGACCGGCATTTCGGATCGCAGTACTTCTGGTTTGGGTGACCTGAGGTGGGCTTGAAGGCCCGACCGCAGAGACCGCAAACGTTCATGAGACACACCTCCATCGTGTCCTCCCCGGCGACAAATCAAAAACAGCCGGGAAAGACTTAGATCGCGTTCAACGATCAATCATCGGATGATGGGGGTGTACGTTTGCATTGGCTCTGTGGTCTCCTTCCTGAAATTTGTCTGCCCCGTTTATACCGCCTGATGAAGAGCGGGGCAAGTGTCTTTTTGGAACGTCGTCATGTGCTCCAGTTTCTATCTCTTCATAAGCAAATGACGGGCAGAAAGGCTGAAAATTCAACCGGCCGTGAATGAAAGTCGATAAGCGTCTGATTACAAGAAAAATAGGGTTTGTTGCAACAAGTGAAATCAGACTGGGGTGGCCGAAAATTCCCTGCTGAACGTTACGGATTCGTTACATTTTTTTTAGAATACGAACTGACGCCGTTCGACAGTCAGAGCGGAGCTGTATCCGCCCAAATGAACAATTCTTTTCCCCCATGGTCTGAGTGGGAAATACCTATTCATAGTCGGGGGTTCGGATCTTGCAACATCCATCTCCGGAACACGCGATACGTACTTACCACTTGGAAACGAGCCGGGGTTTCCACAACAGAATATCACCATATATATCTACAGATTTCAGTGTCCACCCATTCGAGCTGAAACACAGTGACTCTACCGCACCCCAGTGGCCGCCGAGGTGCTGGATCTTCTTACCGGTGGCCATTTCCAGAAGCTCTATTTCTCCATAGCGGTTTCCGGCCGCTACAAGGGCACCGTCGGGGCTTGGTGCGATAGACGTTACGCCCTTCGATACAGAAAGGGTACGTATGGGAGTCAAATCCCTCCCATTCCAAATCTTGAAAATAGTGTCAACACTGGCCGACAAAATCCAACCGCCGTCCGGACTAAAGACTACCGAGTTTATACCTTCTGAGTGAGCTTTGAGTTTCTTAACATAAGCCCAACTGTCCGAATCCCATAATATCAGCATACCATCCTCGCCCGCTGACACGAGATTCTTACCATCGGGACTGAAGGCCAATGCCGTAACAGGTGAATCATGCTCAGACAGAGTTCGAAGCTCCATCCATGTTTCAGTAGACCATACCTTGATGTAACGATCAGAGCTTGCCGATACGAGTATCGGACTGTTGCTTGCAAACGCGACACTATTCAATCGAGCATTATGACCCGAAAGAGTTTGCAATCTCTCTCCAGACACAATGTCGTACACCCCTATGTCACCGTGTAAACCTCCGACAGCAAATATCGTGCCGTCCAGAGCAATAGTCATGCAGCTAATTGTATCGGAATGGTTAAAAGCTCGGTTGTTTTTTCCTATGCGAATATCCCGGATCCAGATTGTATTTTCAGGGCCGCCAGATATAAGCCAAGATCCATCACTACTGAACGTCATAGATGAAAACCCATCGCCACGCAATAACTTGATGGCTGGAGCGGTCATAAGAACAAGTGCGATCATCCCCACACTAAGCACTATGACTGCGCCATGGATGATGATCAGTCGATCGATCTGGCCGAGCGACATGATCTGATTCGGCGCGGAAAGGTGGTACAAAAATTTATGCCGGAGCTTACAGAACTACAGCGCCGGGTCATCCGACTGCTGGCTGTTCCTGTCAACGCCTACCGATAGGCTTCGCGACGGGTCAGCAAAATTCAGGGATATTATGTCCTCGATGTGCGGAATGTAAGTTGAGCGAAACCCTCGGCCATACCATCGACTGGGTCCTTCAACAGGCTTCGGCGGGTTGGTCGCATGAACACATCAAAGCCCATTTGGCGTTGGCATGAATTTCATGCCGTAAATCAATTTTTGCAAAAGTCCAGTTATAAAATCATAGAACTTAATCTTTCTTTTGCCATAGAAAAATTATCCTTATCGCTTTTTAATATTAATTCTATTTCTTCAAGCGTGCATTCCATTGTTCTGTCTTTATTTTTACCACGTATTAAAAAGTTTGCCAATCCTGCTTTTCTCAATTTTTTGTTATTTTCGCATTCATAAAAACTAAGAAGATATGCACAAAATTCCTTTATTGAATTATCATCAAAAACCTTTTCTTTAAATTGAGCAAAATTTGGAAAGAAATCATTAAAAACAGATTTAAGATTTCCACTAATAAATTCCTCATTTGAAATGACATAATGACCAATTTCGTGTAAAAAAGTAAATTGTTGCATATGTAAAGATAGATCTTCGGAAGAATCAAATAACTCTTTTATACTATCAATAATTTCGGTTTTTTTATTACGTACGTATCGATCATCAAATATTATGTTGCTTATAAAATCAAAAATATCTCCTCTTAGCGTAATTAAATTATCATTATAATTGAAATACGCTGGGGTTAGGGAAATCGGCGAAGCATATCTCTCATTGTTAATAACAAACGTGTTTATCTGCCCATCGT
>Ga0114945_10001888_pt1 | contig 12672 bp, 10 predicted proteins | sample OV2TP3_FD_87194 | JGI IMG/M metagenome (GOLD analysis project Ga0114945, IMG submission 87194) | Hot spring microbial communities from Beatty, Nevada to study Microbial Dark Matter (Phase II) - OV2 TP3 | ecosystem: Environmental > Aquatic > Thermal springs > Hot (42-90C) | place: USA: Beatty... | reverse complement strand
CCGAATGCTGTTGACGGACCCCCGAATAATGCTGTTATTTACCGGCGGCAAGTCGGAGAGCGGCCGAGTGGAGGAATTGATCGGAAGACTGGCCTTGGACCCCGCGGCTCGGGGAAGGCTGTTCAACCTCGCCGGAAAAACTTCCCTGGCGGGAGTCGTGAAGGTCCTTCAAGCCTCGGATTTGGTGATCAGCGTTGACAGCGGGATTATGCATTTGGCCGCTTGGGCCGACGTTCCATTGATCGCGCTCTTCGGGCCCGAGACTCCGAACCTCTTCGGGCCGCGCTCCAGCAGGGCCAAGGTCTTTTGGTCCGAGCTTCCCTGCAGCCCCTGCCTCACGAACCTGAACGCGAAGACCTCGGACTGCCGCCTCCCCGTCTGCATCCGGAGCATCGAGGTGGAGGAGGTGGCGCGCGAGGCGCTGCCTTCGGGTTACTCCTACCAATGGACGGGGCTGGCGCTGGAGGAAAAGGAATCGGGAGGGCAATCGTTGCTGCTGTTCGCGCTGGGGCTGCTGGTGGTTTACCTCACGCTTTCGGCGCAATATGAGAGCTTCGTGCTGCCCTTCATCATTCTGCTGTCTGTGCCCATGGCCATCCTGGGAGCACTGGGAGCGCAGTGGCTGCGCGGATTGCAGAATGACGTCTATTGCCAGGTGGGTCTGGTGATGCTGATCGGCCTGGCGAGCAAGAACGCCATTCTGATCGTGGAGTTCGCCGAGCAGTTGCAGGCACGCGGCATTCCGCTGATGGAAGCGGCGGCCGCGGCGGCGCGGCTGCGCCTGCGTCCCATCCTGATGACGTCGGTGGCGACCATCATGGGGGTCATGCCGCTGGTGTTCGCCACGGGCGCGGGCTCGGCGGGACGGCACTCGGTGGGAACCACGGTGGCCGGCGGAATGATCGTTTCGACCTTCCTGAACCTGTTTATCATTCCTGTCCTCTACGTCATCGTGCGCGGATGGTTGCCGTTGCGCGAACACCACGCAAACGTGGTGCCGGAGACGGCGGACTAGGCTGCGGGCTATTCCGAGCGGAGGGCGTCCACGGGCTGCATGCGGGCCGCCTGCCGCGCGGGCCAGACGCCCGCCGCCAGCCCGATGCTGACGGCGATGCCTTCGGCGAGCACGGCGAACCACCAGGGTGTGCTCACGGGGAGTGCGGGGACGGTGAGCGACAGCACCTGCGCCACTCCGGCACCCAGCGCCAGCCCGGCGGCTCCACCTACTCCGGCCAGCAGGGCCGCCTCACCCAGAAACAACAGAAGGATCTGTTCCTGCCTGGCGCCCAGAGCGCACAGCAATCCGATCTCGGAGGTGCGCTCGCTGACCGCGATGGTCATGATGGTAAGAATCCCCACGCCGCCCACCAGCAGCGAGATGCTTCCCAGCGCGCCCACGGCAAAGGTGAGTACGCCCAGCACGGAGCCGAGCACCTCGATCATCTGCTGTTGCGTCGTGATGGTAACGTCGTTGCGTCCGTGCCGCACCGTCAGGAGTTGACGCAGGCCCGCCACCACGCGTTCCACTGGCACTTCCGGGTCGTAGAGCACGTGAAATCCCACTAGGCCCTCGCGGTTGAACAATTCCTGCGAGCGGGCCACGGGAATGAAGATGCTGTCGTCAACATCCATCCCCAGGAATTGCCCTTTCGATTCCATGACGCCCACCACGCGGAAGTTGCTTTGGCCTACCACCAGGCGGCTGCCCAGCGGGTTGCGGGCGCCAAACAGTTCTTCCTTCACCTTCGATCCCAGCACCGCCAGCGAGCGCGCGCTGCGGGGATCTTCGCGAGGGAAAAAGGAACCCATGCGCACCTGCATGCGCAGCACCTGCGGCGTGTCGGGGCCGGCGCCGTACACACGCACTCGCCGCCGGCGGCCACGGGCAGCGATTTCCGCGTTGCCCTCCACAACCGGATTGGTAATCAGCACATGGGGCACGCGGCGCGCCGCTTCCGCATCTTCAATGGTGAGCGGGCGCACGGTGCCAAAAGCTCCGATGAGGGGCACGCCGGCGGTGGTGACGCGCCCCGGCTGCACCACAATCAGGTTGGTGCCGAACTGGCTGAATTCTGCCAGGACAAAACGATGCAAGCCTTCGCCGATGGAGGTCAGCAGGATGACGGAGGCGATGCCCACGGCAATACCCAAAGCCGCCAGGAAGCTGCGCATGCGGTGAGAGCGCAGCGAGCCGAGCGTCAGTCGAAGGAAATCGTGCAGCAGCACGGGTTCATCTCCTCGACAGCGCCAGCGCCGGTTCGAGCCGCGCGGCACGCTGCGCCGGCATCAGGCTGAACAGAATGCCGGTAGTGACCGCGGTCGCCACTGCCGCCGCCACCGCCCACGGCGGCGGGAACGCAGGCAACACCGGATAAACCTGGCGGATGGTGAAGCTCCCCAGTTGCCCCAGCACAGAGCCCACCAGGCCGCCGACGGCGGAAAGCAGCGCGGCTTCGGCGAAGAAAAGCAACCGAATCTGCGCCGGCGAGGCGCCGATGGCCTTCAGTAAACCGATTTCGGTGGTGCGCTGCGACACCGCGATGAGCATCACGTTCATGATGAGGATGCCGGCGACTCCCAGGCTGATGGTGGCAATGCCTGCCAGCGCCAGCGTCAGCGCCACCAGGATGCGGTCAAAGGTGGCCAGCACGGCGTCCTGGGTCACCACGGTGACGTCGTCCTCCCCATCGTGCCGTTCGCGCAGAATGCGGCGGACTTCTCTGCGCGCCGCCGCCATTTCCTCGCGTGAACGCGTTTCCACCAGAATGCGCAAGAGCGACGGCAGGTTGAACAGTTGTTGCGCCGAGGCCACGGGAATCACGACCACCTCGTCGATATCCAGACCAAGCGACTGCCCCTGCTGCGCCAGCACACCCACGACGCGGAAGCGGCGATCGCCGATGCGCACCCACTCGCCGAGCGCAGAGCGCGCTCCGAAAAGTTCCTGGCGCACAGTGGCGCCGATGACGCACACCGGAGTTGCGCGGCGCGGGTCTTCTTCGGGCAGAAACTTTCCTTGCGCCAGCTTCATGCTATGGACTTCCAACAGTTCAGCGGTGGAGCCCAGGATCGCTACTTCGCGGCGGCGCTCCATCCACGACACTTCGTCCGAACCGACGTTGAGGGGCGTGACGCGCTGCACGCCCCGAATGCGCCGCAGGGCGAGAGCGTCCTCCAGGGTCAGGTCATGGGGTGTTCTGCCAATCACCACGCTGGAAAAGCCCCCGGCCGTCTCCGCGCGTCCCGGGAACACGACGATGAGGTTGGTGCCCAGCGACGTGAACTGATGGCGCACGTAACGGCGCGCGCCTTCGCCGAGCGAGGTGAGTACCACGACGGCGGCGACGCCGATGGACATGGCCGCCATCATCAGCAGTGTGCGCGTGCTGGCGCCCGTGAGCGAGCGCCAGGCAAAGCGGCCGACGTCCCGCAGTCTCATGCGTTCGCTCCCGTATCGGACTGGATGCGGCCGTCGACCATGCTGACGTGACGGCGCGCGCGACCCGCGAGCTCGGGATCGTGCGACACCAGCAGCAGCGCCATGCCTTTGCCGTTCAGCTCTTCCAGCAGGTGGATGACCTCCTTGCCCGTGGTCTGATCGAGATTGCCGGTGGGCTCATCCGCCAGGATCACTGCGGGCTGCATCACCATGGCGCGCGCGATGGCCACGCGCTGGCGCTCGCCCCCGGAAAGCTGGTCGGGACGGTGCAGGGCGCGCCGCGAGATGCCGACTTCTTCCAGCAGCCGGCTGACCGCGGGCGCGCGATCCGTGGGCGCGACACCGGCCAGCACCATGGGCAGTTCCACGTTTTCCGCCGCCGAAAGCCGCGGCACCAGGTGAAAAAACTGAAACACAAAACCGATTTTCTCGCGGCGCACCTGCGCCTGCTGCTGGTCGCTGAGCCCGGTCACGTCCTCGCCGTCCAGAAAATATGTGCCGGAAGTGGGACGGTCGAGCAAGCCGATGAGGTTGAGCAACGTGGATTTGCCCGATCCCGACGGGCCCATGATGGAAACGTATTCCCCGCGCGCGATGTGCAGGCTTACTTCGCGCAGCGCGTGAACCTCTTCCCGGCCTACGGGGAAAATGCGGTGAATGTGCTCCAGCCGGATCATCGCCGCGGAGCTGTCTCCGGCACTGCGTGGGCTCCCGGCGCCACGCCTTCGCGCTCGATCGAAACCACCACCTGCTCGCCGGCCTCCAGACCGGAGCGAACCTCCGTGTACTCCCAATTGGAAATTCCGACCTGCAGCCGGCGCTCCTTCAGCGTGCCGGCATTGGCGGTATACACGAGCACGCGATTGCCCTCCAGCAGGGCCTGTGTAGGAACGCGCACCACGTCTTCGCGCTCATCGAGGATGATTTCCACGTCGGCGCTGTATCCCGCCAGCAGTGCCTTCGCGTCCTGAGGGCCGGTGAATTCCACCTCCACATCCACGGTGCGCGCCTGCTTTTCAATGTCGACCACGTAGGGAGCCACGCGGCGCACGCGGCCGGGAAAGCGCTGCCCCGAAAAGGCGTCCAGAGTGATCATGCTTGTCTGGCCCACGCGCACGCGCGCCGCGTCCACCTCGTCGATGGGCGCAGTCACGTAAAGGCAGCTGTCGTCAATCAGGTCGATAACGGGCGGCGTGGGAATACCCGGCGGCGACGGCATGGTGAACTCGCCCAGCTCGCCGTTGAGCTTGGCGACAATTCCGGCGAAGGGTGCGCGCAATACCGTGCGCGTGAGGTTGGCGCGTGCCAGCTGGATGCGCGCCTGGCCCTGTTCGACCTCGGCGCGAGCAGCGTCACAGGCGGCGCGCAAAGTTTTGGCCGATGAGGCGGCGCGGTCGAACTGTTCGTCGGGAATGAGGCCGTCGCGATGCAGCTTGCGGGCGCGCTCGGCGTCGCGCTCGGCAACGTCGGCGCGCGTGCAGGCTTCTTCCACACGCAGCCGGGCACCCCGCGCCTGCTCTTCCGCCACGCGCGCTTGCGCCGCCGTGTCTTCGTTCCACAATTCCAGCAGAACCTGCCCGGTGCGCACGCGATCACCCTCGCGAACCGGCAGGGACACGATCTGGCCGCCGGCAGGAGGCGCAAGCTTGGCCCGCCGGCACGCGTTCACCGTCCCCGCGCGCGTATTGGCCACGGTGCGCTCCACGCGGCCACGATCCACCTGACTCAGCACCACGGGCACGGGCTGCGGTCGCGTGTAGTGCCACCATCCGATTGCCAGCCCGGCCAGTGCGGCCGTGGCCACCAACACTCGGCGCAGCAACCGGCCGCGGGACATCGGGCGCGCGCTCCCCGGAGTTGTTTCCATGGTTTTCTTCACCAGACCGATGGAATGGGCAGATCCTAGCTTACGCTACCGCCCTGGCTGCCACCATCACGGAGACATCTGAGACGTTGCGATTTTCAAAAAAAGCATCCACAAACGATTGGCAACTCGCCAACAGCTTTCCATCGTCATAACGGAAGAGGCTGGTTCTTGCAGAATCCGTGCTACGCTCTCTTTTGAGAACCCTTGCGCGCCTTCGAAAAAGCTCCGCCGGACATCCAGGAAATTCTAACCAAACCTATTCGGGAGCTTGGTCTCCGGCTGGAGGGCACGCCGCTGGAGCGTTTTGTGCAGCAGCTCTACCGCGAGCTGGAGCGAAAAGGCCTGAAGAAGTTCCGCCCGCTCTGCTATCTCACCGACGAGTGGGGCTGCCCTTCGGGTGAGCCCGTGATCGGACTTCCCTTTTATCTGGCCAATCCCGAACTGACCCGCCTGGAAAAAGAAATGGACGACGTCGAGGACGCGCGCGAGATCCTGATGTACCTGCGCCACGAAGCCGGCCACGCCTTCAACTACGCCTACAAGCTCTACAAGACCCCGGAGTGGCGCCAGCTCTTCGGGCCCTTTCGCCGGCCGTATCGCGATCACTACCGTCCTGTTCCCTTCTCGCGCCGCTTTGTGCGCCACATTGAGGGCTGGTACGCGCAGAAGCATCCCGACGAAGACTTCGCTGAGACCTTTGCCGTGTGGCTCACGCCCAAGTCCAACTGGCGCCGCAAGTATAAGGGCTGGGGTGCGCTGGAAAAACTGGTGTACGTGGATCGCATCGCCAGGAAGTTCGGCGACGTGGAGCCGCTGCGGCCGCAGGGCAACACCGACATTACGGTCGAGGAAATGGAAACCACGGTGGCGGAGTTTTACGAGCGCGCGCTCGAGGAGCTGCGCTCGCCCATGGACCTGGCGCTGGACAACGACCTGGAAGACATCTTCCGTGTTTCGCGGCGCCGCAAAAAGGGAGTGCGCCCTGCGGCCGAACTGCTGCACGAAAACCTCAACGCCATTCTGGACAAGGTCACCTACTGGACCGGTGTGCAGCGTCCCCTGGTCCGCAAGCTGGTGGATTCGATTGCCACGCGCGTCGCCGAGCTCAAGCTCTTTGCCGACGCCAAGCGCGAGCGCGAACACTTGACGGAGATCACGGTTTACATCACCGCGCTCGCCATGAATTACATCGCCCGGGGCAAGTTTGTGCAGCCCTGACAAACAAAGACCGCCGACAGGGCACTGCGGAGGTTAGGATGACGCCGAGAAAGCTCAAGATAGCGGTCCTCTACGATTCCTGGGAAGAGGATCCGATTGCCGCGCCGGAGCCGGAACCGGAGCCCGCAAAGCGGCGCAAGGGCCGCAAGAAAAAAAAGAGAGAGAAGCACGACCACGAGGAAATTTCCGAGGCCCTGGTGAAACTGGGCCACGAACCCTTCTACCACGTGCTGGACGGGCGCACGCAGTCGCTGCATGCCCTGGCCAAATGCGGCTGCGACCTGGTGTTCAACCTCTCCGAGTCTTACGCCGGCGACGACACCAAGGACATGAACATCGCCGCCTATCTGGACCTGGTCGGCATTCCCTACACCGGCACCAACGCCAAGGGACTTTTCCTCGGCCACGACAAGGCCGTAGCCAAGAAGATGTTTGCTTTCCACAGCATCCTGTCGCCGGACTTTGCCATTTCCTATCGCGGTGAGCTCGACCACTCGCACGATATTTCTTTCCCGCTCATTGTGAAGCCCTCCTCGGAAGATGGTTCCATCGGCATCGACAGCGGCTCCGTAGTGGGCAGTGTGAAAGAGCTCATGGAGCGCATCCATTACATCCACGAGCAGTTTGATTCGCCCGCGCTCATCGAGGAGTACATCGAGGGCCGCGAGATCTACGGTGCCGTGCTGGGCAACAAGAACCCGGAAGCGCTTCCTCTGATTGAGCTGGATCTCTCCAAATTGCCCAAGGGCACGCCGCGCATTGCCGGGGAGGATGTGAAGTGGGAAAAGGATACCGACGCCTACAAGCTCACCAAGTCCGCGGTGGCCGAAGACCTGGACGAAGAAACGACGCAAAAGCTTTCTCATACTGCGCTCGCGGCCTATCAGGCGTTGCGCCTGCGCGACTACGGGCGTATTGACATGCGGCTGACCAGGAAAAACAAGGTCTATGTGATTGAGGCCAACCCCAATCCCTGGCTCTCCAGCAGCGCCGAGTTTGCCATGGCGGCGCGCAAGTCCGGCCGCAGTTACACGCAGATGATCGGGGAACTTGTCGAACTGGCTATCGCACGCTACGCGTAGGTCCTTCTGCCGCAGGAGACGCCCGTCCACCCCGCGGCTGTTTCATCCATTCCTTCCGGATGATCCGGACCGGGCCGCCGCGGCCTCCATGGCCGCCACCTTTTCCGCCATCTCTACCTGGACGGGCCGGCTGGCATCGCCAAAGTAAAGCGACAGGTGCGGGTAAGGAATCTCGATGCCCTTGGCGTCAAACGTATTCTTGATCCGCCGACGCAACTCGCGCCCCACCGTGAACTGTTCTAGAGGCACGGTCTTGATGCGCATCTTGATGACCACCGCCGAGTCGGCGAACTGGTCCACGCCCACGATTTCCAGCGGCGCCAGGATCTTGTTCGCGAACGCTGCATCCCGTTCCAGCTCCGCGCCGATGTCGCGCAGCACGCTCATCACCTGGTCCACGTTTTCCTTGTAGGCCACACCCAGTTCGATCACGTAATAGGAAAAGTCCTTGGTCATGTTGGAGACCTGCTCGATGGCTCCGTTGGGAAAAATGTGCACCGTGCCGTCGAAGCCGCGCGTCACCGTGGTGCGCAGGTTGATGGCTTCCACCAGTCCGCCGCGCCCGTTGATGACGGCAATGTCGCCCACGCGAATCTGGTTCTCCAGGATGATGAAAAATCCGGAGATCACGTCGCGCACCAGGTTCTGCGCGCCGAAGCCCACGGCCAGCCCGACGATACCGGCGCCGGTGAGAATCGGCATGATGTCTACGCCCAGCTCCCGCAGAACGATGAGCCCGGAAATGGACATGAGAACTGCCGTCACCAGATGGCTCAGCAAACGGCTGACGGTTTGTGCGCGCCGCTGGCGCTCCTGCGTCTCCGCGCGCTCTGCATATTTGGGCACGACGAACACCGGCATGCGCGAAATCACCAAACGCGCCATGCGGCTGAGCACCCAGGCGCCGCCTAGCACCAACAGGATGCGCAACCCGGGTCCCATCATCCACGCGAAAACTTCTTCCCAGGTGAGCGCCGGAATGCCACGAATGCCCGTGCTGCGCAGAATGATCAGCGTGGCCGCAACGGCCGCTACGCCGGCGATTACCTTGCGCAGCAGTGCGGTGAGCTGTTTGGCCCAGTGCTCGATCTCCTCCAAATGGTCGTTGTCGTCTTTCCCCATGCGGTCGGCAATGCGCCGAGTGGCGCGCGTGCTGAGCCACAGCGCCAGCCACGTCAGCAACAGAACGCCCGCCACCGGAATCAGCATGGGCGGGAGTCCGCGAATATTGGTGATATCCGGCATCCTGTTCTTTTTTATCACGGATGCCGCATCCGCCGCGCCGGCGTTGCACGGCGCCCGGCTGTGTGATACCTTCCGCCGCGCGTTTTCATGGAAGACCCGGGCGCATTCAATATGTCACTTCTGTCCCTGATCGTAGTGTTCGCGGGAGTGCTGGCGGTGGTGGTGGTGGTGATGTACAACCGCCTGGTGCAGCTCAACGTGCGCACCGATTCCGCCTGGGCCGATATTGATGTGCAGCTCAAGCGCCGCCATGACTTGATTCCCAACCTGGTTGAGACCGTCAAAGGCTACGCTGCGCACGAAGTCGGGACCTTCGACAAGGTCACACGCCTGCGCACGGAGGCCATGCAAACCTCGGGAACCGAAGAGCGCGCGAAGGCCGAAGGTGAGCTCACGGCAGGGCTGCGCACGCTGTTCGCCGTGGCGGAAAACTATCCGCAGCTGCGCGCCTCGGAACAGTTTCTTTCCTTGCAGCAATCGCTGAGCTCGGTGGAAGACGCGCTGCAGAACGCGCGCCGCTACTACAACGCCGTGGTGCGCGACCTGAATGTCACGGTGCAGAGCTTCCCCAGCAACCTCGTGGCCGCAATGTTTGCTTTCCGCCGGCGCGCCTTCTTCGAAGTGGAAACCGCCACCGAGCGCCAGCCCGCGCCTGTGCAGTTCTAGAAGCTCGCCCTGCGCCCTTCTGCCGTGGCTTCCGAGCGGTTGCCTTCGGCCAGCGTCGCGATGCTCAACTCGTTTGCCTGGCGTTGGTATTTCTTTGCGGACGCGCGGTCTCCCAGTTTGTGCGCTATCGCAGCGGCGTGTTGGAACAACCGGGAGTCACGAATGCCGACCGCCAGGGCGAGGGTCATCTGCTCCCGGGCCTCGCGAAATTCTCCGTTGCTGTAGAGCGCCCAGGCAAGAGCGTCGAGCGTATAGACATCTTTTCGCCGGGCAGCCTCCAGCCTGGCCACACGCAGCGCCTCCTTCGGCCTTCGTGCATGATCTGCGTAATAGAAAATGAGCTCGCGATTGGCGTTGTCCCACGCCGCTTGTTCCCGGAGCGCCCGCTGTTCGAAGGCTGCGAAGGCTCGCCGCGCTTCTTCCTGCCGGCCCGCGCGCTGCAAAGCTTCCGCCAGGTCGTAGAGATTTTCCGCGTGCGGAGCCGCTTGCAATCGTCGCTGGAGCAGCTCCACGGCCTCCGCGTAGCGTCCCTGGGCGGTACGCAATTTGGCTTGTTGCGCCAGTGCGTAGTGATAGTCGGGAAACCATCGCAGCGCCTCCGTCACTGTCTGATCCGCTACGGAGACGTCCCCCGCCGCCAGATGCAGATGCGCGATGTGGGTGAAAATCCATGCCATGTCTTCGGTTTCCGATGGCGGCGTCCGCCGCAGGGCAGCCTGCATCAATTCCGACGCTCCGTCGATATCCCCGAAGAGCTCCCGCAAGTAGGCGGCGCGGGTTAGAGCCGGGATATTGCCGGGGCGCAGGTTGAGCATCCACTGCACCGCAGCTTCGGCTTCGGTGTAGTTGCCAAGCTGCACGTGAGCATCGGCAAGCAAGCCGTACGTCAGCACGTCGTCTGGAACCAGGCGGCTCAGTTCCTTCGCATGCTCCAGCGCGCGCGCGAATTCATGCTGCCCCAGGAGCACCCACACCGATACCTTGCGGGCTTCCAAGTTTCCCGGTTTCAACTCCTGCGACCGCCGCAGGACCTCCTCGGCGCGTTGGTAAAAGCGGGTGTCGGAGGTTTCTCGCGCGCGCCGCGCGTACGCCAGCGCCAGTTCGTTGTAAGCCATGTAATTCCGCGAGTCGGCGGCCAGCGCCTTCTGCGCCTGGGCGATCCTGGCTTCTGCAGGAGACGGCGGAGCTTCCTGGCCCCAGGAGACGGGTATCGTCACAATCATGCAAAGAGCGATCAGGAAACCGGACATTCTCATGTGCATCCTCGTCGTGGGAAGAGTCTCGTGGCTGCGCGGCGGCGCAGCCACGAGCGTCAGTCAGTTGATGGGGCAGGTGCCGCCGTTGCATCCAGCCTCGCCGGGATCAACGTGGCGGCTGTTGCGGCCGTCCCACGCATAACCCAGGTAGGGAAAACTTTCCTGGTAGGCGGCGTCGTTGGCGTTCACACCGTCGCCGATGCGGTTGTAGGGAAAGGTGTTCAGTCCGAACACCAGGATGCCGGCCACAGTTCGCGCCGAGATGTCCACCACGTCATCCTGCACGCGACGGCCGTTGGGGTAGCCCGCAGGATCGCCGGCCAGCAGGCCCATGCGCTTGATCTGAGCCACCGGCGTCGGCGGAATCCCGGTGTTCAGGCGCAGCACATCGGCCACGGGGCCCGAGGGCAGGTTGGGATCGGCAAAGCCGGCCGCCGCCGCCACCAAAGCTCCGTGATTCTTGTATTGCACCAGGGGCAGCAGATCTGTGCGAGGCGGCGGCGGAATCGGCAGGTCCACGTTGAAGGCTGCCGGGTAGATGGCATTCAGCGCGCGTGCCAACAGTGGATCCAGCGCGAATCCGGCAAACTGGGAGTCTTTGCTGGGAACTTCCATGCTGAAGCGGTCCTTCGATCCCACTCCGATGATCAGTTCGTTGAACAGCGCGTTGCCCATGCGCTGCACCTGGCGCACTCCGGGCAGCGTGAGAGGCTTGGTGCGACGCACGGTAACCGCCGGGCGGGACGTTGTGCCCCAAGCTCCCAGCGTGGCGCGAGGGTCGCTGGCCGGGTGTTTCTGGCCGTCGCTGGTCAGCATGCTGATGGGCACTTCGATGGCCATGGCGTTCACGTTGAATCCCGCAACGTCATCGGCGGCGAAGTTGGCCTGGTCATTCGCATCCTGCGCGTCCGTGAGAACAGCCGGGAGCACGAACCCTTCCGCCCGGAAGTTGAGCGAATCGAAGGCGGCGCCCAAATCGATCCAGAAGGGATCTTCCGCCGTTCCCGCCCAGGTCTTGACGCCATTCGAGAGCGAATAAATTCCTTGCTGGGCGAGCGCCGGATAGTTGGGCATGGTGCGCGGACCAGCGTTGGAGGGAACCGCGATGAGCTTCTGCCCGCCGTTCAGAACGATGCGTTCATCGCCCTTCACCAGGGTGACGGTGTAGGTTTGGCGCAGTCCCAGTCCCTGCGATCCCTCGCCATCTAGGGCGGTGATGGCGGGCGGGATCAGCGGCGAGCCGGGCGCTACGGGAGCGGGGGAGTTCGCCGGCGCCGGGATTCCGCTGCCCGCGCCCACGTAAACCGTGAACACGTCGGGTAGCCGGATCTCGTTCTGGAAACGAAACTCGAACACCAGGTCTTCGATGGCATCGTGGTTGTTGTCAATGCGGATGGCATACGTGATTTCCGGATCAAACGGAAAATACGTTGGACCGTTGGAGGGTTCGAGCAGCGGGTCCACGTTCAGGATGAGCGTGACCTTGTCCGGATTATCGTAGCTGACAAAGGCATAGAAATCGGTGATGTCCGCCAGGCGATCCAGAGCCGTGATCGGCGCCTCACGATGGTTGGCGGCGGGCAGCCCAGGGGGCAGCGCCAGCACCATCACCAGAAGCATCGTCAGGGTCGAGCGAAGTCGTGTGCAGTTCATGTTGAGTCCTCGCCAAAATTTCCCGGCCGCCGGATGCCGGCGGCTCTCGGGTTCCTTCACCGGTACGCGATAGAGGGTTGTTTGGATTGCTACTGGATGCGCACTAGTCGCACTGCTGGAGTTCGTGGTATAACGCGCGCAGAGTCCTCGTCGCTTGCATTCGCGGCCGGCGGATGACCCCTCCGTGCCGATTCAAGGAGGCCCCATTGGGCGAAGCGCGCACCGGCAAGCGGTTTCCACTGCGGT
>Ga0114945_10001887_pt1 | contig 12676 bp, 8 predicted proteins | sample OV2TP3_FD_87194 | JGI IMG/M metagenome (GOLD analysis project Ga0114945, IMG submission 87194) | Hot spring microbial communities from Beatty, Nevada to study Microbial Dark Matter (Phase II) - OV2 TP3 | ecosystem: Environmental > Aquatic > Thermal springs > Hot (42-90C) | place: USA: Beatty... | reverse complement strand
CGTGGTGATGAACGCTTCCATCGCCTTCGCGCTCTACCGCTCCGGGCGCGACGTCAACCTGCGCAGCGCGCTGCTCCACGAAGTGGGCGATACGCTCTCCACTGCCGCCGTCATCCTCGGCGGCTGGGCCATCCTCCGCACCGGCCAGCAGTGGATCGATCCCGCGCTCTCCGTCGCCATCGGCTTGATGATCTTGTGGTCCTCCTGGGGCATCATCCGCGAAACCCTGAACATCCTGCTCGAAGGCACGCCGCGCGGCATAGAGCTGGAGCTCATCGCGCAGGTGCTGCGCGAAATCGAGGGCGTCAACGAAGTGCACGACCTGCACGTCTGGAGCCTGGGCTCGGAGACGCACGCCCTCTCCTGCCACATCGGCATTGACGACATCCCGCCCTCGGCCAGCGAGCGCATCCTGCGCCAGGTCAACGACTGCCTCGCCAGCCGCTTTCACATCCACCACTCCACCATCCAGTTCGAGCACGCCGCCTGCGAGGTGGCGGAGGGATGCGTGCTGCCTGCCCCCGGCGGACACAGCCACTCGCGCTGACGCTTCCGCGCCGCCTTAGGCAGGAGGGAGCAGCGCGATTTCCCGAAATGGAACACCAGATGCGTGCGATGGAGAGATAGGCTTTTTCTGCTTGACGCCCCCCCATCGTGCCGCTACTCTCCCGCACAAAGTTGAACCCGCCGAAACGACGAGGTGACCAAATGAAGCGATTGATGGTTCTGGCAGTTTTCTTGGCGATGCCCGTTCTAGTTGTGGCCGAAAATTGCTACGGATTTCGGGACGTGACGTATTCATGTCACGATCCAGAAACTAATTGTAGTGGTTCGTATACAACTACGGAATGCGTCTCCGGAACCGCAAATTACAAATGCATTTTCGACTCGGGTTCGGGACTCTGCTGCAATGAGGTCATGTACTACAGTGACTTGGCTTACGGTGATTGCCAGGACGAAGGCGGCCCGGAACACCCGCAGGGCCAGAACCGGACAGCACCCTTCGCCGAGGAGGCCGACGTTCTTACTGCCCGCCTCTACCTGCCGTCCTGCGGCGGCAACTACATGACCTTCGAGTTCGAGCGAAGAGACTCAACGGTGAACGGCAAGCGCTCGAAAAGCGAGAGCAGGAGCTTGCCGGGCATATAGTTCACGTTCCTCTCAAATCGAGGAGGCTTCGAATGAGCGTACCAAGGAGGTGTTCGGCCGCCGCCGTAGTCATTTCAATTCTCCTCGGCGCTGCACAGTCTCAGGAGACTTCCCAGCGGTTGGAAGCAGGCACGCCTGCGGACGAGCCACGAAATATCCAGGTGATTGATGTCGTGGTCGTGGAGTCGGAGTTGGGCGGCGCTTTCAGGGAGCCCTTGAAGTGTGACTCCGAGGGCAGTGTCTACGTGCGCGGTTACGATGCCGTGCTGCGCAGTAAGATACCCATCCGGAAGTTCGACACACAAAAAGGCGTGCGGCTGGCGAGCTTCTCGCTGGATTCCGCCCCCGGACTTGAGTTCGAAACAGGGGACGAGTTTTTCGTCGCACCCGACGGGGAGCTCTATTGGCTGACGGCAACAAAGTCAGAACGCTACATCCTGACCTTCGCCAAGGATGGAACCTTCAAGGGCAAAGTGAAGCTCGAATTCGGCAAGCCCTTTCTGCCTTATCAGCTCGCGGTGTTTGCCGGTGGTGAGTTTCTGATTTCCGGCTTGAACCCGGAGGATCCCGGGAAAAAGAGCGACAAGAAGCCCTTTACCGGAATCTTCGACAAGCAAGGCAGGCTGGTCAAGAGGATCGCCCTCCAGGACGATGATGCGATTCATGAGGCTGCACAAAGGGGCGACAGTAATTTCACCAGCGAGCTGTATCCAGGGCAAGGGAACCGCGCCGTTTCCCAGGGTGCAGTCGTCGGCAGTTCCGATGGGAATGTGTATCTGATGCGCAGGACGTCACCCGCCTTGATCTACGCAATCTCTCCAGCAGGAACGGTCGTCCGCAGAATTAGTGTGGACTCCGGGGATCCGGCACTGTTCCCAATGGAGGTCCATGGCGTGGAAGGCAGGCTGGCCATCATGTTCTGGAATCGGGTTACAGGAGAGTCTCTGTTCAAGATTGTTGAGACCCAAACGGGGGATGTCATAGCAACCTACGCGAACCAAAACCTTTTTGGGTTTACTTGCTACACGCTCCCTCAGCGGTTCACGTTCTTGAGTACATCTAAGGGCAAACTCGCCTTCGCTCATGCCGAGCCGCAGTGAGCTGCCCGCCCCCGGCGCGCACAGCCACTGAGGCCGCGCCGCCACCGTCTCCCCGCCTTGGCCCTGCCGTCTTCTTGTGCGCCGAATCCAACATGTCTATCATCTAATCTGCATGAAGCGTTTGCGACAATTCGCGCGCCTGCTGGTCGGCGCCCAGCTTTTGCCCGCGCTGGAAAGCGGCGACGAGGTGCTGGTGGGCGGCCAGGCGGTGCTGGAGGGCGTGATGATGCGCTCGCCGCACGCCTACGCCATCGCCGTGCGCAAGCCTTCCGGCAAAATCGCCATTCACCGCGAGCACCTGGAACGGCTCTCGGAGAAGCATCGCTGGGCGGGCTGGCCGCTGCTGCGCGGTTTGGCCACGCTCGGCCAGGCCATGGCGCTCGGCTTCCGCGCCCTGCGCTACTCCGCCAACGTCGCCCTGGAAGAAACCGCTGAAACCGGCGAAGCCGCCCAGGGCAAGAAGCTCGAAATCAGCGGCGGGCTCATGGCCTTGAACGTAATTTTCTCCCTCGGCTTTTTCATCTTTCTCTACAAGTTCGTGCCTCTGGTGGCCACCGCGCAGTTGGAAAAACTCAATCCCTGGTTCGGCGGCGCCATCGCCTTCAACCTGGTGGATGGCGCCATCCGCATCGCCTTGTTCCTCACCTTCATCTGGGCGGTCTCGCTCTGGGACGACATCCGCCGCGTCTACCGCTACCACGGCGCCGAGCACAAAACCGTCTTTGCCTTTGAGTCCCGCGAGCCCGTCACCATCCAGAGCGCCCAGGCCTGGCCCACGTTCCATCCGCGCTGCGGCACCAGCTTTCTCATGACCGTGATGCTCATCTCCATCGTCTTCTACACGCTGGTTCCCGCCATCACGTTCTGGGGACGCTTCGGTATCCGCATCGCGCTGTTGCCTTTGATCGCCGGCGTTTCTTACGAGATCATCCGCTTCGCCGCCAAAAACCGCGGCAGCCTCTTCGCCCTGCTCACCCAGCCCGGCCTCTGGCTGCAGCGCATCACCACCCAGCCGCCCTCGGACGACATGGTGGAGTGCGCCATCCTTGCCCTCGACCAGGCCATGGACCTGGAAAAAGAGCGCGGCGGCGAACTGGTGATTGCCTAGCGGCGGCCCCGCGCCGCATCTAACCCTTAGCCCATCTACTCGCAACCGCCGCCTTCGCGCCCAATTCCGCGGCGGCCGCTAAGCGCTTACAATTGAGCTGGCAGAGTAACGCGGTATTCGGCACTCGTACCGGGTGTTGTTTTTACTGGGTACTCGCCACTCGGTACTGATTTTATGTTTGCACGACTCGACCAAATCGAAGCCCAATACGAGGAGCTCAACCGCGCCCTGGCCTCGCCGGAGGTCATCGGAGACTCGTCGCGCTACCAGAAGACCGCCAAGGCGCACAGTGAAATCTCCGCCATCGTGGAAAAGTACCGCGAGTACAAAGACCTGGCGCGCGGCATCGCCGAGAGCAAGGCCGTGCTCGCCGAGGAGCCGGACGCCGAGATGCGCGCCTACGCCCAGGAGGAACTCACGCAACTGGAAGAGCGCCTGGGCCGCACCGAGGAGGAGCTCAAGCTTCTGCTCGTCCCCAAGGACCCCAACGACCAGAAAAACGTGGTGCTCGAGATCCGCGCCGGAACCGGCGGCGACGAAGCCTCGCTCTTTGCCGGCGAAATCTTCCGCATGTATACGCGCTTCGCCGAGGCGCACCGCTGGAAGGTCGAGGTGCTTTCCACCTCCGAATCCGGCGTGGGCGGGCTGAAGGAGGCCATCGCCATCATCGAGGGCCCGGGCGCCTATTCGCGCCTCAAGTATGAGAGCGGCGTGCACCGCGTGCAGCGCGTTCCCGTGACCGAGCAGCAGGGACGCGTGCACACCTCCGCCATCACCGTCGCCGTCCTGCCCGAGGCCCAGGACGTGGACGTCAAAATCGAGCCCAAGGACCTGCGCATCGATACCTTCTGCTCCTCCGGGCCCGGCGGCCAGTCGGTGAACACCACCTACTCCGCGGTGCGCATCACCCACCTGCCCACCAATACCGTGGTCTCCATGCAGGACGAGAAGTCGCAGATCAAGAACCGCGAGAAGGCCATGCGCGTGCTCCGCTCCCGCCTCTACGAGTTGGAGCTGGCGCGCCAGAAGGCCGCCCTGGCCAAAGAGCGCCGCGCGCAGGTGGGCTCGGGCGACCGCAGCGAGAAGATCCGCACCTACAATTTCCCCCAGAACCGCGTTACCGACCACCGCATCGGGCTCACCTTGCACCAGCTCGGCGAAGTCCTGGACGGCAGGCTCGCCCCTATCGTGGACGCCCTCGCCACCCACTTCCAGGCGGAAAAGCTCAAGCAGGAAGCCACCCTGGCCAAGTAAGCGCTTCGGCCGGGGTACCCCCCTCCCCCCTCTTCGAACAAAATAGCCGGAATCAGCAGCTTAGCCATTTCTCCCCTGCAAGATAGTCTAACCAAAGGGGTTAGGGGGAAAGTCGTCGTAGCAAAGAAGTTATTGCATTGTGGCAATCAAAACATAGTTATTATAGCAAAAATGTTGGACATGTCAAGAGGAAAGTTCCCCGGGCAAGAATGACGTGTGCTCCCCCGGCGGCTCAGCACACCCGACGGTGAAATAATCACCTCATGCAGCTCGGAGAGGCACTGAAATCGGCCGTGAAGCGGCTGGAGGGCGCGGGCATCGGCTCGCCCCGCCTGAATGCCGAGGTGCTGCTGATGTTCGTGCTGGCCTGCGACCGCGCTCATCTCTACGCCCATCCCGAGCGCGAGCTTACTACGCTCGAACTCGTTCGCTACGACGAGGCGCTGGCCGAGCGCTCCACGGGCAAGCCCTCGCAGTACATCACCGGCCACCAGGAGTTCTGGGGACTGGACTTCATCGTCTCGCCCGCGGTGCTCATTCCCCGCCCGGAGACCGAGCACGTCATCGAAACCGTGCTCGACCTGCTGCGCCAGATGCCGCCGCCCGGCACGCCGCCCCTGCGCCTCGTGGACGTGGGCACGGGCTCGGGATGCATCGCGCTGGCGCTGGCGCACGAGCTGCCGCGCGCCGAGGTCCACGCCGTGGACGTTTCCCCCGCAGCGCTCGAAATCGCGCGCGCCAATGCCGTGCGCCTGGAGCTGGCCGACCGCGTGCGCTTCTATGCCAGCGACCTGCTGGCCGCCGTGCCGCGCGCTCCGGCGTTCGACTTCGTGGTCTCCAACCCGCCCTATGTGGGCGAGGCCGCTCCGGAAAAAGTGCAGCGCGAGGTGCGCGAGTTCGAGCCCCGCGTCGCCGTCTTTGCCGGAGAACAGGGCCTCGAAGTGTACGAGCGCCTCATCCCCCAGGCGCGCGAAGTCCTGAAACCCGGCGGCTGGCTGGTGCTCGAGATCGGCTTCTCCATGGAAGCTGCGGTGCGCGCTCTGCTCGCTGGCTGGGACGAGGTTCGCGTAACCAACGACCTGCAAGGGATTCCCCGCGTCCTGGCGGCGCGCAGATAAAGGCTAGGGCTTTTTCACTGCCGGCGGGGCCGGCTGCACGTCTTCCAGCAGCACGTCCACCCAGGCAGTGGGGTACTTGCCGGTGTAGCAGGAGGTGCAGTAGGTGGTCTTTTCACCGTCGCCGCAGGCGCCGCGCATGCCGGCGAGCGACAGGTAGGCGAGCGAATCGGCGCCGATGTAGTCGCGGATTTCCTCCACGCTCTTGTTGGCGGCGATCAACTGGCTCTTCGAAGGCGTATCCACGCCGTAGAAGCAGGGCGAAATCGTGGGCGGGCAGGAGATGCGCATGTGCACCTCTTGGGCGCCGGCATCGCGCATCATGCGCACGATCTTGCGGCTGGTGGTGCCGCGCACGATGGAGTCGTCAATCAGGATGACGCGCTTGCCGTTGAGCACGCTGCGCACCGGGTTCAGCTTCAGGCGCACGCCGAAGTCGCGCACCGACTGCTCCGGCTCGATGAAGGTGCGGCCGATGTAGTGGTTGCGGATGAGTCCCATGCGGAAGGGAATGCCGCTCTCCTGGGAGTAGCCCATGGCGGCGGTGACGCCGGAGTCGGGCACGGGCACGACGATATCGGCCTCCACCGGCGCTTCGCGCGACAGTTGCCGCCCCAGCTCCTCGCGGCTTTCGTTCACCGGGCGGCCGAAGACCTTGCTGTCCGGCCGCGAAAAATACACGTGCTCGAAGATGCAACTGGAGTGCGGCTGCTCGGGCGCGAAGTAGCGCGAGAACGTGCCTTCGGGGCCGACCACCACGATCTCGCCGGGACGCACGTCGCGCTCCAGGTGCGCGCCCACCAGATCGAAGGCGCAGGTCTCCGAGGCGAAGACGATGGTGTCTTCCTTCTGCCCCGCGGGCGCCGGGATGCGTCCCATGGAAAGCGGGCGGAAGCCGCGCGGGTCGCGCGCCGCGAACAGCCGGTCGCGCGTCAGCAGCACCAGCGAGAACGCGCCCTCGAGGCGGCGCAGCGCATCGGCGATGGCTTCGGGCAGCGTCTGCTCCCGCGACTGCGCCAGCAGGTGGACGATGACCTCGGTGTCCGAGGTGGTCTGGAAAATGGAGCCCTGTTTTTCCAGGCGCGCGCGAATGTCGTGCGCGTTCACCAGGTTGCCGTTGTGCGCCAGCGCGATTAGTCCCTTGTTGCAATCCACCAAGATGGGCTGGGCATTGCGCAATGCGCTGGCGCCGGCGGTGGAATAGCGCGTGTGCCCGATGGCCTGCGTGCCCGGCAGGCGCGCCAGAACGTCTTCGGTGAAGATGTCCACCACCAGGCCCATGGCCTTGTGCTCGTGCAGGTGGGCGCCGTCGGAGCTGACGATGCCCGCGGACTCCTGCCCGCGATGCTGCAACTGGTGCAGTCCCAGGTAGGCGAGCGTGGAGGCTTCCGGGTGAGCGTGGATGCCCACCACGCCGCATTCGTCGCGGAATTTGTCGCGTCCGTTCGTGGACATGGGTTTCTCTTTCGCCGAGTGCGCGGCCGCTAGACCGTAGTCGGCGTCATGGCCTCCACGTCGAGCACCCGCTCCAGCGCGTGCGCCCAGGCATCCTTCAGTTCCGACACCGCTGCGCAGACGACGGGCTTGCCGTCCAAAAGAATTTCCAGTTTGTCGGAAACCGATTCCCCGATTGCGTCCGCGGCTACGCCGTATCTTACCGCCAATTGGCGGATGCGCTCGACATTCTTTTGCGCGCAGGAAAGCAGCACGCGGCTGGCATCTTCGCCGAACAGCACCGCCTCGGCGGGCAGCCCGGCGGAAGAAAGGGTGACGCGCGCGCCCACATCGGCGACGAAGCCGCACTCCGCCAGGGCCACGGCCAGCCCGCCGTCGGAACAGTCGTGCGCCGACTCCACCAAGCCTTCGGCGATGGCGGCGAGCAGGCACTTGTGCAGGGCGGCTTCCTGCGCTAGTTCGAGCGCCGGGGGAAAGCCCCAGCGCGCGCCCAGCACCGCGGCGGCGAATTCGGAAGAGCCGAATTCCGCCTCGGCGTCCGCAAGGTCGCCGGGCTCCGAGCCGCGCAGGAGCACCAGGCTGCGGCCCGCGCCGCGGAAGTGGAAGGTCATCCTGTGCTCGATGTCTTCCAGGATGCCAACCACGCCCACGACAGGCGTGGGATCGATGCCCTGGCCCATGGTCTCGTTGTAGAAACTGACGTTGCCGCCGGTGATGGGCGTGCCCAGCGCGGCGCAGGCCTTGGCCAGCCCGTCCACCACCTGGGAAAACTGCCACATGATTTCCGGCTTTTCCGGATTGCCGAAGTTCAGGCAGTTGGTGGCGGCGACGGGAGTGGCGCCGGTCGAGGCCACGTTGCGCGCCGCTTCCGCCACGGCGTGCATGGCGCCGAGCCGGGGATCGAGCGCGCACCAGCGGCCGTTGCCGTCGAGCGCCATGGCCAGGCCGCGCGCCGTGCCCTTGACGCGAATGACGCCGGCGTCGCCGCCCGGACCCTGCAAGGTATTGGTGCGCACCATGGACTCGTACTGCTCGAAGATCCAGCGCTTGCAGCAGATGTTGGGCGCGACGAGCAGGCGCCGCAAGTTTTCTGTTTGATTCGCCACTTCGCCCAGGCGGATGTGCGAGGGCATTTCGCGCGGCACGGGCGCCTCCCAGCGGGCCAGCGGGCGCTCGTACAGCGGAGCCTCTTCCGTCAGGGCGCCGTTGGGAATTTCGGCGACAATTTTTCCGTGCTCGAGGACGCGCATCCTGCCATCCTCGGTAACGCGGCCCACCACCACCGCGTCCAGCCCCCATTTTTCGAAGATGCGGAAGACTTCCGCTTCGCGTCCCTGCTCAGCCACCAGCAGCATGCGCTCCTGCGACTCGGAGAGCATGATCTCGTAGGCGCTCATGCCGGTTTCGCGCTGGGGCACGCGGTCGAGCTCAATCTCGATGCCCACGCCGCCACGCCCGCCCATTTCGCAGGTGGAGCAGGTGAGGCCGGCGGCGCCCATATCCTGAATGCCCACGACGGCACCGGTTTCCATGGCCTCCAGGCAGGCTTCGAGGAGCAGCTTTTCCAGGAAGGGGTCGCCCATTTGCACGTTGGGGCGCTTTTCTTCGGACTTCTCGTGGAACTCCTCGCTGGCCATGGTGGCGCCGTGGATGCCGTCGCGGCCGGTCTTGGCGCCGACGTAGATCACGGGATTGTCGGCGCCCGCGGCGCGCGCGTAGAAAATCTGGTCGCGTTTGACCAGGCCAAGCGCGAAGGCGTTGACCAGCGGGTTTTGCGAATAGCAGGGCCCAAACCGGGCTTCTCCGCCCAGGTTGGGCACGCCAAAGCAGTTTCCATAGAAGGCGATGCCGCTGACCACGCCTTCGAGCAGCGAATGGTTCTTGTGCACCACGGCCTGCGTCGCGCCGTTTTCCGCGATGGGGCCGAAGCGCAGCGAGTCCATCACCGCCACCGGCCGCGCGCCCATGGTGAAGATGTCCCTGAGAATTCCGCCCACGCCCGTGGCCGCCCCCTGGAAGGGCTCGATGAACGATGGATGGTTGTGGGACTCGATTTTGAAGGCGCAGGCCCAGCCGTCGCCAATGTCGATGATGCCGGCGTTTTCGCCGGGGCCCTGCACTACGAGCTTCGAGCGCGTGGGCAGGCGCTTGAGGTGCACGCGCGAGGATTTGTAGGAGCAGTGCTCGCTCCACATCACGCTGAAGATGCCCAGCTCGGTCAGCGTGGGCTCGCGGCCGAGGAGCTTTTGAATTTTCCGGAATTCCTCGGAGGAGAGGCCATGCTCCGCGACAACCTCTGGAGTGATGGCGGGAGCCTTCTCGGGGGACGTGGGCATAGGAGAAGAGCTATTTTCGCACGGCGGGACAAGATGGCAAACGCCGCTACTGTCACTCTTCTGCGATTGCTCTGTACACTGTCGCCATGAAGTCCGTCATCGTCGGCACTGCGGGACACATCGATCACGGCAAAACGGCGCTGGTGAAGGCGCTGACCGGCATCGACGCCGACCGGCTGGAAGAAGAAAAGCGCCGCGGCATCACCATTGACCTGGGTTTTGCCCACTTGGAGTTGCCGGGAGCTGACGCGCCGCTGCTCCTGGGATTTGTGGATGTGCCCGGGCATGAGCGCTTCGTGCGCAACATGCTGGCGGGCGTGGGCGGCATCGACCTGGTGCTGTTCGTGATCGCGGCCGACGAGTCCATCAAGCCGCAGACGCGCGAGCACTTCGACATCTGCCGATTGCTGGAGATTCCGCGCGGCATCACCGTGCTCACGAAATCCGACCTGGTGGACAAAGAAACGCTTGCAGTGGTGCGCCTGGAAGTGGAAGAGTTCCTGCGCGGGTCGTTTCTCGATGCCGCGCGCGCTCCGCTGGTGGCGGTGAGCGCCAAAACGGGCGAAGGCATGGAACGGCTGCGGCTGGAACTCGGGCGCGCGGCTGCGGAGGCCTCCACGCGCGACGCCGGGGCGCTTTTCCGGCTGCCCATCGACCGCGTGTTCACCATGAAGGGATTCGGCACGGTGGTGACGGGAACCCTGGTGGCGGGATCGGTTGCCATAGAGGACGAAGTCGAGGTACTGCCCGCGGGCCGCCGCGCGCGCGTGCGCGGGGTGCAGGTGCACGGCGCAGCCGCCGAGCGCGCCGTGGCGGGTCAGCGAACGGCGCTGAACCTGGCCGGAGTTGCGAAGCAGGAGCTGGCGCGCGGCATGACGCTGGCCCGTCCTGGAGCGTTGCGCGCCACGCGACGCCTGGAGGCATCGCTGACGTTGCTGGCCGGCGCGCCCGCGCTGGCCGATCGCGCGCGGGTGCACTTTCACGCCTTCACGGCCGAGACCATCGCCGAGGTGGTGCTCTACAGCGGCAAGGAACTTCGCCCCGGCAGCCAGGCGTTTGCCCAGCTCCGTCTGGCCGACGAGCTGCTGCTCTTGCCCGGCGACCGTTTCATCCTGCGCCGCTTTTCACCGGCCGAAACCATCGGCGGCGGCGTGGCGCTGGAGATTGCGCCCGCCACGCGCAGCCGCAAGGAACATGCCGCGGCGGTGGAGTATCTAGAAACCCTGGCGAAGGCCCCTGCCGACGAAGCGCTCTATGCACGCGTTGCCCGCCGGGGAGTGCGCGGCCTCAGCCTGGTCGATGCCGTTGCGGCCACAGGCTGGCGGCCGGACGAGGTCGAGGAGAAAGCGGGCGCTCTGGCCAAAGCCAAGCGCGTAGCGCGGCTGGAGAACGTATTTCTCTCCGCGAGCGCACTGGCGGCCGCGCAATCCACCGTGCGCGCCGCTGTGGACGCGTTTCACGAATCGAATCCGCTGGTGGCGGGCATGGGCAAGGAGGAATTGCGCGAGCGCACAGGCCTCGATGCGGCGGTTTTTGCCGGCGCGCTTGAGTCGCTGGCGGGCGACAAGACGCTTGAGGTCGCCGGCGAACAGGTGCGCGGCGCCGGCCGCGGCGTGGCGATGAAGGGCGAGGAGGCCGATGCCAAGGAGTCCATCGAGCAGGCCTTCGCCCGGGCAGGACTGAGAGTTCCGGCGCTCAAGGATGTGCTGTGGTCGCTGCCCCTGGATCGCGCACGCGCGCAGAAGATCGTGACCCTGTTGCTGCGCGAGAAGGTACTGGTGAAGCTTTCCGACGAGCTTGTCTTTCACCGCGACGCGCTGGAGGGGCTGCGCCGTTCCGTGGGCGAATATAAAAAGCAATCGCCGAAGATCGACGTGGCGCGCTTCAAGGAGCTGGCTGGGGTGACGCGCAAGTACGCCATTCCGCTGCTGGAGTACCTCGACCGCGAGCGCGTGACGCGGCGCGTGGGCGACGAGAGGGTGATACTGTGATGGGCCGCGGGCTGCAGCCAGCGCAGAGCGGGGTTGCGGCGCGCGGGAAAACAGGATGAGCGTGGCCATCAAGATCATCGGCGGAGGGCTGGCGGGCTCGGAAGCGGCGCTGCAACTGGCGCGCCGTGGCCTGGCCGTGGGCCTCTACGAGATGCGCCCCGTGCGCCCCACGCCCGCGCACCAGACTGCCGACCTCGGCGAACTGGTGTGCTCGAATTCGCTCAAATCGGACAGCGAGAATACGGCGCCGTGGCTCTTGAAGGAGGAGATGCGGCGAGCGGGCTCGGTGCTGCTGGAGTGCGCGCGCGCCTCCGCCGTTCCCGCCGGACATGCTCTGGCGGTGGACCGGGCTGATTTTGCCGCGCGCGTTACCGCCGCCGTCACCCGCGAGCCGCTGATTCGCCTGCGGCGCGAAGAAGTGACGCGCGTGGACGAGCGTGAGGGGATCACGATTGTCGCCACCGGCCCCTTGACCTCGGATGCGCTGGCAGCGGAGATTGCGCGTTTGGCGGGCACAGCGCAGCTTTTTTTCTATGACTCCATCAGCCCCATTGTGGAGGCTGACTCCATCGAGATGGCGCGCGTGTATTTTGCCGCGCGCTACGACAAGGGCACGGCGGACTACATCAACTGTCCCTTCACTGCGGCAGAGTACGACCGGTTTGTGGACGCGCTGCTGGAAGCGCAGTCGGTCGAGGGGAAGGACTGGGAGAAGCTGAACTACTTCGAGGGCTGCCTGCCCATTGAGGAGATTGCGCGCCGCGGACGCGACACGCTGCGCTTTGGCCCCATGAAGCCCGTGGGCCTGACCGACCCGCGCACCGGAAAGCGTCCTTACGCGGTGGCGCAGTTGCGGCGCGAAAACCTGCGCGCCGATTCCTACAACCTGGTGGGCTTCCAGAACCATTTGAAGTTCGGCGAGCAGGCGCGCGTCCTGCGCCTGATCCCGGGCCTGGAGAACGCGCGCTTTCTGCGCTTCGGCCAGATCCATCGCAACACTTACATCAACGCGCCGGCGCTGCTCACCGCAACGCTCGCCCTGAAGGCGCATCCGCGAGTGCTGTTTGCCGGACAGATTTCAGGCGTGGAAGGGTACGTGGAATCCATCGCCACCGGGTTGATGGCCGGGCTGAACGCCGCGGCGCTGGCGGCGGGCACGGAGCCGGTG